>Ga0302307_10002035_pt1 | contig 12496 bp, 9 predicted proteins | sample III_Palsa_E3_2_FD_200530 | JGI IMG/M metagenome (GOLD analysis project Ga0302307, IMG submission 200530) | Peat permafrost microbial communities from Stordalen Mire near Abisko, Sweden - III_Palsa_E3_2 | ecosystem: Environmental > Terrestrial > Soil > Palsa > Peat permafrost | place: Sweden... | reverse complement strand
GATTCTATCATAATCAGCACCCGGCGATGCTGCTGATAACAGATGTTAGCTCAAGCTGGAGCGAAGGCTTTGGCGCCCGGAATGTGATCGTCCGGAATAACCAGTTCGAAACATCGAATTGTATGGGGACGGGCGACGGTGCCGCCATAGCCCTTAGCGCCGCCGTTAACGGCGTTATATCCAGCTATCCGCTCATAGAAAACATACTTTTTGAGAGCAATACGTTTAAGGACATGAACGGGCCCGCAATAACCGCTGCATCGTTCAAAAACCTGGTTATCGTTAATAATAAGTTAATTGACAGTGTGTATCCCCACGTCACCCCAAAAATGGCGGCATCCATCCGTGCCGAACTGGGAAATGGCCTTTGGATCAACGGCAATGATTGGACGACGACGGCCGGAACTCCTATACCATACCTCTTTTACGACCCGCAGACGGCGACGAATATTGATTGCGCCGGCAATCGTCTGCAAAAGTAAATGTTTCCGCACCTGAAATTGAATCAAAAATCTCCTTCGTCCGAATCCATTGAATTCAAATTCCTACGGCTGTTACAATAGTTTTATTCTTTATGCGTACAAAATTGTAAAGGGCAGTAAATCATTGTTCTTGACCTATTGCCCTTTAACTTATTCGATACAAAATATTATTCGCTTAATAAACACTAATACCTCCGTTACCCGTGTTGTCCGACTCACTGAAATACCCATTCCAGGTTACAGAGCCGCTGGTTGGCATCGTAAATGTCTGTGTTGTGCTGGAGTTCTCTTCGTAAACACCGTTACCCATCGGTCCGCTTAATTGAGCCCCATTCATTGTAAAGCTTGTTAAATGGGATGCGGATGATGACCCGTAAGCCGAAATAGTAACATGCACTAATTTGCCTGCGGGGGCTGTAATGGTACCGCTTCCTGAACCGTTGGCACTCCAATACATGCCCACAACACCATTTATAGTAACAGGCTGTGGCGGAGGCGTAACTACATAGATTTCACGTATGAAAGAACTATTCGTAAGTACCCCATAATCTAACCACATACATCCCGGATATTGCGTATCTCCCCCGGCTGTTCCCCAGGAATTTTGAACGAGAACGGCATTTTTCGCGTTGTTATAACCTATTATGCAAAGAGCATGTCCACCCAGCAAACTTCCGCTATTTCCAGTAAATATAGTATGATTGCTGAATGCCGTTTCAAAGCTTTGGTACACGTTAATAGTTATTTCAACAGGGAGGTTCATAGCTAAGGCCGATTGTATTTCGCTGACTGTTGTCAGGGCCGAAAAACCGGGTATTTTAGCTAATGCTGCATCCTGGCCGGTCGTGCCAACCGGCGTATATTCACAGAAATTTCCTTCGCTGGGGTCATCGATGGAAGGAGGTTCCCCATTTGTCTCAAGAATGTCCAGCCCGGCGGCGCCGGAGGTCATGCCGTCGTCGCTGCAATCATTAATTGCGGTGTGATTCATTTGATAAATATACCATGGGCTTCTGTTATTTAGCAGGCCAAGTGGAAATTCAAGATCAAGGGTACCCATTAACGCATAACCCTCTGACCATGACACGCAGGTATTTGTACTCCCCTGGTTGCCTATAGCAGGATGATTTAGTATTACAGTTGCGGGGGGTGTGCTGTAGGTCGTCAGATTACTTAAATAGCCTGAATTTACAAGATTTGATCTTATCTGGTCTAAGTTTGCATGGGGAATATTTGTTGGCGGTTTTCGATCGATCATAACCCCATAACCATGGTGATACGGATTGGTAACTTGAGTAACAGTCCCTGCTGAATTGTTTTCGGTTTTTTTACATGAGGCTATTAAAAACATAAAAGCCACGACTACCATGATAATTGATTTTTTTTTCATTTGGATAGTTATTAGTTTAGATAAATAATTGGTTACTTAAATAAGGTTAATTGGCGGTTGAAATTAACATTTATATTTATAAAATTCAAGTTCAAAAGAAAGTTTTTTAACCCTGACCCGGAAAAGGAAAAACCAAAACAAATCACTTGTTGCGACCGTCGGATTTCCCCCTCATGCCTTTCAAAGACTTACATCTCATGCCTGACTTTCAGTTTACAAATGCCTTAATGAGTATAGTTAGGTAAGTCTTAACTTAGCTACTTTACATACAGGGCGGTCTGCTAAGTATTATTAGTGTTCTTTTTCTTGTTTTGAGATTTCTGCCATAAAGGTTTAAACCGGCTGCATTATTCCACTGCGCCGGTTTACCGAATTAATCCCACGGTTTACCGACATCTTTGGCCGTTCCCCAATATTCTTTACAGATAATTCGCCGGCAATCTTATTTTTGAGCAAACTAAAATTAAATCCGCCATGATTGATAGTTATATCAATACCACCGCCATATTTGGTGAAGTAAAAAAATATATCCTGTCAAAAGATTTCAAATTTGGCAGTCTCACCAACGTGTTTGGAGCAACTACGGTTGACTTTAGTGATGCCGACATACACGGCGAGGTAATATTGGATAGCACCCAGCTTTTTGGCGAGATCAGGATCAAAGTCCCGGCGAACTGGCACGTTATCGCTGACGTGACCAACATTTTCGCGGACGTTAAAGACAAGCGAAAAACGGCCGTGGTCAACAGCGAAAATAATAAAGTACTGATACTACGGGGGGTGGGTATTTTTGCCGAAATTAAGATCGTAGATTGCGTTAGCTAAATTTAAATGGTTAGTCCGGGTGTCCTATCCTAAGCTTAAAACCGAAAGTGGTGTAATGCCTGTTAAGCTGATTTTAAGACCCAAAAGAAAATGATGTCGCGCTTTCCGTTGTAATTATTTTTGAACACAAAGGAGCCTGCAAATTCAACAATTGCAGGCTCCTTTGTAAATTGACTTCCCCTAGGGGATTCCCCAGGTATTGTTACGGTTTAACCGTATTTGCAATTAATGTAACTGCTGTTTGTGCTAATAACCTGCCGGTCACTGTTGCACCGGTATTCAGGGATATTAGCGTTTTACTCAGGATAACCCCGCTGAAATTGGCAGTTGTTCCGAGGGTAGCCTTTCCGGACACTACCCAGAAAATATTTTTGGCTTGTGCACCACCTTCCAGATGAATAATAGCGCCGTTACTTACGGTAAGATTTTGTGCGATCTGGAAAACCCAAACCTGATCTGCAGTACCGCTTAGCGTTACACCTGCATCTGATATCAAAACGCCGGTGCTCCATTTATAAAGGCCCGGCTTTAAAGTTCTGTCACTTATGTTACCGGCGTAAATATTGACGACCGGCGCGGGAGATGTGAGACCATTTGCCTTGGTGAACGCTGTTTTCATATCGCCTACGGCTGTGGTCATTTTTGATGGAGTAGGGGGCGCATAATTAGCTGCATAAATGCCCCCGGTTACTTTCGACGAATGCGAAGATTCACCGTTTGTATTCATTATTAATCCAAAGCCCGTGATCGCTTTGGCGGCAATCGGACTCGCTCCTATATCGCCTGTAATTGCAGTAACTCCCGTAGTTGTGATTCCGGTTTCCGTTAAAATTGTAAAGTCGCCGGCTGTGCCCAGGTTTATCGGCGCAAGGCTTAACGTAATAGTTTTTGGTGCAACATTTGATGTTGGTGCCGGAGTGGGTGAGGTACCCGGCGAGTTATCCTTTTGACATCCCAACATAAACATGGCCAGAAATAAGGGTAAGGACCAAATAGCATTTAAAAGTTTAGAATTGCCCTGGCTTTGACGCACTTGAACACTAGTATTCAGAAAGTTTTTGTTACTCATGATTAATTGTTTTATTTAGATATTCATGTTTTTAACCCTCCTGATATTTTGTTGAATGAAATCCAGGAGGACACAAACTCGCCAATGGCTTGCAAAGCAAGTGCCCCTATCCTGGTGACATTCATTTTGTTGGGTGCGCCAGTCTATTTTATTGGTGGTTGTTAAAGGGTTTAGGGCCTGGCGACACCCCAGGGCTGATTTACGACATCGTCGTGTGGATTCCGGCGAGAAGTTTTAATGGAAACAAAATCCAATTCCGCCCGGCCGAAAAAATGCCGGATGCTTGCAATATGCGTATTTGATTAGTATAAAGGAATATAGTGTAGTATATTAACTAAGTTCAGTTGTGCCAATGATTCAACCGGTCGGCGCCTTAATCCAGAAATCAGCACGACAACGTACAACAGATCCGAAAATCAAAAACCTGGAATCTGTTGAATTGGGGCCTTTGAAATGCCCGTACCAAAAACGCTGAAAAAAAGCATTGGCCACCGGCGACGCCAAATTGCCCGTCGCGGCTAAAAAAGGGATGGGTTTTGACTTAATAATAGTTTCGGCTGACAGATATAAAATGATCGGGCGGAGTTATGGATTCTTAACATTAAGATTAAATTTACCATTGGTGATCGTTTTTATAGTTGTCCCATTATAAAGAGGCAATTGCCCGCTAAATGTGCCCTGGACGTTTCCGTTGGTTATGGAGGTAATGGTTATTGTCGTGGGATATTTTGCCGTGGGATCCGATGTATAAAAGTCAAAATTTGTTGTAGCAGGCCCAATACTATAAGTTATGCTTATGTAGCCCGCATTGTTTACATCGGCGTTCGTATAGGTGCCCGTAGCTATCGTGTTGTTTGCCTCCATTGTGATTGCCAAATTGCCTGAAGTTGCGCCAGTGCCGTCACTGCCAAAAATTGAAAGGTCGGCATCAGGACTGAGACCATTGCTAAGGTATGTTGTCTGGCCGGAACTAAAGTTTTCCGCAACACCATCCACGGTGGCGGAGAGCGTATTCACCGGAGCAACCGGATCGCTTTTTTTGCACGAAGAATAGAAGAGTAAAAGCACAATCGTGAATAGTACACTCTTTTTCATGTTATTTATACTTTGCTTTTCAACAGCAATATACGGAATCCGCTTAGTAAATGAGTTACCTGCCTGCTGTCATTTCTTTGTGACACAGAGTGACATGGAATTGCCGGTGGAACCGCCGTCCATGCATCGTAGTGTGTTGCAGGAGGGGCAGCCGAAATGGCTTTTTTTTACGAATGCAAAACGCGAACTTTCCTGCTTCTTGCTTTTGCCATTAAAATGAAGTTTCGGGATGAGTAAAAAGTCAACTCTAGTGCTTTTTTTAATTTGTTTGGTATTGCCGGCTATAACAACTTCTGCCAGTGTTTCCCAAACCGTTGGTGTGGTAAAAGCAAACAAGAAAACGCCGGGGAAGCATAAAATTCTGACATTGAGCAAGTCATCCTACCTTGACAAGGTGCATGCGATATGGATAGGGCAAATGGCTGCAGCGACCATGGGGTTTCAATTTGAACACAACACAGCATCGCGAAAATGGGTGGACGACTACCCCGACCCCATGAAATTCTCCACCGTCGACGACGACTGGTACTACGAAATGGTGGCCATCCGGGCATTTGAACGTTACGGCATCGATATGAGCGTTCAGCAGTTGGGCAAACAATGGCTGCAAAATTCATGCGGCTCATGGGGGTCCAGTGAGCAGGCGCGATTGCTGATGGGGCGTGGTATCGATCCGGATTCAGCCGGCCATCCCAAATACAATAAACTATGGTTTACGATCGGGCCGCAATTCAGTTCGGATGTGTATGGCGCACTCGCGCCGGGATTGCCCAACACCGCAGCCAAAATGGCGCGCAAATATGCGCACATCAACGGTTATGCCGAGGGCGCCGACGGTGCGGTTTTTGTTTCGGGCATGATCAGCATCGGCTTTACCGAAAAGGACCCGCGTGTGATCGTCAGCAAGGCGGCAAAACTGATCAGCCCGAAATCGCCGTACCGGCAATGTATCGACATGGTGATCCGCCTTGCAGAAGAGGGGAAAACTGCAATTGAGGTGTTTGGCGCCGTGGAAGACCGCTGGCATATTGAATACCCGGCCACCAATAACGCAGTAGCCAATGGCGGAATAGTCGCCACCAGTGTTTGGTTTGGGCAGGGCGATTTTTTAAAAACGGTTAACCTGGCTTTTAGCGCCGCCGATTTTACCGATGCCGACTGCAATTCGGCGAATGCGGCATCGGTTATAGGTGCCATGCATGGAATTAAAGCCATCCCCGTAAACCTGGTTTCTCAGTTCCATGACAGGATAAAAGGAGATTCGCTTGGCGACGTTGCTCTAACTCCGCCTGTGGATGAAACGATATCCGGCCTCGCAAAAAGAACGGTTGCGCTGGGGTTGCAGGTGCTTAAAAAGAACGGGGCAAGCCTGGTGGGCGATGTATTATCAATTCCGGTACAGGAGCCGCTGACGCAGCCCGCCGAGGTTTTCAAGCTCGCCGACCTAACCAAATATTGGAACCACGACTGGGAGCTTCAGCGGGCGGGTTTTGGCGGGGCTGGCGGCGGCATGCCGGGCATACGGGGAATAACGTGGCTGGACAAAGACGTATTAGCCACTTATCCGCGCGATGAGGTGCGCGGTGTCGTGTTACAACGCAGCCTCAAGATCGATAAGCAAAAGTCGCTTTCCTTTAGCGCCGGCGTTGACCAGGGTCGGGCATGGGAACTGAACGTTTATATTGACAATGACCAGGTATTGGATAAAATTATCGAAGGTACACAACCAACTATGAATTGGCAGCAAATTTCGGTTGATCTAAGCGCCTACCAGGGGAAGACAGTTAACATCAGGCTCTACCAAAGGGTGCTGATAGACGGTAAGGAAGCGGGCGATGCCTATTGGAAAGACCTGAAAATATTGTAGGAGTTGCCTGAGCAGCGGCCTGTAAGCCCCGAAATTGCGGTCTTGTTGGCACTTTTTTGTTTGAACGTATTTGTTTAATTTTGAACTGGCCCCAGTACCAATTTACCACGCTATTGTTTGCTACATTAGTCGTATTATTCCGGATACGAAGCACTTACACAATTCAAACCAATAGACCAAAGCCACCCTCTTATGGAGAATCTATTAAATATGGGCCGCATTTTTTATGCAATCGCTATAGGCGAGATTGGAGTTCAGGCAATTTATTATCATGATTTTCCCTATATACTACCGCTTCCGGCACATTTCTGGCTACCGGGCCGCATAGTGCTCGCGGTTATTTTCGGGATCCTATTTTTACTGGCCGGCGTATGCATTTTCTTTGAAAAAAGAACCAGGCAAATATCTGCCGTGTTTGGAATTGTGCTCCTCGCTATCTTTTGTCTTTACTATATCCCCTATGAATTCCTGACGAGCGCGAATTATTGGCATTTGGATGAATGGGAGAATGCCGAAAAAGAGTTGGCATTAGCTGGAGGCGCATTTGTTATAGCCGGTTGTTTTTCGGAGAGAAATAAAAAGCACCATCCCAGGTTTTTGGGGAAACAAATAGCGTTCGGGGCCATTTTATTTTCAATTACCCTGATCAGTTTCGGTATATTACATTTCCTGGGGGCTGAAGGTGCATCCACGCTTGTCCCGTCATGGATACCTGACCATCTATTCTGGATTTATGTTTGCGGCGTAGCATTGATCGGCTCCGGTATTTCGATCATTTTTAAAATCAAAACCGGCTTGATCGCTTCGCTGTTGGGGGCGATGATATTTACCTGGTTTATTTTGCTGCACATCCCCAGGATAATTAATGCCGCTGATGCTGATCTTGGAGGTGAAGTCACCAGTGCATTTTTAGCGCTGGCCTATAGCGGCATTGCGTTTGTAATTGCCGGGACTGCTATGAAGTTAGGTTAGTCGGAAAGTAGCTGCAACTGATGTTTCGGCAAAAAAAACATTGGGTTAGGTTATTAATTAATACCGTGCCTTTCTTCCACAATTCGTTTCAAAACTCCAAGCGTAATAGTCCAATAAAAGTCTATGTGTTTGTAATGGGATTCCGTCGGAAAATTAGTTAACTCCAGTTCCAGCATGGTTTGATCATCCTCCGGTTGTAAAGTAAACCTGATAATCGTATAATTCTCAGGCTCATCGGGTAGCCGGGATATTGAGCTTAAGTGGCTGTACTCCAGAACGCGATCCTTTATATTCGTAAACGCGGTTTTATAAGATACCTCTCGAATGTTTATTATGATGAAGCTGCCAACTTCCCATGTGGTAACAATTTCAATTTCCGAATCAGACATCCAGCGTTTCATCAGCTCGGGTTGGGTAAGGGCCTCCCATATGGCATTCAACGACGCGTTTATCCGAATTGATTTGCGCACGAATTGAACAGTGGCTGGTTGATGATCGATCATGGGATTTACCGTGCAATATCATTTAATTTTAATTAAAGCCTGTAATAAATTCGTAAAAATGCGACCGGGTGCTGCCTGGAAACTACTTTCTTTGACTTGACTCGTGCAATTCAAAATCGAACAGCCTGATGTTCGGTTTTGTTACAATAATTAGTATAAATAAAGCACTATCTGCTATATATCAGCGGTTTAGCAAATTGGAACAGGGATTGAAGCAGTAAGATCACTTGAATGCGTATACCTTCCATATCACCCCCTATGACCTGGCTTTCCTGGGAACAATATTTATTGGGCTGACTTTTACTCTGCAGTTATGGTTCACCAAAGGCGCCAACCGGACCGCAAACCGCTTTCTTGCTCTGGCCCTGGCAACTGTCGTTTTGCAGATGATGTGGCTATTAGGTGTTGACATCGGGCTGGACGAACACTTCCCCCGCTGGAGTTGGCTGCCGCTGCAATTTTCGCTGGCTCCTGGCCCGCTGATCTATTTTTATGTGCTTAAAATTACCCGGCCGGAATATAAATTCGGTTGGAAGGATTTGCTGCAATGGAGCCCCTTGTTGGTGCAGCAGGGCATCCTGGTATTGGAGATTAAGGAAAGTATAAGGACAGGTGCGGCTACTTATGATACGTCGATTTTTCGGCAACTGAGTCCCATGCTGCAGGTGCTGGCGTTTTTTTCAGTAATCACTTACCTGTACTTGTCCCGCAGGCTGATACGGGACTTTCACTGGCGGCTAAAGCCAGATGTGATCGACCGGTCGCCGTATCAATTGCGGTGGCTGCGCCGCTTGCTGACAGGTTTCGGGCGTTTATGGCTATTGTGGATACCTTTAAGCGGCGCGGATTTTTTTTATTACCATCACCACTTGGGCATATATGCTTATTATCCTTTGTACCTGCTTTTAGCGGTAATGATGATCTGGATAGGTGCAGCGGCATTCATGAAGCCTGACGTTGGAACGCCGCCACACACGCCCCTTGTCGCTAAGCCATCACCCGCTATGGACCTGGTAAAAAAAGGTAACTGGCTCCGCAAAGCCATGGAGACAGGCCTGTATTACCAGGATATGGAGCTGAGTTTATCCTCGCTGGCTGAATCGCTCGACATGCATCCACATGAATTATCCCGCATCATTAATGTGGCGCTCGGGAAAAACTTCAACGATTTTATCAACGAATATCGAATCCGGGAGGTTACCCGGAAAATGCAGGACCCGGCTTTTGACCGGATAACCCTGCTGGGCATTGCAATGGATGCCGGCTTCAACTCCAAATCCACCTTTAACCGCACCTTCAGGCAAATGACCGGGAAAAGCCCGGCCGAATATAAGAATCGCCTGAAAAAAGAGCGCCCAACTTATCATTTGACACCTTATTCCCAATCTGCCGCGATAATTTCGAACCAGGAAACCATTCATAAATGGTCCTCACAGAAATTAAACCGCAATTATATGATCAGGAATTATTTTAAAGTCGCATGGCGCTACATGCTGCGTAACAAGGTTTACAGCGTACTAAACATCGCCGGTTTGGCCACAGGTATGGCCGTTGCATTGCTTATCGGCTTGTGGGTATACAGCCAGTACTCCTACGACCGGTTTTTGCCCGGCTACGATCAACTATACCAGGTAAAGCTGAATTTTTACCATAGCGGCGAAGTTCAAACGCAAAGCGGTTCGGCGATGCCGCTGATCGATGAACTTAAGAAGAACTTTCCCGAGGTAAAATATGCATCTGAAAGGGGCTGGGAAGGGCAACAACATAGCCTGATTATCGGCGACAAAAAAATCGATCCATCGGGCTTCGCGGTGGGTGTCGATTTTTTAAAAATGTTTCCGTATCCGTTGATGAAAGGCAATGTAAGATCGGTTTTTACTGATCCTAATTCTATCATCTTAACTGAGTCGGTGGCAAAGGCTTTATTTGGCGAGCATGACCCGATGAACAAGGCCATCCGTATTGATAACCAATATAATGTCAAGGTTACCGGTGTAATGAAGGACGTACCGGCTAACTCAACTTTGAAATTTTCATTTCTTTTGCCGTATAGTTTTATTGACGCAACCAATCCGGCCGCAAAACAGGAACGCACCAATTGGGTAGGTTATTCGACGCCCGAATACGTAGAACTGCAGCCGGGCACTAACGCAGACGTGTTTCAGAACAAGATAAAGGACATTGTATTTAAACACGCCCAGGACAAAACCACTAAGATCGAAGTGTTCCTGCAGCCCGCAAAAAACTGGCATCTACTCACCCAGTTTGCAGACGGTAAGCCCGTGGATGGCCTCATTGCATATGTGCGCATGTTCGGTATCATCGGCATCCTGGTGCTGGTAATTGCCTGCATCAACTTTGTAAACCTGTCCACAGCCCGGGCCGAAAAGCGCGCCCGCGAAGTAGGTGTGCGCAAAGCCATCGGCTCACTGCGGCGCGACCTGATCTTCCAGTTTTTGAGCGAATCGTTGCTGATCACGCTTATAGCGTTTGCTGTGTCGGTGGTCATGGTGCAACTGGTATTGCCTGCCTTCAATACCCTTACGTCTGGTGATATCAAAATACCTTATACAAGCGCTACGTTTTGGGCCCTGATGCTGGCTTACATGGTGTTTACCGGCTTATTAGCGGGGAGCCGGCCGGCTTTTTATCTTTCGTCCTTTAAACCGGTAAAAGTTTTAAAAGGAACTATCCAACTTGGCAAACGGGCATCCCTGCCGCGTAAAATAATGGTCGCCGTACAATTCACCTGCTCAATTGCCCTTATTATCAGCACGCTGATCATTTACCAGCAACTGCAGTATGCGAAGGACAGGCCTAAAGGGTATAGTGTTGACCGGCTGGTGTACACAAATGATTCACCCGACCTTGAAAAAAATTATAACGCGTTTAAACACGACCTTTTGGAAAGCGGGCAGGTAGAAAGCGTTGCCAAAGGGGGCAGTGGGATGTTGTTTTTCCCGGCTTCGTTCGGCGTACTCGATTTTCCGGGCAAAAAGACTGGCGAATCAATGGAGATTGCGACTACAGCCGTTTCGCCGGATTATTTTAAAACGGTCGGGATGACATTTTCAGAAGGGCACGACTTTACCAACGGCACTGTGCCGGATACATTAAACATTGTTATTAATGAGGCTGCCGCGGAAAAAATGCGGCTAAAAAACCCGATCGACCAGATCATGCGGATCGAATACACAAAAAATCCCCTGCGCATAATCGGTGTGGTAAAAAACGCCATCGTAGGCTCGCCTTTTTATTCGGCTACGCCGGCTCTTTATGTTTACAATCCCGGATGGGGCGGCACCATTATGTTCAGGATAAGCCCGAATGTGGGTACACAGCAAGCTTTAAAAAAGATAGGCGCCATATTCGATAAATACAATCCAACTTTCCCGTTCGAATATAGTTTTGCCGACCAGGCTTACGATTCGCAGTTTCAGTTAGAGTCGTTAGTGGGCTTGTTGGCGGCCATTTTCGCCGGGCTTGCGATTTTTATCTCCTGCCTCGGTTTGTTCGGTCTTTCAGCCTATGTGGCCGAGCAGCGTAAAAAAGAGATCGGCATCAGGAAAGTACTTGGCGCCTCGACGCCGCAGGTGTGGGCGCTGCTATCGCGCGATTTCCTTGCGCTGATCGGCATCAGTTGTGTAATTGCCTCGCCCATTGCTTTTTACTTTTTGTACCAGTGGCTGCAAAAGTATAGTTACCATATCACCATCGGTCCCTGGTCGTTTTTAGCAGCTGCGCTGATCACATTGGCTATCACAATATGTACCATCAGTTACCAGGCCATCAGCAGCGCGCTCACTAACCCGGTAAAGAGCTTAAGGACGGAATAGTTTAGTGATCAAAATCTGAAGAGGCAGATTTCGGGACGCCCCGGTGTTGTCCATGCATTGGCGGTAATGAACGCGCTCCGTTGACTCACCCGAACATCGCTTCGCTCGTTCACCCTCTCTATCGCAAGCGATAAAGAGGGTAAGAGTGGTAAGTTTTGACGGTTTTCTGCGCTACATAACTCGGAGGGACATATATTGCCGTCCGTTATCTTCCTTCCTGGTAATGTTCAATGAACCATTTAAGCGCAGCGTTTTTGTTTGTTTGTTTGTAAGCCAACACTACCTCGGTGTTCACTGGTATATTTTCCAGTTCGATGAACGACACCGTTAAGTAAGCATATTGCCGCCGGAGCGACAGCGGCAAAATAGATACACCGAGGCCTGCTTCGATCAGTTGTAGGATGGAATGTACATTGTTAGCTTCGTGAACAATCACCGGGCTAAAACCCATCCGTCC
>Ga0302307_10002029_pt1 | contig 12520 bp, 11 predicted proteins | sample III_Palsa_E3_2_FD_200530 | JGI IMG/M metagenome (GOLD analysis project Ga0302307, IMG submission 200530) | Peat permafrost microbial communities from Stordalen Mire near Abisko, Sweden - III_Palsa_E3_2 | ecosystem: Environmental > Terrestrial > Soil > Palsa > Peat permafrost | place: Sweden... | reverse complement strand
TTTTTCTGCTAATACAAAATTAAAAATTCTGTCAGGTGATATCGATGATATCAAAGTTAAATTTGAACCAAACATTAAAAATGTAGAAAAAATCTATAGCCAACCTTTACAGCTCCACTTACCACACGAACGACAAAAAGCGCTTATCGAATTGCTATCGATGAGCAAAATAATAAAGCTACTTGGAAATATGCCGGATATAACGGCTTTACTGCTCAAAGAGCTACACTTCCAAATTGACACGCTGGCTAATCAAGAGCCAACAACTGAGCAATTGATCCAAGGGCTTAGAAAAATACTGGAAGCATTTATATTACCCCTCAAAAAACACATGGATTCCCATATATTTACTATGGTAGTGCAAACCCTGGGACTTGAGGTCAGTCAAATAAGAGAATGTAGTCCTGATTTACATCCTGATGATATGAAGCAACTCTATGCTTTTGAATTAGCGTGTTATGCCTCTTTAATCACGTCCACTGATAAATCCATGCTCACTCTTTTTAATCACGTATTTTTAAGCTTTTGTCAGAATTTTCAGCAAAGCCCTCAACAACCCGTTAGCTATGAATATACCGAAAAACATCTTGATAAATGTACCAACCGCATCTCTCCTTCTATAGGGCCAGTCTATTATCAAGCCTGGCGAGCAATAGGTAAACAATTGATAGTGTTATTTAAAGGCAAAGACACCTTCTCTACACACAAATTTATGCTCAAGGGCATCTGGACTTACGCTTTGAAAGATTGGAAATTTAAGTTACCGACTCGTACGCCGGCCGGTAACTATGATGACACTGCATTAACTAAAGCACCTACTACGTTAAGACGAACTCGTTCCTTTAATACTTAAGACTTATAAGCGCTGTCGTGATCGGTATGTAATGTTAATATTCTTAGAAAATCATCTTGGCGCAAAGCAATCACGCGATATTTTTGAGAGAAACGAAAAGAATAAAGACGCTCTCCTGATGCGCCATGTTTTGATAAAATAACTTCCCATTTTAAACCGGAGTCTGTATATAATTGATGCCAAGTTAGTTTAGTTATTTTTTTCAATGTTTTAATAAGAGAAATTTGTTCTTTTTTTTCAAGCTCAAAAAAATCTCGCTGAAACTCCGGGCTATTCATGTCTATTTTTATCTGACCCATCTTCTATATCCTTTACAAACTGAACAAAGTTATCGATGGGAGGATTATTTTTAGCCCATTCTAGTGCCTTATCTACTTTTCCAAGATGAGGTGCTTGATGTAGCCATTTTTCAGAATCAGGAATAAACTTGCCTGACTTGATAATCCAAGTCCCTTCATCAATCTGATCAATCAATACCATCTTTCCAGCAAGTTCTTTACCTAAGGATAATTGGCCGTTGCTACCAACTACTTTAACGTGAGTATGCATGATTATTTCCTAATAAGTTAAATACTTATTTAAGGATAATCCTAATATAGGAAAAAATCAACAAGGGCTTCGATGCGGGTAGAATGGTCAGATTGCTTTGACCAAAGGGCTCTCCGCCAATTCTGTAGATCCAAAAAAAGATGTAATATCATATAGTTACAAAGATCTCGTGCGCATCACATTTTAAGCAAATTTCCTGCCTTGAAGTGCCTGAATACGACTATTTTTTAAATCTGCGCCTTAAAAGTAACAGAAATGGTGGAGAGCCATATAGTGGGTCAAAGAAAAACCTGCAACCGGTTGTTAGACACTGACCTTGTTAACCTGTTGTGAGCCAAGGTATATGTTGGCTCGCTAGTTACTGCAGGGCCTTGTTGGCTAGATGGGTTTCTGTATTTTTCTCGTAGCATCATATAGCTTCTTAAATTGCTAACAGAATGGCTTTTAGGTATGCCAAAGTTTTGTGAGGGCGCTCTTATTTCAGTAGGTTTTAATGAGGCAATGCCAATCTTATCAGAAGCTAAACCGTTGCTAGCTGTTTTGCTAAATCCCCTAGGTGGTGAATTAGGAGCAGGTTGCAAATCGATAACTTTCTCTTCTGGCAGCTCTTGTGCCATCGCTAATTTCTTTTCAGCCGCTTGCAGTTCATAATACTTACGTTCAATAGCAACAACTGTTGTTTTTTCTATCGCTTGCTTTTGCTCTAAACGTTGTTTATTAACACGTTTAATAATATATTCAGCAGTAGCAACTGCAAACACAGCGGCAAAAGTAGCAGCAAAAGCGACCCAGCTGATGGCACCTACGCCTGGAATAGCAGTAAGTATGGTTGATAAGAAAAACAAATAACTGGTCGCTCTACTGGCTTTATAAGCGCCTTTTTTGAAAATTTTCATCGCCGTATAAGCGTGATCGCTGGTCGTGTGGCCCCAAATTGAAATGGGATTATCTTTTTTAAACTTACTTTCTATTTGTGCAGTATTTATAAACTCTATTTCATCGATTTTTAAATGGGGATGCTTAACCATTGTCTCACGTATAGTATTATTTTTCAGTTTAATTTCTTCATTAATAGCTGAAATCTTTGTATCTATTCTTTTTTTACGGGTTTCGATATGGTGAGATTCTTTTACAGCAATACCAATATTCCGCCAGTTATTATGCAAGTCACGATAAGCCCATACAAAGCTTATCAGGAAAATTCCACCGCCAATAGCTTTGGCTACTTCTTCAGTAGTATATGAAGCAACTTCAGCTTTATTAGCAAGGGCATACATACTCGAACCAGCTCCAAATGTTGAGGCAATCGTTAAAAACGCTAAGCCAGCTTGTAGCATGTATAGCCAAGTTGTTGAAGAGGTATAAAAACTGACTTTGCTTTCATCAGACTGAGCAGCAGCATAAATGGTTGGGTTGTCAAAAATTTCTTGCTCTTTGTCAAAAAATTTAAAAGGCTCTAAATTATCTAAGTGACTTTGTGCAAGTTTTTTCGCTGCTGAATTATGTGATGCAAGCTGATATGCAAAAGCACGTACGCTATTTAGTTGACGCTCACGGCGGACTTCTTTATCTTTGTTTTCTATATCTGCCGATGTATTTTTAATCCTTTTTTTCTGCTCTTTTTTAACCTCAAAAAGAGGTTTGGAAAAAATATAATAAACACCTAAAGATGCAATACAGGTTAAACTTGCGAAAATCAGCCCGGCGTAATCGCCAGTTATTCCATAGGTCAGTGCTAATGTAATAGGCCAGATTGCACGCGATATAGGGCTAATTACTCGCTTAATAAATTCCACGCGGCTGGCATTACTATCATGAGTCAGTGAGAAATATTCTTGCCAGCTGTATTTATGCTCAGTGGTTGAAAGTGGTGGATTATTTAAATCTGCTGGGATGTTTTTGGGTAAATTATCAGCTGATGCAGTGGGTTTTAATGCTATGATTTCGGGTTGATTTTCAGCAATGTCATCAAATTTTTCATAAAATTTATTTCTAATAACTGCCAAGGCTAACAAGGTCTCTAATTGTTGATCACTATTAATAACAGCTATTTTTGCTTTACCTGAAGGAAGGGGTGATTTTGGGGAGCCGTTAGGTGTTAATGGGGTATCGCCATCTGTTCCAATAATCGCTTCTGCTTGCTCGGTGCCTTCATAACTGGAACGGGCAGATTGTTTATAGGAAGATTTAGTCAGTTTTTTTCTGTAAATACGTATTTCAGCAATAATGGCTAAAATAGCATTAATAGCCTCATTATTAGCAGCCCTTAATGCTTCAGAATTTAAATCCTGAGCAATAAGTTCTTGATGCTTTTTTTGTAAACGTTGTTCTAGCTCGAAAAGCTCTTTGATGGCTTGTAATGTTTTTTCTCTCAAATTGAGTTGATGCTGTTTATGCAATAATAAGTATTGTTCAACGATTGCAAAACCAAAGATTAATGGCAAAGAAATCTCTAAATTATCTATGAAAGGATCTAAGGAACGTCCTCCATCAGATGGCAAGCCCATACCTTCATGGGTGCACATGCTAATAATAGGCGTTAAACCAAAACTAAAAGCTAAACCTCGACTTGATAACAACCCAAAGGGATTGCGGCGCCAGGACCATTGTTGTAATTTTTCGTGGGCTAGTTGGCCTGTTTGGTTAAAAGTTTCAAGTTCATGGATTGTGTAGAAAGCAAGTAGTTCAGCAGTGGAATGAAAAGATTCACGAGATTTCTCATCAAATACAGCAGAGGCCTGAAAGTTTTTTTGCTCAGTAAGTGCCATAATGGATTCTACTCGTAAGGGGTTACCCCCGTTGCAATCATTATAGGCAGAGTTTATGTCACTTTTGTTACAAAAGCTGTTAGCATTGAAAATTTTCAGAAAAAAATTTAAAAATGAATATTTTCTACCATCTTAAATCATCTGGCACTTGAAAATTTGCATAGAGATCATCAGGAGGCGCAGTGCTCTCATGCTGGTTGGCAATATAAACCGCATACTGTGGGGCTCTTTCCAAAATTTTATGGGCAATATCCACCGGTATTACATAATAATTTTTATCCAAAACGCTAATAGCTAGTAGGCTTTTGCTCAACTGTTCGTGTTGCTCCTTAGTAACTATGACGCGTTTGGCACGGTTAATGTGTTGAAAGTAATAGGTTTCAGCGCCGTCTTTGGTATCGAGTTTGTGCGCCATCACCAGTTCGCGAATTTGCGCCTTTAAGGCCTTTTGTGCAAGTTGTTCAGCTTTGGCTGCATTAAGCGCTTTATCTCGCTCAGCTTTTGCCGCTTGTGCTGCTGACACACTGGGATTAACTGCAGCTTGTTGTGTCTGGGCTCTTACAGCTTTTTTTAATTTGGGTTGTTGCGCTTGCTGCTTTTTTTTGTCTTTTGCCAATTTTTCGGCCCGCTCTTGCGATACTAGGCCTGCTTTAATAAGTTGATCCCGCAGTGAATCAGCCATGATGATGCTCCTTTTGAGCTAGGTAATAATGACATAAATCGCTAATAATGCATTCTGCACACAAAGGCTTTCTGGCGGTGCAGACATAACGGCCATGTAAAATGAGCCAGTGGTGTGCATCTTTTGCAAAATCAGCCTCTACAACTTGTAATAATTTATCCTCAACTTCACGTACATTTTTGCCAGGCGCAAGACCTGTACGATTAGCAACACGAAAAATATGTGTATCAACAGCAATAGTCGGTTCGCCAAAGGCCGTATTTAAAATTACATTGGCTGTTTTACGCCCAACACCAGGTAATGCCTCTAATGCTTCACGTTGTTTTGGCACAATGCCTTCGTGCTCATTAATTAATATGTCACATGCTTTTATAATATTGCGTGCTTTAGTATTAAATAAACCAATACTTTTAATATATTTTTTTAAGTCTTCTTCACCGAGCGCTAGCAGACCAGCAGGGGTGTTAGCGTGCTTAAATAATACGGCAGTTGCTTTATTAACACTTACATCGGTAGCTTGTGCAGATAATATAACCGCAATCAGTAGCTCAAAAGGCGTTTGATAGCAAAGCTCAGTAGTTGGGTTTGGATTGTGCGCTTTTAAGCGTTTAAATAGTTCACGTTGGTTTTGCGGTGTCATTTCTCATCACATAATTTTTTAAAGCAATTAACAGGGCTAATAGCATAAAAGCGCCAGGTGGCAGCGTGGCTAACAAAAAGCCGCTATAAGTGGCCAATAAGGGTATACCAAATAGGCTACCTTGTGCAATGAATTCTCGTAGGCAGCCTAATATCATTAATATCACAGCAAACCCTAAGCCTTGCATTAAACCATCCCATAAAGCAGGTAGTAAAGGTTGGCGAGCAGCAAAAGCTTCGGCGCGTGCCATAATAGTGCAGTTAGTGGTGATCAAGGCTAAAAAAAGGCCAAGTTGTTCATAGAGGCTAAACGTATACGCTTGTAACAACAGCTGTAAGATGGTGACACTGCTGGCGATGATAATAATAAAAAAAGGAATACGCAATTCTTTTGCTATATAAGGCCTTAACAGTGAAATCAAGCCATTGCTTATTATGAGCACTAGCACGGTGGCGCCACTTAACCATAGCGCATTTAAAGCACTACTACTGACAGCGAGTAGTGGGCATAAGCCTAAGAGCTGGCGAGTGCCAGGGTCTTGCCGCCAAAGGCCATTAATCATAATATCGCGCAGTTGTTGGTTCATGGCTCTTGGTTGCCAAATAGTTCATGTTGATGAATTGCCACATATTGTAAGGCATCATGAATAGCGCTGACAATGGCGCGAGGTGTGATGGTAGCGCCTGTCCACGCATCAAAATGACCGGCGTCTTTTTTTACGGCCCATTCATGTGGGGCTAGCGTTTGCAGTGATTGGTTATTAAAGCTATAAATCCAATCACTGTGGCGAACCTCCATTTTATCGCCTAAACCGGGTGTTTCTTGATGGGCAATTGCGCGTACACCAGTAATTTGGTCATTGTTTCGTACACCAATTAATAACTTAATCGCTCCATTATAACCGTGTGGTGCTATAACCGTAAAAATAACAGCGACTACTTTGCCATTTTTACGCGCTCTGTAAATGGTTTGCGCCTGATCACTGCCTAATAAATGCGATGTGATGAAAAGGGTATCTTTGGTTATATCATTATCGTATTCATCAGCAGGCAACACCTGTGTTAACGCATTTTGCAGCGCGTGTTGTTGATTGGTAACTATGCGCTGTTGTGTAAGATAGGTGATGCCGCTAATTAACATAGCGATCAAAAGGGTATAGCCGACAAAAGCCGTTATTTTTTGGAATGTAGTCATAGGTGGCCAAATGTTCGTGGTTTAATCAGGTGATCGAGTAAAGGTACACATAAGTTCATCAATAAAATAGCAAAGGCAATGCCATCTGGATAAGCACCTAAAGTGCGTATTGCAAAGGTCAGTAAGCCTATGCAAAAACCAAAGATTAGCCGGTTTACCGTGTAGCTTGGTGCTGTTACGGGATCGGTGGCAATAAAAAAAGCGCCTATCATTATCGCGCCATGGTTTAACTGGAACCACGGGGCATAATAGCTATCTGCAGTTAGCCCATAAGCAATGGTTACGGGTAACGCTAAACCAATAATAACGCTGACAGGGATATGCCACGTGATAATCTTTTTATATAGCAATAATAACCCACCACTTAGCCAAGCGATATTAATCCAAGGCCAGTAATCGACAACATTAACACTGGGTATGAGATGTTTAAGCGCATCCAGCGGGGTAGCTCCAGTTACACCATCAACACCATTTATAGTTAATGAGTTTTGCCAATTGACCATGTGCTCAGGGAAAGCAATTAAGAGCACGACATAACCCACCATAGCGGGGTTAAAAATATTATTACCAAGCCCGCCATAAAGGTGCTTGGCTACAATAATCGCAAAAGCTATACCAACTACCATGATCCACCAAGGCGCCAAAGGAGGGACGCAGACGGCGAGTAATAGAGCAGTAATAATAGCGCTGCCATCGTTTAAAAATAAGCGCACATTGCGCTGCCGTAAGTGCAGCATCAAGGCTTCAAATACTAATGCAGTGATAATCGCTACAAGAATATTGATCAACATTGCAAAACCTAATGTAATCACCATCAGTAGCACGCCTGGCAGGCAAGCTACTAACACCATGCGCATGATTTGATTAACATGTGTATTAGCGTGAATTAATGTTGTCATGAAGATGCTACCAATAATTGCGGGTAATCGCTAAAGATAGCATCTACACCTGCTGCAAATAAACGCTGCGCTTTTTTTGCATTATTAACAGCTGGGATATCTTTTTTGTTCAGCTCACTCTCATCGGCATGGATACCTATACAGCCGTAATGTTTAGCTTCTTGCAAGGTTTGCGGAGTAATAATGGTGGTTAAAAAAGCTAAGGCTTTAGGCTGGCTGGCTGTTTGGTTGTGCTTTGCTAGGGCGTTTAAGCAAATAGGTGAAAAGCTGGATAATATAATTTTGACAGAAACATTAAGCCCATAATCATCCAACAGCTTTAATAAGCATTGCGCTGTTTTTTCCTCCGTGCCTGGTGCGGGTTTAAGTTCAATATTGATGTTAACGCCCGCAGTATTCATATACCCGAGTACATCAGCCAAGCGAGGAATAGTTTCTTGCCTAAAACGTGTATCAAGCCAACTGCCTGCATCTAAAGTTGCAATACTCGCATACTGGGTTGCTGCTACTAACCCTCGGTGACCTAAAATACGAGTAAAATCCAGGTCATGATGGACGATCATTTCCTCATCTTGAGTTAACATCATATCAAATTCTATCCAACGCGCCCCTTGTGCGATAGCAAGCTCAAAAGCAGCCATAGTATTTTCAGGCGCAAAAGCACTGGCGCCGCGGTGAGCAATAACCGTTTGTGGGTGAGTGAAGATAGTATTCATGAGAATCGCTAGTTATTTTTTTCGGATAGCCGTTATAATAGCGGGCAATGAATAGCTTTGTCATGTGGAAAAATTATGAAACAACTGCAAGTGAATGAAATCCGTCAGGCTTTTTTGGATTATTTTAAGCAGCAAGGTCACACCAACGTGCCCTCCAGCCCATTAGTACCAGGTAATGACCCTACCTTGTTATTTACTAATGCGGGCATGGTGCAGTTTAAAGATACCTTCCTTGGCCAAGATACACGCTCTTATTCTCGTGCTACCAGCGTGCAGCGTTGCGTGCGGGCAGGTGGTAAGCATAATGATTTAGAAAATGTGGGTTATACCGCGCGCCACCACACTTTTTTCGAAATGTTGGGTAACTTTAGTTTTGGAGATTACTTTAAGCGCGAAGCCATTTACTTTGCTTGGCAATTTTTAACAGAAGTTATTCAATTACCCGCGGATAAATTATGGGTTACCGTGTTTGAAGCTGATCAAGAAGCCGCTGCTATTTGGCTGAACGACATTAAAATCCCTATCCAAAGGCTTGCATATTTGGGTGAAAAATCCAATTTTTGGGCAATGGGTGAAACAGGCCCTTGTGGCCCTTGCACTGAGATATTTTATGATCATGGGCCTGATGTTGCGGGCGGCCCTCCCGGTAGTCCTGATGAAGATGGCGATCGCTATATAGAAATTTGGAACTTAGTGTTTATGCAATATAATCGTGCTGCTGATGGCACGTTAACTCCTTTACCCAAGCCTTCTGTAGACACTGGTATGGGGCTTGAGCGTTTAGCTGCTGTACTACAAGGTGTACATAATAATTATGATATCGACTTATTTGTAAAATTAACCAAAGCTGTAGCCACAGTAACTGGCTTTACTGATACAACGCACCCATCAGTACGTGTAGTAGCTGATCATATACGCTCCTGTGCATTTTTAATCACCGATGGTGTTCATCCTTCTAATGAAGGCCGTGGTTATGTGCTACGCCGTATTATTCGCCGCGCTGTAAGGCACGGCCATAAATTAGGCGCGCGCTCTGCATTTTTTTATCAACTTGTTGCGCCTTTAGTTGAAGAAATGGGTAACGCGTATCCTGAATTAAAAAATGCACAGGAAGCCGTGATAAAAGTGATACGCCAAGAAGAAGAGCAATTTAGCAAAACATTAGCTAATGGTTTAGCGATTTTTGAAAATGCCGTCACAGAATTAAAAGGCAATAAAATAATTCCAGGTGATATTGCTTTTTATTTATATGATACCTTTGGTTTTCCTTATGATTTAACCGCTGATTGCGCAAGAGAGCGTGGTTTGCAAGTTGATGAAGAAGGCTTTAACCATGCCATGGCATGCCAACGCGAAAAATCTCAAGCAGCAAGTCAATTTAGCACGGCAGAGCAACATGCCTTGCACGTGGAAGGGCAAACAGTTTTTGTCGGTTATGAGCAATTGGCTAGCCAATCAAAGATAGTCGCGTTATTTCATGAAGGGCAAACTGTTAAAGCATTATTATCTGGACAGCAAGGTGTGGTGATATTAGATAAAACATCTTTTTACGCTGAGTCTGGTGGTCAAGTAGGGGACACGGGACTACTAAAAGGTCAAGTGGGGCAATTTACCGTCAATCATACCTCAAAGCAACAAGACGTTTATTTACATCATGGTGTTGTAAGTGGCACTTTAAGCGTCGGCGACATGCTGTTAGCAGAAGTTGATGGGGTAAAACGTGATGCCACCCGCCGTAATCACTCCGCAACTCATTTGTTGCACGCTGCTTTACAACAAGTATTAGGTAAACATGTCGTGCAAAAAGGCTCTTTGGTGATGCCTGAAAAATTACGTTTTGATTTTGCACACTTTAGTGCATTAACCAAAGAGGAATTACTTAATATCGAAGCATTAGTTAATCATCATATCGTTGCTAATTTACCTATAGAAACCCAGCTGATGGATATGCAAAGCGCTATTGATAGTGGAGCCATGGCATTATTTGGTGAAAAATACGGCGATACAGTGCGTGTATTACGTATAGGGGATGGATTCTCTGTTGAATTATGTGGCGGCACGCACGCCTCAAAAGCAGGTGACATTGGTTTATTTAAAATGACCAGTGAATCTGCTATAGCCGCTGGTGTACGCCGGATAGAAGCGGTTACAGGATTGTTTGCGCTTGAGTGGGTGCAGCAACAAGAAGCGATTTTAGATGCTGCTGCTAACCTTTTGAAAACAGGGCGACAGGATATTCCTAATAAACTGCAACAACAATTTCAACGTGCGCGTGATTTAGAAGCTGAAATTAATCAATTACAAATGAAGTTGGCAGCGCTGATTGCCAAACAATTGGCGAGTAATGCTGAGCATGTGGGGGACGTCGATTTAGTTATTGCTAAAGTAGATATTCATGCTGATATGGCAGTATTACGCGTTATTATCGATAATTTAAAGTCGCTTCTAAAACCTGCAGCCGCAATTTGTATTGCTGCTGTTGTTAATGATAAAGTGAATTTAATTGCCGGTGTCAGTAAAACATTAGCAGAAAAGAAAAAGGCAAGTGATTTAGTGAATGTGGCTGCACGTGTTGTTGGTGGTAAGGGCGGTGGTCGACCTGAAATGGCTCAAGCAACTGGCAATGATCCATCACAATTGGCGATGGCCTTGCAAGCTGCTAGAGAGTGGTTGCTAGAGGGCTTATAAAATGTAAGCCTTTTTTATTGCATTTTCTTCGCTTCAATGCTCGCCATATTGAGCATTGGCGTATCTGACGCCGTGTTAACATCTTTTTTCACACGTGCTTGTCGAAAATAAGTAATTTTAGAAAAATAACGTGCTAAAGAAAATTGACTAAATAGGCTACTAGCTTGTGGTCTATTTTGCTCCATTTTTTCTTGGGGTAACTTGGTTTGTTTGTTTGTACCTTGCTGTTGTATAGGCTGTTTTTTCTCACCCTTAGGTATTATAAAATAGTCAGGTTGTTCATAAAAATCATAAGTGGGTTTGAAAATAGGGAAGTAGGGGACGCCATAGCTTAATAGGTCAATCTTACTAGCATCTATATTTAAAGAACTACTACCTTCCCGTTTAGAATCTGTTTCTTTTATTGTTAGGTTAGTGATCATAGCCAAGGCATAAAATCCGCCTATCGCCATGCCAACGCCAAAACCAACCAGAGCACCAAAAGGGCCACCTGCCATTAAACCAACGAGTGTGCTGGTAATTATAATTATCAGCGGATTAACAATCGTTTTGGCTATTTCAGAACTTGAGAACTCATTCATATCTTCTTGTGTTGTTTCTAGCCGATTGTTATTGGCTGGTGGCACGGGAGTAGTTAATCTCATAATGATCTCCTTTATAATTACTGATTCTTAAAAAATCTAATACTAGTAAGTTAGCTAATTGTATTTTTATTATTAGATAGTATATCATTTTAAGAGAAAAAAATAAAGTATTAATAAATTAGCTAACTGTCTACAGATAATTGTTAGTATAGTTTTATTCTACGGATTTATCGCGTTGTGCTAAAACCCGTACACCGCATAACTTTGCGACAATAGGTACGGTGGTACCTTGAAATAATAACGACATTAACACCACAACAAAAGCGACATGAAAAAATAAGGAGGAGTTATCCAAGCTGCTCATAATGGGGAATACAGCCAGTACGATAGGAACAGCGCCGCGCAAGCCTACCCAGCCGATAAAAGCTATCTCTTGCGTAGGAAAGCGAAAAGGCAGCAAACTTAGCCAAACGGCGATAGGTCTTGCCACTACAATGAGAAATACAGCGATCGCGCTAGCAATAGAAATATCGGCTAATAGTTTGGTAGGTGTTACTAATAAACCTAACACTAAAAACATCCCTGCTTGCGCTAACCAGGCAAAACTATCCATAATGCCCAACACATGCTTAGTAGCAGGCGCACTGCGATTACCAATAATAAGGCCCGCAAGGTAAATAGCCATAAAGCCGCTACCACCTAAGAGGTTAGAGACGGCAAATACTACTAGCCCGCCTGAAACTAATAATAAGGCGTATAATTCTTCAGTCAGGGTAACTTTTCTCAATAAATGCGCTAATAAGAAACCACCTGCCGTACCTGCTATCGCGCCAATACCAAAATGGTAGGTAAAATCTAGCACTATACTCATAACTGTAGGTGGATTGCCAATTTTTATCCATTCCACCAGCATAATCACTAAAAACACGGCCATCGGATCATTTGCG
>Ga0302307_10002025_pt1 | contig 12530 bp, 14 predicted proteins | sample III_Palsa_E3_2_FD_200530 | JGI IMG/M metagenome (GOLD analysis project Ga0302307, IMG submission 200530) | Peat permafrost microbial communities from Stordalen Mire near Abisko, Sweden - III_Palsa_E3_2 | ecosystem: Environmental > Terrestrial > Soil > Palsa > Peat permafrost | place: Sweden... | reverse complement strand
CCGAGATAGGTCAGCCGCAACGCGGCGGAATGCTCGCCGGTGCGGGCGGCGTGCACACTGCGGGCGATAAACCAGGAACTGGCCAGCAGCACAAGCGTGTTCAGCGCTCCGATGTTGATATTGAGATGCTGCTGGGATGCCAGGAACTCCTGCGGCTTCATGGCGCGGTAGACCATGAAGATGATGAAGTAGGCCCCAAAGATGATCAGGTCGCCGAGCACCATCACCCAAATATGGCCGTCGCCGGGCATGTGGCCCTGTGTGTGCCGGCGCCCGGCGTCGGTCAGCGAAGACCCTTCGGCGGCGTAGAGATCAGACGCGGTGTGCTCAGCGTTGGCCATGACGTGGTCCTAGCTCTGATCCGTAAATGAGTCGACGTCGTGTTCGCATGGCGCTATCAGTCCAGGTGTGGTTCGTCGACAGGTTGGCGGTCGGTGGCCTTCCTCAGGAAGACGATCACGCAGCACAGCCAGAAACCGAAGACCACTACACCTATCCAGAAGGAGATCGACCCATTCCAGGCGAACGGTCCCGCCTTGGACACAAACACGGGCATGGCCATGATTTCGGTGACGATCTGCCAAATCGACACGTATGCCAGCCATTTGGGAAAAATCTGGTTCTTGTCGTAGAGGATCGCCACGGCGAGGGCGAAATACATGGTCGAGAAGCAGCCCAGCGATCCGACGTAAGACAGTAGGCCCAGGTCGTACAACAGTGCCAAAAGCTGTGGATCGCGATTGGGGCGATACACCGCGGTCAAGAAGCAAAAAGCGACCAGCAGGCATCCCGGAAGCACGCCCACCGACATCGCTCCCATGTAGGCGTAGGCCATCACTGATCCCGAGGTCATGCGTTTCATGTGGTAGCCGATGATCCCGTTGGCCGCCCCGGCGCCGCCGACGATCAGGATCAGCACGCCGAAACCGATCTGAATGGTCAATGCGTGCGCATGAAAGAAGTGCGCCATCTGGTCGGTGGTGACGTCGGGCCGCGGTGGCGGCATCACCCGGGCCAGGGCGAAAAAGATCACCCCGAATGTGATGAAGAACGCCGGCACGATCCAAAACACAAGCCAGACATCACGTTTGCCCGCCGACGCAGAAGGCGCGGAATGGACCGGGTCAGCGCCTGGCAACGACTCTGCGGAGACTGTGCTGCTCACCGCGCCACGCCCTCCTCGACGGCCTGGCGGTGCAGCACGTTGCGCAGCACGACGGACATCACGACCACGAACAGCGCGAATGCCCCGTTGCGCAGCCAGAAGGACACCCCGCCGTTCCAGGCCAGCGGCCCGGTGGTGAACACGGCGGCACCGGCGGCCGGGGCCATCGCCAGTGCGGTCGCAATGGCGTAATGCCCGACCCACCGCCCGAACACCGGGTTGGGTCCGTCGTCGAAATAGATTGCCAGCCCGAGAAATACGTTCTGGGCGACGAACGCGCCCACCGGCGCAATGAAGATCATCCAGGCCATGTCGTTGAGCAGCATGACCAGCTCGGGGTTGCGGTCGGGCCGAAACGCGGCAACCAGATAGAAGATGTCGGCCAGCGCATACAGGGTCGCACCGCTGACCGCGGCCGTCAGGTAGCAGTAGGCGAAGACGTGACTTTGTGTCGCCATCCGCTTCATCTGGATGACAATCACCATGAAGAACGGCAGCAACATCACTCCGCACAAGTTGAAGGTGATCATGGTGAACCGGATCATCGCGGTGTTGTCGCGGTAGAACTGCGCGACCTGCCCAGCGGTCATGTCCGGCGACATCGGCGGAACAAATCCCGGGAACGCCACAAAGGCGATCAGCAGCACCGCCCCAAAGACCGGGGCCATCCACAGGCTGATCAGCTGAGTCTGGATGTTGGCGGTCTTGGGAAGGTCCTCGGCCTCAGCAAGAATCTGCACTGCACCTCCGGGTTGTGTCGCACAGTAAGGGCTGCGTCGCGCGACACGGACCCGCGCTGTGACAGTGATGCACCGCGAGCGCGCAGCCTGATAGCCGGCACCGGGAGTCGACGGGATCGCCGCACAGTGTCATGCCCACACGGTGGGACGCGCATGTTTGCTCCGTCAATGGCCGGGCGCGAAGTTGAGAGGCACACGGGGCCGTCGTCGACCGACGATTTCGCACCGCGTCGTCTTGAGCAGCACGTTAGAGTGCTCGACAGCGTGGCTAAATTCTCATCGCGAGAGAAGCAGTTTCGGCAACGTCCCCACGACAGGAGTGACTCATGACACGTAACGACTGGCTGATCGGCGGGGACCGCCACGGCGAGGCCACGGAGCGGATCTATTCCGCCGCCACGGATCTAGTGTCGCGCACCGGGTTCGAGAATTTCTCGATCGAAGCGCTGGCGGCCGTAGTGCACTGCGCGCCGGCCACCATCTATCGCAATGCTGGCGGCAAGAAGGCAATCCTGGAGGCGGTCACCATGCGCATGTCGGCGCGCATCGTCGAGGCGGTGCGTGCGGCGATCGGGAACCTGGAGGGTACCGACCGCGTGGTGACGGCCATTGCGGTCGCCTTGGCCCGCATCCGCGCCGAACCGTTGGGCCCGTTGATCATGGGATCCATCCAGCCCAACCATGACGGCGAATGGCTCACCGATTCTCCCGGGGTCGCCGAACTGGCCGAGGAGATCATCGGACACGTGGACCCGCTCGCGGCGCAGTGGCTCATCCGCGTGACCCTGGCCCTGTGGTACTGGCCGCTCAAGGACCGAGTTGCGGAGCAGGAAGTGTTACAACGATTCCTCGGCCCGTCGACGTTTCTGAACTCGGCATAGGCCGACGAGTACCAACCCGTCCACGCTCGGATGCAATAACCCGTTTTCGCACTATGAGAGATTTCCCATAGAAATTCTCACCCGTTGTTGTCGGTCGACGAACTAGCGGTTGGACGCGCTGGACACGCAATGATCAACCGGATCCTGCCGGAGCGGCAACGCCATCCTCTGGTGGTGTCATCTGATGATCGGCAGTGGCCTCAGGATGAAATCGGTACGTGGCGTTGAAGGAACTGGATCTGATCGGACACGATCTGTTCGAAGTGCGGGTCGAGGTAAGGCTCGAAGTGGGTGCAGTCATAAGAGAGCACTTCACCGTTGGGGATGCGGGCCACGATTTTTTGGGCTTTGGCGTAAGGGGTGACGTCGTCGTGTTTGGCCAGCTGCACCAGCGTCGGTGCGGTGATGTCTGAGGCGTGGCGTCCCGGGGAGTAGAACGGGACGCGGAGCGCGATACGCGCGGCGACATCGTTTTCGGCGAGAAGCTGTGCGTGCTTGTCCCCGGCCATCTTCTCGACAAGCTCAAACGCACCGGGGGAGGTCATCATCGCAACCTGACCCGGTCGGCCGATGGACTGCACCCGGTACGGTCGTGCGCCCAGCCAGGACCCCACCTGGTCGCGCACGGCCGCAACGATCAAGCGGCTCAACAGCTTCGGGTGCTGGGCGAACGCTGATGCCGGACCGGTGACGTGCGGGACCTGCACGATCGCGGCAGCGAGTTGGTGGTCGTGGGCCGCCAGATCCAGGACGTGGCCGCCGCCGAATGACGAGCCCCAGCCCACCACGTGCGCGGTGTCGATGCCGTCGAGGCTGCGGGCGTAGGCGACCGCAGCGCGCCAGTCGGCGTGTTGGCGGCTGATGTCGAGCAGGCGGCGAGGTTGGCCTTCACTGGCGCCCCAGTGCCGGTAGTCGAAGACCAGCGCGGCGTAGCCGGCCTGCGCGAACCGTTCGGCGTAGGCGTCGAGGCGCAGTTCACGAAAGGCCGCAAATCCGTGCGCGAGCACCACGATCGGCGGGTTGGCGACTCCATCAGGCCGGTACAGCCACGCCGCGCATGCCGTGCCCTCGGACAAAAACGTCGTGTCTTCGCGGACGAACGTGTGCTTGGTGGTCATGCACCCTCCTCGTGAAGAACTATCTTGATCGCCGTTCAAGGAAACCTACCAGTATCTTGATCGGCAATCAAGAAACGGTCTACGATGAGCCTCATGCCGCGCAACAAACGCCCCCAGGCAGCCGACGAGAAACGCGCGGAGATCGTTGCGGCCGCCCGCGAACTCTTCATCGACGCGGGATATGAAGCCACCCCGATGGGGCGACTGGCCATCGCGGCCGGCGTCGCCGCCAACACCATCTACTGGTACTTCGCCGATAAGGATGACGTGCTGGTCGCGGTCCTCAATGACGTCATGGCTGAGGCTTGGACGCAATATGAGTCGGTGGCCGCCGAACCTCTGTCCGCGCGTGTGTTATGGGTGGTGCACGAACTTCAACAGATGAGCCGCCTGGTGAGCACCGTGCATGCTCGAGCTGAGCGCTCCCCGTCAATCGCAGAGTGGCACAACAACTTCCATTTTTTCACCGGCAGCCTGTTGCGGTCCGAACTGGAAAACGCCGGGGTCGCCCCCGTGGCACAGTTGGACGCCGAAGTAATGATCGGCACCTTCGCCGTTGAGGGACTGCTCATGCACCCCCTGAGCGAAGAACAACAGCGCGCCATCTGCGATGCCCTAGTTGCGCACTGGATTCCGACACCGGCGCTCTAGATACAAGTTGCCTCGCTCAGGGAATCCGCTGACGGTGGATCCTGGGCAGGTATGGCGTCGTCGATGGGGGACGGTTCCGTGGTCTCGTCAGCTTTGTCGACGGCGTGTTGACTGAAGGGCATTGTTCGGCTTGGGTTCCGGCGATCATCAGCAGTGAGCAGTTCATCGCTTGGTCGGCGCACAGCGATCACTGACGGAGCCAAGTGTCACCGTGGGACGCCCGTGCGGTTGGGCCATTTCCCAATTCGACCAAATACCTACCGAATACGGGCCTTTCGCACCGTTCTGTTCGTAATACCCCTGCGGGTCATAGACTTTCGCTTCGGGGTAGGGCCACGGGCATGCAACAGATGTCGAGATCCTGGTCCATTTGAATGAGGCAAAAGCGAGCCCGTAAATCAGATAGAACACATTGACGATGATGAGCATGACGATGAACGACCCGAGCGCGGGTCGGCCTGCGAAGATGCGGGCCCGTTGGGCCAGTTTCTCGGACACCGCGCGACCGGTGTCATCCCGATAGACGAGAACTCCCGCAGGAATCATGACAAGGGTGACCAGTGACGATTCCCAGAGCAGCGGAAACTGATGTGGCGTGCCCACAAAGATCGAACCGAATGGAATCACCTGGGAGTACATGTACAGCCCGGTGTGGATCATCGTGACCTCGAGAATCATGTCGATGACAAAGCCGAAGAGGAAGATCACAACACCGAGGCTGATCAACGGGTGGCGCCACACGAATGAGTCGTGCGGCTGGCGAGCTTGAATCTTGCGTAACGCCCAGGCCGCCGGGAAGTACGGTCCGAACTGAAACATCACGTAGCCGAGGACGACGAACGGTTCGACCGTGGGCGCGAGCGAGACCAATGGCCATGACTCGGGCCAATGCCAAAGCCGTGGGTCGTAGACCGCGTATGGCGCCCAGTTCATGATGGGGTCCTGCCAGATGATGATCGTGGTCACGATGCCCATCAGGATGTATGGGTGCGGTCCGAAGCGACGCCATCCCCAGACGGCCGCCACGATGAGCCCGATCACCGCGATAAGGGTGAAGATTTGTAGGACGGGGATCCAGTGCTGGTAGCCGAAAAGCGGCCTGAAGGGCCGCGGTGTGCCTGTCACCGCCGGGTTCCCGACTCGAGCGTCGGGGAAATTCCGGACGTTCCACCCGACAGCCGCGACCACGAAGACGCCCAGCGCAGTCCACACCCACTTCCAGATACTGCTGCCGGTCGGCCCGCGAGGCGGTTCGGAGTGCGGTGACTTGGCCGGCTTGGCGCTAGGTTGTGCGGTCATTGGCTCTCCTGACTGATGCATGGGCCGACCTGCACCTTTGTCGAAGCGGCCGACCGAGTCCGTTCCCGCCAGTTCTGGTGCCGGTCGGCACCAGAACTAATTCTGGAGTCAGGGTGCACCAAAACGGCCGATCGGTCAAGGATGCCGGGGAAGGAAAATCGAGTGACCGCGCGCGCTCCACGGTGTCGGGCGACCTCAACACCGAGGCCTCCGGCTATTCGGGCCGCCGTATCAGGTGAAGTGAGAACGTCAGCGTCAGGAGTCGGCGGCAGTGTGCAGCCCTGTCGACACGTCCGCAGTGGCGAGCAGCAGTCCCGCGATCAAATCTGCGACGTGCTCGCGGCCGGCGTCGAATTCGCCCCGCAGCCAGTAGGCCACGATTTCCATCGCCCCGCTCACGAGCGCGAACGCGGCCATGTCGGTGTCGAGCTTGCTTGCCGCGGCCGAGCCCAGCAGTTCGCGGATCATCGTGGACATGGCGTCTGCGATCGCGCGGGCACTTTCAACGCGTGCGCGCTGCAGAACGCCCGAGGTGTGGGTGGAAAGCAACAGTTGACCTCGGCGCGGATCTGCGACGAGGTAGTCGAGGGCGGCGTCGGCGGTGGCGTGCACCTGGGCGCGTAGGTCGGGCGCGACGCCTTGGGCTGCCGCACCCACCGCCTCCAGGCCGCCGGCGGTGAGGTCTCGCACGATCGCTTCAAGCAGCGCGTCGGAGTCGGTGAAATGCTCATAAAAGTAGCGGTCGTTCAGCTTCGCGCGGGCACATACGGACCGCTTGGACACCGCCTGCGCACCATCCTCGCCGAATAGATCGAGTGCGGCCTCGATGAGGGCGGCGCGGCGAGTGGCCCGCCGTTGGTCGACGCTCACGCCGCCGTAGGTGCGACTCGCGGTTGCCATAGGGCTCATTGTCCCTGATTCCCTCTTGACCCGGACTGCTTTCTGGTGCAGTCTGGCACCACATCAAATTCTGGTGCACCCTTGCACCAGAAACGGAATCTGTGAGGGAAAGCCGTGTCCGTCGAGTCTGTGGACGACCTGGTGACCGTTGAGGCCCCGACCCTTTCGGCCACCACTCCGTGCCCGGTGCACGACAACTCCGCGGATCCGGCGGCGGGGTCATCTGCCGGCGACCGCTTCGAAGAAGTCGCCGGCTCCAAATTCGTGGCCATGTTCGCCCCGGCTCTGTTCGACGAGATGATGCACCCGGCAGTGTCGGCATCGCTGGTCGATACTGCGCGGATCCGCGACAACCCGCTCGGTCGCGCGCGACGCACCGCGGCGTCGGATCAGCTCGCGTTTTTCGCCCATAGCGCGGATCGGGCCGAGGAGATGCAGCGTCTGGTCGAGCTGCATCGCGACGTCAAAGGCGTTCAGCCCGACGGCGTCCGGTACAGCGCCGTGAGCCCAGAACCTTGGAATTGGAACCTCTACAGCATCTTTTTCATGCACCGCGGCGTCTTCATGACGGTCACCGGCGAAAAGCTCACCCCGGCCGAGAACCAGGAGATCTGGGACCGGTTTCGCACAATGACAGCCGGCCTCCAGATGCCAGGTCGGGCAAGGCAGCTGGTCGAAAACTACGAGGAGATGTGCGCCTACTACGACCGCATCGTGGTTGAAGTTCTCACCCACACCGAGGCCCTGGACGTCGTCATGGACGCCACATTGCACCCGAAGCGCCCGGAGCACTGGTCACGGGCATGGGAGCCGGTCATCTCGCTGGTGGGACCGCTAGTGGGGCGCCTGGTTACGGTCCTGGGTTTCGGGATCATGCACCCTGAGGTGAGAGCACTGGTGCCGATGCGATGGACCCGTCGACACGACCTCGCGTTTTCCGTGCTGTCGCGGGTGCTGCGGGTGGCGTACCGACGCCTGCCCAGGCGTTTCACCGACACACCGCTGACTCGCAATCGTCGCGAGTACGAGCGAATCGTTGCGCGGTACAAGAGCATTGAGTTGCCGTCGTTCGTGCCAGGGGCAATCTCGCCTTGCGGCCGCTGAACGTTTGCGCCCGATGCCAGCGACGTCTTAAGTATCACAGCGCCGGTTTCAACGGCATGGGTCCGTCGAAGCAGCCGTGGATGAACGCTAATGTTCCGTGCACTTCCGTCGCTGCCACGTGACAAAACGCGACGTTATCGGCGCGGTGCCACTTGGTGCTTTCAGCCCGATCGATGTCGAGTTCGAGAATGAAGTCGGGATGGCTCGCCGTGTTGGTAACGTCCAGAATCGCTGCTTCCAACGCGGTCCTCGACCTCTCGATAACCGCCTTGCATTCGACGTAGGCTGCTGACTCATCGCTGCGTATCAGGAAGTCCGGCTTATCCGGTCTGCCGTTCGGCAGCTCTGGGTGCATGGTGACCTCATAGCCGAGCTTCCGGTAGAAGGTGAACACGTACAACTCCCACCAAGCACCAAGATGCTGATCGTGACGCTTGCCGCGGAAGTGATCCCTTAATTGACCATCAGGATCTGGGTGGTAGCAATACCAGCTTTCCAGCTCGTCGCGAACGCGAGCCCACTCTGGTCGATTGACCCGGTTGTAGAAGCGAAAAATGCTCTCGCCGTTGCGCATTGGGGAGGAATCAGTGCGTTCGAAGTCATCGAACAAGGTTTCGCGGGCCGGACCATCACAACTTAAGGCTAAGGATATCGCTTGCTTGCCCCGCAAGTGCGAGGCCTCGCGGATCGAGCAAGTGAGAGGACGAGATCATCACACGCGCGGTTCGCGTCAGCCTACGCCGGAGTCTCGCCAGGCCGTTCATCGCGTGCTGGGCTTGCTCGCGTGCAGTGCAGCATGACGGCCGCATCTAAGGCGGCGGCCGAACTGACGAGGACGATCGATCTAAGCACCGCGCTCCTAATCGGGCGGCTCGTTTTCCGAGATGTGGCCAGCAGCAGCGTCTTCCCGGTCGCTGGGTTTGCCGGGAACGCCTTCCGCTTCGCGTTCATCGGCTACTTTCTCATCGAGGTCATCGACGATGATCTCTAGCTCATTAGCCCGACTCAGCGGGTCCTCTTTTTCGGGTTCCGTCATATCGCTTCCATCGACTAGAGAACATCGGCCCCCGTCGGCGGGAGCCCACGGGTAGTCATACCCTGCGGTGCGCGTTGGTAACCGGGTGACGAAAAGCACTCGCGGCATCGAGCGCACCAGGTGTGGCTGCCGCGGTCTAAATCTCGGCGGTACGCGGGTTCTGAAGAAGTGAGCACGCACCTGAGACAAAGCGATGTGGACAGATGTGGGACAGCGTGCGTTGGCGCAGCTCACCCAGCACATCGCGATTCACAGTGAGGTTTCAGAACCTATAAGGGTGATGATGATGGAAGGATAGAGGGGTCGGTCTCATCGAGATGCGTTGTCTCGCTGACGTTTCGCTGATGTAGAGTTCGACGAAGACCGTCGATATTGCGCACCTGCCGCGCTTGAGCGGGCGCACATGTCAGGTCCAGGCCGAGAGATAGATGTGAAGCCATTTTACTGAGTAGAAGCCGACTGCGTCTTGATCGGTCTCTTCGGTAATCGGGAGCCTTAAGGGAACAGGCGCGGTGCGTCAGGCAGACGGTTCGCATCCGGGGCCCGACATGCTGTCCCGAATCCAACACACGAAGTCAACCAGATCCCATGTCTGTTTATGACCCTGAAGCGTCGTTCAGGACCGAGCATCGTCACTGGAAGGGGCGCGACGGGCGTCGAGGCTGCGGTGAAGTTCGGCGTTGATGGCGTGGGCCTCAGCGAGTTGATCTTCAAGGATGATGATGCGGCACGCCGCATCGAGGGCGGTACCGCGGTCGACCAGTTCACGAGCCCTCGCGGCGATCCGCAGCTGATAGCGGGAATAGCGGCGGTGTCCGCCCTCGGAGCGTTGGGGTGTGAGAAGTTTGGCCTCGTCGAGGCTTCTCAGGAATCCTGGGGTGGTTCCCAGGATTTGGGCGGCGCTACCCATGCTGTAGGCGGGGTAGTCCTCGTCGTCGAACTTATCGTTCGGGTTACTGTCGGCAGATTTGTTCTTCGTGTGTACCACAACACCTTTCGAGGCACCCTACCAGGCAAATCAGCGTGTGATCAGGACGATCAGTCTGCCGCTCCTGGGTATTCGGGCCCCGGCCACCCGACATTTTGCTCATCGTGAAGGGCCGACGCCCCAGAGCACTCAATCGCACCCGGGGTCGCCGGCCCTAAGGAGATCACCATCATCAATCGACACTGCATAGAAACTGCGGTATCGGCCCGACACTCGAATCATGGGCGATACGACGGTAATTCCTCCTTTCCTTCCTTCTTCACCTGCCGGTGCCACTTCACTTCAATACTGCTGAACTTGCTTCGCGGTCAGAACTGTTGTCCTGCATAGGTCCTGCGTTTTCTGACCGCCCCTGCTCCTCTGACATCGCGGGTAGTTCGTCATCTCCCGCGCCATCACCCTCTGTTCTGTACGAAGGATACTCTAACCACACAGATGGCAAATGTCTACCCTCGACGCCATAGATTTTCTTCCGGTTCGTGGGGAAGTGTTCTACGATCCGGGCATGGCCATACCTGACTCGGACTCATTCGGAACCGACGCGATCCTGCGTCACATCGACGCCGAAGCCGATTCCATCAGCATCGAAGTGACGCTGTACCTGCCCTGGGGTGTGGCGACGGGCATAACGGTGCCGACCGAATACTTCGGCCACTACGTCGCCAAGTTTTTCACCACAAATGATGCCGAGGACGTTGCCGGCCGGATCGGATCCCTCGAAGCCGAGCAGGAGAGAATCTTTCTGCACCTCCGTAAAGCCCGGTGTTACGTCGCAGGCACCATGGTCGAGCATGAGTCGCTGCGCATCCGCTTGTCCGACGTGTCCGCATGGACAGTTGCCGGCATCAAGCGGCCATCAGCCGAGCCATCGCTCGCCCGGTAGCGCACCTGGTGACGCCTCGCCCACGCTCTCGGCGGGGCTTTCGCGATGTGTGCGGCGGCTTTGCGGTCTGAGTGCATCGACGTGATCACGCTGCCCCCATGTGGTCGTGCAGCAGGAGCGTGTCGGGCCGGCAGCAGCGGCGGCCGAGCGAGACGACATTGGTCGACGACGAAAAGGAGCGAGACATGTTCGAGGCGATCGTGGGGTTGGCGAAACAACTGATCGAAGCGAGCGGTTCGATCGTGGGGGTGCGTCATGGGACCGAGGAGCCGATGTACACCGTCGAGCAGGTGAGCTCGGGGGTTGAGATCCGCCACTACGGGCCGCGGATCGCTGCAGAGACGACGGTTGCCGCCGACGAAGAAGCCGCGCGCAGTGAAGGATTCAGCCGGCTTGCCCGCTATATCTTCGGCGGCAATCACGACGACGCCAAAATTGCGATGACCGCGCCGGTCGCGCAGCAGGAAGGCGCCGTTCGCGGTGAAAAGATCTCGATGACGGCACCGGTCTCCGAAAACGCTGCCAGCAACGGCGAATGGGTCATCCGGTTCTTCATGCCGGCCGGGAAGTCGATAACGTCACTGCCCCAACCCAACGATCAGGCGGTGCGCCTTGTAACCGTCCCCGCAGAGACCGTCGCTGTGCGCCGGTTTTCCGGCAGCATCAGTCCCCGTGCGGTCGCATCCCAGACTGCCGAGCTGGTGCGGACCTTGCGCGATGAGGGTTTCGAACCGATCGGTACGCCCGCCGCGTGGTTCTACGATCCGCCGTGGACGATTCCGATGTTGCGCCGCAACGAGATTGCCATACCAGTGGAATCACGTTCATGAGCGAAAGGTCGGCTTGGGTATGTCGACATTGATCGCCACCACCGCGTCGGTGGCAACCGCATCGATAGTCGGCGGCCGGGGCAGCAGGCCCGCGGTGCACTCGAATCGGACCTGATCGACCTCACTCCTTAAGGGAGACGCCCGCTGTCGCGTCGCTGCGTTGACGTCGTCGGGCGCGGGAGGCACGCAGGTTGGCGGCGTTGCCGCACACCTTCACGTTGTGCCATACACCGCTGTTGTTCTTGGAACGGTCGTAGAACGTGGACCGGCAATCAGGGCTGTGGCACTGTTTGAGTCGCTTCCAGGTGCCGGTCTGTTGGCTCAGCAGAATCTCGCCCCACAGCGCGGAGGCCAGCCATCGCCAGCCGCTGCCGGCGGGCTCCAAGCGCACTTCACCGTTGTTGGAAAGCGCGAAGGACGCCGGGACGGAACCGATTCCGGGACTGCCACTCTCGTCTCCGGTGATGAGGCCCGCGATGGTGGCGCGAAGCGCGCGAAGTTTGGTGACGTCGGCCGGGGTCAGCGTGGGCGGGTGCATGTCGTCGCCGCGGGTCGTCGACCATGCCTGTACGGCATTGGTCACCCACGACTGCGCCAACTTCGGGTCGGCCAGCAGATCCGGATGCTCCTCGATGGCCCGCGTGTTGAGGAAATCTTGGACCAACGCCACGCCGCCGGGTGCCACCGCGATTCCAAATCGGTCCGACGCAGCCCATGATCGTGACATAACCAAAAGATACTTGACTATGTCGGAAGCGTCAACTAGCGTGACAGAATCAAAAGGCTTTTACCTACGTCATAAGGAGAACGATCATGGTCAACATCAACGGATCGACGGTAGTGGTCACCGGGGGACAGCGCGGCCTCGGCAAAGCCATCGTCGACGAGCTGCTGGCGCGCGGCGCGGTCAAGGTCTACGCCACCGCACGCGCACC
>Ga0302307_10002008_pt1 | contig 12582 bp, 5 predicted proteins | sample III_Palsa_E3_2_FD_200530 | JGI IMG/M metagenome (GOLD analysis project Ga0302307, IMG submission 200530) | Peat permafrost microbial communities from Stordalen Mire near Abisko, Sweden - III_Palsa_E3_2 | ecosystem: Environmental > Terrestrial > Soil > Palsa > Peat permafrost | place: Sweden... | reverse complement strand
GGATAACCTGAAAGTAGCCGGCGTTTATGCAGATCTGCCTGAAAATACCACCCTTGCCGGCCTGGCTTTTATTGGTTGCTGGGACCACTATGCGACAGAATATAGATTGAGCGGAATGCGCGAGCCATGGGGGAATGGCATTGTTAATTTATATGTTCAATTAGCTGATAATGCCGACCTTAGCGAGGTGTCTTTAAAGATCAGGGATGAACAGCTACGGCACTTAAAACCACTTTCAGCTAAAACAAAACCGGCGCTGTTCCTGCAGCCAATGAGTAAATGGCATTTGTACAGCGAGTTTAAGGACGGAAAAAATATTGGCGGCGAAATACAATATGTTTGGCTTTTTGGTATTGTAGGTGTGTTTGTACTGCTGCTTGCCTGTATCAACTTCATGAACCTAAGTACAGCCAGATCTGAAAAACGCGCGCGCGAAGTAGCTATTCGCAAGGCCATAGGTTCATCCCGCAGCCAGTTGATACAACAGTTTTACGGCGAATCGTTACTTTGCGTATTACTGGCATTTTTAGCCGCCCTGCTACTAGCAAGGTTAAGTCTTCCGGCCTTCAATCAATTGGCCGGTAAACAAATAGTTATTCCATGGAACAGCCCGGCATTTTGGCTTGCAGGAATTGGCCTTAATTTTATCACCGCTATTATAACCGGCAGTTACCCGGCGCTCTACCTGTCGTCATTTAAGCCTGTGAAGGCATTGAAGGGGGCGTTCCGGGTTGGGTGGCTGGCTTCGGCGCCGCGTAAAGTACTGGTGGTACTTCAGTTTACAGTTTCTATTGTGCTCATCATCGGTACTCTTGTAGTTATCCGACAGATACTTTTTGCCAAAGACCGCCCTGTAGGCTACAGCCAAGACAGATTGGTTGCCATACCCGTCCGAACTATTGAACTCCACCAACATTTTGATGCGATAAAACAGGCCCTTGCAAGTAACGGCACAATAACTGAAATGGCCGAAGCAGATGCTCCGCCTAACAACGTTGCTGGTACTACTAGCGGCGTCGGATGGCCTGGAGAAGACCCTAATCTGGATGTCAATTTCAGCCAGGAGGATATTTCATACGATTATGGCAAAACCATTGGTTGGGAATTTAGCGCAGGCCGTGATTTCTCACGGTCATTCCTTTCCGATTCAGCAGCAGTGATTATCAACCAGGCAGCAGCTGATTTTATGACCATGAAAAAACCGACAGAAAACTACATAACCTTTTTTGGGGGAAAATTTAGAATCATAGGTGTAACTAAAGACATCATTAACCGTTCGCCTTATGAACAGGTGCAACCTATGGTTTGTTTTTTAGCGAAATGGGCTGGAGGCTGTTTACTGCTAAAGATCAGTCCGAAAATGAGCGCTAGTAAAGCTATTAGCAACATCGCTGCGGTATTAAAAATCGAGAATCCGCAACAGCCATTTGAATATCACTTTGTTGATCAGGAATATGCTAAAGAATTTGATAATGAGGAACGCCTGGGTAAGCTGGCAACTGCTTTCGCAGGCCTGGCTATATTTATCACCTGCCTCGGGCTGTTTGGCATGGCATCATTCATGGCCGAACAGCGCGTTAAAGAAATAGGTGTACGCAAAGTGCTTGGTGCTTCGGTATTCGCCCTGTGGCAATTACTATCGAAAGATTTTGCCGTACTGGTTTCTATTTCAATAATTATAGCATCACCTGTGGCTTATTACCTGATGCATAACTGGCTGAACAAATATCAGTATCATACCAATGTTTCCTGGTGGATATTTATTAGTACAGCTATTGTGACTATGCTGATCACACTACTAACGGTAAGTTTCCAATCCATAAAAGCCGCATTGGCAAACCCGATAAAAAGCTTGAAGACAGAATAACAGGCTATGTATGTCTGCTTTGTTACCCTCAAAGGAAGCCGAGCCTTATAGAACCAACTATACGGAATGGCCAAGCCAATGAATTATAACGCTTTTACAATCGCCAGTGATTTTTCAACATGGTCGGTAGGTGAAATGTGATCGGTTTGTGATGAAAAGACAGCTATAATTTTACCGTCTTTACCGATGACATAAGTGGTTCGCGGGATGAAACCATGGTTAAGCTCCATACCACGCACGTCTTTCATTCCAAGTTTCGGTGCATTTATTAACAAACCGTATGTCGCTGCAATTTTGCCTTCAGCGTCCGACGCGACCGCGAACTTGCCCGCACAGTAATTTGGATCAGCAGAAAATGCATTCAGTCGCTGAATAATTAAATTCACTACCGGCCAGGCTGGCCTGAGCTGTAAATACAGGCGCTGCATCTCCTTTTCCCAACATCTTCGATTGGGCAAAACCAGAAAGGGCTGTTAGGAGTGAAAAACTGAAAATTAAAAAAGATAGGCAATAATATTTTTTGATCATGACAGATGGTTTTAATTTTTTAATGGTGTTATTTTAACCAAAAATACGATAGTCTGCGCAATTAGGTTGTCTGTCATTAAAATTTTACTGCGGCTGCCCCGTTGGCCAATGAAACAAAAAATCTTCAAATGGAACCACTAACAGTAAGATAGAAGGAAAAAAAGAAGGGCAAGCGACCGATTTTCGTGCTTGCCCATTCTGGCTCCTGAGCCTGGACTCGAACCAGGGACCCTCTGATTAACAGTCAGATGACACCATTTATCAATGTTTTGTTATTTTTATATATTGTTGATTTTAAGTAATTTACATAGTTTTATGTTTATTAATTTTATTGATTTTTTGCCATTTTTTGCTCAATTGTGTGAGAAATGTGTGAGAAAAAAATTTGCATTTATTGCGTTTAATGCGTAATTTAGCATATTCTTAAAAATTTGTGTGAGAAAAAAATAGCATTTTCTAAAAATAACGAAATATGGCTGTTAAAGTAAATTTATACCTGGACGAGCGGAAGATCGAAAAAGGAGAAAAAGCACCGGTAAAGCTAAGGTTGTATATGTCGAGGACTGATATTAGGCATTACCATACGGGCCGTTACCTCCTAACGGAGCAATTTGATGAATCGTATTTAGCGACTAAGCCGAAGAAAGCGTACAAGGACCTTAAAATTGCGTTGGATGGCATCGTTGTTAAAGCCAACACGATTATTTCAAAGATGGACGGTGTATTTGTATTGGCTAAATTTGAAAGGGAAATGTTTGGTGCGCCATTGAGTTCAATGGACGTGGTGCCACATTACCGGAATTATATTACAGAGTTGACCAAAAACGAGCGTGCAGGCACCGCATCTAACTATGCGCTAAGCATGAAGTCACTATTAGCCTTTGCAGGTAAATTCAAGCAACCGGCTACGAGCCTATCTTTTGCGTCCGTCACTGTAGATTTTTTGAACCGTTATGAAAAATGGATGGTGGTCGAGGGAAAGTCAAAAACCACAGTTGGCATTTATCTGCGTCCACTTCGTGCTATATTTAACCAGGCCATTGAGGAAGGGAGTATTGTGGCCGATCTATACCCCTTTAAGAAATACAAAATACCTACTGGTCAGAACATAAAAAAAGCCCTTGATAAATCCGAACTAAAAAAATTGTACACCGCAGAACTGCAACCGAGCAGCTACAAGGAAAAAGCAAGAGATTTTTGGTTTTTCAGCTATCAATGTAATGGCATGAACTTCCGCGATATTGCGGAACTAAAATATAAAGACATCCATAAAAAGTCTTTTTCGTTTTTGCGCCATAAAACACTTTATACTACAAAAGATAAACCTAAACCGATCATTGTACCGCTTACTGAGCCAATCCGTGCAATGATCGAACGATATGGTACTAAACCTATTGTACCAGATAACTACGTATTCCCAATCCTAAACAAATCTATGAATGAAACGGAAAAAATGCGTGCCAACCAAAATTTTATCCGGTTTGTAAACCAACATTTACAGAAGTTGGCGAAAGATTTAGAACTTGATACTGATATTTCTACCTACTATGCCCGACATACTTTTACAACGTCAGCAATCCGCAGCGGCGCTAAGATGGAACTGATTCAGGAAAGTTTGGGACACCATAGTCTTTCCACTACTCAAAATTATTGGGCAGGGTTTGAAGATGATGTAAAACAGGGGATAGCGGATAAATTGATGGACTTTGGATAACGATGAGTGCGATTAACTCGTGTATTAGAATTTAAGGATAATTACATATTCTTGTAGCATTGCCAGAACCTGTAAAGCAATCGATAATAAATGCCTGAAAAACATAATATAGAATATAAACAATCCTGGCGGGATGAATATCTGAAATGGATTTGCGGTTTTGCTAATGCGCAAGGTGGTCAGCTATTTATAGGTATCGACGATCATGGTAATGTTACTGGTATTGATGATTATGCCAAGTTAATGGAAGATATCCCCAATAAGGCGGTTAACCATTTAGGGCTGGTAGTAGATGTGAACTTGCAAGAAAAGGCGGGTAAGCGTTACCTGGAAATCACCGTGCCTGTTAGTAGTATACCTATTTCTTATCACGGAACTTACCATTATAGAAGCGGCAGTACTAAACAGGAATTAAAAGGTACAGCTCTACATGATTTTTTACTCCAAAAAATGGGGAGGACATGGGATGATATGGGTATGGATCATGCCTCTATCAACGAAATAGAGGAAACTGCGGTAGCAGCTTTTCTAAAAGCAGCGATCAAAAGTGGTCGTATTTATCCCGGTGCCGTTCAAGATGATCTGGTCAGCTTATTGGAGAATTTAGAGCTGGTTGCACCTGATGGAAAACTAACAGCCGCCGCTATTTTATTATTTGGTAAAAAGCCCATGCGTTACTTTGTTCACAGTTATTTTAAGATCGGAAGATTTGGCGTTTCTGATGCTGATCTAAAATTCCAGGATACAGTTGAAGGGAATATTTTCGAGATGGTTGACCGGGTAATACGCCTTCTCAAGGAACGGTACCTGGTTTCGCCGATTACTTATGAAGGCATCCAGCGTATTGAAAAATTGGAATATCCTGAAACGGCACTAAGAGAAGCCATCCTGAATGCGATTGTTCATAAAGACTATACCGGAACCACGATACAGTTGAGTGTATATGACGATAAATTAATGCTATGGAACCCCGGCAAACTACCAGCCGACATTCCTTTGGAAAAGCTAACCAAAAAACATGCCTCCCATCCGCGTAACAAGCATATTGCAGAAGTATTTTTCCGTGCAGGCTATATAGAATCCTGGGGACGGGGCATCGAAACTATCTTATCAGCATGCCAGACAGCTGGTTTGCCCGAACCGGCATTTGAGGAAGCCTGGGGCGGTGTGGTAGTGACATTCTTCAAAGATATTTATACGGAAGAATATTTGACGGGGTTAGGGCTGGATGAGCGGTTTAGGAAAGTATTGCTAACAGTGAAAGCTAAAGGGATCATTTACAATTCTCAATATCAGGAACTCTTTGGGGTGTCTAAGCGCACCGCATCGAATGATCTCAAAATACTGACTGAAAAGAAATTACTGTTAAAGATGGGAACCACAGGAAAGGGTACATATTACACGTTGTATTGGGGCAATAAAGGGGCAAAAGAAACCTTATAGGGGCAATATAGGGGCAATTGCCACATAGCCCAGCGAGATTAAAGTTCGATACATTTATCACTATTAAAAAATAGATTTTCATTCTGTTGAACATATCCAAGTTGATTAGTCAACATTTTTGTGTGACCTATTTTAAATTCAGGAATATTCCGGTGGTGATGTCCATAAATCCAATAATCCGGCGTGGTATCTAAAATCAAATCATCCAGCACGGTTGCAAAAGCCTCGTTTAAATAGTCGCTTTTATATTCAGGCGGATAATGTTTAAAAGTAGGGAGATGATGTGTGACCACTACTTTTTTGCCCTTTGTATCTGCTTCTAAAGCATCGCGTAGAAACGTAAGACATTTTTCGTGAAAGTCATTATAATCAGGAATTTGAAAGCGTTTCCCATTATAACTAATTTGATAAAAATCATTCAAGCCAAGTTCTATCCGCCAACCATTTAACAGGCTGATGGAAGACCACAACGTAGAAAATATCAGCTGTTTTGTGCCAAAATTTTTAACTGCGTTATTTACCAGATATACATTATTTCTGATTTTTTCTTCAAATGAACCCGATCTATTTGAAATATCGCTTTGATAATATTCGTGGTTTCCAGGTATCCAATACGTTTCCTTAAAATGATCACTGATATAATTAAAAAAGTCTTTTTGCCTGTCTATCCTGGTAAACAAAGTAACATCGCCAGCCAATATCAAAATGTCGCCTATAGGCTTAATGGGGTTAGCTTTTATATAGGCTTCATTTTGGGGAAACTCTAAATGAAGATCGGAGCAGTACTGTAAAATCATGACGTTTCAAAAATAGAAAAAGAGACTTTAAAACCATTATACAGGCCAATTATTTGACGTAACTTTTTAAATTCGCTTATTTGTATCGTTTATAAATTGGAATGATATTAAAATAAATTGACATAGAAATTACCATTACAATAATTCTAACCGGGCTTTATTTATTGATTTTTTTATATTTGCAATATAATTTGCTGCCCGCAAGATAGCAAACTTAATAAAGTTTGTTTTTGGGCCTTACAGAAAAGATCGGCTGTGATACGGCAAAAACCTTATCTTCTGTATTGTTTCGTGACCTGACTCCGAAGCAATTTTTTCAATATTTTGCGTCAATTAACCCCTTTTATTTTGTTGCCGCCGGTGTCGATAAACAGGTAAGGGGGTGGGAACACAGCAGCGATCACGCGCCGGTATGGGTGGAGTTAACTAAAAAAATGAAAAAGATGCGACAAAATTGTTACATTTTTGATGAACTATGTCGGTTGGAAATGAGTTATTTAGGGTATATAAACCTGCGTCATGCGTTCACCTATCACCAAGGCACTTAAATATCTTTTTTTTGCGGCGGCTTTGTTATCATCAAAGCTGGCTTCCGCGCAAGTTAACTACCATTCACTGGCATTGCAGGTCGACTCGCTGGATAAAGTCGGCTTGCCGCAATCGGCATTAAAAGTTGATGAGCAACTGGATTCACTGGCCCGGAAAAATAATAATGTTCCCGCTCAATTGGAGGCTATTATTTTTCGCGTCCATATCCAGCCGCAAATTGATGTGGACTATAGCCAGGCTGGAGGCATCAGTTGGCTGGAGAAACGTACCAAGCAATCGGTTTATCCTTTAAAACCTATATTGCAATCCTTGCTTGGGCAACTGTTCTGGGAATATTACCAGCAAAACCGCTACCGCATTAGCCAGCGCAGCCGTTTACAGCATGCCGACATTGATTTTACCAATTGGGACATGCAAACCGTCATGACCCACGCAGCGCAGTTGTACGACCTTTCTTTGCAAGATGCGGTAAGAGAACAAAGAACGGAGATAGATTTGATCAGTGATGTGCTGCAAGGTGATATGGCTACGCGCTATTTAAGGCCTACGCTATACGACTTGCTGCTGCACCGGGCACTGGATTTCTTCATGACAAATGAGGTGAATGTTACCAAGCCGCGCCTGCCGTTCACGCTTAACGATCCACGCTACCTCAGCGACAGCCGCACATTTGCCGGTTTGCAGATCATGACCTCGGATACATCGTCGGATTACTATAAAGGCCTTCGGTATTTGCAACAGGGTACGCGGTTTCATTTAGGCGATCAAAACAAAGCCGCTTTGGCCGACCTGGACCTGCGGCGGCTCGAATTTGTGTGGGACTATTCGCCATGGCCTGATAAAGATACCTTGTATGTTACCGCACTGAAAAAAATGTCCAGCGGCGATGCGCTGACGGCGCTCGGTAAATATTTCCTGGATGCAGGGGATAACGTTACGGCTTTGAATTATTTTAAGCAAGCCGGCGATGCTTTGAATGCGGCGAACTATATCAAAGAGATCACGCAGGCTAATTTAAAAGTGACAGTCGAGGAAGAGAATGTGCCGGACAAACCGCTGCTTGCTGCTATTAGTTACCGAAACGCGAAAACGGCGAAGATAGGTTTGTACAAGGTTTCTTTGACAACCTACACCAGGTTGGCAGCGATGCATGATGACCGGTATGGTTACAGCACCCAGGTTGAGCCGCTGGCTCCGGTTTTTGATTATTTGAAAAACCTTAAACCGTTGCGAACGGAAACCATCGGGCTGCCTGCTGCTGACGACTACAAGATGCATTTCAGCGAGTTTAAGATCGATCCGCTGCAAACCGGGATGTATATCATGGTGGTGCAGGACCCGGTTAGTGATGATATCGAAACCCGCCAGATCACTTCTTTTAGGATAACGCATTTAGCCTTTGCCACGCGCCATTTGCCCGATGGCCGTTCCCAAGTCATCGTGACTGACCGGCAGACGGGCGCTCCGCTGCAAAATGTGCAGGTGACGGCTGACGAGACCAATATGCAAACCAGCGATGCGAATGGCTCAGCTTATTTTAACCTTAACGGTATAAACCAATACGCAGTCAAGTTGACTACGCCCACAGATACTTTGTATTCGCGCAAATGGTACCGTGACCTGATCCTGAACAATTCCGCGTCAGCTGTCAACCGGCTGGTGCTTTTTACAGACCGCGAGATCTATCGCCCTGGTCAGGTAATCTACTTTAAAGGCCTGTATTTAAAAGCACATGATGGTAAGAACACCTTGCTACCTAATAAGAAGATCAATTACAGTATTGAAGACCAGAACGGCAAAGTGCTTGCTGAAGTAAAAGCGGCGACCAATGATTTCGGTTCCTTTGCCGGGAGTTATGTGATACCCCCCAATATTTTAAATGGCTCTATTTCCATTGTCAGCCTATACGGACGTAAATACGTGAGTGTAGAAGAATACAAGCGGCCGAATTTTATGGTCAACTTTTTGCCGGTCAAAGAAAGCTATAGGCCGGACGACTCCGTGACCATCAAAGGGAAGGTGACGGCTTATTCCGGTTATGGCTTATCGATGGCGAGGGTCGCTGTGCACATTAATCGCTTTGAACAACCGCAGGATTACCGGAATTATAATTACCGCCCGCACCGTGCAGGTTTTCAAAACCAGGAGTTCCTGACCGATACGATCACTACCGATGAGCATGGTGACTTTAGCATTAAATTCAAAGCTGCAGGCGAAACAGATAAAAACGTGCAGTCCCGCTATAATATCAGTGCTGATGTGACCTACGGCAGCGGCGAAACCAGGTCGGCCAGTACGAGCCTGCTTATCGGCTCACAAAACATCACAGTCTACGCCACTGTCCCCCTAAAACTTAATGCCGGTGACAGTACTAAAATTGTGGCGGCTATTGATAATCTTAACGGCATTGCCCAGCCGGGCCAAATCACTTTAAGCGTCTACGCATTGAAAGCGCCCGGCAAACTATTCAAACAGCGTTTATGGGAAAGTCCGGATCAGCACCTGTTGACTCGGGCAGACTATGAAAAGTATTTCCCGGAATACGCTTATGCGGGTGAGAACAACCAGGCAAACTGGCCAGTATTACGACAAGTTACTGAATTGGAAAGGACAACGGATGCAAATCATAACGCTTTATTTGATCAGTCGATTTTCAAGGGCCAGCCGACCGGTATTTATAAATTGATCGTTAGCGCTAAAAACAACAGTGGCGATACGGTTTCTGAACGTTATTATGTCAAATTGATCGATAAGCATTCGTCGCCGCTCGGGCAAAACGAGTGGGTAGTCGCGGCCGGCAAAAACACTGTTTCAGCGCAATTTTATGTCGGAACCGGTAAAACCAGTCATGTGCTGATGGAGAAATTCAATGACAATAAGCTAATATCTTCTAAATGGCTGCACCTCAAAGGTAATATCCAACAAGCGATCAGCATTCCTGTAGATACGGCCGGCAGCCAGGAGTCTGTTCAATTCCTTACCTTTTTCCAGAACCGCGAATACACAGACCAGGAAGTGATTAGCAGTCCCCAAATCACTAAAAAGCTGGATATTAAATTTTTGAGCTTTAGGGATAAACTACAACCCGGTGAGAAAGAACAATGGAAATTACAAATCTCCGGCAATGATGCCGAACAGGCGGAGATGGTCGCTTCGCTATATGACGCATCACTCGACGCGCTTTCTAATCGCAACACCTGGCTGACTGCGATCATGCCCAATTTTTACCGCCCCTTCGGCTCACGCTGGTCAGACCAAACGGTCAACCAGGCGGCTTCCCATTCCTTTAAATACAATATCTTCTATTTCACACCGCAGGTACGTAACTATGAGCAGCTTTTCATATCTGCCAGTGAAGGCGATGCCAACCAGGTATTTATGGCTGTCGAAAAAGAACCCGCACGGTTGAACGGCCTCGAATTCGCCGATCCCGGCCAGGCTAATGTCAAAGGTGACCCAAGCGCCCAAATCAACATTGATGGGCCGGTAGGAAATAGCTTAGCGGAAGTATCGGTAAGGGGTTATGGTACAAAGATGCGGGAAGACACCACAGAATACAAGGCCTCGGCTTATAACACTTCAAACCTGCCGGCGGATGTGCTGAAAAGTGTCCAAATGGTAGATGACTATGGTGATCAGGCGAACTTGAGCGGGATTACTACTCGGAAAAATTTTGCGGAAACGGCCTTTTTTTATCCGCAGCTGCATACGGATGAAAACGGGCTGATCAATATTGATTTCACCATTCCGGAAGAACTAACGACCTGGCGGTTCCGCGCCTTCGCCCATACTAAAGACCTGAAGACCGGTTATGCCGACCGGGAGATCGTTACGCAAAAAGAATTGAGCATCATCGCCCATGCGCCGCGTTTTTTACGGGAAGGCGATACCATCACCCTATCCGCAACGCTGGCCAATTTGACCGACGCAGGGCTAAAAGGCAAAGTCGAATTACAACTCTTCAACGCGGTCACCATGCAGCCGGTAAACCTGCTGATGAGCCCGGTCATCCAGGATTTCGATCTGAAAGCGAACAGCAATGCGCCCATGTCATTTAAGCTCGCTATTCCTGGCGGACTTGATGCGTTAACCTATAAATTGACTGCGGTTTCCGGCCAATACAGCGACGGTGAAGAAAATACGCTACCCGTTTTACCCAATAGGATGCTGGTGACGGAATCTATGCCAATGCTGGTGCGCGCAGGTCAAACAAAGTCGTTCACCTTCACAAAACTGATCACCAGTACCAGCAAAACGCTGCAAAACAAAACACTAACCCTTGAATACACCCAAAATCCAGCCTGGTACGCGGTGCAGTCGCTGCCGTATATGATGGAGTTTCCGTACGAATGCGCCGAGCAGGTATTCAACCGTTATTATGCGAATAGCTTTGCAACCAACATCATCAGTAAACAACCAGCGATCCAGCAAATCTTCACGCGATGGAAAAACAGTAACAGTGAGGAGTTGCTGTCTAACCTCGAAAAGAACCAGAATCTAAAAGCCGGGCTGATCGAAGAAACGCCATGGCTACGCGAGGCAGTAAGCGAAACGGAGCAAAAGAAACGCATCGCCCTGCTCTTCGACCTCAACACGATGAGCTATCAACTTAACGCCAACCTGGATAAACTAAAATCCAAACAATTACCCGGCGGTGCATTCCCCTGGTTCGGAGGCGATGAACCCGACCGCTACATTACTCAATACATTCTCGCCGGAATGGGCCAGTTGTACCACCTCAACATGATAGGCTTGTCTGATCAAAAATTCAAAGACATCGCCGACAAAGCAATGGCTTATCTTGATGAGGAATTGCTAAAAGCGAAAAACGATCAGCTCACCCCGCTGGAAATCCATGCGTATTATGCGCAAAGTTATTTTACCGCGCGTACCCTCGGCCCTGCGATACAGACCTTATTAAACAATTATCTGGAACGGGCTAAAAAGCAATGGGTACACCGCAGCCTGTACGAGCAGGCCATGATCGCTTTGACTATGTTGCGTAACAACCGCCCTTTAGATGCTGCAGCGATCAGCAACTCGCTAAAAGAAACCGCGCAACATTCGGATGAACTAGGGATGTACTGGCCAAAAAACACGAACGGTTATTATTGGTACCAGTCGCCCATTGAAGTACAAAGCCTGCTGATCGAACTGTTTACGGAAGCCGGCGGCAATGCTAATGATATCGGGGAGATGAAGGTTTGGCTATTGCGCAATAAACAGGCCAACGACTGGAAAACAACCAAAGCGACCGCAGCCGCCTGCTATGCCTTGCTGATGCGCGGCAATAACGATCTTTTGACAGCATCAAATACCGCGATCAAAATCAGTGGCCAACGACTTCAAATAACACAAGCCGATGCCGGAACGGGTTATAGTAAAACCACCTGGACCGATAAGCAAATCAAACCCGCGCTTGGAAAGGTGGAACTCAAAAATAGTGGTAAGGGCATCAGCTGGGGCGCCCTCCACTGGCAATACCTCGAAAACCTTGATAAAATATCATCGGGCCAAACCAATATACACCTCGAAAGAAAATATTATATCGAACAGCAAACCGGCAGTGGCCGGGTTTTGGTAGCAGTCAATGCAACACACCAGCCAAAGACCGGCGAGCTGCTTAAAGTGGTCATCCATGTGACCGCCGACCGTGACTTCGAATATGTCCAGCTCAAAGATAT
>Ga0302307_10001998_pt1 | contig 12617 bp, 12 predicted proteins | sample III_Palsa_E3_2_FD_200530 | JGI IMG/M metagenome (GOLD analysis project Ga0302307, IMG submission 200530) | Peat permafrost microbial communities from Stordalen Mire near Abisko, Sweden - III_Palsa_E3_2 | ecosystem: Environmental > Terrestrial > Soil > Palsa > Peat permafrost | place: Sweden... | reverse complement strand
GGATCTTAAATGAATCAAGAAATCGAATTTTAGAGATAAGGATGAATAGACTGCAACAGAACGAGAACCCGGACGAGCCTCTTGATAAATTCAACAACCCTTTTCATAAAGAACAGCACCCTTTATTCAACAACCCTTTTCATAAACCTTTACCTTTATTCAACAACCCTTTTCATCAATATTTTCAGGATTTAGAAAAATCCAAAAAATCTCGTTTACGGAAGTGGAGATTAAATTATTTTTGTATATTAAATATATAAATGAAATTCAGAAAATGATATCTGAATCAAAACCTATTTTAGTTGGATCTTAAATGAATCAAGAAATCGAATTTTAGAGATAAGGATGAATAGACTTAAGCAACCTCTTGTTCATAAAGCCAAGCAACCTCTTGGTAAATTCAACAACCCTTTTCATAAATTTAAACAAGATTTTTCTAAGTCCAAAAAATCTCGTTTACGGAAAATGTGTCAATATATTCCTCTTCGAAAATACCTTTTGTTTCGTCGTGAATTTGAATTTCGTTATAAATATTCTAAATATTCTAACTACTTGGTGGGTATTCTTAACCAACGTAATATGCGTTTTTGCCTTGGATCAAGGAAGCAAATCCATTATAGGAATATACATTCAATTGGTCGATTTATTGGTTTAGCAGGAAGAATTATACCTAGACGAGTTACTAAATTAACCTTGAGACACCAACGATTAATGACTAATGCTATAAAAAAAGCTCGTTTTTTAGCTTTATTACCTTTTATTGAAAATGAGCTACATTTTAAGAAAAAATGGCTCGAGATCTTAGAACGTCGTCGTAAAAAAAAAGACAAAAAGAAAAAGAGAAATAAAAGAAGATCAATAAAAAGTCGTCCTAAAACTGAGCCGAAAATTCTTCGTCCTAAAATCGAACCAGGAACTACTCTTTTTAAAAACAAATCAAGAACTAGTCGTCATAAAACGATAAATCCATAAGCCTATTTCCCAATTGACTCAAAACCCCAAATTGGAACTCAAGTTAAAATATTTTGTTTGAAAAAGCTTAGAAATCAGATTGGATTCTTGTGTTATAAATAAAAAAGGAAAAAATCTTGATTTATTGAAATGTTTTTGTAATTGCTATTGTTCATTTTTATCTAAATTTTTTTTCTTCTATATCTTACCGGATCTTCCCGGAGTTCATTCTCCGGGGAATCCTGTTTTAATCATTACTAATAAATTATTTGAGTATCTCTTCATAAACCTTATTAGGTTTAAATATTTTATCAGAAATCTTATAAAGACCAATCTTATTTGATATAGCTATTTGTGAAAGTATTTTACGATTAAGAAAGGATTGCTTCTTATACAAATTGTAGATAAACTTAGAATAACTATCAAATATTTCGTTTTCACGAGTTACTGCATTTATTCTAGTGATCCACAAACGACGAAAATACCTCTTTTTCCTGCCTCTATCTCGATGAGAGTAAAACAAACCTCTCATTTTCTGTTGAATAATCATTCGAGTATGTCTTGAATGAGCTCCTCTAAAACCTGATACAAGGGAACGATTTTTTTTTCGACGTCTTCGAGCTATATATCCTCGTCTCACTCTGCTCATTGAATAAAATTCAATCTTATTGAATAAAATAACTAATGGGTTAGATTTCTTTTCTTTCAGTTATTCTTTTCTCCGTCTAGAGTCAATCAATAACAAAACACATTATTCCAATATATCAAATATCGATTCCAATGGCTTTTGCTACTATAACCTTCCCAACCACGATTCTTGCTTTTCTTCCCATTCTTAAATAAAGAATTCTATATTCATTCAAAAAAAATAGTGGGTTCCATCGTTTCTATGGTTACCTCTCAAACGGTGAGGTCCTCTCTATACACCGGAGCTTCTTTTTTCAATTAATCAAAAGATTTTGTGAACTTGTATAGTTCATATTCTTTGGCTCTACCTATTAATTAGAAAGTAATAGCCCTTTTCACACTAAGAGTTATCCATACAGTGACGGCATTTAATTCTAAAAGTTGGCTAGGTAGCTAACCCTATGAGTCCGTTCTTTCTCAAAAAGGAACATGCTTCCTATAATGTAATACTATTTCCTCCGCTTAATGGATAACTTTTTGCTACCAATGGAGAATTGCTTCTTATTTCAAATAAGAAAATGATTGGATTTTGACCAATGGAAACCATAAATTTTATAGAATAAATAGGTATATAATATACCTTTATGTTACTATCCTATTCATCAGTACTGGTCGTTGATACTGAAAAAATTCTTTCGTCTGTTCGAATTCATGATCTAAACGAGTCGCACATACACCCTAGTACATGTTCCTCGACGCTGAGGACATCCTTTAAGAGCGGGAGATTTCTTAACATTTTTTTTTGGCTGTCTTATGTTTCTAAGAAGTTGTGTAATAGTTGGCATATTGTATATATATCTATAACAGAATCAAATTTTTTGGTTTAGATCAATCTTAACCAGATGTTATTTTTCTAAATTTCCCTTTTTTGAATATTGAATACTCAATATTCAAAAAAGGAAAATTCGAATTTGAAATAGATTTACACAAAATCACTCAGATCATTCAGGATTTTATTTCATTTTATTTTTTCAACTCTACTACGCGATCGATAATCCCATAATCTTGAGCTTCTGTTGCCGACATAAAATAGTCTCTTTCCAGATCCTTTTGTATAACATTTATAGGTTGATCTGTATTTTTTGCATAAATATCCGCAATTGTGTTACGAAGTTCAAGCATATCTTCTGCTTCCATCATTAATCCATCTATATTTGTCCTAATACGGGCACTTCTAGGTTGGTGAATCAAAATCCTAGCGTTAGGAAATGCTACCCGTTTAGTACGTGTTCCTCCGACCAGAATTAAAGATGCCCCTGATGCAGCTAATCCCATAGCTATTGTACACACATCAGGTAACATACATTTGATAGTATCATAAATGGCTATTGATTCGTGTGCCCCTCCACCGGGAGAGTTTATATATATATAAACATCAGTATCATAAAGATCAGTTTTTTCATTCAGCAGTAACAAGAGAGCGATAATTCGATTGTCGAAAGGTGCCGTAATTTCTTTGCATATAAAGAGTACTCTTTCTTTGTAAAGTCGTTCGTATAGGTCAATCCAAATCGGTTTTTCGTCTAAAACACGGCGATACGGTACTTTTGGTACACCTAAAGGCATAAAATTATTTATATATTTATAAAAGAATCAAATTTTTTGGTTTAGATCAATCTTAACCAGATGTTATTTTTCTAAATTTCCCTTTTTTGAATATTGAATACTCAATATTCAAAAAAGGAAAATTCGAATTTGAAATAGATTTACACAAAATCACTCAGATCATTCAGGATTTTATTTCATTTTATTTTTTCAACTCTACTACGCGATCGATAATCCCATAATCTTGAGCTTCTGTTGCCGACATAAAATAGTCTCTTTCCAGATCCTTTTGTATAACATTTATAGGTTGATCTGTATTTTTTGCATAAATATCCGCAATTGTGTTACGAAGTTCAAGCATATCTTCTGCTTCCATCATTAATCCATCTATATTTGTCCTAATACGGGCACTTCTAGGTTGGTGAATCAAAATCCTAGCGTTAGGAAATGCTACCCGTTTAGTACGTGTTCCTCCGACCAGAATTAAAGATGCCCCTGATGCAGCTAATCCCATAGCTATTGTACACACATCAGGTAACATACATTTGATAGTATCATAAATGGCTATTGATTCGTGTGCCCCTCCACCGGGAGAGTTTATATATATATAAACATCAGTATCATAAAGATCAGTTTTTTCATTCAGCAGTAACAAGAGAGCGATAATTCGATTGTCGAAAGGTGCCGTAATTTCTTTGCATATAAAGAGTACTCTTTCTTTGTAAAGTCGTTCGTATAGGTCAATCCAAATCGGTTTTTCGTCTAAAACACGGCGATACGGTACTTTTGGTACACCTAAAGGCATAAAATTGAATGAATTTTTTTAAAATATTTTGATGCACTGGAATAAGGAAACGTAAATCAGCATATTCTCAAATCAAATTTTCAAACTAAGCAAGCAGATTTTCTTGAATCATACAGGAATTGGGATAAGCTAAAAAAAAGGAAAATTCGAGTTTCAAATACATAAAAAAAAGAAAAAATATTTGAGGAAAGGCTATAATCAAATTCTTGATTAGATCTTCTTAATCAATTTGATTTCTTTAATGGGTTTCTTTTGATTTTCTAATAAATAAGAAAAAGAAAATAAAACTCATTTTTTTTGAATGAATTGAATGTGGATTCAAAATAAAAATATAGAGTAATCTTATCTTATTAAAGTTCGAAACGCTTTGTAATCTTCAACCAATTATGTGCTTCAATATAATTGCTTGGAGTAAGTGCTATAGCTTGTTTCCAATACTCAGCAGCTTGATTGGACCAAGCCTCTGCAATTTCAGAATCGCTCTCTAGAATGGCCTTTTCTCCCCGGTCGGAATAGAAAATTCTTTCCCTTAGAACTGTACTTGAGAGTTTCCTACCTCATACGGCTCAATAATCTATTCTTTTTTTCTATCTATCCTATTCTGATTTCTTTTATCCTGATTTCTTCTATATTGAATAATTCCATTTTTCTTGATTTTTTTTTATTATATTTTTAATATTATATTGTTAATTATAACAAAAGAAAAAGTTAATTACAGTAAGTTTCAAACTCTAATTTCGTTAATAAATAATCAATCAGTTTTTTCTTTTCTTCCTACCTTCAGAAGAATAAAGCATATATAGCTCATAAATATATTCTTATGATTTTCTGAGAGGTAACTATCTCATTTTCATAGGAAATCACTATAGAATCTTTGAAAAAGAATTTTCTCAATAAGAAAAAAGACTTACTATCTTTGGGATCTAATACTACACCGCTGCTTAATATCTTAGTGGATCAACTCTATTACATAAGTGGATTCCTAACTTAATGTCCCCTATCATGACATAAGTAAGCAGTTCTTAACTTTATCGACACAATAGCTCGCTAATTGATCTTTACGATGCTTCCTCTATCAATTTGATTTTTTATCCATAGAATAATAAAGTAAAGGCTTTTTTCTACCTATTTTGATTTTCGTAAAATCTCTTTATTTGCTACAGCTGATAAAAATCGTTGTTTTTGACGATTTTTATGTAGAAATCCTATTTTAGATTTTATCTAGTAGATACTAGTTCATTTCTTTTTTTCTATAGTAGAGATAGTCGCACGTAATGACAGATCACAGCCATATTATTAAAAGCTTGCGGTAAAAAAGGATTTCGTTCTAGTGCTCGAAAATAATATTCCAAAGCTTTTGTATGCTCTCCATTGCTTGTGTGTATAAGGCCTATGTTGTAGAGTATATAACTTCGGTCATAAGGATCCATTTCTGGTCGCGTAGCTTCATAATAATTCTGTAAAGCTTCTGCATAATTTCCTTCGGATTGAGCCAACATTCGTTACGGTCGTTCATTCTATTGAAAAAGTCTCCGTTCCAGAACCGTACATGATATTTTCATTTCATACGGCTCCTACCTTCTGTACATAATACTATACTGAGGAAAAAATCTTTGGAATTAAAATTGAACTATTCTCATCTTATTATGAACTGAAAGAAGCTAGTATTTTTACTAGAAATCTCTAGTCAACCTTCTCATCAGAGGTTTTTTCTTAACACCAACTCATCATATTACTACTACATATTAGTAGTAGATGAAATGGATACATATTAGTAGTAGATGAAATGAAAAAGGTAACTCCAATAATTTCTTTGTTATTAACGCTTTCTGTTTCTGGGAATTAGTTACTTCAACGATCTTTGATGGCTTTATGGGTATCCAAAGTACGAACGAAATGGATGTTTGTTGTCCTAACCATTCTTTTCAGTCCCGATACTTATAAGGAAAAGGGTTATTTCGAACAAAGTTTTTGTTTTGTTGATTTCTAAGTGTAGTGCTTTTTCCCTATACTTAATAGGGTATTTAGTAGAGTAGGATTGACCCGCAATACGAAGAAACCTATAGGTTTAATCTTTTGCTCAATGCTCAAATGGACGATTAAAGCATCTGAGATTGCATCAATCGAGGATACACGACAGAAGGGATTTCGATTTCTTGTTCTACCCCCACAAACTTCACCTTCACCAAGCGTAGGTTTCTTTTCATTATTAGGTTTTTTCTATGCCGCAACACGTTTTTCTTGTAAGACTTAACTACAGACTAAAAAAAACAAGAAAAAAGAATCAAATCACACCATCTCTGTAATAGGTAAATGCCTTTTTTTCTCCTGAAGTTGTTGGAATTATTCCCAACAATATATTGGCTACAATTGAAAAGGTCTTATCTATAAAATTTCCATTTATACGCGATCTAGGCATAATTAGTAATCCGTTATATAATTCTTTTCATTATCCCTCGGGAAAATGATCCTAACAACAAAGTAAATATAAAGTCAAAAATTACGTAAAAAAAAAAAAAAGACAAGGAAAGATATGAAATAGTTGACTTTTTATTCCAATTTCATATTCTACTAATCAATAGGTTTTTGTTTCATTTAAGTTCAATAAAATAAAAAAAGATTTTATTTGACTATGTTATGTAGATAATTCAAGAAGTTTTTTTTGGTTATAATTCAAACAACGGAAAAATATTTTCATCATAAAATAAACCTTCAAAATATTAATTATATGTTTTATTTGCATAATATGTGGCATAATAAATATGCCACACCATAAATTTGAAATAAAAAATCCATCGGACGATTATCTACTTTTAAATAGATCCATGGAGTATTTTCTCTAAAAGAAAATAGAAAATTGGAAAGGTATTATTTATTCTTATGAAACCTATTAGTAATAAGAAAAGAAAACTCCCTATTCACTCAATTTTTCATCAAAAAATATAGAAAATATATATTATATATATATATAAAGAGATTATAATATAGGAGAGATGGCCGAGTGGTTGAAGGCGTAGCATTGGAACTGCTATGTAGACTTTTGTTTACCGAGGGTTCGAATCCCTCTCTTTCCGTTTTTTGAATTCTTCAATGTTCTTTATTATAACAATATCAATAATATAATTATTGATAGTACCATTTCAGCAATAAAAAAACTTTTTCCTTTTTTCCTATATCGATAAAGTTGTTGAACAAAGTGATCAAGAATTTCTAAAGAAAGATTTTTTTAATGAGAAAGATTAACCTTGCCTTTTTTTATGTTTCAGATTGGGGCAAATTACCGTAAGTTGTTTACGCCTACGAACTAATCGACATCTTTTACAAATTTTACGAACTGATGCTCCAATTTTCATATTTCTTATGTATTATCTTTTTTCTTTGTTGAATTTATTGGGAAAAAATAAGACTCATCTATTTTTTTTGATTATTTTATTGGGATGAAAAACTCCTAATTAGGTCTCAGAAAGAGAATAAAAAACCTAATCTGCCTAATCTTGGTTAGGCGTTGTGTCTTTGCTATTCCTTTGATCTGTTGATTGAGGGGAATCACTGCTTATTGGATTTGTAGTTTCTGTGTTCAACAATGATTCAGTAGAGGTGGTATTCTCTATCGCTTGATGGTCATTTTTACTTTTTTCTAATCGAGTTTTTTTTGAAACTCAATAATCAATTTTTTTTGATTTGGATGGAGTAGGAAATCTATCAAAAAAAATCTTTCCTTTTTTTGAATAAGATCCATTTATCTGGATCTTGACTCTATTTCCCAATAATAATATAGGTATACGATTACGACATATATTAAAAGAGAGATAACCCAGAACGGTTTCATCGGTATTATCCAAAAGTACGTGGAATATTTTATCGTCCACAATGCCAACTATGGTGTCATTTTTTGCTTTTTTGTTCATAAATCTTTTTTTTCTTTTTTTCTTCTATACATTACTATAAATTGCAAAAATATTCGCTTACGTCTCAAAAGAGAAAATCAATATAGAAAAATTGAATATTGATATTCTTCAATATAATATATCATCTTCGATATAATCGAATCATACCTTATTAAGATAAAACCTTATCTAAGTATAGTATAATCATACCTTATTAATCTTTTTTTCCTACTTAAATGGTATATCTTTTTTGATTTTTATATTTCGAAATTTCGTTCTTTCCTTGCTTTCATTAACCCAAACTTCTTTCTTTAAAAAATTCTGCCCTTCTTAATATATCATGAACAGTCTCTGTAGGTTGAGCACCTTTTTTAAGAAAAAAACGAATAGCAGAAAAATTTAAATAAGTTTTTTTCTTTATTGGATCATAAAAACCTACTTTTCCAAGATCTCTTCCTTCTCTTCGGGACCGAGCATCAATTGCAACGATTCGATAGATGGCTCATTGGGATAGATATAGATAAAAAAAAGCCTCCCTAGAAACGTATATGAAATTTTCACCTCATACGGCTCAAGAAAAATGATTCAAATTTATGTATAGAATGGAAAATGGGCTAAAAAAATCATAAATTAGACGATGATTCAAATAAAGTTCCTTTTTCCTTTTCGTTATAGAAAAAATAGAAAAAAATATCATTTTGACTCATGACTCAAGTTAAATAATTTTTAGAAAGTTCAAAGGGAAATCCTTATGAAGAAATTTCTTGAGCTGTCTATAAACTCTTTTGTTTGTCTTATCTCTAAGAAAGATATTTAGATTCATTAAAATGATCCAATTACATTGTTGAGATAATTTCAACAAAGTATTTTCTTGTTCCGGAATCCTTTATATTTTCTTTTTGGAATCTTTAGGTTTATACATTACTTTGGAGATCTTTATTCCTGTCAAAGGGAAAGCAACACCCCTTCTTTCTGATTTCCTTATATTTATAAATAAAATACGAAGGATTCATTTCCATATAATCAAAAGAGTTTTACCAGTTTTCAACAATTTCACTTTCTCTCTTTTTTTTTTCTTGTTTGAATTGGATTTTTTTTGATCTCGATGTTAAGAATATACTTACAAAGTTTATTTCAATTAATTAGAATTAAATAAGTGAATTCTCACTAACCCTGGATTCTTTCCCTTGTTTGATAGAACAAATCAAAAAATCAAACTTCGAGCTTCATCATGTACTGTTTACGGACAACCTAGGTTTTTGAACAGAACAAATTATGTCGAGCCAAAAGCATTTTCATTACTATAGAAAGAAAACGATGGATGTCAAAATCCACAGAAAATTATGTCCTTCAAGTCGCACGTTGCTTTTTCCCACATCGTCTCAAACGAAGTTTTATCATAAAAGTCTTCTTTATTTTCGAAAATTATATAATTGATTCCATATGGAATCATGAATAGTCGTTGGTTTAACCGATCATAGTTCGATATCCATCCCTATCGATGGATATGGAAAAGATAAAAGGATATGGAAAAGATATTATAGTGAAATTCAAAAGTGAAATTCAAAATCTTTTGCTTTTTCAGAAAAATAAACCCAATCTGCCTAATCTTGGTTAGGCGTTGTGTCTTTGCTATTCTTTTGATCTTTTGATTGAGGGGAATCGCTGCTTATTGGATTTGTGGTTTCTGTGTTCAACAATGATTCAGTAGAGGTGGTATTCTCTATCGCTTGATGGTCATTCTTACTTTTTTCTAATCGAGTCTTTTTTGATTGAGGAGGAAATCTATAAAAAATCTTTCCTTTTTTTGCATCAAATTCATTTATCAGGATCTTGACTCTATCTCCCAGTAATACACGTATACGATTACGACGTATCTTACCAGAGAGATAACCCAGAACGATTTCATCAGTATGATCCAAACGTACGTGGAACATTATATCTTTGATTGGGTCCACAATTGTTCCTTCAAAAATAAATCGTTCTCTTTCATTGTTATCTTTTCCAGGACTACTATTTTTTTTTTTCTTTTTCATAGTACACCCCCTTTGTATTAATATATAAAATTTGCGAAATTTTTGAAATTACATGAAATTTGTATACTGAATGATTCAAAATATACTTTTTTTTAGTAATGACATTACTGAGAGCTTTTATTTTTATGAGAATTACCATATATAACATAAAATTTCTCCTCCAATTCTTTGAAGTCGAGCTTCTCGATCTGTTATTATACCTCGAGAAGTAGACAGAATTACAATTCCTATTCCACCTAGAATCTTAGGAATTCGTTGATATTTCGAGTAAATTCGTAAACTGGGTCGGCTTATACGTTTTAAAATAGTTCTAGTTCTATATATTCCTTTTTGAGTCTTTCTATATAAACCTAGAGTTAAAATCAAGAAATTTTTGTTATTTTTTTGGTGTTTCCGAACATTTTCAATAAAACCTTCTCTTAAAAGTATCTTAACAATGCTTTCAGTAATGTTTGTAGATGGTATTTGAACAGTTTCTTTTTTAGCCATGTCAGCATTTCTTATCAAAGTAATAAGATCGGAAATAGTGTCCTTACTCATGATAAATTCAAATTATGGATTCTCGCAAATTTTTTTGTAATCAACATGTTTTCCTTTTTTTATTTATTTTTTTCAAATATATACCCGAAAAAAATCCCCTAATTTCATCTATTTAAGATATTCAATATATAATAGTCTCATTTACTAGTTAATAGTATCAATTACTAGTATTTTATTTATAATACATCAGGAGCTAATGAGAGAATTTTAGTAAAACGAAATTTTCTCAATTCTTCAGTGATTGCACCAAAAATCCTAGATCCTTTTGGATTTCCTTTTTGATCAATGACAACCGCTGCATTGTCATCGTATTTTATTATCATACCATCTTCACATTTGAATTCCTTACATGTACGTACAATTACAGCTCGAATTACTTCTGATTTTTCTAGAGACATATTGGGAACTGCTTCTTTGATTACAGCAACAATAACATTACCAATTTGAGCATATCGTTGATTACTAGCTCCTATGATTCGAATACACATCAATTTTCGAGCACCGCTGTTATCTGCTACATTCAACATAGTTTGAGGTTGAATCATATCTTTCTTTTTTATTTCAATTTCTAAATTTTAGTACAAAAATAAAATAAAAAATATTTTCTATCCAGAAAAAAATAAACTGACACTTGCTTTTTAATCTTTAATACCTTCTTCTTCTACATTTCTATTCTGAAATAAGAAATTGAGTTTGTATAGGCATTTTGTGAGCAGCTATTGAGATAGCTCTTCTAGCGATAGTTTCTGATACTCCACTCATTTCATAAAGTATTCGACCTGGTTTAATAACGCATACCCAATATTTTGGATCTCCTTTACCTGAACCCATGCGTGTTTCCGTAGTCCTTATTGTAACAGGTTTGTCGGGAAATATACGTATCCATATTTTTGCACCACGACGCACATATCGTGTTATTGCCCTTCGCCCTGCTTCTATTTGTCTAGCTGTAATCCAGGCAGGTTCAAGTGCTTGAAGAGCATATCTGCCAAAAGAAATCGAATTGCCTCGACGAGCTATTCCCTTCATTCTTCCTCTATGTTGTTTACGAAATCGAGTTTTTTTTGGGTTATAGTCGATGGTTCTTTTTAAAATCTCATCTCTATTGCAAAACAGGACATGAGAATTTCTTCTCATCCAGCTCCTCGCGAATAAAAAAAGGATTCAAATTCATTTATTTCATTATTGAATTGAATTCCATTTTTTCAATAAAAAAGGAATATTTATATATATATAAATAGAATAAAAGTTAAGGATATAAATAGAATAGAAATTAAGGCAGAGGTGTTATTCATTTATGTATATTTCAATGACTTTAAATAGAGAATATGATCCTTCTTTGTTTCATAATGAATCTTTTCTTTCCTGATTTCTATTGAATCATGTCAAAATGGATTTCCGTAAATAAAAGGGTATTCCGCGGGCGAATATTTACTATTTTCTTTTTCATTTTTTTCTTTTATTCGTAGGTTCAATTTATCACTTTCAGAATAAATAATGAAATGTTTTCTTAGTTTGTTCCGCCATCCCACCTAATGAATTTTTAGAATTTTTTTAATAGAATTCTATATAGTCACAGGTTCTGTCGTTCCCATAGCTTCTCTATTCATGGTTAGGCCCAAACTCTGCAATGGAGCTTCCAACAAAATTTGTTTTTGAGTCAATTTCCTTAGTTTTATTAACTCAGGACTCTTTATTCTTTTTGAATTTTATTAATATTTCTCTTTTTTCAGTATTTTTGAATTGAATATTTGATTAAGATTCAAATTTTGATTATTGATGCTTTGTTACACTGCTTTTTCTTTTATCATGTGATTTATAGACCATACATATTGGGATGATATAACATTGATATCTTGTTCTTTCTTTCTATCACCTTTCCTTTTATAAAAATCCCTTTATTTTTACTTAAATAATCGGATTTTTTCTCTATGAATTAGAGAAAAAAGAAGAGATTTCAGTTGCTACAAATATATGATTTATTCATATTTCAATCATATAGTGACTTTTTCTTGGGATCTTGATAATACGAAGCAATAGGTTGTTTTTTAGTTTTTTTTATCAAATAAGTTTTTAGTAAGAATAAGTTTTGAGTAAGGATTAGTTGATTTTTTCAATTCTTATTTTGAAATTTTCGAGAAAAAACTAACGAATCACACACTAAGC
>Ga0302307_10001996_pt1 | contig 12619 bp, 9 predicted proteins | sample III_Palsa_E3_2_FD_200530 | JGI IMG/M metagenome (GOLD analysis project Ga0302307, IMG submission 200530) | Peat permafrost microbial communities from Stordalen Mire near Abisko, Sweden - III_Palsa_E3_2 | ecosystem: Environmental > Terrestrial > Soil > Palsa > Peat permafrost | place: Sweden... | reverse complement strand
GTTCGCCGGCAGCTGATAGCGCTTGCCGTCGAGGATAAAGGTGGCATGGCCAATCCTGTTGCCGTAGCGCCCGACAATGGCGCCGAAATAGGTCTTGGGGTCGTGGAGGTAGCCCTCCAGAGAATCATAGCCAAGGACCACGTCGGCAACCTTGCCGTTGCGGTCGGGTACCTCGATCGAAACCACGCGTGCGCCGTAGGTCATCACGCGCACCTTGAGCCCATCCCCTTCCAGGGTGTAAATCTCCACCTTTGTTCCATCGGGCGTACTGCCGAATGCGGACTTGGTCACCTTTGCCTCCAAATGCGATGCCAGCGGCACCAGTGTCAAAAACAAACAAAACCGTTGAAGTGCCTTGATGTGCATCGACCAGACTCCTTCGCGAAACGCGTCTCAAAACCGTAATGGATACTAAAGCATTTCTTCCCTCCCTGTTTGGCGGGGGGGTAATTTCGCGCCAGAACCGCCGTTGAGACGTTTAAAGCAACCGGCGATGTGCTCTAAGCTATTGATTCGACGTGGCCAAGCGCAGGGCGGCCGAGACGCTAAAGACATGCAGACATTACCACTTACGAGTACTTTTATCCCGCCGTTTGTTACCCAATAGTTGTAGCCAGCGGCGTTCCAGCAGCTATTCTACGAATCAAGCGGTGGTTCTGGACGACTGCTTGTTGATTCTTCGGGGGAGGGATTCAATTGAAGCAGCCGGCTACGAACCACCGCGAACATATTTCAACCAACGTCGAGGTGACGCTGGACGACGCTCGGGCGACTGCCCTGGAGCGAATCGTCAGCCTCTCGATGGACTACCAGCGCGGGGTGGGCCTGGTGCAATTCCGCAATGGTGTGGACGCCGTCATCGCGTCCACTGACTACCGCCAACTGATCGAGAAATTGCTTGAGATCCTCTGAGCACAGATCGGCCGCGCGTGCGAGACAGCACAGACGACCGATCGCAGGCTACCAGAACGGGATCATTTCCCTGTTGTGGACCAGGCCTGTCCAGCTGAGCCTGCACATCGCAAAGCTTTCCCTGTGACGGCTGGGTTATGATGAAGCGGCCATGGTCAATTATCTCGAGCTCCCGGTAGGGGAAAAATGCCCTGAAGTAATCCATGCGGTCATTGAGATCCCGGCCGAGGGCATCAACAAGTACGAGTACGACAAAACCCTTCACGTCTTCCGCCTGGACCGCAACCTCTATTCGCCGGTGCACTACCCTGGCGACTACGGCTTTATCCCGTCCACATTGAGCGAGGATGGCGATCCGCTGGACGTGCTGGTGCTGGTGGACGCGCCCAGTTTTGTGGGCTGCGTGACCGAGGTGAGGCCCATTGGCCTGCTGGAAATGCTCGATCAGGGGGTGCCTGACGAGAAGGTCCTGGCCGTTGGCAAGAACAATCCTCGCTACGCGGACGTGTGGAACTACTCGGAAATTTACCCTCACATGCTGAAGGAAATAACCCACTTTTTCGCCATCTACAAAGACCTTGAAGGCAAGCGAGTGGAAGTCAAAGGCTGGCACGATGCGGCCTTTGCCCGCAACAAGGTAGTGGAAGCGGTGCAGCGCTACAAGGACAATAAGGCTTCTTCGAAGAGCGGAAACCGCTAGCGCAGGGATCACGGGCGGGGCGGTTCAGATATAATCCGTCCTGTGAACCCCGGAGAGATGGCCGAGTGGCTGAAGGCGGCGGTTTGCTAAACCGTTGTAGGGGCTAACACCTCTACCGGGGGTTCGAATCCCCCTCTCTCCGCCAGCAAAACAAACAAAGGACTCAGGACCGAAAAGGGTCTGGTTACGTTTCGGTTTGTCTCTGTTCAAAAACCATACGGTTTTGAAGTCTTCGCCGCATCCCGCCGAAAAAAAAGGCAGCCCGACTGACCTTCCAAGAAAACTTTATGGCCGCTGTCAAGATTCTGCTCGTAGATGATGATGAAATGCTGAATACCATCATGCGTAGTCTGCTTGAGCGCGAGGGCTTCGACATAACGGTTGCGTGCAACGTTCGGGAAGCATTGAAACTCATCGGCTCAGAACGGTACGATGTCCTGCTGAGTGATCTACACATGCCAGGAGCAGCCGATGGTCTCACCGTCATAAGTGCAATGCGCCACCTCAATCCCAAGGCAATCGCAGTACTGTTAACCAGCTTCCCAGAGATGGATGTGGCGGCCCAGGCGATCTTGCGACAAGCCGATGAGATCATGGTTAAGCGGACGGATCCGACGGAGATGGTCGAAGCGATCAAACGCCGGATAGCCAGTGGAACTACTTATTCCCAGCCCAAGGTTGAGAGTGTGGCGGCGATTCTTGAGCGTGCGGCTCCCAGTTGTATCGAAGACTGGCTTCTGGAAGTTCAGCTCGATCGCAAGCTGTCGCTTGTCCCCTTGACGCCTGAGCAGCGGTGTGGTCATTTGCCTCAGCTATTCCGGGATCTGGTCGCTCGCCTCCGGGCCGCTCTACCCTTAGGGAGCAAGGGGCCGCTATCACCATTCGCGGCGAACCATGGTTCGACACGACGTCAGCAGGGTTATTCCGCTGCCATGATGGTCGAAGAGTCACGCATCCTGCAGGTCTGTATTTTCAATACGCTTCAAAAGAATTTCGCTACTATCGACTTTAGCGTGCTGCTGATTCAAGTGATGACGATCGCGGACGAGGTGGACTCACAGCTGCGGCAGGCAATGGAATGCTATGTCGAGGAGTCAATCCTCGATACGCTTCCTGCTTAGGTTGGTGGTCAACGGCGAGCTCACGAAGCTGCTGTCACCTTTGGTGTCGTCCCGATTTGCTCGGTCATTTCCAGAGCGAAATAGAAAGTGGCTCCGTGATCGGGCTCTGACTCGGCCCAGATCATCCCTCCGTGTTTTTGAATGATCCGATGCACGGTGGCCAGACCCACTCCGGTTCCTTCAAATTCCGAGTCGGTGTGGAAGCGCTGAAACACCCCGAATAGTCTGTCGGCGTATTTCATGTTGAAGCCGGCGCCGGTATCGCGCACGAAAATGATCGCCGGTTTACCCGGCTGCTGGATGCTGTCGACTTCGATCACTGCGTGATCCGTGTTCCGGGAGTACTTCAGCGCATTGCCTAATAGGTTCTGAAAAACCTGGGCCATCAAGATCGGGTCACAGTCCAGCGCGGGAAGCTTGGCAATGCGCCACTCCACATCGCGTCCTTCGCACTCCGGCTGCAGCATCGCAATCACCTCATCGACGATGGGATTTAATTCGCTGTGGCTTAGCTGCAAGGATCGCCGGCGGAGCAACGCCATCTTCAGCAAAGCTTCGACCATCATCTCCATGCGGCGGACGGCGTTTTGGATTCGCTGTAAATGCTCTCGTGCTCCCACAGCCATCCCCGCTCCAAAGTCATTCACGAGGATCCCCGAAAAACCAGCGATGTGGCGGAGTGGGGTACGCAAATCATGGGAGACGGAATAGGAAAAGGCCTCTAATTCATGGTTGGTGGCCTCAAGTTGCTCAGTACGTTTGGCTATCCTTTCTTCCAGGTCTTCATTCAGTGTTCGAATCTCGAATCCGAGTTTGGCGGCTTCCTGAAGTTGCTGCCGAATGGTCTGGGTTTGCTCATCGACGCGCTTGCGCAGCACGAACACCCAAGCAAGGACCGCCAACGTCAGCATAGCCGCAAAACCTAGCGTGCTGATGGCATGAGTTGGAGTCCACCAGGAGGGTGTCTTGATCACGACGACATCCTGAGGCGATCGCAGCATGACTCGAAACGACTCAGGGATGGAAAGGCCGTCCCGAGAGGCGCCAACTCTGTCGGTGCCTCTCTTCATGGAGCAGACTCCGACAACTCTGAGTGTGCTTCCCTTTTTCAAAGCGGGCAACCGCGTTCCGGAATCTGCGGGCAAGACGGCGGAGAAAACAAGATCGTGAGAAGACAACACGATGTTGGGGTCGCCTGCCGTCTCGTCCTGCCCGACAAGCTGGCCCGTCAGTTCAACCAATTGGGCGTCGTGATTGCCGCGTAACACCTGGTCAGCAGTGACGGCCACAGCAGGGACCGGCGACTGGAAACCCGCTGCCTGATAGGTAGCGCGGGTCAAGGCAGGGGTAAATGCGCCGATGATGGGAAAGCCGATCACATCGGCTAGCTCCCCGGGATGGAGAGGGGTGGTTTGGTCGGTCTGGGCACAGAGACCTTGGGCACCATCCTGAAGGCAAAGCAGCCGGCCAGGCCAGGCCAGAGTCACGGTCCCACGAATGTGGACGCGGTGATCCCAGGCGGGTTTGGGAGTGAAGCGCAGCAGACCGCTGACGGGCGAGATGGGTAATGTAAAGGGATGGGCAGCCGGAGGCTCCATAACGACCACCTGGGCGCGATTCGGAAAGACCAGGTAAGTGCCAGTCATCGCGCCCTGGCGATTGAACAGAGGGGCCTGGTTGCCGCGAAGCCTTACTTTGGCGTCGACCAGACTGTCATAGTCCGCTCCCACTTCCTTGATGGTGGTCGCTAACACAGGGCCGTCAACCAAGGCGAGATCCAGATCGATGTTTTGTCCAGACTCCCGGACCGCCTGCACCACACCCTCGACTTCCACCCATCGCCCGTCCTGCGCGCCGGTTAGCATTTGGCCTAAGGTTTCGCTCGCGGGCGAAGGCAAAGGGGATTTCCCAATCACCCGCGCCTCGCCGTCCTTGACGATGGGAGCATAGCCCCCGGCTGCACTTGTGCCCGTTACTTCAACCAGGTCGCCGGCTTTAAAAGGAACCGCAGGCACAGAGGAGAGTACAACATAGATGCCCCCGGAAGAGTCGGAGACCCAAAGCGTCGGATTTCGTAGATCGATGTAAGGGTCGTAGTAGGTGACTACGCCGCGCAGATGCACGGGATAGCTCCGCGCCGCCTGCTCGGAGGTCAGACTGTGGGCATCATAGGCCTTGGTGAGGGTAGGTAAGGCTTGCCCCTCGGATCGCTGTTGCTGACAGACGGAATCAGGCGCGCCCGGCAGCAGGCCAAGCACCAAGGTCATCCATACAAGAGAGCCGCTTCGGCGCACACCTCTGCCCTCTCACTGTGTATCGGCATTTCCGGACGTTCGGCCAGTCCCTTGATGGCCGAAGACGTTGGGGGGAGCTTGCCCTCACGGTGCAGCCGATCAATCTGTTTCTGTAACGGGAATGATAATTTACAGTCCGCGTCTGGATTGCCGATGAACAGGTTGCGCAGGTTCGCGAAGGCCGCGAAGGTGGAGAGTGGACGTCTTGTTGGCTCTCAGGCGGGTAAATACGATCGCCATTCTCATGCTTGCGGCCGGCATGCCCATGCTGCTGGATTGCAAGCAGATGCCCTTGCGCGTTGACCTTGCCCCCGGTTACAGCGGAGTGGTAAAGGTTTCCTGTACCGGGGCCAGTAATGATCTCCACCAAGTAACTGTGGATTCGACGGGCAATGGCGAAATTGTCCGATGCCCGGAACAATCCGTAAGTTTGCTGATCATGCGCGGAGGAAAATCAATCTCCCCCGACGGACCAATCATCTGGGAATCCACCGGCGATGGAATCACTGCAGGCTTTCATTTCTCTGTTCATTAGTTGGCCCCGACCTGATGTTGACACCCGGCTCCGGGACAACCTATCCTGACGCGCTGGCCTTGAACGCAACCGGCTTGCCTGCACCAGTAGCCGCTACTCGACCACGGACAGTTCTGGTACCTCTGTACCTAAGCAGAAAACTTGTCACGTGATACTCCCGCACAACACCGCTATGCTGGTTATGGTAGGGTCGGCTGCTTCCAGCGCCCAACGCGAAAGCGCATTTACGAAGTTGACCGTCGCAAGGATTCAGGTATTTTGCGGGTTGATTAAGCACAGACAATTCGGCGGCCTTCACCAACGTCACCGGCATCTCCGGAGTCCCACTGCGCTCCCGGTCAAACTGGAATCGCCATCCGACAAATCATGAGGACGACTTGAAGAATGCTCTTCTCGTTCGGGGTCTGGGACTCGGGTTTGGGGTCCCGCTCGCCATGCTGATCGCCCTTAGCGTGGTGTCGTACCGAACGGTCACCGCGTCGAACGCCGGGATGGCATGGCTTCTGCACACTCATCAGGTTCTCGAAAAGTCTGCAGGACTGCTGTCGGCCACGCAGGACATCGAAACCGGGTATCGCGGCTTCGCACTCACGGGGGACAGTAGGTCTCTGGTGCACTACCAAGACGGTCTAGCCCAGACGATCACAGGGTTGGCGGCGATCAAAATGCTGACGGCGGACAACCAGAGTCAGCAGCGCCGCATTGCACGGCTGACAACGCTGGTTGGCCAGGAGATTCAGTTCGCCGGAGAAATCATTCAACTTCGCCGGACCGCCGGTGAACACGCCGCATCCACGCGGATGACGGAAGGGGACGACACCCAACTCACAGAGGACATTCGCAATCTGTTGCACGAAATACAAAACGAAGAGATTCGTCTGCTTGGCGTGCGTCAAGCGATCACAGATCGCACCTTCGTTCGGGTCGCACTGGTGATGGCTCTGGGAATTTTCTGCGCGGTCGTGGTCCTCGCGGTGGCCGCCTGGTTGGTCGGCCGCGACATGATCGCGCGATGGAACATCGAGCAGACGCTGCGCAAGAGCGAGGAGAGCTTGCGGATCGCCAAGAATGCCGCCGAGTCTTCCAATGAGGCCAAGAGCGAGTTTCTGGCAAACATGAGCCACGAGATCAGGACACCGATGAACGGCATCATCGGGATGACCGACCTGGTACTGGATACCGATCTCACGTCCGAACAGCGGGAAAATTTGAGGATCGTTCAATCGTCTGCCAACGCTCTGCTGGCGATCATCAACGACATTCTCGACTTCTCCAGGATGGAAGCGGGCAAGTTAGAGCTCGATCCGATCGACTTCGCCCCCCGTGATGCCGTCGGAGACATAGCAAACACCGTGGCGCTAAGGGCTCACCAGAAGGGTCTGGAGCTAATCGTCGACGTCGATGAAGCCATGCCGGACAGATTGAACGGCGATGTCGGAAGGCTACGGCAAATTCTGGTCAATCTGCTCGGAAATGCCATCAAGTTTACCCGCCAGGGCGAGGTTGTGCTTTGCGTGAAGACGGAAGCGCTGACGCCACAAGAGGTCGTAATGCATGTCTCTGTAAAAGACACGGGAGTGGGAATCCCACTAAACCGTCAAAAGAGCGTATTTGAAGCATTTACTCAGGTCGATGGTTCAGTAACGCGCACCTATGGCGGGTCCGGACTTGGCCTGACAATCTCGTCACAGCTTGTGCGACTGATGGGCGGCCAACTTCTTGTGGAGAGTGAACCTGAGATGGGAAGCAATTTTCACTTCACGGCGAATTTCGGGTTGGTGCAGCAGCCCCCCGAAAGTGCGCCGCTGCGCGACGCGGTCGACCTGCGGCACCTGAAGGTGCTTGTGGTTGACGACAACGCCACCAACCGACGCATTCTCGAAGAGATGCTGCTCGGCTGGCACATGGTCCCAACACTGGTGGAAAGTGCACCCGAAGCATTGGCCACGCTGCGTGCGGCGGAACAAGCGCGAAAGCCCTACAATCTTCTGCTAACCGACGTTCAGATGCCCGTTATGGATGGCTTTACCCTGACAGAGGCCATCAAGAAGGATGCGGCAATCGCAGGGTTGACTGTCGTGATGCTCACCTCGGCTGGGCGCCCGGGTGACGCCGCTCGGTGCCGGGAATTGGGGGTCGCCGCTTACATCTCCAAACCGATCCGGCGCTCCGAACTGCGCAGCACGATCCTGATGGCGATGACTGGTCATTTTGCTGAACAGGTTCCACCAGCGCTGATCATGCGCCACTCGCTTCGGGAGACGCGCCGAACCGGGCGGCTTCTTCTGGTTGAGGACAATAAGGTCAACCAGACCTTGGCCCGGCGTCTGCTTGAGCGGCGTGGACACACGGTGGTGGTGGCAAACAACGGGCGAGAGGCGCTCGCGATTCTGGAGGAAGTAACCATTGCCGGGTTCGAGGTTGTGCTTATGGACGTCCAGATGCCGGAGATGGGCGGCTTCGAATGCACTGGCATCATTCGCGCCAGAGAACAGGTGACCCGGTTGCATCTGCCCATCATCGCCATGACCGCCCACGCTATGAAGGGAGATGAGGAACGCTGCCTGGCGGCGGGGATGGACGACTATCTGTCAAAGCCTGTACAGCCCGACGAGCTGTTCGAGGTTGTTGAGCGTCATCTAAGTACATTGGTAGTCCCCGGTTCTGCCACGCCGCCCAGAATCTGAGCGGCAATCAAGGCCGGCCAGCAGCGCGGTTATCGAGTTGGCTCTCACTGTGGGCACACTTATGGCCGCCCGGGAATTCCCTGGTTAGTAATGCGTCGGGAAACGCCGCAGGGATAATGCCTGGGCGGCAACCTCCGATAGCTGGATGGTCTGAAACTTCGCAGCAGCCGTTTCCAGAAGCCACGTACGTTGGTAGGAGGAAATTCCGTTTTGCACTCAAAGCAGTACCAGCAGGTTTTGTCTTCGTCGCCGGACGCATCGTCAGAGCGAGTGATTGCCATCGAACTGCACTTTGGACAGTTCTCGTTCGGACAGAGCGCCATGCTGCGCGTGTCTTCATCAATGCGCTCTGGTACTGGCCTTGTCGTGCGCAAATGGAAATATCCCAATGACTTGTTATAGCAGCGCCCACAATCGGAGACCCAACACATTACAAAGTCATCCATGGGCATGAGAGAAACGGGGAAATAGTACATCGGTCCACGATGACAATCGCAAAGAACGGCCCTGCCGTTCGCTGCCTTTTCGATGTAAATCGCTGGCTGTGCAAGATGAAGGCCATCCTTTTGAAGCAGCAGGCCTTCAGAAGAGACCGATGGACGACGCCAGGGAGTTTCGTTTCCCATCCTGCACAACCTCCTGGCTTTTTATCGGCAGGGCGAGCCAAACCTTATAGGGGTTATCGGCAGGTTGGACACGAAAGATGAGAAAAAGATCCGACTGTTGCGAAGGGTACGCTCGAGAAAAATTGACTTCCGGCTCTGATGTGGTTTGACTCTCAGCCGAGAAAAAGGGTGCGATTGCATCGCACCCCCAGTGGAAAGTTCACCCAGGAGACAGCTCTGTCACGCTCCAAACCCTGACCAGAGCCGCCCGTGCTGTGGGCCGTGAACTCCGCATTGAATTGGTGTAACGGGCCAGCGGATAAGTATCCGGAACTGCACCTTATGATCCGGGGCGCAGCATACAACTGCTTAGTCCCGTGGACCGATGTATTTTCTTTAAGGGTCATTTCCGGTCTGGTCACCATTTTTTTACAATAGGCTAAAGCCTTTCGCCAGGATCGACGCGAAATTCCTTGCAGCCTTGCCTAATCCACCTGTCTTTGGCCTCGTCGCTGCATTCGCATACCTGGTCCGGTCCATATCCACATCCACCTTCTACCTGGAGGCAGCGCCAGACGGTTGTCGTCGGTCTGAACAGACCCGTGATGAACTTGAAAATGTAGATTGTGGCTGCTATGCCGATCAGTGCGGTTATCATGCGAAATCACGCCCCCATTGTGGACCATCATGAACCAGCGCAAACGGTTCCATCAAAATAAACGCTCCAACGGGTCAACCCATCCTTGAGGAGAAGGGGGAGCGCTCCGCTGAGTGCGCGGAGCTACTCATCGGCGGGGGAAGTATCCGCTTCTACGGCGTGATCGGACACATACGCCAGGTGATGGCTAATTTAGATCCAACGCGCTCGACGTAGTGCCACTAGGGGGCCGCGTATGGCTCAAAGCCGCGACAGCGAGGGCGGGTTAGAAATTGTGGTGCGCGGAGAGGGCACAGGAATGAGCGAAGAGACACAGCGACAACTCTTCCATCCTTTCTTCAGTAGAAACGCACGAATTTTCCGGTCCTCAGCGCGGTAATGCCCTGTATCAGGGCACGACTTTAGTCGGGCCGTTGAGGCCCAACCCAGATCTGGGCTTTTGGCCCCTGGGTTTTCGCTTTGCCCGGCAAGAGTAGGCAGGGGCTGAAGCCCAATTCTCTTTCACTGCTTTTTGGCCCGACTAAAGTCTTGCCCTGATACAGAGCCAAAACACAGCATCCAAAGGATGCTTCACTGCTTGAAATATTATCCACCTGCCCCTGAATATGTGGAAACTCCAGGGGTGCGATGGCATCGCACCCCCAGTGGAAAGTTCTTCATGTAAGACTTGTGAACTAGTTTTTTTCTGAGCCGCTTGCGACCTTGAGATCGTTGGTCACCTTGAATATTCCGGGTACGGAATTGGCGCGTATACCAGCGACGTCCTTGTCCATCTGACTGTTGACCACGCCGTAGAGCGTCACGTTGCCATTTTGCACCGAGATGCGGATGGGCTTTGCCGGGTCCACGGCGTATTTGCTGAGCGTCGGAAATCCGTAAATAGTACGGAACAACTGCAAGCGCGAGCGATCATCCATCATCGAAAGCGGATCGACTCGAACCTCGTTGACGACGTTTTTCACGCCTGGCGTGCTGGCGGCCAAGGCGAGCGCGGAAGAGGCGTCGACAGGACCATAGGCATGACCGGATAGGGTTGCGGTTCCATCCTGCACCCGGACAGAAATTGCGTTGAAGGGTGTCGTGCCGTATCCGACGCGGTCATAGGAGATGGCTTTGACGAGCTTTGCCTCCAGCGCGGAATCGGGAAGGTTTGAACCCGCAACCTGGATCTCATTGGATACGCCTTGCACGCCCTTGATTTTATGAGTGCGCTTATCCGCCTCCTGCTTCAGGTCTAAGAGTGGTACGGTTCCGGTCAAGGTAATGACTCCGCCATGAGCGGTAGCCTTAACGTCCTTCAGGTTCGGTTTGTTCAATGCCTTGTTCGTGACCTCGGCCAGCAGGTTAGGGTCGGTTTGGCCAGGCTGTGGCGCTGCAACCGCATACGGTAAAGCGGAAACGGATACCCCCAGTGCCAAGGTCAGTACGGGAATGAACCTACGAAGTGCGCGTTTCATTTTGCTTGTTCTCCTATTGTTTCTTTGCCGGGGCACAGCAGGGCGACCAGTCAAGCAAGTTGACCTTTTTGAGAGTCGCGCATTCAGCGTGACTCTAAACTGGCTAAACAGTCGGCCTGGCGCTCCTAGGTGAAGGGCGCGACGGAAGAGCTATTCCATCGCGACTAACTTCCCCGCCCCTTGTTTGAACCCGCCCCGGGGTAAAGAGTTTCGCCTACGCCTGTAACGATCATGCGGTAAAGCGGAGCACATCAGGCGGCCGGATTTGGCCGGCTCACCCGAGAACATGAAAATGATGCGGACGAATTTTGCGTGGGTGTTCCGGTCTGGACCCACTTGCGGGGGAAACCCAGGTCTCAAAAGCGAGACCTGGGCCACCCACCTGGGCTTGAAGTTGCTTTGATTTGTCGCGGTGCTATCCGTGATATCAAAAACAAACATGAAAAACCAAAAAAAGCGTGCACCCAATAGGCCGGGTGCACGTCTTGTTTGCAGGAGCATTTCGACACGATTCAGGTCCGCTTGCTCTAGTGCTTTAGAGCCGGCGCAGCCTTTTTCTCATCGTCTTTGCTCTTCTTGTCGGAGTACTTCTCTTTGCCCGTCTTGGGTTCCTTGTCCTGCTCGGGTTCGCCGGCAGCCACTTTCAGAATCGGCTGGGCCGCGGCCAGGATTTTGTCCGCCGCAGCCACCTCTTCGTTGAGATTTTCCGTCAGCAGTCCTGCCACTTCCCCCATGCCCAGTATCTTTGCCATCGCGATCGTCGCCGTATATCCAGCGATTTCATAGTGCTCAGTTCTCAGCGCCGCACCCACGATGCCGGAGTCAAAGGATGCGCCTTCCTCGTCTTTCTCGAGTGCGTCCGCACCTTCCTCAATAACGCCTTCCATACCATTGCAATGTTCTCCGGTGGGCTTTTCATCCAGGAGCTCGAACACCTTCTTCAAGCGTTCTACCTGACCTTTGGTTTCCTCCAGATGCGCGCTAAAAAGCCCCTTCAGGTGATTGTCCTTCGCTCCCTTTGCCAGCTTGGGTAGCGCAACGACCAATTGATTTTCCGCACTGTACATATCACGTAATTCGTCTAGCAACACTTCGCTTAATGCCATAAGAGCCTCGCTTTTGTAGGGTAAAACGCTGTTGGGATTGAAATGATGATGGACATCGTTTCTCGCTTCATAAGAATGCCAGCTACATTTCCTTGGATGCCGATTTGTCACGTGGCGCTCAGGGCATGCTGCAACACCTTCTTTGAGATGCGGACCGTGAGCACCCGGACGCGGCTACCGGCTAAAAAGCCCTGCGTGAAAACTCGACTTCCCTCAGGGGACAACTTTACGGGCTGCGCAAAAACTCTGTTTTGTATCAGGGCACGACTAGTCGGGCCATAAATTGTTGAGAGCTCCCGGGCTTCGGCCCCTGAGGGCGTCTTTCTTTCAGCGCATAAGAGAATTTAGAGGCTGGATAAAACGTACCTCAGCGGCTAACCATGCCCGGCTTGCCGTGGAAGCCGGGCATGGTAGTGTCTTTTACGGCACAGTCGAAAACCGTATTTCTTGCCTATACCATTCGATCTGTCCCTGGTTTTCATCACCTTGGGTGAGCCGCAGGCTCATGGGGACACGGCTGAAGCCGTGCCCTGATACAAGACAG
>Ga0302307_10001994_pt1 | contig 12635 bp, 8 predicted proteins | sample III_Palsa_E3_2_FD_200530 | JGI IMG/M metagenome (GOLD analysis project Ga0302307, IMG submission 200530) | Peat permafrost microbial communities from Stordalen Mire near Abisko, Sweden - III_Palsa_E3_2 | ecosystem: Environmental > Terrestrial > Soil > Palsa > Peat permafrost | place: Sweden... | reverse complement strand
ATCACGCCGGTTGGGGATCCGGCGGCCGGGCGCGCGGAGGGTGCGGCCGATGCGGGAGTTGCCGGGCCCGCGAAGGCCATCAGCTGATCCACCAGTACATAATCGCTTTTGAGATCGAAATTCCCGTGAAGCGGCTCTCCTTTTTTCGTCATATAGCCGATCACGTCGGACAGCCAGCCATTGAGGGTAAAACGGCTTTTCCCGTAGCTGGCGTTGAAGGCGTCGAACCACATCTTATCCTGGTCGAAGCGGAAGAGGCCCGTATGGATGCGGAAAGGTAGCGGGAATAGCTCAGCGCTCACCTGCAGTTCTTTCATCCTGAGGGTCCCTTCGTTGAACAGCCGGTCATAATGCCCGGCAGTCGCATCGCTTTCCTGGCCGCGGAGCGAGAGGTGTGTCTCTATCAGTCCTGTAACCTGATAGTCTTTCAGGCCGAATACCCTGGCGATCTTTCCGATGTCCAGTGTTCCCCGGGACATAATATTATAGCGCAGGTTGGTGAAGTCTTTCAGATCGGCCCGGACGGTAAAAGGCTGTCCTTCGAAGAGGAAGGAGACGGGGGTCAGCGCTACATCGATATCCTTCATCGAGCCGTCGGTATTGGTGACCCGGGCGCTAACCTGGATATTTTCCAAAGGGTCGGGGTAGTATTTCGTTTTTACACTGCCATTTTTCAACTGCAGATCGGCCTGGGTTATAGGGAATTCATGTTTTGACGGCAGATAATTCCCCCTTGTCCGGACATGCACGGAGAGGTCTCCAGCCAGGTCCATACTATCCAGCGGATATACTTTTTTGATATCGGAGAGATGAAAGATAGTCTCCAGACCGGCATCGATCGACAGGCTGCCGGCATTACCCAGGCGGAAAAACCCTTTGATATAGCTGCTGAGGACGTTGACATTGATATTGTCAATGGTCAAATGGGTATTTTTGTAATCGTTGTCGGCACAGCCGGCGTCGAGGTCGAAGCTGATATTCCTGACGGCCTCAGGCTTGGAGGCATATTTAAAGTACCCGTTGTGCAGCGAGGACGTCAATGTAAAATGCGGGATACTCGACACGACGGTATCGAGAATGGTCTTTCGTAAGGTTGTCTTTTTGATGACGCGGGTAGCATATTGTCCCTCCGCCTGCAGCTGAAGATTAAAGGATCCCTTCAGATCGATAGGTGCAATTCCAAAAGCATTATCGAATTTCTCCAGGTCGAGGGCCGAACGGACTTTTGCCGAGATATATGGCGCTTTCAGTCCCTTTGAATTAATGACAGCGCTGAAATAATCCTTGTCGAGGTTAAAAAAAACAGAATCGATATTGATCTGCAGGCTATCGGGGTTCAGGCCGGACATGCGGGATTGGAAATTGAGGAACAAATGGCTGACCGGAACCGGCGCTTTGTTATTGGAGATATAGCCGTTGCGGATCTTCATATTGAAGTTCAGATCGGGCATAGTATTACTGGAAGCGATATATTTTCCCGTCAGAGAAGCATCGACATCCCCCGAGCCTTTTACCTCTGTTTTACTCAGCCAGTTGACCATATCCGGCGGCAACGCAGAAAACATGTCGTGCAGGCTCGAATCGGTAGACCGCAATTTGAAATCCATATCATACCCGTCTTTCAGGAAAGAGAGCCGGCCGATGAATTCGACGGGCAGCTGATTGATCAGCAGGTTGTTCTTTTCGAAGCTGAAGGCCAGTGAATTCGTATTGATCTGTGTGATCAGGTCGGCATTGAGCTTCTTCGACACGAAATAAGCCATCTTATCATAATAGAAATCGATGGAGTCGACCTGCATGTGGGTGTTGAGGTCGAAGACGTCCTTGCTAAGGTCTCCGCTGCCCTGGTAATTGAACCCCCGGGCATTGATCAGCATGGGAAGAGACTGGTCGTTATAGACTATCCTGCTGTTTTCAATAATGATCTGCTGGATCTTCAGCGAAGCGCCGGCGGAATCCGCGGGTTGAGCCGGGGCGTTGGTTTTCTTACTGACATAGATATTATAATTAGCATGCCCCGTACTATCCGCCTGGACATTAATATAGGCGTCCGTCAGAAAGATCTTATCGATGTCGACTTCGGAAAAGATGCTGCTGAGGTCTACGCCGAGGGAGATCTCGCGGGCATCGATCAACTCCTGGTCCTGAAAGGGCGCCGAGCCTTTCAGCCTGACGTCATACAACGTCAGGGTCAGGGCAGGAAAATGGCGGAAGAAAGAGAGACGCGCCGAGGAAAAAGTAAGCTCGGTGCGAATACTGTGACGGGCCCATTGCCGGATTTTTGAAGACACGAACCCGGGGAACAGGTAAGGTAACAGGAACAGCAGCAGGATGATACTGCCGATGCTGATGCCCGTGATCTTCAGGATCCGGAAAAGTATACGTGGCATGCCCGGTTTCATGCAGGCAAAAATAGCACCCTTATCCCACGAAAAAGGTTCCCGGAATTTTATTTTATTAAAAAAATTACCAATATCTTTTGCAGGCTTATGAGGTTATCTGACATTATACTATTATTTCGCCAGGCGCTGTCCGGAGAGAACCGTGACTATACCACCGGCAGTATTCGCAGAGCAGTATTCCTGCTATCTATCCCGATGATCCTCGAAATGTGCATGGAATCCGTCTTTGCCATTGTCGATATCTTTTTTGTCGGACGGATCGGCCGGGAGGCGGTGGCCACAGTAGGCCTGACCGAGTCGGTCCTTACGCTGGTCTATTCCGTGGCCATCGGCCTGAGCATGGCGGCCACCGCTATGGTAGCCCGCCGGATCGGGGAAAAGCAACCGGAGGCTGCGGCACAGGCTGCTGTGCAATCCATACTGATCTCGATCGCCGTGGCCCTGGTGACGAGCCTGACGGGTGCCTTCTTTGCCCCATTCATCCTGCAAGGGATGGGGGCGTCCCCACATACTGTTGCTGTCGGGGCAATTTATACCCGCATTGAATTCGGCGGCAGCATTGTTATCGTGCTGTTGTTCCTGATCAATGGTATCTTTCGCGGGGCAGGGAATGCCGCGATGGCGATGTGGTCGCTGTGGATCGCCAATGGCTGTAATATCATCCTGTGCCCCATCCTGATACATTTCTACGGACTGAAGGGGGCCGCTATCGCCACGACAGTCGGCCGGGGGGTGGGTGTCTGCTTCCAGTTGTATCATTTGTTCCGGGGCAGCGGTCTCATCCGTATTGCCCGCCGCTATTTCCGGCCGGACTGGGCGATCATCAAAGGCCTGCTAAAGGTTGCCTGGACCGGCACTATGCAATTCCTGATCAATTCCGCCAGCTGGATCGTCATGGCGAGGCTGGTGGCGGGCTTCGGGGATACAGCCATTGCCGGCTACCAGGTGGCGATCCGCATCCTGATCTTCTTCCTTTTGCCTGCCTGGGGCATGAGCAATGCCGCCGCCACCCTGGTAGGACAGAACCTCGGGGCTGCGCAGCCGGAAAGGGCTGTCCGGTCAGTGAGGACTGTAGCGGTGTACAATGCCATATTCATGGCAGTCGTCACCCTGATTTTCCTGGTTGGCGCAGGGCCTGTGGTAACCTTTCTCAATAAAGATCCGCAAGTAGTGGGGGTAGCTACGCATGCACTGCATATCATCACCCTGGGGTATGTGTTTTATGGGGTGGGAATGGTGCTGACCAGCAGCTTCAATGGAGCAGGAGATACCCGAACGCCGACCATTATCAACCTTTTCTGCTTCTGGGCGTTTCAGATACCACTGGCCTATGTGTTGGCTATTACCCTGGGATTCGGCCCTACAGGAGTATTCACGGCCATTGTGCTCACGGAATCGAGCCTTACAGTGGTTAGTTGGCTGATTTTCAGGCAAGGACGATGGAAAAAGGTCAAAATCTAGGACAAAATGCCTTATTGAAAGGATTAAAACCCTGTTAAATGCTAAAAGTTTCCATAAAAGATTCTTGCACAACTAGAAAATAGATAATATTTTAGCCTCCCTACCGTTTAATACCCGGGCCGAAGGGTTGATAAATAATAACCCTTACCGGCTTGACTGTTAACAAATTGGCTGGAAAAGGAGCTCAAGGCTCCCGGAAGGCATCTGATTAAAAACCTTTGAAACATGCGTCGTAGGTATTTGAAACCGCTGGTCTGGTGTGTCTGGATCGCATTATTTCTTCCGGTAAAAGTGCTGAAAGCAGGGGGTCCTGCTGCTAAGAGTCACTCATCCGCGAAAGCCGCTGCTTTTGCCGAGGAAGTATCGAATCTGTATGATCAGTTCGATCTGCAGGAAGTGGGGCTGACCAAAAAGGCCTTTCAGTATGCCCTTAAAGGATACAATTACTTATTGGACCATCATTGGCTGAATAATCCCAATATATTATCGATCTGTGATCTGAGCCAGTCGTCCCGCAACAAGCGGTTGTACATACTGGACATGGAAGAGAAGAAGGTATTGGTCAATACTTATGTGGCGCATGGACATAATTCGGGCGGGGAGTTTGCCCGGACATTCTCTAACAATTCTTCTTCTCATAAGAGCAGCCTGGGGTTTTATGTGACGCAGGATACTTATTACGGAAGTAATGGGCTGTCGCTGAAGATCCGGGGGATGGAAAGAGGTTTCAATGACAAGGCCAATGGCCGGGGTATTGTGGTGCATGGATCGGAGTATGTCGGGCCCGATTTTCTGCAAATGAATCAGTTCTGTGGAAGAAGTTATGGTTGTCCCGCCGTTCCGGCCGATGAATCCGAGACGATTATTGATTTGATTAAGGAAGGAACCTGCTTGTTCATATATCACCCAACTATAAAATACCTAAGCCGATCGAAGATACTTAACTACTAGCATGGACTGACACTTCAGATGGTTTGAAGGTGAAAAAGCTCAATTTAGGTTCGTACCCTATGATTGGGCTTTTCTTTTTGTATTAGGGGCTTGGCTTTAATGCTCTTACCTATGATTGGGCTTTTCTTTTTTGTTTAATCCTTAAGATCGGCTTTTACCGTCTTTACAAAAGCGATAGTAACGTTGGCCAGGGAAGCGATCTTTTTGATGGGGAAGCCTTCTTTCAACAGGTTAGTGACAAAGAGACGGTTGCTCTCTTCCTTTCCTTTTTCTATGCCCTTTTCCAGCCCCTCCGCAAGCCCTTCCGCAAGCCCTTCTTCTTTTGCGACCATTTTTATATATTCCTCGATACCCATAACATTGCTTTTATCTTGTGACTGAATTCTCTCTTTAAAGTTACGATTCATTTCCGGGTCCTCAAAGAGGACATAATTTTCCAAAAATTTTAAAATAGCCAATATCTTCCGCCTTGGGAACCCTTTCAGGAATAATTTCTTGGCAATCAATATCTTTCGTTCCAGCAGATCAGGCTCAGGGATCTTTCCTTCTAATAGCGATGTTCTTGCAGCAAGGATCACGTGTGCAAAGGGATTGTCGCTTTGCTCCAATTCTTCATCGGTAAAATCCAGGATAGAAATCGTAGGGTATGTATACAGCAGCCGCGTGTTGCAATAAACATATTCAAACCGGCCCGGCATTTTCTTCCCATCGCTACCTGTAAAGATGGCCACGGCCGATACGGGCTTTCGATAGCGGTCCCATATTCGGTAGAAGTACCTGACCATCCGCTCTGCAAATAACGGCCGATCTTTTTTCTTCGTGTCGCCCTGGATCTCAATGTGACAAAGTATACAGTCTTCTTCCCCATCCCTGCGGAATACCTTCACCAGTTTGTCGGCAAAGCGGGTAGCCGATCCTTTACCCGGCTCGGGATAAAGTTCAGCTAATTCCTTATCCAGAAATTCGAAACCACGCTCCATATCATAGACCTGGTCGGCATCGGGAAAAATGAAACGTAACAGGTCATCGAACACTTCTTCCAGGACCACTTTCCACAAAATATCATTCTTTCGGTGGTCGGGTGGCCGGGAACGCGTGCGGGTTTTAGGTTGGTTACATTTCTCAGGTTGATTCAATCGCTTCACAGGTAAAAGTTGAAGCGATCGGGGAAACGTGCAAAGGATTGCACAAAGTTATGTCATCAATAATACCGTCAAAAAAAACTTCTGCGCGGTCTTCAGACAGCGGGCGGAGGCGGGATGTTCGGCGAGCTTCGGTCCTCCGTACGGATTAAAACTGCCAGGCGACCCACTGGGACAGCAGGCCGATAAAGAGGCCGAACCAGATCTGGAAAACGGAATGATCGGAGACGATGAGGCGCGCTGTACAAACCAGCCCTGTCGCGAGGAGAGCGATGGAGAGGTAGAAGCCGGAAGCATAGTCGTCGGAAAAGGTGAACAGGAAAAAGAACATGAGCGCGCTGCCCATAGCGATAGCATGCATGCTGATCTTGAACCAGATATTGCAAAACCAGGCGCCGCAGATCGCCAGGAAAGACCCCAGCAGGAAATGGATGGCCGTCTCGGGGATATCGGCCAGGTTCTTGAAGACATTCCAGGTCCACCAGTAAAAGATCATAGCGATGAGGTAGGGAATGATCCTTTCCTTTTCCGTACGGAGGAAAATGGATTGAATGAACTTCAGCCGCCACAACAGAAAGACGGCAAAAGCCGGCAGAAAGACATTACAGAGCACGATATTGAGGAACCGGAACATCTTCAACTGCCCATCGAAATCGGCAAACGCGACAGGATGCACGAAGATCAGGAAGGCCATCACATAGCTGCTGATAAAGAGCGGATGAAATATATAGGATAAAAAGTTCGCCCAAAAGCGTGTTACTACTGTCATGATTTTGCTTTTAAAAGAGTGCTGGCGGCCCGGGTTACTACAATTCCTTCCGAAGCCGGGCAACGGGGATATTCAATTGTTCGCGGTACTTGGCTACAGTCCGCCTGGCGATATTATATCCTTTCTCCTGCAGTAGTTCCGTCAGCTTCTCATCACTGAGCGGTTTTTTCTTGCTTTCTCCTTCGATGAGGTCACTGAGGATCTTTTTTACTTCCCGGGTAGATACTTCCTCGCCGCTGTCAGTGCTGAGCGATTCACTGAAGAAGAACTTGAGCCGGTAAGTCCCGAATTCCGTCTGAACGAATTTACTATTGGCGACCCGGCTGACCGTGGAAATATCCAGGGCAGTCCTTTCGGCGATATCCTTGAGGATCATGGGGCGCAATGTCGTCTCATCCCCCGTCAGGAAGAAGTCATGCTGGTAATCCATGATCGTATGCATGGTATTGTACAGGGTCTGCTGCCGCTGCTTGATCGCATCGATGAACCATTTGGCCGCATCGATCTTTTGCTTGATGAAGAGCACGGCCTCTTTCTGGCGTTTGTCTTTCTTGCTGCCGCGGTCATATTCCTTCAGCATTTCCTTATACCCTTCACTGATCCGCAGATCGGGTGCATTCTTGGAATTCAGCGACAGATCGAGCTTGCCACCGGTGTTGGAAATGAAAAAGTCGGGAATGACATAGCTCTCCGCCTTATTGACCTCGCTGACATCGCCGCCGGGTTTGGGGTTCAGCTTGATGATCTGGTTGATCACGTCCTTCAGCTGATCGTCAGTCAGGTTGAGCCCCCGCTGGATCTTATCGTAATGCTTCTTAGTGAACTCGTCGAAGTAATTGGAGAGTACGTCGATAGCACAATCCACATCCTTGCTACCGTTCTTCTTGCGGTTCAGCTGGATGAGCAGGCATTCCTGCAGTTCCCGGGCCGCCACGCCGGGAGGGTCGAACTGCTGGATCTTCTTGATCAGCATTTCTATTTCCTCTTCGGAGGTCTCGATGTTCTGACGGAAAGCCAGGTCATCGGCGATGGAAGCGGTCTCCCGTCTCAAGTAGCCGTCATCGTCGATGCTGCCGATGATCTGCTCGGCGATCCTGCGGGTGCGGTCATCTATCACCAACATGCCCAACTGATCGAGGAGCACCTCGTGAAAAGAGGTCTCTACTTTATGCGGCATGACCCTGTCCTCATCCGCATCGGGATAGTTGTCATCCCGCAACTTGTAATCGGCGACGTCGTCGTCATATTCGTTGACATATTCGCTGATATCGATATTTTCATATTCGTCCTCACTTCCATCCTTCTCTTCATATTCTTCCGTGTTCTCGAATTCGTCTTTTACTTCCTCACCCGACCCGTCTTCGTGATCCTCCGTCACTTCCAGCGCCGGGTTCTCCTCCAACTCCTCCTTGATCCTCTCTTCCAGGTTAGCCGTCGGCACCTGCAGCAACTTCATAAGCTGAATTTGCTGCGGGGACAGTTTTTGGAGTAATTTTTGCTGTAATGATTGACTTAACGACATGTATATCAGGGGTTTTACTCGACCGCTTTTTTGCTTAATCCAAAAAGGAGAGGCCGCGAACCACAAAAATCAGGCCGTAAATCTACACAAAAAAGGAAGGATACCGCGTGCAACGAAAAAAAACTTTTCTTGTTGTTTGTATTGCAATAATTACCAATCATTTGTGGGCACAGGCCCCCGCCGGTGGATTGTGGAAAAAGACAGGCCTGACCTTGACGCCGATCGCCAGTGACATTCAGCTAACGGGTTTGCGGGTGGATCTTCCGTCAACAGGCTTAAGGCTACCAGAGAACGGCGTAGGGCTGTCGGAAAAGGCACCGGAAAAGACGTCACTCCCACCCTTCAGGATCGGCGGCGGCGGCGACGATTATGTCAGTCACCTCGGCTTCTTTTGCAAGCGCGAGCTGGAATTCGAGAAAACAACCCGCATCCCCCTGCGGTTCAGGCTGGGCTCCCTGGAGGAGTGTAACCGGCTCGAAGGAAAATAGTGCCCCTAGACGTGGGCCTTCTCTTTACTCAGCACTTTCTTAATGGCTGCAACAATCTTCTCCCCTTTCTCCTGCGTCTGTTCTTCGGTCCAAAGTAACCCAATCACAGTGGAGATACAACGGCTCATGATGCGGTCGCTGGCGGAAAAGTCGGCCTTGTCGAGAGACAGCAGCGCCTTCTGCTGCGGGTCGGTGAGCTTGCCAAGGGCTATTGCGTTTTTAAGGTGGTCCCACTTGCGGATATAATGCCAGTTGTGTTCATACCAGTACATATTACCGGCCAGGATGCCTTGCTGGCGTAGTTCAGCGAGGAGGGCACGAGTGGCCGCTTCCGTGGGCAGGAACCAGTCGAGGAAGGTGCAGATATTGCCCCCCGGGTCGAGGATAGTGCGGAAGGTGACTTCCGGAAGGGTGGAGAGGATCGATTTGAGTTGTTGATAGTTCTTCTTCTGGATCGCCAGGAACTGGTCCAGCTTCCGGACCTGGGCGAGACCGATGGCGGAGTGAAGTTCGGAGATGCGGTAGTTATACCCGATAAAAGGATGAAGGTCGGCCCCGCGGTCGACCCCTTTATGGTCGTGACCATGGTCAGAGTAGCCGTCGAGCTTAGTATAGACCTCTTCGCTGTTGGTGACAACAGCACCGCCTTCGGCGCAGGTGACGATCTTGACGAAATCAAATGAAAATGTACCTGCATGCCCGATGGTACCGAGGTATTTGCCTTTATAGCGGCCACCGAAGCTCTGGCAGGCATCTTCCATGAGGAGCAGGTTGTGTTCTTTGCAGATCGCCATTAATGCATCCATGTCAGCCATTGCGCCACACATATGGACAGGCATAATGCATTTGGTGCGGGGGGTGATGGCGCGTCGGACTGCCGCCGGGTCGAGGGTCAGGGTCTCATCTACATCCACGAAAACGGGAACGGCGCCGACGGTGAGTACGCTCTCGAAACTGGCGACAAAGGTAAAAACGGGCAGGATGACTTCATCGCCTGCGCCGATGCCCAGGGCAGCGAGGGCGGTCGTATTAGCTGCCGTGCCGCTGGACACCAGCTGGGCATAGCCGCAGTCCAGGCGTTTGCAAAGCTCAGCCTCGAGTTCTTTAGATTTCCAGATCCCTTTGCGGGGGCCATCGAATCCATAGCGCATCAGGATGCCGGTCTCCATAACATCATTGATCTCTTTGCGTTCTTCGGGGCCGAATAATTCAAAACCAGGCATATAGATAATTTTTGGGTGTGCTAATTCTTTGTAAAGTTAGAGAATATGATTGGAACGGGGTCGCTCTCCACATTTGTGCGGCTGATAGCGGTTACAAAATAATAGTGTTGCGCTCCCTTTTGTTCGGCCTGGCTATTGTGTACGGTAAAGGAGGCGACGGGGTCATAGGGGATGAACTGCCAGGCATCGACCGAATCGATGTTGATGGTTGCCGAGTCAGACTGGTAGACGGCAAATCCGCGGAGCGTATCCTGTTCGCCTCCTTTGGTCAGCCATGCTGTGACGGCGAATTCCTTTTCATTGTATTCCGTATGAAAAAGCGGCGCACTCGGTTTTGTGGAATCGATCCAGGGCATGGGCGGGATGAGGGCAGGGTAATTGTAATAATTGTTTCGCAGGGAATCGCTCCACCCGTTGGGGTTATTGTTGAAGGAGCTGCTGCTGAAATAGACCTCTCCCTGGACTTGCGGGTAGGTTCGCAGGGCCTGGATCTGCCGGGTCAGCTGGGTCGGGTCACGCCAGGCGGCATTGGAGCCTGCGCGGTAGGGCGCCAGTCCGATAAAGCACTGCCTGCCATAGGAATGACGTGCCCACCAGTCCAGCAGGACGGCATAGGGTGCATGGGAATGGCTGAACTCAAAATAGATCTGCGGGACCACATAGTCGATCCAGCCATTCTTCAGCCAGAGGAGGATATCGGCATAGAGATTATCATAATCGGTCTGCCCGCCACGGGTCTCGCTGCCTTCCGGGTCTTTGTAGCTGTTGCGCCAGATCGCGAAAGGGCTGATCCCGAATTGACAGTGCGGCTTTTCTTCCTTGATGGCCTTGCCGATCGATACGATGATGGAGTCGGTGTTGCTGCGCCGCCAGTCGCCTTTAGACATGCCGTTGCCATAACGGGCGTAGCTGGCATTGTCGGGAAAATCCTTACCCGGACCACCACCTTCGACAATATCGTACGGGTAGAAATAATCGTCGAAATGCAGGGCGTCGATATCGTAACGGCGAACAATATCCCGGATGACCATGGTCACATAATGCCATACTTCCTTATTACCCGGATCGAAATACAATGTCTTTTCAAATCGCACGAACCACTCGGGGTGTTGGCGGGTGATGTGGTCCGATGCGACGGAAGATTTACCAATGGTGTGTACCGCCCGGTAGGGGTTGCACCAGGCATGGAATTCCATGCCTCTTTTATGGGTCTCTTCGATCATGAAAGCCAGGGGATCATAATAGGGTGAAGGTCGCTGGCCCTGGATGCCTGTCAGCCATTCGCTCCACGGTTCATAGGGCGATTCATAGAACGCGTCGGCAGCGGGCCTGATCTGGACGACGACGGCATTGAGGCCATTACGCTGGTGCATGTCCAGCAGGCGGGTGAATTCCACCTTCTGGCTGTCCACGGGAAGTCCTTTTTTGGATGGCCAGTCGATATTTTCGACGGAGGCGACCCAGGCCGCGCGAAATTCATATTTGGGCCGCGGGTTGCGCAGGGCGGGCCGGGCGGGGGATTGGATGGTCGAGTCGAGAGGCGCGGGCGGCGCCTGGACGGCGGGGCGCAGTGAATCAGTCTGGGCGAAGACGGAGGCGTGCGGCGCGAGCAAGAACGTAAGGGCGATACACAGCGGCAGCAGCATGGCAGGTATGACGTTCCGTAATTTATCCAGCAGACGATTGAGCGTCGACGCCTCTTCCTGTGTCAAATGAGACAGCATTTTATCCATCTCGTTTTCGAGGGGGTCTATCTTTTCCAGCAATTTCCTTCCGCGGGGGGTAATCACTACATCGACGAGACGTTTGTCTTCGTCGTTGGGGGTCTTTCTCACCATGCCTTTTTTGACGAGCCGGTCTACGATACGGCTGGTATCGCTCATTTTATCCAGCATGCGCTGCCGGATCTGCAAGGTAGAGAGCGGTTTACCTTCACCCCTGAGGATCCGCAGGATGTTGAATTGGCGGGGGGTGATATCCCATTCATCAAAAATGATCGCGATCTTTTCTGAGAGCCAGTTATTCGTGTAGAGTATGTTGAGTATCGCCTTTTGGTATTCGTTCCGGAACCTCCGCTGATTTATCTCGTTTTCAAGTGCCATGTATCAAAATTACAGGCTTTTGCGCAAATCCTGCACCAGCATGAATATGGTGAAAAGGTGATGCGCCTCGTGCAGCAGGAAGAATTCGGTCCATTCCCGTCCTGTCAAAAGACCATAGCGAGGATGGATGCCGGTTTTCGTCAGCAGGACTTCGCCGCCTTTTTCGATCCTGGAGAGGATAACGGCCCGCCCGTCATCGATATCGCCGAGCAACTCCTCATAGGATTTTTCGAGGTAGGACGGGAAAACGGGGTCTTGTTCCGCAACATAACGTTCGAATGCCGGTGACTGTTCACGGCTGATCCTTTCCAGCCGGGTGATAAAGACGGGTTGATAGGCGGCGAGGTGCGCGATGTTTTCGAGTACGCTCCATTTATCGGGCAGGATGCGACGCTGCAGGGTTTTGACGGGCAGCGCGGCAGTGAGGTCGCGGATGGTGCCGTGCTGGGTCATTAAACGGGCAGACATAGACGAAGATATCGGCATAGAGTTCATTTTTTCGCGGTGACGGCGGGGCGTCAATCTTCCCAGACCTTTGTCCCCTCGCTGCAGTTGGCACAAATATCGATATTCTT
>Ga0302307_10001992_pt1 | contig 12636 bp, 9 predicted proteins | sample III_Palsa_E3_2_FD_200530 | JGI IMG/M metagenome (GOLD analysis project Ga0302307, IMG submission 200530) | Peat permafrost microbial communities from Stordalen Mire near Abisko, Sweden - III_Palsa_E3_2 | ecosystem: Environmental > Terrestrial > Soil > Palsa > Peat permafrost | place: Sweden... | reverse complement strand
TGTTTTCCATGCCGGTCATTACCCTGTCTTTAAGATACGTTCCGGGGTAACCACCGGCAACCATCATTACGGTAGCTGCAATTTTATCGGATATTACTAACTCTTTTTCGTTCAAGTTACCTTCGGCAACGCCTAATAGCAGGTCAATCAAATCCGATTCAATCCTCGGCAAAACGCTTTCGGTTTCGGGGTCGCCCATGCGGCAATTGTATTCAATCATGTACGGGTCGCCGTAGCAGTTCATCAGGCCGATGAATATGAAGCCTTTGTAGGGTATGCCCTCGCTTTTTAAACCCTCGATAGTAGGGATAATGATGCGGTCTTCAATCTTCTTCAAAAACTCGGCATCAGCAAACGGTACAGGCGATACGGAGCCCATGCCGCCGGTGTTTAAGCCGGTATCGCCTTCGCCAATGCGCTTATAATCTTTGGCGGAGGGTAAAATTTTATAGTTATTGCCATCCGTCAACACAAAAACCGAAAGCTCGATACCTTGTAAAAACTGCTCCACCACCACTTTGCTGCTGGCATCGCCAAACTTGGCTTCGGTAAGCATTTCTATCAGTTCCTGCTGGGCTTCCTGCACGGTAAGGCATATCAATACACCTTTGCCGGCTGCAAGTCCGTCGGCTTTTAACACAATGGGCAAGCCAATGGTAGGCAGGTAATCAAAACCTTCCTGCAAAGTATCGCGGGTAAAAGTGCGCGATGCAGCGGCGGGTATTTTGTGCCGTTCCATAAACTGTTTGGAAAAATCCTTGCTGCCCTCCAATTGCGCGCCCTGCGCCTGCGGACCGATAACGGGGATGTTTTTTAATTGTTCATCCGCCAAAAAGAAATCATGTATGCCGCGTACCAGCGGCTCTTCGGGGCCAACCAGCACCAGGTTTATCGCGTTAGCTAAAACAAGTTGTTTAATGCCTTCAAAATCATTAACCTGCACGTTTATGTTGGTGCCGTACTGGCCGGTGCCGGCATTACCGGGGGCTATAAAAAGCTGCCCGCATTTAGGGCTTTGCGATAATTTCCAGGCGAAGGCGCTTTCCCTTCCGCCCGAACCCAGGATAAGGATATTCATGGCGGTAAAGATAGTTTTTTTTGATGTGTTGATTTGATGATTTGAAAATTTGAAGATGATTAGCGCGTTGTTGTTTGGCTAAAGCCGGGAAACAATGCTTGTTGTCCGTTGGCTAAAGCCAACGGCAATGAATGGAATGACCGCCTGCAACTGATGCCGCCCATCCGTTGGGTGGTAAAGTTATCATTTAGCTAAAACGCGAAGATATTTAATGTTGTCTTGAACCAATAGTATTGGATAGTTATAGCTATGCAATGCCGTTTCATTGCCGTTTCATTGCCGTTGGCTTCAGCCAACGGATAATAGATTATTTACTATCCGGCTTTAGCCAAAATAACACTGCGATATAATTAAAAAATAACTATTTTGGGTTAAAAAAGCAATAAGTTACACTGATAGAAGTTCGGATAATGAAAAAAGTATTTTTTACCTGTCTGTTTGTGATGTGGATGGTTAATTGTTTTGGGCAATTCACCAATGATATTCAAGCAGGATATATTTTAAATGGAGAAACAGATTTAAATGGAAATATAAATTCAGTTGTTGAAAAAATATTTTTTGGAAATAAAAATATTGGCAGGCCCGATACGCCGGGATTGGTAAGACAATTGACCTACATTTATAACAAAAAGAAGCAACTGATTGAAACCGATGACCGCTCATACTTACAGCCGCAGCATAGTGGTATTGATAGCAGGCCTGTGAAGACCATTTATATTTACGATAACGACGGAAATTTAACAGGAAGCCGGCGATATTTTACAACGGGTGAACTTTGGGTTAAAGATACCTACTCAAAAAAAGGTTCTGTACTTGAAGCGAGAGAATATTTTTGCCCGGATAACAGCCTGACAAATACCGATACATTAAAGATCGATTCATCCGGCAAAATTATAGAATGTGATAGTTATATCAGGGGTGTAGAGCTTTTTACAAAAAGCTATTTTAAATACGATGAGGCTGGCAGGTTAATAACAGAAAATACCTATCGCGACGATGGTACATTGATGTATAAACATACTTGCAAATACAATGCGGAAGGGGATATTATTGAAGATAACAACCCTTTTGGCGACAGGGCCATCCATACCTTCGAATACGAAAATTTTGACCAAATGCATAATTGGCTAAAACAAACCGAATTTTTAAATAGTCATTTTTATATTCTTCACGAAAAGGTTATTACATATTATTAGCTTTATGCTTTTACCTTTCAGCTTTCAGCTCAATTCTTTACCTTTGCATGCCAATTTGACTTTTTAATTGCCGTGGCGCAATTGTTGTTTGGTTAGGATACATATAAAATTACCATGTTAGAATTTTTTAGTAAGCTTTTTGGAAGCAAATCTGAGCGGGATGTAAAGAGCATATTGCCTTTGGTTGAAAAGGTTAAGGCCGAATATGCCAAGCTGGGCGATATAAGCAATGATGAGCTGCGCGCCAAAACCATAGAATTTAAGGAAACCATTAAAACCGGCCTCGCCGGTATTGATGCTGAAATACAGGCCATTAAAGACCGTACCGAGAACGAGCCGGATATGGACGTTAACGAAAAGGTTGAACTTTATACCCAGCTGGATAAACTGGAAAAAGACCGTAACAAGGAGTTGGAAGATATATTGATGAATATACTCCCCGAAGCTTTTGCAGTGGTAAAGGAAACTGCCAGCAGGTTTAAAAACAACAAAACTATTGAGGTTACCGCGAGTGAATTTGACCGCGAACTGGCTGCAAAGAAAGCTAACGTACTGATAAAGGGCGATAAAGCCATACACCATAACACCTGGCTGGCTGCCGGAAACGAAGTTACCTGGGATATGGTACACTACGATGTGCAGCTGATAGGCGGTGTTGTGCTGCACCAGGGTAAAATTGCCGAAATGGCCACAGGCGAGGGTAAAACGCTGGTAGCCACACTGCCTGCTTACCTTAACGCCTTAGCCGGACAGGGCGTACACATTGTAACCGTGAATGATTACCTGGCACGACGTGACTCGGAGTGGATGGGGCCTTTATATGAGTTCCACGGTTTATCTGTTGATTGTATTGATAAGCACGAGCCAAACAGCGAAGAGCGCCGCAAGGCTTACCTTGCCGATATTGCTTTTGGTACCAATAACGAGTTTGGTTTTGATTACCTGCGTGACAATATGACACGCAGCCCCGAAGAATTGGTACAACGTAAGCTGCATTTTGCCATGGTGGATGAAGTTGACTCGGTGTTGATTGATGATGCACGCACACCTTTAATTATATCGGGTCCGATACCACGTGGCGATGAGCACGAGTTTTATGAGCTGAAACCACGCATTGAGCGTTTGGTTAACGCGCAAAAGGCTTATGTGAATACCGCTTTAAATGAAGCCAAAAAATTAATCGCCGAAGGCAAAACCGGTATTGATGAAGGCGGCTTGCCTTTATTGCGTGCCTTTAGGGGTTTGCCAAAAAGCAAAGCGCTGATAAAGTATTTGAGTGAAGGCGCCAACAGGCAGTATTTGCTGAAAACAGAGAACCACTACATGCAGGATTCGAGCAAGGAAATGCATAAGGTGGATGCGGAACTATTTTTTATTATCGACGAAAAAAATAACCAGGTTGAACTGGCCGAAAAAGGTATTGAGCTCATTACAGCCAGCGGCGAAGACCCGCACTTTTTTGTGATGCCCGATGTAGGTAACGAAATTGCTGATATTGAAAAGTCAGACTTACCTGCCGAAGAAAAAATTGCTAAAAAGGATGAGCTGATGCGCGATTTCTCTATCAAATCGGAACGTATACACTCTGTTAACCAATTATTGAAAGCTTATACCCTGTTTGAAAAGGATACCGAATATATTCTGGACGAAGGCAAGGTAAAAATTGTTGATGAGCAAACCGGCCGCGTACTGGATGGCCGCCGTTACTCAGATGGCTTGCACCAGGCTATTGAGGCCAAGGAAAATGTGAAGGTAGAAGATGCTACCCAAACGTTTGCAACCATCACCCTGCAAAACTACTTCAGGATGTACCACAAGCTTTGCGGTATGACGGGTACAGCAGTTACCGAAGCCGGCGAGTTTTGGACAATATATAAACTGGATGTGGTAGAAATACCAACCAATACGCCAGCCAGCCGTGCAGATATGCAGGATTTGGTTTACCGCACCGTACGTGAAAAATACAATGCGGTAGCTGATGAAATTGTTAAGCTTACGCAAGCCGGCAGGCCGGTACTGGTGGGTACAACATCGGTAGAAATATCAGAATTATTGAGCCGAATGCTTAAGCTACGCGGCATCAAACATAACGTACTGAACGCTAAAATGCACCAGAAGGAGGCCGATATTGTGGCCGAAGCAGGTCAAACAGGCACCGTAACCATAGCCACCAACATGGCAGGCCGTGGTACGGATATAAAATTAGGCGCAAATGTTCAGGCAGCCGGTGGTTTAGCCATTGTAGGTACCGAAAGGCACGAAAGCCGCCGTGTTGACAGGCAGTTGCGTGGCCGTTCGGGCAGGCAGGGCGACCCGGGTTCGTCACAGTTCTTTGTATCGCTGGAAGATAACCTAATGCGTTTATTCGGTTCCGAGCGTATATCAAACATGATGGTGCGCATGGGGGTTGAAGAAGGCGAAGTGATACAGCACTCCATGATTTCCAAATCAATAGAGCGCGCGCAGAAAAAAGTGGAAGAAAATAACTTCGGCATACGTAAACGCTTATTGGAGTATGATGATGTAATGAACTCGCAGCGTACGGTTATCTATACCAAACGTAAAAATGCCCTTTTTGGCGAACGTTTGGATGTTGACCTGAGCAATACCATTTTTGATGTGGTAGAGGACATTGCAACCGAATATAAAGAGCAGAATAATTTTGAAGGCTTCCAGCTGGAAATTATCCGTTTGTTTTCGGTAGATGTGGAGATTGACCATGATGAGTTTACCGATTCATCAATAAATAAACTAACGGATAAGGTTTTTGCAGTAGTGATGGACTTTTACAAACGTAAATCTGAAGCCATTGCCCAGCAGGCTTACCCTGTATTAAAAGATGTATACGATACCCGCGGCGAATACGTGGAAAACATTGTAGTGCCATTTACCGATGGCGTACACATGATGCAGATTGCCGTTCCGCTTAAAAAAGCTATCCAGAATAAAGGATTGGAAGTGTTTAAATCGTTTGAGAAGAACGTAACGCTTACCGAAATTGATGATGCCTGGAAAGAGCACTTACGCGAGATGGACGAGTTAAAGCAATCGGTACAAAACGCCGTTTACGAACAAAAAGACCCATTGCTGGTTTATAAGTTCGAGGCTTTTGAATTGTTCAGGAATATGCTGGCGGCTGTAAATAAGGATATGGTAAGCTTCCTGTTCAGGGGCGGCATACCTGTACAACAGCAGGCAGATGAAGTGCGCGAGGCAAGGCCACAGGCACGTACGGATATGAAAAAAATGCGTACCTCGAAACCGGAACTGGTAAGCCCAAGCGGCATACCTATGCTGGACGATACGCGCGAAGCACAGAAACCAAGCCCGGTTAGGGTTGAGCAAAAAATTGGGCGTAACGACCCTTGTCCTTGCGGCAGTGGCAAAAAGTTTAAAAACTGCCACGGCGCAGGCCAGAATTAATTTTAGGTGAATGAAAAATAGGGGGACAATTTTTTCAAACATTACCGGTTTGGCGGCTATAAGTTTTTGTGTTTTTTTAAGCATGATACTGTTGCCTTCGTTATTATTAGCGCAAACGCCGCAGCGGGGCAAGGTTGAAGTACAAAAAGACCCAAAGGTAGATTCGCTGATTGAAGGTTATTTGGTATCGAAGAAAGGCCCTATGACTTTGCCGGCTTCGTCAAGTGGCTACAGGGTACAAATTTTTAGCGGGTCCGACCGTAAAAGCGCTTATAGCGCGCAGGCTAAGTTCCAGGATAAATATCCTGATATGCGTACCTACTTAACTTATATGGCGCCAAATTTTAAGGTACATATAGGCGATTTCAGGACGAGGTTGGAGGCCGAGAAAATGGTAGAAGAACTGAAGCCCTGGTTTTCGGGCCTGTTTATAATAGCCGAGAAGATAAATCTTCCCAAATTGGATACAGAATGATAAAAGAGCAAATACAGGAATTAGCAGGCAGCATTTTTAATGGCGTGGTTGCCAATCGCCGCCACCTGCATTCTCATCCCGAACTTTCATTTCACGAAATAGAAACATCAGCCTTTGTTGCCGGTAAACTGGAAGAACTGGGCCTCGAATACCATAAAATGGCCGATACCGGTTTGGTGGCACTGATAAAGGGTGATAAACCATCGGATAAAGTAGTCGCGCTGCGCGCCGATATGGATGCCCTGCCGATACTAGAAGCCAATGATGTGCCTTATAAATCGCAAAATAATGGTGTAATGCACGCCTGCGGGCACGATGTGCATACATCATCATTATTAGGTACCGCGCAGATATTAACTAAATTAAAAAGCCAGTTTGGCGGTACCGTAAAGCTGATATTTCAGCCGGCGGAAGAAAAACTGCCCGGCGGCGCCAGCTTAATGATAAAAGAAGGCGTACTTGAAAACCCAAAACCACAGGCAGTCCTTGGTCAGCATGTTATGCCTTTGATAGATGCCGGCAAGGTAGGTTTCCGCGCGGGTAAATACATGGCATCGGCAGATGAATTGTATGTTACCGTAAGGGGTAAAGGCGGTCATGCCGCGCAGCCCCAGCAAAATATTGATCCCGTAATAATAACAGCCCACATATTAACTGCCTTACAGCAAGTGGTAAGCCGAAATGCCGACCCTAAAAATCCATCAGTACTATCCTTTGGTAAAGTGATTGCCAATGGCGCTACCAACGTAATACCTAACGAGGTTTATTTAGAGGGCACCTTCCGTACCATGGATGAAACCTGGCGCGCGGATGCCCACATCAAAATGAAAAAAATGGCTGAAGGCATTGCCGAAAGTATGGGCGGCAGCTGCGAGTTTAATATTTTAAAAGGCTACCCTTTTTTGGTGAACGAAGAAAAACTAACCGCCGTAACCCGCAGTCATGCCGAAGATTACTTAGGCAAGGAAAATGTACTTGATTTGGATATTTGGATGGCAGCAGAAGATTTTGCCTGGTATTCGCAGGTGGCAGATTCATGTTTTTATCGTTTGGGTACGAGGAATGAGAGCCGTGGCATTATATCATCGGTACACACCCCAACTTTTGACGTGGAAGAAACCGCCCTGCAGTTAAGCACCGGCTTGATGGCTTATTTGGCTATTAAGCAATTAGGAAACTAAGCTGAAAGCTTAAGGCTAAAAGCCGAAAGCATATTCTGTATAAAATGAGAAAGAAATTAGCTTTTAACTTTCCGCTTTCTGCTTTGCGCACCTCTTTTCTCGCTTTCTGCTTTATCCTTTTCGCTTTAAGCTCCAAAGCGCAGCAACAGCAACCACGCTACAACCCCGACACCATTCGTACTATTGTTATTGATTCTGCTATCAACATCCATTCGCACCGTTTAAATGTGCAGGATTTTATTGATGCCGTATTGGCTGATACCGGTTTTTACCAGGCTTTCCGCAACATGAAGAAGTATGATTTCATCGGCGAAAACTATATTTATACCTACGATAAAAACAATAAAATCGACGGCAAAATATACCGCAAGTTAAAACACATTAACGAAAACGGCAAGCATAGCGTACAGTACCTGGCCAAGCGCGATAGCGGCAACGTTTATAAAAAGGATGGCAAATACCAGTTGTATACCGTTAATATGTTCGATTATATTTTTGCCAATGCTTATAAGGCCGGGGTTGGAAGCGGCAATATGATACAGGGTTCGCCGGATGGTAAGGACCAATCATACAAGGATAAATTGAAAACGCTGATATTTGCGCCGGGGCATAGGGTGGATGGGATACCGTTCATCAGCAGTAAAACCGAGATTTTTTCGCCGGAAATGCGTCAGTTTTATGATTACCAGTTTGCGCGGGGGACTTACCTGGATAGCATACCTGTTTACCGTTTCCGGGTGGTGCAAAAAACCAGCAGCGAGCCAAATGATGTGGTGATAAAAGAGTTAACCACTATTTTTGATATGCGCACCTTCCAGATACTGGGCCGCTATGTTAACCTCAAATACCACAACATGTTCATCGACTTTGATGTGCAAATGAACATGGAGCTGGAGAATTTTAACGGCGAATTAGTGCCCACCAAAGTTACCTACCAGGGTAACTGGGATATTCCTTTCCATAAAACCGAACGGGCGAGTTTTTTAATTGTGCAGAAGGAGTACCGTTAAATTTTTCTCAACGCGTCATTGCGAGGTACGAAGCAATCTTCGATAGAAAAGTTCGCCGCCTGCTTGTCGAGGATTGCTTCGCTGGCGCTCGCAATGACGTGATTGTTGGTTTTTTCTTTAATTAGTCTTCTCCGCCGTTTCCCTTATCACCCGGTTTCTCTCAACCAATAAACTGGTCATATACTTTTTCAGCACCAGCCAATTGAATAACCGGCCTAATATTCCTAAGGGTGATTCAAATACAAAAATATCCTTCATTACCGTATGGTTATCAACCCATGAAAAGTGATGCTCATGCCTGATGCTTTTGAAGGCTCCGCTAAGCATTTCATCAACAAAGTAATCGGGGTATTTATAGTCGGTGATTTTTGAGGTGAGGTTTTGCCTTATTCCGAAATGATTTGCCCGCCAGGTTACTGTTTCGCCTAATTCAATTAACCCGGTAGTACGGCCGGCAATTACTTTTTCGCCGGTTTGTTTGGTTGATTGTATGTGCAGGTCGATGCTGCGCGCTAAATCAAAAACCTTTTCGATAGGGGCGTTGATGTGGGTGAACAATTCAATGTTAGACATTCTGTGGTTTTCGAACCTGATCTTTGTATTTAATTACAAAATCCCTCGCATCAATCATATTTTCTGGATATTTAACAAAGTTTTGATATCCCTTCGGCAAACCGTCTTTGTCTCTAAATATTGTCTCGTAAATGTGCTGATAAACAAATCCGTGGTCATATAGAAATTCGACTACTTTCCATGAATTGGTATCATTCGTTTTTGGTGGGCGAAACTTATGATCGTAACGTATAAATTGGCCACCGCATTCCTGGCAGACTTCTGGTACATGTAACTGATTGCGCCCTTCACTAAAGGACTTTCTGCATGAAAAACAAACTATTTTGTATCCCATAATAAACCAATTTAAAACTCCGCGTTCTTAGGATACCTTGGGAAAGGTATTACATCCCTTATATTGCCCATGCCGGTTACAAACAGCACCAAACGCTCGAAGCCCAGGCCGAAGCCTGCATGCGGACAGGTGCCGAAGCGGCGGGTATCCAGGTACCACCAGAGCTCATCTTTGGGTATGCCCATTTCGTCCATGCGTTGCTCCAGTTTATCCAAACGCTCCTCGCGCTGCGAGCCGCCGATGATTTCGCCAATGCCGGGAAACAGGATATCCATGGCACGTACGGTTTTGCCGTCGTCGTTCTGGCGCATGTAAAAGGCTTTAATTTCTTTGGGATAATCGGTTAATATTACCGGTTTCTTAAAGTGTTTTTCTACCAAATAACGCTCATGTTCTGATTGCAGATCGGTGCCCCAGCCTTCAATAGGGTATTGGAATTTTTTCTTCTTATTCGGGGTCGATTCTTTTAAAATACCAATCGCTTCGGTATAAGTCAGGCGCTCAAAATCATTGCTGAGGCAAAACTGCAATTTTTCCAGCAAGGTCATTTCGCTGCGTTCCTGCTGTGGTTTTTGTTTTTCCTCATCGCTTAAACGCTGGGTTAAAAACTCAATATCATCGGCATTTTTATCAAGGGCGTATTTTATCACGTATTTCAGCATGTCCTCGGCCAGGTCCATGTTGTCTACCAAATCATTAAAGGCAACTTCCGGTTCTATCATCCAAAACTCGGCCAGGTGGCGGGTGGTGTTGGAGTTTTCGGCACGGAACGTTGGGCCAAAGGTGTAAATATCGCTTAAAGCCATTGCACCCAACTCGCCTTCTAATTGCCCCGAAACGGTGAGGTTGGTGGCTTTGCCGAAGAAATCCTGCTTGTAATCAATTTCGCCGGTTTCGGTTTTTGGCGGGTTGGCCAAATCAAAGTTGGTTACGTGGAAAGTTTCGCCGGCGCCCTCGGCATCAGATGCGGTAATTACGGGCGTATGCAAATATACAAAGCCACGCTCCTGGAAAAACTGGTGTATGGCAAATGCCAGGCTGTTACGCACACGGAATATAGCGCCAAATGTATTGGTGCGGAAACGCAGGTGCGCTATCTCCCGCAAAAATTCTAAACTGTGTTTTTTAGGCTGCAGGGGATATTTTTCGGGGTCGCTATCGCCTAAAATTTCAATTTCGGTGGCTTTAACTTCTACCGTTTGGCCTTTGCCTAATGAGGCTACCAGTTTGCCCGTAACGCTTATTGCCGCGCCGGTGGTTAGGCGTTTAAGCAATGCCGGATCGGTATTTTCAAAATCGACAACAATTTGCAGGTTATTATTGGTTGAGCCATCATTTAAAGCTATAAACTGGTTGTTGCGAAAGGTGCGTACCCATCCTTTAACCGTAACCTGTATATCGGTTTGTTTACTTTCTAATAATGCTTTAATCTTTGTCCGCTGGCTCATTTGTATCAATATATTTTGAGCGGCAAAAATAACACTATTTGTTTAATAGTGCATGGGTTTTTAAGCTTATGCTATACAGGTGTTAATTAATAGGTATAGGCGCCTGGAAAGTGCCCTGTGTAAAGGTAACTGTATCGGTGCCTGTAGTATCGGGGTTTATGGCAAGTTTATTTATCACAAACCTTAAGTTAAACTGCCCGGTAATGCTCCTATTAGGCGTGTTAACGGTTATGTTAGCAACGTTTTTATAGCTTTTATCGAGTACAAAGTTTTGAGCAATAGTGGTGCCGTTGGTGGTATAAATATAGTACTGGGCTGTAATATCAGTTAATGGAATGCCTGTAGACGTTACTTCGGGCAATTTTATCCTCAATAAATCAAGCTTCGACCTGCCGTGTAATTGTATCGAATCATTTTGTATGGTATCCGTTAAAGTTACTTCCCAATTTGAGCCGTTATTAACCGCCGTCATGGCTGATGGTATAGTTACAGAATTCGGTTCTTCGCGGCTAACGCATGAGTAAAGAAACAACGCTGCAGCAAACAATAAAAGGAAGGTAACTTTTTTCATCATCTATCAATATTATCTTAAAAACGTAAATATACTAACAGATATTTTATTTAAACCCCTTGCAATGCTAATATAATTTTAACGGTAAAATAAAAATTGTAAATTAACAATTGCTATTAAGGGCTAATGGTTCATTTGCCTACATTTGCATTTACGCATGATAACAAAACCCACCGTTGACCGCATAATGGAAGCCACAGATATTGTGGAGGTAATAGGTGATTTTGTGCAATTAAAAAAACGCGGCGCCAACTTTGTGGGCCTGTCGCCTTTTAGTAATGAGCGTACGCCATCGTTCACGGTATCGCCGGCTAAGGGTATTTTTAAAGATTTTTCGTCGGGTAAGGGCGGCAGCGCTGTTACTTTTTTGATGGAGCTGGAAAAGTTTACCTATCCCGAAGCTTTAAAATGGCTGGCAAAAAAATACGGTATCGAGGTTGAGGAAACGGTAGAAAGCCCCGAAAATCGCGAAGCAGATAACCACCGCGAAAGCCTGATGATAGTTACGGGCTATGCCGCCAAATTTTTTCACGAAAGTTTACTGGATACCGATGAGGGCAAAAATATTGGCCTGAGTTATTTTAAAGAGCGCGGCTTTAGCAAGGAAACCATCACCAAATTTGAGCTGGGCTACTCGCCCGACCAGTGGGAGGCCTTTACCGGGCAGGCTTTAAAAGATGCTTACCAGGAAGAGTTTTTGGTAGAAAGCGGCTTATCCGTTAAGCGCGATAATGGTTCGCTGTACGACAGGTACCGCGGCAGGGTGATGTTCCCGATACATAGTTTTACCGGCAGGGTAATTGCTTTTGGCGGGCGTACGTTAAAGAGTGATAAAAATGTGCCCAAGTATGTCAATTCGCCCGAATCAGAAATCTACCATAAATCGAGCGTTTTATATGGTTTGTACTTTGCCAAAAAGGCTATCCGCGAGGAGGATAACTGTTATTTGGTAGAGGGTTATGCCGATGTGATCTCGGTACACCAGGCGGGGATTGAGAATGTGGTGGCATCATCGGGCACATCCCTTACGGTTGAGCAGATAAGGCTGATTGGGCGCATCACCAAAAATATCACTATACTTTATGATGGCGATGCGGCGGGTATAAAGGCATCCCTGCGCGGGCTGGATATGATTTTGGAGGAAGGACTGAATGTTAAGGTAGTGCTTTTCCCTGATGGGCACGACCCGGACTCCTACGTGCGGAAAGTGGGTACCAGCGCTTTTAAAAAATACATTGACGATACTAAAAAGGACTTCATATTATACAAAGCTGATTTATTGCTGAAAGATGCCGGCAACGACCCGATAAAAAAAGCCGAAGTAATACGCGAGATAGTAGAGAGTAT
>Ga0302307_10001987_pt1 | contig 12667 bp, 8 predicted proteins | sample III_Palsa_E3_2_FD_200530 | JGI IMG/M metagenome (GOLD analysis project Ga0302307, IMG submission 200530) | Peat permafrost microbial communities from Stordalen Mire near Abisko, Sweden - III_Palsa_E3_2 | ecosystem: Environmental > Terrestrial > Soil > Palsa > Peat permafrost | place: Sweden... | reverse complement strand
ATGCAACGCGTCTTTGTCCCTGACTTTTCAGGTGGTTGAGGCCGCTCAGCATCGACCCGTAATTATCTGTCATTACGACGTCTGCAGCGATCCCATCCGGGATGCGGTCAACAAATACGAGCGGCATCTTGGCTGCTATTTTCTTGAGCAGGCGAGTATTTTCAAGAGCTCCCGTTGGGTAACAGATGATCGCACTGCATTCCTCAAAGAGCTTCTCCAGGCAGGCGGCTTCTTCTGGCCCATTACCATCTGAGCTTAGAGCAACTAGCTTGTACCCTTCGCCGAAGGCTTCTTCGATGCCATTGAGATATCCGCGCTGTGGCAAGTCGGATAATCCCGTAAATACGAGCCCGATCTTTGTAAGGGGCTGGGCAGACCGATCTGCAATGACCGTGCCTGCCTTACGACGGCGCACTACCCAGCCTTCTCGCTGCAATTCCGAGAGCGCCCGATGGACGGTCATGGTGCTAACGTTCCATTGGTCCGCCATCTCGATCTCGCTTGCGATTCGTGCGCCGGGAAGTAGATCGCCCTTGCGGATAGCAAGCTTGATCGACGACGCAATAGAGTTCCATCGTGTTTCTTTCATAATCCACCATCGTGCTAGAAATTAGTGTAACTGGATAGAGCGTAGTCGTCCCAATCGTTCAGCGCAGGGACGGTGCCGCTTAGACTGAATCCGTTGTAGGCGTATAGGCCAATCAGTTCGGATGTTTTCCCACTTATGCCGGCCCCCGAACCGAAGGCGAAGTTATAGGTCGGTGTTGAACCGTTGGTCGCCTCATAGAACTGTCCGTTAACTACATGGATCACTCCTCCGTTTATCTTTGCCCCGCTGAGTGCGTAGTTCTGGATGTGGTACAACTCCAGTCCAATGTCACCTCCATTGATGACGAGGTCATTTGGCGACGGATATCCGAACGCTGCCGTGTTGAACATTCGCACTGTTCCCTGGAAGTTGGAGGCGCTGGTAACGTCCACGAGCGTAGTAGGACTCGAACTGTTAGGTTGGACCAGGCACAGATCAGTATTCACCGTATTTATCGTGGAAGGCGTCGTAGAGTTGAATACCAGTCCCTGGATGGTCGCGTCACAGTAGGCGTCGATCATAGTGACATTTGGACTTGCACCATTCTCCGTCGTGAACTCGGCAAACGTGTTCTGAATTATACTGAAGCTCCCCCAATAGGTTTCAGTGCAGTTCCCGAATACATTGAACGCCATATTATCCGCGGCGTTGTTGACTATTGGTGTCTGGTTTACGCTGCCGCCAATGCAGCTCTTGGACTCGTAGTTGTCCACCCAATAGGTCCAGTTGCTATGGCAGTCGGCCATCACACCCGTCGAGCCTCCCCCTATGTGGAAACCCGTGTTCAGCGCCCAGCCGTCCACCATATAAAGCAGATGGTTCGGGCAGCTATAGGTGTCCATATCGACATAGATGTAGGGGTTGTCGCACTGTATGCCGATCGCGTAGACATTAGCGCCGCGTCCTTGAATCGCAGGTGGGAAGGCGAGGATGGAGCTCTGGTTCGCACCATACTGTGTTTCGTAGGAGATACTTACCCCCACGACTCCGGCATTGGCGAGAAGTACGATGGCCGGTGGCCCGGTCGTGCCGCCCTGGCCGCCGACGGGTTCGATGACGGCGCCCTCCTGAGCACTGTTGTCTCCGGCCCACGTTCCATGCCGCAGCGTATAACAACCGCGCAGCTCCACTCCACCCGGCACCGTGAGCGAGCTGCTGGTGTGGTAGAGTCCCGCGGGCAGATAGACGATGCCGCCGCCGTTCACTCCCGCCGCATTAAGAGCGCTCTGGATTGCCGCCGTGTCGTCGGTCGATCCGTTGCCGGTAGCCCCATAGCTTGTCGCTACGAAAAGTGTCGGGGTGGCCGGCTGCCGCGACAGATAGTTGTTTACAATGCTGCTCCAGGGCGTGGTTGGGATAGAGTTGGCCTGGGAGCCGTTCGAGTTAACGATAAGGTTACTTCCGTTCCCAGTGTTGTTCTGGATATTTTGCCCCCCAGTGAAGCTGCAGCCCGTGAAGGCGGCGCGGGTTGCGCCCGAGTTCAATATGCACTGCGGACTTCCGCTCAGCGTGCAGTTAGTCGCATTGAACACGCCTACCACCAGATTGAGCGTGCCTGAAATGCTGCAGTTATCAAAGGACATCCAGTTGTCCCAGTTTCCCGCTGTATCGGTAGACGTGACGGCTGTACCGCCCGTACCCGTGAGCGAGCAGTCCTCGAATGTCAGAGCAATCCCGCCCGAGGTCGAGGTCTTTTTGACCGCAGTCCCGCCGGAAATCGTGCACTCGCTGAACTCAACGCCGCTGCCTGGCGCCACATTTTGGGCAAGGATGGCTGTGTTGCAGCCGGTTACCGTCGTTTGGTAGAACGTAGCTCCGGTATCTCCGTCCGGCGCAAGTTCGAAGTCCAGTCCGGCGTTGTACCCACTGATGGTGTTGTTCACATCGACCAGTCCGTCCATGCGCCAGGACTGTATTCCGGTGCCGTTTGCCAGCATCCACGATGCATACGAGCTTCCCGCCGCCGGAGCCCCGGCTAGCTTTGACACGGCCCAGACGTTGGGCGAAAAGCGGACATCGTCGGCATGGCTGACGTCGGCGATTCCGTCCACATTAAGTCCGATAGACAGCGGTGAGCCTACGACCGTGGACAAGATGAACTTCGAACCTGTAGATGACTGCGCGGTACTGTCGACAATGCCCTGGTAGGAGTTCACCAGTGCGATGTCGTGTATTACGTCATCGTCGCCATGGATAGCTATCGTGTATGGGTACCCCGTAATACTATTCGGGTTCTGATTCGGATACCAAATGTTGACGTCTCGAATAGTGGCGCTGGCGCTCAGGGTGATGAACGGTGTAGCACTGTTAGCTCCGTTTCCAGCGTTCGCCGTCACCATGAAGGTGGTGCCCACCACCCCGTTAGTGCTGGTCGTCCAGTCCTCCCAGTCTCCCTGTATGGTCACGCCCGTCGGAATCGACAGGTTGCCGCTGAAGTAGTAGTTGCCCGACGGCACATAAAGCACGCCGCCGCCGCCCTCCTTGATGGAGTATACGTAATTGATGGCGTTTTGGAAGGCCGCGGTGCAGTCCGTCGTCCCATTGGCTACGGCGCCGAACGCCTGCGGGGTAGTTGTGGCCACGATAACCTGGCCGATGCCATACTCGGGAACGACGAGCGCTGGGAATGACGTGGGTACCAGAGACGCCACGGTGAAAAAGTTGACGTTAAAATTTCCCGAATCTTCGTCGAGCGTAAGCGTCTGATAGCCGGCGGGAAGCGTAATAGATGCCGTGACTGTAATCCAAGTCTGCCACCCGCCCGTAGGCGGCACGGTTATCTCGCCGGTCAAGTTTGCTCCGGAACTGTTGGCCAGATGGAAGGCGCCGTTTGAGGTTGTGCCGTTCGCAACGCGAAAGGAAACAGGATAGGTTTGCGCGGACTGGACGTTCACATTGTAGCGGAACCACTGTCCGGCGGACGTCCATCCCAGGTCGTATCCGCCGCCGACATCCGATGTAGTCTCTAGATCTATCTCGTCGCCGCGGTAGCTGTTGGCGTTGCCGTTGGTGGAAGTAACACTGTAGCCGACACCCTGCCCCCCAGGGTTATAGTTTTCAGCCTGAACGGTACCAGGAAGCACCGACGGAACCATGGTAATCAGCCATTGCTGGTTCGTAGTAGTAGGCGATGGCGTCCACTGCCAGACAGTACCGCCGTTACTGGTAGCGCCGCTGTTGTCCAGCGCCATGCCGCTCGAGCGGCAGACAAGCTGGTAGTAGCCATTTCCGACACTCGTTATGCTCCACTCCTGGTTGGTGTTTCCTTGCTGCGGAGTATTTTGCTTGACGATGCCGCCGTTCGACGTAGAGCCGTAGTTATCGAGGGCCATACCGCTCTTGGCGCAGATCAGATTATAGTAGCCGTTTCCCAGGCTGGTAATTTCCCACTCCTGGTTTGGAGTCCCCGAACCAGGCGTCCATTGCCAGACTGCGCTTCCGGCGCTTGTTGAACCCTCATTGTCCAGCGCAAGTCCGCTCGTCTTGCAGATCAAGGTGTAAACCCCGGACGAATACTCCTGAGCATGAGCCGCGCTTGCCAGAAGGCAACCTGCGGCGATCATTGCCCACAGTACTGCAACTGCAGCAAATATATTTTTCATAGGCTTCTCCATTGTGTTTTCGGCTACCAAGACAACATCAGTACTACAATAATTGCGATGGGGACGATTTGTATGTGATCCGCAGCGAGGACGATCTTGCTGCCGGGATGTGAGCGAGGTCCGAGTTGGTTACGACACTCACATCCCATGCCAATTTGGCGACTAGCTAGAACTTATCCGCTCAATTAATCTAGATGGCGCTCATAGTGATCGCGAACTGCGTATCCTCAGTTCCGTCCGAGCTAGAGCCCCCAAAATTTCCCCCCTGTGTACCTGTTTGCGTTGCGGCATTGAAACCGTCGGAAACCGACGAGCCGTTAAACCATTTTGCATGTCCGTCTGCAAGCAGGAAGTTGGAGCCGTTGGTGTGACGCCCGGTAGTGATGGCGTAAAAATTACCGGGAGCATTGTCCGTATAGCCGTTGCGGCCGCCGAGATAGCCCGTCGCGCTCGCGTAGCCACTTGTATACGAACCGTGTGTGCCGTCGTTATAGGCTTCCAGGCCGTTCGTTGCCGGCGAAAATGAAGCAGGATAGTTGGGCAGCTCTTTTCCTTCTAGCGGATCGGTCAGGTAGCTGGTAACTCCGGAAACCTCGCTAATCAGAATTGTTTTCGCCGGCGAGTTAAAAGCCGCCGTCGCGCTCGCAACCATGGTGCCTCCGCTTCCGGAACCGTCACCGAATGATCCGCGCTCCCACGAATCGTCGATTGCATAGGACACTGGATATGCGGTGAATCCTGGATTTGTGGTGGTATCGGGGTTGGTTGAGTCATCCGGACATTTGTATAGCCCCGTGCTTTTGACATAAGGATAGAGCTCAGATGCCCATCCCTCGCCCTCAGAGCAACAGCTGCGGTTGCTGTCGCCTACTGGCAATTTTTCGTCGTAGTCTTCCACATATTGGGTAAAGGCCAGGCCGAGTTGCTTTTCATTGCTCAGACAGCTTGTCTGCCTTGCTTTTTCGCGCACCTTGGCGAAAACGGGAAAAAGAATTGCTGCGAGTATCGCTATAATTGCTATAACTACGAGTAGCTCAATTAGTGTAAAAGCCGCATCCGATTTGCCCGCTGAAGATCTATGTATCATGCTTACCTCTTTTGTGTCGTTAGTTAACCGCTGCGATGAGTTTCAGAATCAACGGTTTACTGTAGTGTATATACTTTACCATAGATTAAATACCATGTCAAGACTGCCTGACTGAGAATTTTTCACGTTATAATGCCAGTTATTTTGTCTATTTATGAGATATTAACAGTAAATACCCAATACAGAACTCAAGCAGAGCCTAGTTTTTGGCCATATAAACAATAGGGTAAACATCCAGGATCATACACAATAGCCTCAACCTGTACTCTCAACGTACCGACTTCTCGTAATTCAGCTTACCTGACACAAACGAGGACTTATTGACAGCTCCTAAAGTATAAAGTATACTATAAGTACCATATAGTATATACGACGAGTTTTGATGAGGAAAGAGGTTGGGTGAAAATGAATAGTACGGCATATCGATGCATCCGTCGCTCAGTTGTTGCGAGCATCGCAATCTTAGCAGCGGCGACGTTAACCGCAATATCTGGGTGTGCTCCAAAGCATGTCGCCCCATTGGTTAGCAGACCAACAGCTGCAAATCGAAGCCAGCAGATCGCCTTTTTGCAACAGCAACTGATTGTCCTGCAAAACGACCAGAAGATGCCGGCCGACCAAAAAGCCAGAGTCCAACAGTCGCTGCAGCAGGAAATCTTGGGGCTATCCTCACAAACAACGCCATAAACTCCGGCAGTTAAAACCATGTCAATTTATCGATACATCAGTCGCTCTTTTGTTGCGAGCATCGCAATCTTAGCCGTAACGACGTTAAGCGCTATGTCCGGGTGCGCTCCAAAGGCTGCCCTCCCAATCGGCCTGAAAATAACAGGTAGTCGCAGTGAACGGATAGCTTTTTTGCGACAGGAACTGATTGTCCTGAAAAAGGACCGGGGCATGCCTGCCGCCCAAAAAGCCAGAAACGAACAGGCGCTTCAGCAGCAAATCGCCGCGCTAGCGTCACAACCGACGCCTTAAATAAAGCCCGCCGCGATATACGCAGCGGGCTTCCCTTAATCCAATTGGACCTCTCAGCGATCAAATGTCGGAGCTAGCTTATTGTGTCCACTTATTCGTAAGGAGTTGCAGATTCTGCGTGGCGCCCGGAGAGTAATTGTCGCAGTTCAGCCCGCCTGCAAGCCACTCACCATTACACGAGCCCCCGTTATTGTCTGTAAAGATTCCCCACCCGTTGATTTGACCGTTCGCGCCTGCCGTCGTCTCGGGGCGAACACCCTTTACATGGCCGTCACAGTACGCCACGTTCATTATGCCGGTATTGTGGCAGAACCCTTCCGTATTGAAGCCGTCGGCAGTTGTGCCTGTCCAATAGGACCAGCCCATCGCGTCAAAGTGCGTGCCATTAGTCGAGTTCGCGTACGCACTGGTCTCTGCAACCATAATCTTGGCGGACGGCTCCTGGATAAACGCTTCCGTGTGCGGAGCGCCGAAGTAGGCCGAATCGAAGAGTTGCATATTGAGTGCGTAAGAGGCATACGCGTCGGCTGTGGACCCGTAGTTCATGGCGAACTGATTAACGGGATTGCTGGGGCATGCCCAAACATGACTTGAATTGAGGTATGGATCCACAAGCATCATCGTATTTAGCCACTGACCGCTTTCCTCTGTTATTCCGAAAGCGAAGGTATCCGACGGAAAGTATCCATCGTAGTCCTGTTCGTACATCAGCATCGCCATGGCGATCTGCTTCTCGTTGCTAACGCAGGCCGTCTGACGCGCCTTTTCCCGAACCTTCGCAAATACCGGGAACAGTATTGCAGCCAGTATAGCGATTATAGCTATAACAACTAGCAACTCAATAAGTGTAAAACCTAATAGACCGGCAGCCGGCCTGTTCGCACTAGCGCGGCGATCGAGAATGGGTAATTTCATAGCAATTTAACCTTTCATACGAGAAATCGTCTGATTCAACGATAAGATTCATATTAGTCGCTTAAATCCAAGAGGACGGCTCTTAGAACGACATGGCTAATTATACTATAGGGTTTTATATTCTGTCAAGGACCATTTTTAAATATTATTCGGGGCAGTGGGCATCCGGAATGCAGTTATTACGCTGTAATCCACTTAATACACTCGAAACGGTAGGCAAAGAGCGGAAAATTAGGACCTAGGCTGCACTTATTGCTGGCTCACCCCGATATTTTTTGGACAAGCTTAATGAAATTACACTAGAGTTATGACAGTTTAAACCCAATTTTCAAATTGGAGCCTCTCACCAGGCTCCTTCCGCCAGCACAATGACATCACCGGAGACATATCGTCCTCCTGAGAGCCTATTATCGCATCTATTTATCGTCAATTTGTACTGTGATGTCGTCTATGTTGAGGCCCGTGCCCTGACCGCGGGGATCGAATACGATTTTGGAGATCTTGAGACCGGCGAAGGAAGTTAGTTGATGCCAGGCATAACCCTGGGCATCAGGGTACGGTACTTCTACGGATTTCAAGGGGGTTTTGTCGGAGGCGTTTCTGTAAACGGCAATCGTTCCATTTTCCAGCACCGGTTGGGTTGCCGGCTCGTAGAAAGTCCAGAACAAAGCAGGGATCTCAACCGGCCTGCTGAACGTCATAGTGCTTTGCCCTAAAGCGAACATGACGCCGCCGCCAAGCTCCCGGCTAGGCGCCCCGCTGACGATCACCGCGTCCCCAGTATGGTCCCGGACACTTCCGTTCAATCCGTGGTTGGAACAATATGCATTTTCCCAGCCGATCCGGATCCCGAAACTGCCGCCATCCACCGGCTTCGTGTGTGGTTCTGCCTCCATCAAAGGCTGATAGGTGGATGGCATGGGGCGGTGCAGATCAGCATCGTTTGTGTAGGGGCTGACGCCGTTCCACAGTCCGCTAAATGTGATTATTGCGGACTGCGACTTAGGAGTATGTGCAGCGCCGTCGACTGACGGCAATGAGAGGGTTGCAAGCACTATTATAAACGCCATTCTTTGCAAGAGACAATCTTTTCCTTATCGAACATGCCCTGGCAGGACTTCGCAGAGAAATAAAACTATACCCTTTATTTAGAGTGACGTGAAGCAAGGAATGCCGTGGCGACGGGACTGAGTTCGTGTACGGATGCCGGGAAGAGGTCGGTTGTCAGTCGCATGGTTTGCGGCATCATGTCGGGAGTGATCAAGCGCAACTGTACGCGTTTTGCAGCCATGCGTCCCATTTCCACCGGGTGTTGAACGAGCCTGTGCAGGTAATGCGAAAGAGGTTGCATATTTGGCGGAGCGTCATCGAAGGTCAACACTTCAAGCTCACCCGGAATGGAAATACCGAGACGTACGGAAGCATTCAATACCGTTATCATGACCGCTTCCTGCTGGCAGGCAATCGCGGTGATGCGTGAATCCTCCGGCTCACTCAGCAATTCAGCAATCGCGGATTCGACGCGGTCGTAGTATTGGCTGCGCGGCATTAGGCCGGAAAAAACGCGTATCCACTGTTGAGGATTCTGATCGGGTTGAACCTGGGATATGAACTTCAGATAGGCGGAATAACGCTCATTGACGGACGAGACGTTAGTCTGGTCCTCCATAAAGTACGCGACGCGGTTGTGACCCTGGCTTTTCAGATGGTTGAGACCGCTCAGCATCGACCCGTAATTGTCTGTCATTACGACATCGGCTGCGATCCCTTCCGGGATGCTGTCCACGAACACAAGCGGTATCGACGCTGCAATTTTCTTGAGCAGCGGGGTATTTTCGAGAGCCCCTGTTGGGTAACAGACGATCGCGCTGCATTCTTCAAAGACCTTCTCCAGGCAGGCAGCTTCTGCCGGTCCTTTATTATCTGAGTTTAGAACAACGAGCTTGTATCCATTGTCGAAGGCTTCTTCGATTCCGTTGAGATATCCGCGCTGCGGCAAGTGTGATAATCCGGTGAACACGAGCCCAATCTTCGTCAGAGGCTGAACGGACCGATCTGCAATGACCGTGCCGGCCCTACGGCGCCGCACAACCCAGCCTTCCCTCTGTAGTTCCGAGAGCGCCCGATGGACCGTCATGGTGCTGACATTCCACTGGCCCGCCATCTCGACCTCGGTTGCGATTCGTGCGCCCGGCAGCAAGTCACCCTTGCGGATAGCAAGCTTGATCGACGACGCAATTGAATTCCAGCGTGTTTCCTTCATATATACACCATAGTAACTAAGGGCAAAATACTGACCCTGCCAGCCTGATTACCCCTCGTTAAACTATACCACGGATTTCCGATGAGCCACTGAAACCAGAGGGTCTGAGTTGAGAACCGCACGTTTACGTTCCACTTACAGGACGTACTTAAGCACACAGAGTATACCCAAAAGGTAGAGAAACTGATTGAATAACAACATAGTTAATCCGTCAATTCCACACAATAATTAGCCCGATATGTTGCGAAACATTGTGACTTCGGGAAGGTTTAGTTTATAGTCCGTACGCAGCGCCTAGTCCGGAGCATAGACCTTTTCGATGCGCAGGGTTAGCTGATGTTTTGCCGGAACATAGTCCAGCCAGCACCAGCATGTGGAGAAGTAGACAGGGATATGCAGTGCGGTTTGCCCTGTTATCAGTCTCGGAGACGTAAAGGAGCTTGTTCGGAATTTCGATGGACATCCCTCCTAGGGCATCGAGCACAAACCACGTTGTAGGACTAGTCATATAGGTGTAAAGCCAGCCCTTGAAAGAAAACGCTGCAGTAACATTGAAGCCGTGCAATACGACAGGCCGCCCACCTCTAATCCTCTCCCACATAAGGTAAGAGGGCCGCTTCGCGGCTCATACCAGAACACAGGCGGACTTTTTACTTACGCACACTATCCGGATCAGTAAAACTCAGATTAGACTTACTATCTATGCCAGCTGCATCATCCTCCGTACCAGGCAGGATATTCCCATCAGAGACAATCTTCGACGAAGCCATGAGATTCGCAGGCAAGATCGCAGCATTCCTCCGTATACAGGACGCCGTAATCGTCAAATTACCCCCCTCCACATCCAGCGCAGGGTTCCCAGGATCTCTCAAATGCGCGCCGTCCAAACGAAGTGTTCCGCCCAGGATCTGAACGCTGGCGTCCGTACGGCCGCCCCATATGTTTGCTCCATAAAGCTCAGCATTTCCCGTGAAATCTTTGCCGAGTTCCACATCATGGCGCAGCCCGGTCAGCTTGCTCGTTACAACAAGTTGGCTGTCGATCAGCGGAAAGCCTCCCGATCCAATGGCATCTATCCTTAAAGCCGTAGTCGATCCATCGACGCCCAACCCCAGACACACCCCCGACGGTCCCCGGCCATGTTCGGCAACGCAATAGAGGCCGTATCTTCCCGCAAAAACAAAGTTCCTATAAAACTTCAGATTGCTGCAGTCGCCCAGAATGAACTGCTGTCCATGTTCCTGCATTCCTTCGGTGTACGCGTCAACGACCGCGGATCGTTTTACATTATCCGTGGCGTACACCACTTTAGGAGCATTAAACAGCTTGGAAAAGGTCCAGTTGGACGGATTGAACTGGCAGTCTGTCACCGTTACATTCCGTGACCCGCCGCCAACTTGCAGGCCGACATGGATGGGCTGGCCCTCGATATGGTCGACATACGCATCGTCACACCGATGGGTCATCAAGTCGATAAAGTGTGAGACATTGTCTGACGCGATATTTGTTATAGTAATTCCAGTTCCCTCGCCCCGAACCAGGAACGGAAAGTCTACGATATTCGCCATGTCCTGACCCGGATAGTGGAAGTTCAACCCATTCAGGCTGCTTCCCCGCTGCATGGTTATAAACGCCGACCCCTGAGCGTCCCCCTGCCCCGCGGAGACGAGTATGCAACTGCCCTCCGTTATGGCATCGTGCGGACCGCCGAACACGCCGCGCAGTTCAACTCCAGCCGGGATGACCAACGGAGCAGTCACCAGGTAAGCCCCGGTAGGCACGAGCACGATACCGCCATGCGCAGAGCCGGCTTTGGCGAGCGCGGACTGCAAAGCCTTGGTGCAGTCGGTCGTTCCGTCGCCTACCGCACCGAATTCAGGTGATGTCACCACATATAGACCATCCAGCGCCGGACCATGTCTCAAGCTGAAATCGATAGGGATCGCGTCATATTTCGGCCCGGGCGGTACCGGCTGGGAAACTACGTGCACCGCGGATTGCGCTGCGGGCGTTCCAGAGATATCCAACGGGATTGCAAACGTATCGCCGAAGAAAGAAGCGTTCGTCAACGCATCGCCCGCTTCTAGATGGCACGATGGTCGTGAGAAGTCGCTGGACACACAATCTACAACACCGGCAGGCAAGCTCCATCCGCCGGACTTAAAGCGGCAGTCGCGAATAAGCAGACGGCCCGTCCCGTGATTCTCCAGCGTCTGTCCGGGGCAATCGACGGTATCGTCAAGCAGAGTGGCCGTGTTGACGCATTGATCGCCAAGATAAAACCCCGCCGTGGTCGCCTGTATGTCGAAGTGCGTGAACATAAGTCCGGAGTTCGCCGTGCAGTCGAGGTAGACCCCATACGTACAGTTGCGAATGATGTAGTCGTAGTTTTCGCCGTTGGGACTCACCGTAAGGTGCCCCTTTTTCAGATCCTCTTCGTTCTTGGAGTATGTTGCATAAAACCCCTTGTTGTAGCCGTTAATGTCGATATCCGCCGTGTTGGTCCAGTCGATGCGGCGCTCAAGCACCCCTACTCCGTTTGAGAGCATAAACTGTCTGTAGACGTCGTCTCCAGAGTGAGGAGCCCCAGGCAGTCCCGAATGCGCCCAGTATTCGGGAGACAGGTGCACATCTTCAACACGGCCGGTATCCGCCAGTCCATCCACTTCAATTCCCACAGAGAGTGCAGTTCCCCGGACACTGCGCACATAGGCCCTGCCGCTCATGCTATAGCCGGACCGATAAGCCTGATAGGCGTTGACGAAAACGACATTTTGCACGGAAGTTGTAGAACTGTTATGGTCCACCGCAGGCGGATAAGGAACAATAGAATCGGGATTCTGCTCCGGATACCAGATGATGCAGTCACGGACTCCGGTCGAAGTATTAAGAGTGATTAAAGGAGCCCCGGCCTCCTGCCCACGCCCAGGATAGGCGGCCAGGATCGTGCCCTGATATCTGTACGGATCGCTTGTAGTGCCAATTTCACCACGCAGCGTAACGCCAGGCTTTACGTTAAGGGGACTATCCAGTCGATAAGTGCCGGAAGAAAGAAATAAAGTGCCGCCTCCGGCCGCAGATATTGCATCCAGCGCCTGTTGAATTACAGGAGCATCGTCCATCTTGCCCGTGCGGTCCAGGTTCCAGTCGGCGTCTGTATAGGACGCGACTATCGTGTCTGGAGTTGAAAATCGGGAATGTATGACGTGGTAGGAGATTGCCGGAGCGCCTGC
>Ga0302307_10001977_pt1 | contig 12695 bp, 4 predicted proteins | sample III_Palsa_E3_2_FD_200530 | JGI IMG/M metagenome (GOLD analysis project Ga0302307, IMG submission 200530) | Peat permafrost microbial communities from Stordalen Mire near Abisko, Sweden - III_Palsa_E3_2 | ecosystem: Environmental > Terrestrial > Soil > Palsa > Peat permafrost | place: Sweden... | reverse complement strand
AAAGCCGCGTTATTGAACGAAAAGAATCAGTTTTCGCGCCGCAATAAATTACAGCAGTTTGCCCTGTCGCGAGGGTTCGAGAGCGATCTGATCTCGGAGGTGTTGAATGAGATGTGAGATATGAGATATGAGATGTGCAGATATGCAGATGTGCAGATATGTGCGGATGTGCGAATGTATAGATATGAGATATGAGATATGAGATATGAGATATGAGATATGAGATATGAGATATGAGATATGAGATATGAGATGTGAGATATGAGATATGAGATATGAGATATGAGATGTGAGATATGAGATATGAGATATGAGATATGAGATGTGCAGATGTGAGAAGGGTTCATAGTTCATAGATCATGGTTCATAGCCGGAGCGGATTGGCGGGGTATGGATACTCCGGTGGTGGATTTCTTTGATTAGATGCTCCAAATGAAACATCACGCTGGTCCGTCCAAAATATCAGTCGCCCTTTTCAATGCCCGTTCAAATGTGTCCTTCACATTGCCTTTCCCTATTTGAAAAAGCAGGCGGGTTTTTCCCAATTCGCTAATCACCTGCTCGCTGTCCACTTCGGCCAGGATCAGTTTGCTATGGTTCTTTTTTAGTTCTTTATTCACATCGCGCAAAACTCTAATCCCCGTGGCATCTATCACGGGTACGTGGCGCATCCGGATGATGAGGACCCGCGATGGTTTTTCCAGGACTTTCATCGCATCCTTAAACTTATAGGCTGCACCAAAAAATAAGGGGCCGTTGATCTCAAAAACGTCAACGCCTTCCGGAATGCCGGAAGTGTCAAGCAGGTCCTCAACGCCGTCTGCGTTCACAGTGGCCAGCTGAACAGAACTGGATTGCATCATTTTCCGCATAAACAGAAAAGCGGCCAACACCATTCCTACTTCGATAGCGACCGTGAGGTCAACCAGTACCGTCAGTAAAAGCGTGGTCACGAGAACCGCCGCATCACTTTTCGCGCCTTTGGCAACATCGATAAAATTACCAACTTCACTCATGTTCCAGGCTACCACAACCAGTATCCCGGCGAGTGTCGCCATGGGGATCCATGCTGCCCATTTGCCAACAAACAGGACAATAACCAGCAGGGTAAGGGCATGCACGATGCCCGCTATGGGTGTCCTTCCCCCGTTTTTTATATTGGTAGCAGTGCGTGCAATGGCCCCTGTAGCCGGTATGCCTCCAAAAATTGATGAACAGATATTGGCAATGCCCTGTGCGATGAGCTCCGTGTTGGAACGGTGATTTCCGCCCATCATGCCATCGGCCACCACGGCTGATAAAAGCGATTCTATACTACCCAGCAGCGCAATGGTAAACGCAGGCCTTATCAATTGCTGCAGGGTTGAAAGGCTTACGCCCGGGATGACAGGCCGCGATAAGGAAAATGGGATCGGCCCAAAGCGGCTGCCAATAGTCTCAACAGGAATCTTAAAAAAATGAACGGCGAGGGTGGTGATGACAATGGCAATCAATGAGCCCGGTATTTTATGGGTTATTTTCGGCCATAATAAAATCACCATTAAAGTAAAGGCGCCCGTCAGCAGTGCATAAAGGTTGACAGACGACAGATGCTGATAATAGGCAAGCCATTTGCTGATGAAATCAGCAGGCACATTGCCCATCTTCAGCCCTAAAAAATCCTTTATTTCCGACGAGAAAATGATAACGGCAATCCCGGTTGTAAAACCGATGATGAGCGGGTAGGGAATAAATTTGATCACATTACCCAGTTTGGCAATTCCCATGATGATCAGCAATATGCCGGCAATAAACGTGGCCACTATGAGGCCATTGACCCCGAAGCGTTGAACGATGCCGTAAACCACCACGATAAATGCCCCGGTCGGCCCGCCGATCTGAACGCGGCTGCCGCCAAGAGCGGAGATAATAAACCCGGCAATGATGGCCGTGAATATCCCTTTTTCGGGTGATACACCCGAAGCGATGGCGAAGGCAATGGCAAGCGGCAGAGCCACCACACCTACGATCAAACCGGCGACAATATCCTTGTAAAACTGGGCTTTGTTATAGTTTTTGAGGGTATCGATAATTTTCGGGCGAAATACTTGCATTGTTTTTTCCTTTCATTCACGTTTCCGTCGTCATGGCTGTTGATGAGCCTAAAGTCGTCCCGATAGCGATCTTGGAGACTATGGACTAACCACAAGTTGCGAATTTACTCCAAATACCACCCGTCCTCTATGGTGTAATGTCATTCAAAAAAATGATATTGATCAGTTTTTTAATTACATGCCGTTGAACGTAACCAGGTGAGGTACTTTTCTCATCGACCGATGGAATTGTCCCGATAGCAATCTGGAGGGGAGTAATGATTGGAGAATTCTGACTGGTATGGGTAATGCAGGGTGAAAATGGTTGGAGATTAGTTATAACTAATCTCTAACCTCTAATCAACTAACCTCTAACCCTAATACTTCAACACAATATACCCTGTTTTATGTTTCATTATACCATTGACATTATAATCCAGCGCGTAAAAATAAGTACCCGGCGTCAGCATCCTTCCATTGATATTGGAGTGTCCGTCAAATACTCCGTTGCTGTTGTCATAGCCCTTTGCCTGGTATACCAGTGCCCCGTTGAGGTTGATGATCATTAAATGATTATCGGGATACTGGGTTATTCCATCTATCATCAAAAAGTCGTTGATGCCGTCGCCGTTCGGGGAAACACCCTGGTGCACCAATATGCCGTCATCTTGTATCGAAAGACTGTCTGCCAGGCTTACATAATTTACCGGCCTGAATGCAGCGCCCGGCGCGGCCTGGGTTACTGTTATGGTATACGTTTGGGTAGCACCGCTCTGTGCGGTTACCAACACGGTGATGGCATTTGGCCCCTGAACTAAGGGCAGGCTTGCCGACGCCGATCCGGATGTTACCGGTGCGCCATCAACCTGTACCGTTGCCGTTGGATCGCTCTTTGTCGGCGTTACCGTAACGGATGTAATGGTGTTTGGTACGCTTGCCGTATAGCTGGTTGTGCCTGCTGCAAACCCCGGTAATATCGGCCCGCTGCTTAATATTAGGTTGGCAAGGCTGGCATTGGTTGATACTACGGCAATATTTACTGTCGCTGTAGTGCTGGCGAGGTTATTATAAGCCGTTACGGTATAATTTGTAGCCGGGCTGCTTGCCGTGGGTGTACCGCTGATCGTTCCTGTTGTGTTATTCATGGTTAACCCTGTCGGCAGGAACGGCCCGATGTAAAAGCCGCCAGTTGGCTGGATTTGTTTTACGGCATTATTGGCGTTATCGGCTACATAGACGTTGCCTGCGCCATCTACGGCTACGCCGTCTGGATTACTAAAGCCTGATCCCCCGATAGCTATCGGGGCAACCGGGGCGCTGCTCCCAGCCGGGATCATCTTTACCTGGTTGTTGCCATAATCGCCGACGTATACATTACCTGAAGCGTCGACCGCTACGCCCAATGGATTGTTGAAGCCTGCCCCTATCACTTGAGGGCTATTGCTTCCTGCGGGAATCTCTTTTACGGCATTGTTGCGCCTGTCGGCGACATATACAGCGCCCCGGGCATCCACCGCTATGCCGGCTGGTCCGCCAAAGCCCGAGCCTATGGTTTGGGGCCCCGTACCTACAGGGCTGCCTGCGGGTATTTCTTTTACGGCATTGTTGCCGTAATCGGCTATGTACAGGTCGCCTTGTGCATCTATAGCTACGCCTGTGGGCATATTGAAGCCGGAACCTACGGTTACCCGGCTATTAGTACCTGCCGGTACTTTGTAAACCGCATTGTTGCCGTAATCGGCTACATACACATCGCCTGCCGCATCAACGGCAACGCCATAAGGCTGGCTGAATCCGGAGCTTATGGTTACCGGGGTTCCGTTGCCTGCCGGAATCTTTTTGACCAGGTGGTTCTCTCTGTCGGCTACATAGATGTTGCCCTGTGCATCTATGGCAACACCGGTCGGTCCGTTGAAGCCGGAGCCGAGTGTGGTTGTGCTGCTGCTGTAGCTTACCGCCGCTATTCCGCTGCTTGTTGGAGCCAACGGGGTGATGGCTGTATTTTGCGTATAAGTATTGGGACTGGTATAGCTAACCGCGGGCGCTGTGTAGATAACCGTTATACTTAATGCCGCCGTACTTGCGCCTGCCAGGTTATAAGCCGTTACGGTATAATTTGTTGCCGGGCTGGCTGCCGTTGGTGTTCCGCCGATGGTCCCTGTCGTGCTGTTGAACGTTAAACCGGCTGGCAGGAATGGCCCTATGTAAAGGCCCCCTGACGGTTTAATCTGTTTTATCGCATTATTGCCGTAATCGGCTACGTATACATTGCCTGCGCCGTCCACTGCCACTTCGTCGGGGTTGCTGAAGCCTGAGCCTATCATTACCGGGGTATTGCTCCCCGCAGGGATCATCTTTACCTCGTTATTATCAAAATCACCGACATATAAATTACCCGATGCGTCGACCGCTACGCCGAATGGACTGTTAAAACCCGTTCCGATCACTACCGGAGTATTACTGCCTGCGGGAATCTCTTTCACGGTATTGTTGAGCCTGTCGCCCACGTACAGATTTCCCTGTGCATCCACGGCTACGCCCACCGGCCCGCTAAAGCCCGAACCAATGGCTACGGGGATATTGCTGCCCGCCACAATCTTTTTTACCGCGTTGTTGCCATTGTCGGCTACAAACACATCGCCGGCTGCATCTATAGCTACCCCTGTCGGATGGCTGAAGCCCGAGCCTATGGTTACTTTCGTTCCATTACCTGCCGGTACTTTATATACCGCGTTGGCGCCGTAATCCGCCACGTAAACATCTCCGGCCGCATCTATCGCCACCCCGTATGGCTCTGTAAAGCCGGAGCCAATAACGGTTGGGGTTCCGTTGCCTGCCGGGATCATTTTCACTTCTTTATTGCCCCTGTCGGCTACATAGATGTCGCCCTGTGCATCGGCTGCCACCCCTGTCGGGCTGCTGAAGCCGGAGCCTAATGCAGCCGGGCTGCTGCTGTAGGCTAAGCTCGCCACGTTGCTGCTTGTCGGCGTGAGCGGTGCTATCGCTGTACCGGCGGTATAGCTTTGCGGGCCGGTGTAGCTGATCGCTGGCCCGACACCCATAACAGTGATATTTAACGCTGCCGTACTGCTGACGGAGCCGTTATAGGCTGTTACGGTATAATTTGTCGCCGGGCTGCCGCCAACAGCATTGGGGGCGCCGCTGATCGTTCCGGTGGTATTATTAAAACTTAAGCCGGCGGGTAGGAACGGCCCGATATAAAAGCCGCCGGTTGGCTGGATCTGTTTTACCGCATTATTGGCATAATCGGCCACATATACGTTGCCTGCGCCGTCTACGGCTACGCCATCCGGGTTGCTGAAACCTGAACCGATACTAACAGCGGTATTGGCGCCGGCAGGAATCTCTTTCACCGCATTATTGTTAAAATCGCCGACGAAGACATTGCCTGATGCGTCGACAGCTACGCCGAATGGATTATTGAAGCCCGAGCCTATCAATGCCGGCGTATTGCTGCCTGCGGGGATCTCTTTTATGGCGTTGTTGCCCCTGTCGCCTACGTACACATTTCCCTGTGCATCTACCGCTACACTTACCGGCTGGTTAAAGCCCGAGCCGATGGTTTGCGGGATACTGCCCGCCGGGATCTCCTTTACCGCATTGTTGCCATAATCAGCCACATAAATGTCTCCGGCTGCATCTATGGCTATCCCTGTGGGCGTTTTGAAGCCGGAGCCGATGGTTTGCCGGGTACTTGTGCCTGCCGGGATTTTATAGATGGCATTTGCGCCGTAATCGGCCACGTACACATCGCCGGCAGCGTCTACCGCTACGCCATAAGGCTGGGTAAAGCCGGAGCTTATCGTTACCGGGGTTCCGTTGCCTACCGGGATCTTCTTTACCAGCTTGTTGCCCCTGTCGGCCACATAGACATTTCCCTGTGCGTCCACCGCTACGCCGGTCGGGCCGTTAAAGCCCGAACCTAAGGCAATTGGTGTGCTGCTATAGCCGGGCGCTGCTACATTACTGCTTGTTGGCGTCAGTGGCGTGATCGCTGTATTCAGGGTATAGGTTTGAGGGCTTTGGTAACTGATGGCGGGCGGGGTTAGGTTAACGCCAATATTCACCACCGTCGTGCCACTCCCGGCGGCGTTAAATGCCGTCACCGTATAATTGGTTGCCGGAGATGCAGCAGCCGGCGTGCCGCTGATAATGCCGGCGGTTGGGTCGATGATAAGGCCCGGCGGCAGTTCGGGGCTTACAAAATATCCGCCCACGGCGTTTTCCTTATAAAGCGTTCCTCCCTCCGCCCAATACAAATTAAAGCTGGGGTCGACGAATAAGGCAAGAGGGTTGCTGAGGCCTGAGGGCCCTACCTGGAGCGGTGTTCCCCCTCCGGCCGGCACCATAGCGATACTGCCATTTTTCATGTCGATATAAAGATTTCCGGAGACATCGGCTGTAAATAACTGGGCGCCTAATCCCTGGGCATACACTTTTTGTACGCCGCCGGCGGGTATTTCATAAACCATACCGACGGAGCCAGGAGGGCCAAAAAATACATTTCCATTCAAATCCACCGATACGTAATTTGAAGCAATGGTGCTTATGACAGTTTGCCCGGAGCCGTCCGGGCCCATTTTTATAACGCCGCCTGTATTATCGGCCACATAAATATTTCCTGCGGCATCAAGCGCTACACCATTCGGCGGACCGGTAAAACTGCCTAATTTGACGGCGGTACCTCCGCCGGCTGGTATTTTCGATAATGATGTGCTGGTTTTATCAGCCACGTAAACATTGCCCGACGCATCGACAGCAAGACCTGTCACCGTAGCGAAACCACTCGCAAAAACCGTAGGCGTGCTGCTGCCGGGCGCCAGCTCTAAAACCTCGCCGGCTGTACTGTTATTACCGATATATATGTTCCCGGCCTTGTCCATTGTTAGCGCGATGACGTCAGTAATACCGGTGCAAAGTGCAGTTGGTGTTGGGTTAAAAGCAGGAGAGGCCACCGCGCCGCCGGTGCCGGCGGCTGTTAATGGCGTAATGACCGTACCTGTGGTATAGGTTTGCGGCGTGCTGTAGCTAATTGCGGGCAACCCCAGGTTTGCCGCGATATTTACCGTTGCCGTACCGGAGCCGGCGGTATTATAAACTGTAACGGTATAATTCGCGGCGGCTGTAGTTTTGGTTGGCGTACCGCTGATAACACCTGTATTGCTGTTAATTAATAAACCGGCCGGTAAAAACGAGGTATAATAGCCGCCCGTGGGAAGGATTTTTTCTACGACGTTATTGGTCGCGTCTGCTACGTACACGTTGCCGGCTGCATCTATTGCTACACCTGCCGGGTCGCTAAAGCCGGAGCTGAGGGTAACCACCGCGCCGCCGTCTGCCGGTATTTCTGTTACCGAAGTGCTGCCGGTTTTGCCTGCTTTATTACTTACATATACATTGCCGGCTGCATCCACTGCTATACCTTGCGGATCAGAGTACATGCTGAGGGTAACCGGCGTACCATTGCCCGCCGGTATTTCTTTTATGGCGCCGTCGACATGATCAGCAACATATACATTGCCGGCTGCATCCACGGCTACACCCGTTGGGCCGCTAAAACCTGAGCCCAGGGTAACCGGCGCGCCATTGCCGGCCGGTATTTCTTTTACGGCGTTGTTCCCCGCATCAGCTACATACACATTGCCGGCCGCATCCACTGCTACACCCTGCGGGCCGTTAAAACCGGAGCCGAGGGTAATGGGCGCGCCATTGCCCGCCGGTATTTCTTTTACAGCGTTGTTGCCAAAATCAGCTACATACACATTGCCGGCTGCATCCACTGCTACACCCTGCGGGCCACTGAAACCCGAGCCGAGGGTAACCGGCGTACCATTGCCCGCCGGTATTTCTTTTACGGCGTTGTTGAATGCATCAGATAAATATACATTGCCGGCTGCATCCACTGCTACACCGAAGGGGCCGTTAAAACCGGAACCGATGGTAACCGGCGCAGGGTTATAGGCCTGGGCGGCCGCATTGCTGCTTGCTGGCGTTAGCGGGGTGATTGCCGTACCTGTGGTGTACGTTTGCGGCGTGCTGTAGCTGATAGCGGGCAGTCCCAGGTTTACCGCGATATTTACCGTGACCGTTCCGGACCCCGACGCGTTAAAAGCAGACACCGTATAATTGGTTGCCGCGGAAGCGACAGTCGGTGTGCCGCTGATAATGCCGGCGGTTGGATCGATGGTAAGGCCCTGCGGTAACTCAGGGCTTACAAAATAGCCGCCAAGGGCGTTTATCATGGATAGACTCCCGGGCTGCGCTGTTGTCCAATACAAATTAAAACCGGCGTCGAGCATCAGGCAGTCCGGCTGGTTGCTTAAGCCGGGGCCAAACTGGATAGGCGACACCCCGCCAGCCGGCAGCATATACGTATAGGTTTTCTTGTTCGAAAAATAATAAATATTCCCGGATGGGTCCATTCCAAATGCGACGATTTCCCCGGCGGCGTAAAGTGCTTTTTGGGCGCCCCCTGCAGGTATTTCATAAATATTGTTATTAGATGGAAAGAACACGTTGCCGTTCAAATCTACCGACACAAATATAGCCGTGTTACTGCTTAAGCTTGTTTGCCCTGTCCCATCCTGCGCCATTTTGGATATGCCTGTGTAATAATCCGCAACGTAAACATTGCCCGCGCCATCAACCGCCACATCGTCTGGTTGGGTAAAGCTTCCTAATTTAACGGCTGTGCCACCGCCTGCGGATATTTTCCAAACAGAGACGCCATCGGCCAAAAATACGTTGCCCGATGCGTCTACGGCAATTCCATGACGGACATTGCCGGTCGAAAAACCTGTGGCAAAAACGCTTGTCGTACTGCTGCCGGGTGTCAGTAATAAAACGCTGCCGGAGGACTCATCGGCGATATAGGTGTTCCCGGACTTATCCGTTGCGAGGCCGTCAAGAATGTCAGTGCTGGTATAAAGCGTGGTAGCTGTTGTGTTAAACTGAGGAGCCGCCACCGCGCACCCTGTGCTGGCCGGCGTTAATGGCGTAATGGCCGTGCCTGTAGTATAGGTTTGCGGCGTGCTGAAGCTGATAACCGGCGGCGTTAAGTTAACAGCGATGTTTAGGGTAGCTGTCCCCGAACCTGCCGTATTAAATGCCGTCACGGTGTAATTGGTGGCGGGGGTGGTGGCAGTAGGAGCCGGCGTACCGCTGATGGCGCCGCTGGTTGGATCGATGGTAAGGCCTGCCGGTAATTCGGGGCTTACAAAATAACCGCCCGCAGGGGCAAGTTTGCTGATGCTTCCTGCCGCCCCGTACACATTATAGTTAGCATCTGTCGCCAACCCGGTAATGGTGTTCCCTCCAAAAGCCGAAGGCAGGTTAAAAGCCGTGTTCCCGCCAGGGTATAGGATATTTAAAGCGCCGAAGTTATCCAGTATATAAAAATTTCCTGATCGGTCTGCCGCGATGCCCGATGCACCTGTAACCGGGACGGAAACCGCCGAACCGCCCGCAGCTACCTCGTAAACCGCCGATCCGGACGCCGCCGAAAAAACCACGTTACCGTGCATATCTGCCGCTATGTTATTTGCGGTGGTAGTGCTTAACTGGGTTTGGCTCGCTCCGCCGGGCGCCATTTCGTAAACACCCTGCACCACATCGGCAACATAAACATTGCCGGCGCCATCAACCGAAATGCTCAAAGCCAGGGTATAGGTCCCTATCTGTGTTTGTGTTCCGGTACCCGCAGGTATTTCCCATGCCGAACCGTCCGTAACGTACACATTGCCTGATGCATCAACTGCTATCCCGCTTACCTGGTTAAAGCCGGCGGCCAGGACAGTAGCCGTAGTGGAACCGATTTGCAACTTCGAAACCTGTCCGCTGGTTTCCCCGATGTACATATTACCCGATTGGTCGAATGCCAGGCATGAGGCATCGCTAATCCCGGTGGTTACAGCCGCTAATGCAGAATACCCCGAACCCGCCACCGCGCCGCCCGTGCTTGTGGGCGTTAACGGCGTTATGGCTACGCCGGTGGCATATGTTTGCGGCGAAGTGTAGCCGATCGCCGGAGCCTGTGCAAACAGTTTCGAAGAAGGCCACGCTAAAATAGCCAGTAGGGCTAAAAGTGGACGGAGGGCGGAGAAATGTTTCATGCGGATATATTTATTAGTTCAATCGTTCATTAGTTCACTTGTTCATTAGTTCACTTGTTCATTGGTGGGAGCGAGAGACTTACGAAGTTTTGAAAACTTCGTAAGTCTGACCGGTTTATTGAAATTCGTTTTAGCTGGTCGTCAATCTTTTTTATGCGCCGGTTGTAATAAATGAATACCACCGCTATCAACGCCGCCAAAAGCAGCATGATAAGTATCCATTTATGATGGGGGCCGTTAAAAAAAATCCTTTTCACTTGTTGTTAATTATCAAGCGAATATGAACATGAATTTTGAACCCGGGGTGGGACAATGGTGGGACAATTCGATGTGCGGATGTGGGGATGATGTGCAGATATGCAGATGTCTGGGTGTGCAGATGCGGGGATGTGCGGATGTGCGGATGATTTTTTCATCCTTCCAACCTCTTTGTCATCTCGACGTAGGAGAGATCTTTTACGCCGTGCAAGCGGACTGTGCAGGCGGTACTGTCAGTAGCATAAGATTTCTCCCTCGCACCTGCCTGCGGCAGGCAGGCCTCGGTCGAAATGACAAATTTATATTTCCCGGCGATTTTGGTGATAACGCCAAAATCGCCGAGAGTCCCCACATTCGCACACCTCGTGCGCCGAAGCTTCAGCGAAGGAGCATCAATTAAATTCCCGCAACAACCTCCTCCAGGCTGTTTTCTTCGGGGATTGAGACCCTTTTGCGCAGGCGCTGCTTTGATTTCCTGACGCCTTCGGGGCTGATGCCCAGCATGCCGGCCATTTCGGCGTTGTTTAGCCTAAGTTTCATCAACGCCAGCAGGCGGATATCGGTGTCAGTGAGGTTTTGAAAGCGGTTATTTATTACGGTGAAGAAATGGGGATGCACTTTATCGAACAGGCTCTTAAATTCTTTCCAGGCCTTATCGGTCATGATATGGGCCTTCATCATTTGCTCCAGCCCGGCAAGCCTCGCCTGGTAGTCAGGATCGGCTTCGCGGTGGATATTGTTCATTTCAGCCTTAAAGCTTTCCACCAGCTCATTTTGCTGCCGCAGCTTATCGGTATAATCAACCAGGGCCAGGCGGGCCTTGTCGCGTTCCTGTTCGGCAAGCGATTTTTGCAGCAACAAATCGGCCTGGTCTCTTTTAACGATCATCTTTTGCCGGTTATACAGCAAAAACGAAATGACGATCAAAAGAAATAAAATCCCGGCAAGGCTGTTGCGCATAATTGCATCAGCTTTTGCCCTGGCGCTCAATTTATCAATCCGGGCCTGGTTTTTATCGGTTTCCCATTGCAGCTTTATTCTTTCCACCGCCAAAACATTGTCGCGCCGGGTTAAACTATCCTTTAACGCGGCATATTTTTTCTGGTAATCAAAGGCCAAAAGGGGCCTGCCTGTTTTTTCGGCAATCTCCACCCAAAGGCTGTACATGGCTATGTGCTGGTTCAGGTATACAAACGCCGGGTATTTTATCAGGTCTGCAACGGTATCGAGCTGGCTTTCGGCTGCCCGGAAATTGCCTTTTTTTACATTGATCGTCGCCAGGCGTATCAGCGCGTATGCCGCATTATCGCGCTGAATATATTTAACTGATTGTTTATAATCTGTCCTTATATAGGGAAGCGCCTGGTCGTAATTCCCCTCCATAAAGTAAACCGAGCCGATATTACCGGTAGCAATACCCATCCACACCGAATCTTTATACTTTTTGGCGATACTGAACGCTCTATTAAAATACAGCAATGCTTTATCATAGTCGTTATTGCTCCGGTAGATCATGCCGATGGTATTGGTCATGTTAACTTCTGTCCCGTGCGAGGGGTTGTTGTTGAGCGCCTCCAGCAAAAAGCGCTTCGCCGTTTCTAAATCACCGAGGCTATAATAAAACTCCGATACATCCTTAAGGAAGTCGCTGATGTGGGGAACGTTATTAAACCCGATACTTTTAAATATATCATATGCTTTTAAATAGCATTGGCAAGCCGGGACATAGCGGTTATTAACTTTGTAATAAAGCCCTTTACAATAAGTGTAATACCCCTCTTCATACCTGAGGCCGTAACTGCGGGCCAAATCGATTGCTTTATCATAATAATAAAGGCTATGAACGTTGTAGTGATAATCGATTGAATACCAATCGGCCTTAAAAATGTACACATCCATACCGAGCGACTTATCCTGCAACTGCGCAGCTAAACTGTTGAGTTGCGCCAATGCATTAAATGCGGTTACAGAATCCTTGTGCCAATAGCCGTCACTAAAAATATCATAAGCTTTTTTGAACCTGTCTTTCGGGGGCGTGGATTTAAGAATATCAAAACTTTGGGCACGGGCCTGGAACACAGCCGGGATAAGTAAGCACAAATAAATTATTATTACCCGCATTGTTTTTACGGATAAAGATAGTTTTTTGCAGGTGCTTTGAGAAATTGAAGGTTAGAGATTAGTCGGGAAGTCCGAAAGTCCGAAAGTCCGATAGCTATCGGGACCGGAAGAC
>Ga0302307_10001975_pt1 | contig 12698 bp, 5 predicted proteins | sample III_Palsa_E3_2_FD_200530 | JGI IMG/M metagenome (GOLD analysis project Ga0302307, IMG submission 200530) | Peat permafrost microbial communities from Stordalen Mire near Abisko, Sweden - III_Palsa_E3_2 | ecosystem: Environmental > Terrestrial > Soil > Palsa > Peat permafrost | place: Sweden... | reverse complement strand
TCAAATTTACGCCGGTGAAAGTAATGGTGGTCAGCCCCGATGTCTTATTGGCGACTACGGTTCCGTTGATTGGTGCAAAATTACCATACAATGTTCCACTGACCGGCATATAGCCACTTTCTGCCTGAAAGACAACTGTCGAATTAGAATTGAGGGTATAGACAAGATTTAAATTATTAACATCGTTTGCCACTACCAAAAATCCACTGAGAACCGTGTTTCCGTTAAATACCAGGTTGTAAATGGTAGTACTGGAAGACCCGGACGAAACAACAAATGGATAAGTATTGCCCACAACTATATTTACAGTAAAAGTGCCGTGGACCCCATTAGTCGTGCCGGTGATAACATAGTTAGTTGCAGGGGTAAGTTGAGTGGGGGTGCCTGAAATAACGCCAGTGGTTGAATTCAGGCTCAATCCCGCAGGCAATGCCGGGCTTACCGAATAACTCGCTGCAGCGGGACCATTACTAGATGGGTTCAAAGGAGTGATGGGTTGATTTATCGCCAAATCATCCGGTGTAAAATAGGTAAAAGAAGGTGCTGGCTGCGGTTGAAAATAGAGATCAACCTGTCCTGTACCCGATGAGTAATCGTTGACTGCAAATGCATGTTCGCCGAGTGTTGCACCGGAGCCAAGGTGGGCAACCCAGCTTAAGTTGGCAGGCGTATAGCTATTTGGAGGGCCCGTTTGTAAGCTAATATCGGACATGGCTACATAAAGCTGGTTACTAGGATAATCTGCCGATATTGTGCAATTGTCTGATTCTAACACTTCTACCGCATAATTTAATGCTGGAATGGCTGGAAAAGGCGCGGTGTTGTGATAGGAATCGCCACTCTCTACTACATCCATTGTAGTGTAACTTGTGAACGACGATGAATAATTTAATGAGCTGCCATCGTTTCCGGTATAACTTATAACGCCAGTCACCGACGTTCCGGGGTTAAGCGTTACAGTTGCCGTAGTATAGGCAGTTTCGTCGCCACTATCCCACACACACCAGTTGGAGAGGTTCCAGCCGTCTACGCCTTGTTGTCCCCACTGCATTACGGGTTGGACTAGGACCGAGTTGGAGCCTCCGGTAATAGAATTGGTAATCCCCATCCAGAGAAAGATCGTCTGGCCATTATGATCCGACGGTTCCTGCGGTACAGTCCAAGTTGTGCTAAAGTAATTTATAGGCTCGGACCCAGTATTCAACCACTGGGTCCAGGCCTGCCAGCCGTTACCGCTGGGCACTGTTAGGCTCCTGTTTTGACTATGGAGGCTGGGTGACGTCCCAGATTGCGGCGGTAAGGAAGCGGCCGTCGACGATGTGCCGGAGTTATTGTTGACGAGCCCAAAATCGTCAGCTTGCTTGCCTGTTTTCGTTTCAATTTTTAACATATGTCCGTTCCGAACTTCGAGATGATAACCGGTTTGGATCTCATGTACATGAGACTTTGGCAGCCAACCTGCCGGGGTAAACATCATGGAGTCGGGCATTCTGCTGGCGGTTTTTGTGGTTTGCTGTGTAGGGGGGTACTCACCTGGTTGTTCGAATCTTTTCGACAACTGCTTACTATAATCAGTATAAAGCAGAAAAAAATAAATAAATAATTTGTCTTCATAACTTTGGTTTTATATGCACAATTTATCTAAAAATGAACTGGCCCCCAATTAAATTACACCAACTGCGTTATTCCCGATGCGAAAGCCCTTTTTATAATCTGAGGAATGGGTGTGACTAACGAAAACTGACTTGGGAATGGAAGATAGGTGTTTAGTCAAGAGAAAAACGTGACCCCAAAAAAAACCCGCTGGTTTTCACCAAACGGGCTTTCAAATCAATCAACTGTATAGTCTTATTTCACGACTGCTGAATAGCCGGTAACCGGGTCAGGAGGGGTGGTGCCATATGCAGTAGCCGGTTGTACAAAAGTCAAAGTGTAAGTGCCGGCGGTAGTGCACTGAAGGTTTCCATCACCTGTTGGGCTGGTGTCGGTACATTGATTTGCTGTACCTGTAGGCCCCCAGCTCCATGTCCACTGGTCATCTTGCCTGAATTTAAATTCACCTACTATCATTGGTACACCTGTAGCCAGCCAGGTACCTGTACCGTCATTAATGTATTTCATTGGCGTATCATCACCGGTCGCGTTCCAACCCAACGCTGCGCTGCCGATAATCGTATAATAGTCCGCAGGCACTACCGTTAGCGTATTGGTATTAGTATTAAGCGTAAGCAGGTAATACCCGCCAGCAGAAGGCGCCTGAAAATTACCCCCGCTGCTGGCACTGTATTCAGTAGTAAACGTTTCAGTGGTGCCAGTTCCAGGGCTGTTAGTTGCAGCATATTTGTAATTCCAGTTCTTGGCCGGCGTAATCAGGAATTGACTACCGCCTGATGGAAAGTTAATAATACCGGTATATATGCCGTTGCCGGTTGCCGATATCAGACTATCTTCCAGAGGTCCGGGATTTGGCCAGCTCGAACCTTCATATGCGCCCGGGACATATACCCATGACGTTAGGTTAAAGGGAGTAACTGTCAGGCTTAACACGTTAGAATAAATGGGAGCCGCATACGTAGAAATTGAATGCATAATGCGTACACTTATTTGCGCAGCCTGCCCGGCGGGCAAGTTTAACTTTAGCAACAGGGCATTAAACGTTGGGGTTGAAAATCCCTGTGAGTAAACTTTGTTAGTCAAAGTAAACGAGGTAGGGTTAGCCCAGTTGTCGCTCGGAATATCAATCTGCAGTGTGTTGGTAACAACTGCAGCATAACCATAATTAGGGGCTGTGAAGTTAAAAGTGACCACATTGGTAGAGTCGTTATTAACTAATGCTTTGTTGAGCACTGGCGTAGTTGTTGATGCCGTAAGCGCCCCGGCTTTACCACCATTCGACTTTACCAGCTCACCGCTCTTGTTACAGGCTGATAGCATTAACAGCCCTATGCTGCTTAATGCGCAAATTTTTGTCAGAACATTTTTCATTTTAATTTCTTTTTATTTTTTTTATCGTAATACGAAATTATAATATACACAGATTAATTATAACCCGGATTTTGTTTCAGGTTAATGTTAACTGATAAGTCTGTCGCCGGTATCGCGAATATCGACCGGTAGCTGGGAATTGCCGTTCCATTGATGACCCCGCCTTTGAACGGCCACAAATAAGAACCTCCTGTAAACATACCAAAGCGTATTAGGTCCGTACGACGGGTTGCTTCCCAGTACATTTCCTTGGCACGTTCGTTAATAATGTCGGATAAAGCGATGCCAGTTACCGTGGCCGCGTGCGACCGGGTACGTAAAGCGTTAAAGTATGCCAACGCTTGTGAGGAAGAGCCACCGGCTCCTCCGCGAAGAACTGCTTCAGCATAGGTTAAATAGATCTCGCCAAGCCGGAATAGCGGAAAATCAACAGTACAGAACTCCCCATTGGAAACCTCTAACACTTTGCCCTGAGGCGTAAGGTTAGAAAACTTTGTTATCCCAAAGCCTGAAGAAAAGGTCACCTCGTCGGCGGTGTTCAAAGTATTGCCTGTTGTATAAAACATTGCGCGGTCGTCGGCAGGGAAGGTACCTGTTGAACTGTTATAGCCAAATATATTCGGCAGCGTTTGTAAGGAATGGTTACCTGCCCAGCCGCCGCTCGGCACGCCAAATGACGCAGCCTGTCCAGTCGTTATAGAACTGTTGATGATAAAGGTTGTGCCTCCGTAGTTCTGTGTGCTGTCAGCATCATACCTGATTGGGAAAATAACTTCGGGGTTATTGGTATTATTGCCGGACTGGAACAAGTGGGCGTATACTGGGTTAAGTGAATAGCCGGCAGCGATAATTTTATTGCAATAGGTTATCGCATCACTTGAGTGATCGGTGCCGATATAAACGTTCGCGTTCAGGTATAGGCGGGCGAGCAGAGCCCAATCCGTAGCTTCGTCGGCGCGGCCATATATTGCCGCAGGCTTTAACAGTAACGGATCGATATCTTTCAGTTCAGACACAATGTAGCTAAACAAAGCGGCGCGATTCGTCTGGGGGGGCAGTGTGGTGCCGATTGGCGACTTTTCGGTAACGAAAGGGGGGTTGCCAAACATATCTAACAATACCCAATATTGGTAGGCGCGTAAAAAACGGGCTTCGGCCTGGTAGTAGGCTATGGTAGCCGCATCTGTGCCTTTTATACCCCGCGAAGCGACAGTGGCTGCATTGGATTCATTGATAAACTGGTTGGCTACCGTGATCTGATACAGACAGCGATAATACAAACCTTCCATTATAACATTCTGCGAGTTCCAGCTGAAGTTATGGAGATCGGGAACACCAGGGTCATTCCAAACACAAAGGCCTTCGTCAGATGTCAGCTCTTCCGCGTTCCAGAAAAGCCGCAGGAAATCTGATGTACCGGCGTCGATACCGCCGATGTCGCCCGAGCCAGGCCCTGTGCTGCCCGTGGTAGCAAAGGCTCCGTAAACTTTAGCCATTGCCTCTGAATAGCCTGTCAGGTTACTGAAAGCCTGGTTGTCTGTCACCGAGTTTGGCTCGATACGATTAAGATTTTTTTGGCAGGAAGCCAATCCTGTCGCCAGGAAAATCAGTAAGCACGATCTTTTCAAATAATTTCTCATGTCTTTTTATTTTAAAATTTCATTTTTATAGGCCAAGATTTACACCTAAAGTATATGTCCTGGGCCTTGGATAAGTATTGTTGTCAATTCCCGATGGTACTTCGGGGTCGATACCCTGGTATTTGGTTATCACAAACACGTTCTGGCAGTTTGCACTAACAGACAGGTTAATATGACGGTCGCCAAATATTTGTCCAAAGTTATAACCTATACGCGCATTATCCATACGCAGGAATGAAGCGTTTTGCACAAAATAATCGCTTAAATAATTATATTCCTTAAAACCTGTTTGATTAATAGAGGTCAAAGCGTTATCCACTATGCCGGTATTATTGATCAGGGCGCCTTGTGTAGCTGAATTAGCTTCAATGTTGTTATACACATAGTTGCCAATTTCAGCGCGCAATACGGTGCTCAGGCTCCATTTTTTATAATTGAACTGTGTGCTGAAGCCCATAAGGTAGGGCGGCAGCGCAGAGTGGTCATAGTACTCATCGCCGGCATCACTTACCCCATTGCCGTTGCGGTCAACATATGCGCCTTCGACAGGCTTCCCATTTGTTCCGTAAACCTGCTGGTAAACGTAGAAAGTATAGGGTGTATAACCTGGCGCTAATACCTGCACTGTGTTGCCGGTACCGCCTGATATGCCGCCAACTAAGACACCGGGGCTGCTCGGATTTGGGGCAAGGAAGATTGCGGTAACGCGCTCGGCCTGGTATGTAAAATTATAATTCAGGGTCCAGGTAAAATCCTTGGTCTTCACAGGTACGAAATTCAGGTTCAGTTCCCAACCGTCACTGTTCACCTTGCCTGCATTTACAGTAAGCACATTTGTGAATTCCGACCCCCCGGCAACCGGCACATAGGCCAATAAATTCTTGGTTACGCGGTTGTAGTAATCAACGCTGCCATATATGCGTTGGCCCAAAAAGCCAAAATCAAAGCCCGCATCAAAGGTATTGGTGGTTTCCCAGGTAATGTTGGCGTCATAAGCCTGCGGCGTATAGCCGGCGTAATAGGTATTGCCAATTGGATATAAGTTGTTGTTGGTAGTTAAAGAATACGTAGGCTGGTATGAATAATTATTTATACCATCCTGCTGCCCTGTAACACCGTACGTCACCCTGGCTTTAAGGTCAGATACTACGCTGCTGTTTTTCAGGAAATCTTCCTGGTTAATGTTCCAGGAAAAACCGCCTGCAGGGAAAACACCCCACCGGTCGTTTGCCGCAAATCTTGAGCTGCCGTCTGTTCTTATTGAACCTTGTAAGGTATACTTATCATCATAGGTATAAATCAGGCGGCCGTAATAAGATATAATGGTATACTCCTGCGGGCTGGTAGGATAAGTTACTGCACTAGCCTCGGGCTGCGGCTGCCCGTCGGCACTCAATGGCTCGTAATTATAGTTGGTGGTCAAAAAGTTATAATAGCCATAACCCGCCTGGGCGTTTATCGTACTTTTTATAGCTTTAAAGTTATTGGTATAATTCAGGTAATACTCAGCCGATACGTTAATGTTCCGTTGCAAATAATCAGTGTTGTCGCCCAGTGTTGTATATGACTGTGCGGCGTCAGCAGGAATAAATGTATTACCCTGGCCCTTGGAAGCATCGTAGCCCCAGTTGGCGTTTGCCGTTAAGGCAGGCAGGAACGGGAACTTATAAGTTGCGCCGATATTGCCGAATGAGCGGTAGGTTTGACCCTCATTGTTTTGCTGATAAAGTTCAGCTACCGGGTTTCTGGGAGCGTTAGGATCAGGCGTGGTTGACCCTGGGGCATCAACGGTTTCATAATATCCGCCGAATGGCGATCCCGCCAGGTAAACAGGATCGGTGGGGTTCATTGACAGGGCGGCGCCAATCGCGCTTTGATTTGCGAACCTGGTTTTTTGGTAGGCTCCGTTGACATTAACATCAATTTTCAGCGTGTTATTAAGGAAGCTGGGATTGAGGTGTAAGCCAAGCGTAGTTCGTTGAATATCGTCGGTCTTTAAAAGGCCGTTTTGATCCAGGTAACCAACGGAAACACGGTAGGGCAGCCATTTGTAAGCGCCTGAAAGACTGACGTCGTTATCTGTGGCGATAGCTGTTTGATAAATCTCTTTTTGCCAGTTGGTATTGGCGTTGCCGAGTGTTGATGCATAATCTACACCGCCCGGATTGGCAGCGTCATACGCGTTAACATAGCTGCGTACTTGTGCAGCGTCCAGCACACTTAACTCCTTCTCGGGAGTAGAAGCTGAAGTTGACGATGTAAAATTGATTTTTGGTGCACCTGTGGTGCCTTTCTTGGTTGTAATAAGTATTACCCCGTTCGAGGCGCGGGAACCGTATATCGCTGTGGCGGCCGCGTCTTTTAATATAGTCATGCTCTCGATGTCGTTGGGGTTGATAAGACTCAACGGGTCGGCAACGCCGGCAATTGATGAACTGCCCGGTCCGGCCGTAGGGGAAGTAGAAGCAGGCGGATTCAGGTGCGGTGCGAGCGGAACCCCGTCAATTACGATAAGTGGCTCGTTATTTGCGCTTAGGGATGCGCCGCCGCGGATACGAATTTCAGTTGAAGCGCCCGGTTCGCCGCCTGTATTTTCAATGGTCACACCAGAAACTTTACCCTGTATTAAGTCGGCAGGGTTGTCAATTGTTCCTGTTTGAAAATCCTTTGCATTGACCGTAGAGATCGCGCCCGTAACCTCCCTTTTGCTTTGGGTGCCGTACCCAATAACAACCACTTCGTTTAATGATTGTGAAGCAGGTGTTAATTGGAACGATGCACTAACGTTTGCACCGGCCGAAACTGTCACTTTTTTTTGATTCACCACATAACCGATGAACTTCGCGGAAACAGTGTAATTTCCCGGACTAACATTCTTAATGGTGTAATTGCCATTTGCATCAGTGGTCGATCCCAGTGTCGTGCCGTCAACACTGACTGACGCACCCGGCAACGGTTGATTGGTTTCGTCAATCACCTTACCTGTAATGCCCCCGGTTTGCGCAAATGCCATGAACGACATCATCAGAAAAGAAAGCAAAAGGGCATACTTTTTTGAGTAATTTTTTCTCATATACTTTTTGTTTTGTAAATAAATTGAGGCCTTTTAAGCCGGGAACAATTGGTTTGTTAATTTTGCTGAAACAGCGTGTGACTAAATTACACTAAGGATTAATAAATGCAAATTTTAAATAAAAGATAATTTCCGCTGTTTTTAAGAGCCATAGTTTAACTAAAAAGCAATAAAAAAGCGCTGATTTTTGATTGCCATTTTTTTTATAAAACCCCTTTAAATTAACAGATTATGAAGTTTTTTAGTAAAACTGGTGTAGAAAATACACAATCCATAATTTTACTTATACTAAACTCATTTCCGGGAACGTTCCCGGAGAAATAACTGTATTTTTAACATTTTATAATGACGAAAAAATATTTTTTCTGCGCGTTTTTGCTTTTCGGTCAGATTTTTTTGGTCAAAGCGCAAATAAAAACTGTATTCAAAACAGGTAAAACAGGGGGTTCAAATGTGTCAAAAGTACACTTCTTTTTGGCGGGCAATTTTAATGGCTGGAACCCTGCCGATACACTTTGGCGCTTAAGCCCTGATAGTAGTGGCTCATTTCAGCTAATAAAGATGATGTCGCCCGGTAATTACCAGTTTAAAGTTACGCGCGGAAGCTGGCAAACAGTTGAGTGCGATGCGTCCGGCAAGCCGGTCGATAACCGCAGCCTTACACTTACCCGCGATACCACCATCCAATTGAATGTGGCAGGCTGGCAGGACAATTTTGCACCTGGTACAAAAAAGCATACGTCAAGCCCGCAAGTGCACATACTCAGCGAAAAATTTAACATGCCGCAATTGGGCCGCACCCGCCGGATATGGATCTACCTCCCCGCCGGATATAGTGCATCTAAAGGGAGGTACCCGGTAATTTATATGCACGATGGGCAAAACCTTTTCGATGACTATACTTCGGGTTATGGCGAATGGGGAATAGATGAGATTATGGACAGGTTTCCTGACAAACAGGAATCGATTATTGTCGGCATCGACCACGGCGGCGACTACCGCATCACCGAATACGATCCTTATGATTCGAAATACGGACAGGGGAGGGGCGACGCCTACGTGGATTTTTTGGTTAAAACGCTAAAACCCTATATCGACAGCGCATACCATACAAAACCCGGCCCGCGTTTTACCACCATTGCAGGGAGTTCCATGGGGGGTTTGATCTCCATGTATGCAGCATTGAAATATCCCGGTGTTTTCGGGAATGCCGGCATATTTTCACCTGCCTTCTGGATTGCAGCGCCACAGATATACAATTATGCGCAACAGCAAAAACTCACCGGTTACGCCCGGTTTTATTTTGTCTGTGGCGATGCCGAAAGCGATAGCATGGTTGCCGATATGCAAAAGATGGCTGGTATCATCAGGGCAAAAGGCAAAAGCGCCGAACAAACGTCTATAGTGATTATAAAAGGCGCCAGCCATAACGAAAAACAATGGAATGGAGATTTCCCGGGGTTTTATAAATGGCTGCTTAGCCGTTAAAATTGTATTCTACTATTCTTTTGTCGAAGGAGAGATATTATACGCCGTTCAGTGGTTAATCTATATTGCGCCACAATTTTATCCCCGTCCACAAACTTTTTGTCATCTCGACGATAGGAGAGATCTTATACGCCATGCAATGGTAATTTATATTGAACCACAATTTTATCCCCGCCCACAAACTTTTTGTCATCGACGATAGGAGAGATCTTATACGCCATTCAGGCTGACTGTGAAGACGGTAATGTTAGTTGTATAAGACTTTTCGCTGCGCTCAAGAGATAGTTTCTCCCTCGTACCTCGGTCGACATGACAAATTTTAATATTTTATCGAGTAAAAGGACTTATAATGTGGCGGGAACAACACGTAAATCAATGTGAAAAGACATCCCGCATTCCGCAATCGACTCCCGATGGCTATCGGGACCGCATTCCGCATTCCGCAATCGACTCCCGATAGCCTATCGGGACCGCATTCCAACTTCCTAAATCCTAAATCCTAAATCCAACATCCAAAATTCTAATCAGTCTCCATCCCCGGCCTCAAACAAATAGGTCTCCACATTGCCCCCCACCGGCAAATTGCCCATCTCGCCACGGGATTGCTGCCACCAGAAACGTAAGCGCGGCTTTTCGCGGCTGCCAATCTCGTTCATCGACTCGCCATCATACAGCCTGCCGTTCACCATCACATATTTAATATGGTCACTGTTGTGGATATTATCCAGCGGGTTATCGTTCAATACAATAAGGTCGGCCAGCTTGCCAACTTCCAGCGACCCGATTTCCTTGTCCATGCCCAGGTACGATGCGCCATTCATGGTAGCGCAGCGCAGCGCTTGCATCGGCGACATCCCGCCCTGTGTAAGCATCCAAAGCTCCCAGTGCGCGCCCAGGCCCTGTATTTGTCCATGCGAACCAAGGTTCACTTTAGTTCCGCCATCGGCAATTTGTTTTACATAGGTTGAAACATCGATGTGCCCATAGTCGCCGTATTCCGAAGTAGTGCGCCGCCGCGACCGCGCATCAATAATGGATTGCGGCGTAAAATTGAGCAGCCTTTCGTTTTTCCATACCTCCGTACGGTCATACCAGAAATTTTCCCCGAACTGGGTACCATAACAAACGATCAGGGTAGGGGTATAGCCCGAATGACTGTCGTTCCAAAGGCTTTTTACGTCCTTATAAACAGGCCAAACCGGTATATTATGCTCAATGCCGGTATGTCCGTCCAATATCATGTTCATATTGGTGAAAAAGGTCGATCCGCCCTCGGGAACCACTTCCATCTGCAGTTCGCGTGCTGCCTCGATGATTTCCTGCCGCTGCTCCCGGCGTGGCTGATTATAGCTTTTTACCGAAAACGCACCAACCGCTTTCAGCCTGCGTAAATTGGAACGGGCGTCGTCAAGGTTGTTGATAACTGCTTTAAAGTCGCCATCGGCGCCATATAATATAGTACCTGTGGAATACACCCTCGGCCCAACCATGTTGCCGGCCTTCAGCATCTCCGCCTGGCTAAACACCATTTCGGTATTGCTCGATGGATCGTGGGCGGTGGTAACGCCATAGGCCAGGTTGGCATAATAGTTCCAGTCTTGCTGCGGCGAAATACCGTCAGGACTGGTGTGCAGATGCGCATGAACGTCGACGATGCCGGGCATAATGGTTTTTCCGGTCATGTCGTAGATCTTCGCATCAGCCGGTATCTGTACGTCCTTTGAGCTGCCGATAGCCGCGATCTTATTTTGATGGATGATGATGGTGGCGTTTTCAAGCACCTCGTCGCCCTTCATGGTAATGATGCGCGCGTTTTTGAAAGCTATTGTACTATCCGGTACATCGGTTTTTAAGGTAAGGCCAATTTCAGTACCAACAGTATCTACAGTCGGGGTTTTATCATCGCCGCCATATATATAGGGAAAGGCTTTCCTGACATCCCGTGTAAAGTATTTTGGCCCCAGCGTCCACATCAGGCTCTGGCTGTCCTTGCTCCAGGCAAGGCAGGTGCCTGCATCGCGGGTTATTTTATTTAGTGGCAGCTCTTTGTTGGAAGCCGACAGATCCTGGGGGCTTCCGGTATAAACCATCGGTGTAATATAGCAGTTAAATAATTCGGTGAAAGCCATCCACTTATTATCCGGGCTTGGGCAAAACTGGGTCGCATATTTCGAGGTATACAAGGTTTGCTGGTGGGCGCCCGTGGTATCCATCATTTTAAAGGCTTTGTTGTCGCCCTCGGTACTTTGGTAATAAATTTTGGCGTCGTCCGGCGAAAATTGCGGATAGATGCCGTTATTGATGATCATTTTTGGTGTTCCGCCCGTAGCCGGGACCACATAAATTCCCGGGTGCCCGCCAAACGCAAACCCCGATGTTTCATTGCCAACACCTTTACGATAGATCACCTTATCTCCTTTATTCGAAAATTTGGGCGAATAGTAAAACCCTTTCTCCGGCGTCAGCCGGGTTACCTGGCAGCTAAGCAGGTCTATTTTGTTAACCGATCCTTTCAGTTCGTCGCTCCAGTCGATGTATGCCAATGATTTGCCGTCCGGGCTAAAACACGGCTCGTATTCAAAGTCGGTAGTGGCTGTTATACGCTGAGGCTGCCCGTTTGGCAGGCTCTTTATATAAATATAGCCTGCCGCATTAAAAGCCACCATGGAACCATCCGGCGAGGTGGTTAACTGCCGGATCATTTTTACCGGAAACTCCTCCTGGAAAACCTTTTGCGGATAGTGCAAAGCCTCGGTAATGGTTTGCTGCGACGTAACCTCGAACGGAATTTGCGCCACGTTCAGTGTATTAATATCAAGCTTCCGGATCTTGCCTTTTGCATAGAAAATGATGTTTTTACTGTCAGGCGTCCAGCCAAAATTCGGGTAAACGCCAAAAATTGCCCAGGTTTCCTGCTGATCATGCGAAAGGTCATCGTAAACCGGCCATTCCTCGCCCGTATTCAGGTCATGAAGATACAGTACCGATTTCAACCGCACACGTTTAACAAAGGCCATTAATTTACCGTTCGGCGAAATTTGCGGGCGACAGGCCCCGCCCGCGCCGCCGGCTTCGGTTTCAATCTCACCGGTTTGTCGGTTAAGCCTTAAAATTGCGTATATGCCTTTGTAAGGATCCTTGTTGTATTCAAATTCCGGGCCGGGCGTAATATCCTCGCTCCAGTAAATATACTTACCATCGGGCGAAGCGATTGGCTCGCCGGCATCCTGCTGATCGTTTTTACGCTTTGTTAATTGAATACCGTCGCCGCCTTTTTTGTGGTACAGCCACATTTCACCCGCGCCAAGCGACCGCGTCCCCGTAAAATGTTTGCGAGCCACCAGGAATTGCCCGTCCGGCGTCCAGGAGGCATTGTTCAGCAGCCGGAAATTTTCTTTGGTGAGCGGGTGTTTATCACTGCCGTCCGCATTCATGATCCATATATTGTCGCCGCCATCCTTATCGCTGGTATAGGATATCTGCAACCCGTCCGGGCTGAAACGCGGCTGTAT
>Ga0302307_10001964_pt1 | contig 12734 bp, 9 predicted proteins | sample III_Palsa_E3_2_FD_200530 | JGI IMG/M metagenome (GOLD analysis project Ga0302307, IMG submission 200530) | Peat permafrost microbial communities from Stordalen Mire near Abisko, Sweden - III_Palsa_E3_2 | ecosystem: Environmental > Terrestrial > Soil > Palsa > Peat permafrost | place: Sweden... | reverse complement strand
GGACCTGCGGTTTCCCCATCCCTAGACCTCTGCTCCGGGCCATAACGACCCTCCCCTTTGTCATCTCGACCGGAGCGCAGCGCAGTGGAGAGATCTCCGTAGGTATACTCTTTCTTGAAAGTGTTTCCTGGGGCCAAGAACGCCCATATGACCGCACGGCGTCTAATAGGTTTTCATGAAAAGCCTTCGAAAGCGCTGATCATCGACTCCGTCACTTGCGCTGCGCTCTGTCGAAAAACATTTCCAAGAGGGAGCCGCTGAACCGCAGGTCCCTCCACTGCGCTCCCCCGGATTTCCTGTGGAGACCCGTGGCGTTGAGGATCTGTATGCGGCTCTCTCTACGGAGAGCCGCACACGTGGACGTCGCTAGCAGCGCGAAGTAGGAAATCCGGGTCCGCTCCGGTCGGGATGACAAGGGGAGAGATGGCGCTTCCAGGGAGAGTAGTTGCTGAACAGGAGCCGTTTTTCATCGCCTTGGGTGGGCCCTGGCCCATGATTCCTCTTTCGAAAAACATTTCCAAGAAGGGACCGTCGAAACGCAGATCTCTCCACTGCGCTGCGCTCCGGTCGAGATGACAAAGGGAAGGGCAGTGCTTCCAGGGAGCGGTAGTTGCTGAACAAGAGCCGTTTTTCATCACCTTGGGTGGGCCAGCAGGCCAATGATTCCTCTCTCGAAAAACATTTCCAAGAAGGTACCGTTGAAACGCAGATCTCTCCACTTCGCTGCGCTTCGGTCGAGATGACAAAGGGCAGCGCTTCCAGGGCGATAGTCGCTGAACAGGAGCCGTTTTTCAACACCTTGGGTGGGCCGCAGACCCATGATTCCCTTGTCGAAACGTCACAAAGGCAGGCTCTCGCGCCAATATTGAATGCGCAGCTTGACGGCAATCCTGACCAGCTCCGCAAAGGAATCCGCTTGCATTTTACGCATTACCTGGCTTCGATGAATTTGTAACGTAACCTCAGAGATACCGAGTATAAAGGCCGCTTGCTTGTTAAGAAGCCCTCCGACAATCAGTGGCAACACCTCCCGCTCTCGTGGTGTGAGCCGAGAGTGGCGTTCTTGCAGGTTCGCCAGTTCTGTCCTCCTCTGCCGTAGCCTTCGATCTTGCGCAAAGGCTGCCCAAATCGCGGCAATCAGTACTGGCGCATCGAAAGGTTTGGTGAGGAACTCGATAGCCCCCGCCTTCATCGCACAAACGGTGGAGGCAATGTCACACTGATCGCTGATGAAGATGACTGGGGGATTCGCTTTCTCCCCCAGCCGCCTCTGCAACTCCAGCCCGCTCAGGTCTGGCAGTCGAATGTTCAGAATGACGCAAGCCGCCGTGTCCTTTCGCTTATAGCTGAGGTATCCCGCCGCCGATGCGAAGGTGACCACCTTCATCCCGAATTCGGCCAGCAATGCCGAGATCTCTTCCCGGACACTTTGCTCGCCATCAACGAAATAGACGACTTCGCCATTGGGCTCGGCCTTCGGTGCGTTGAAAACTCGCGAGGACGCTCCTTCGAGAGACGTGCGCGGGAATGAGCTGATCTCGTTGTCGCTGTAAACAGCCTGCATTCGGTTTATCCGCCTTTCAGACAGGGTTAAGCTTGGCCCGATCATTTCACTCTTGGCTACAGGAAAGGTGCGAAGCGTCGTTTTCCCTCTCTTGTATGCAAAGCGTAAGACGCTACACAAGTCTCGAATACACCCGAAAGATTAGTTTCGACCCTCCATTTATCTTGAGGTAGATATTGACCGTTTAGGGGTGGGAAAATGGCAGCCATGACTGACCACGAGAGGTGCCAGATGTCGCTCAGGAGTGGGCTACTTTTTCCCCGGGTGAAGAAGCCGTCGCAGCTTTGCAGTCCATAGCGATAAAGGACTCGCAGTCAGGTCGCTTTCTTCGCAGGCCGGAGTCCGCAGCGAATCCAACGCTTCCTGGCCTTCTTTCGTAGCCTGCCCGAGCCAGTCCGATAGCCGGCTCATGGTCCGCTGCATGCGCAAAGGATCCGCCGGTGGATCCAATGCGTCATCGGCAATCATCTTGCTGGCCTCTATGGTCTGCAGCAGAACGTACTGCAGATCTCGCGCGATGCGAGTACGTTCCGCCAGCCGTCTCTGAAAACGAACATTGCGCAACGCCTCAAGCTGTCTTGCCCACAACTGGCTTACGAACCCGACGAGCAGGATCGCGGGCAGCACAAAGACCATGTAAGCCCGGATGGAATGGGATAGAACAATGAATGTTCTGAATAACAGCAGTATCCCTAACTCGCTCGAGGAATTGCGGGCCACATTCATTTCCGGTGACTCGAATGTACGATGCCGAGTCCTGCTCGGGAACATAGAAATCCCCAGTTGGGGACCCAGAGTTTTCTGTAGGGAGCCCTAAATTCAGATGGGGAGAATACCCCGCCGCAGCGCAATGGCAACCGCATGCGTCCGGTCGTTGGCTTGGAGTTTGCCAACAAGATTCTTGATGTGAAAATTGACTGTGTTTTCTGAAATTGCCAGCTCGCCCGCGATCTGCTTATTGCGGTGCCCGTCGCGGATGAGCCGCAGGACCTCTAACTCTCTGGCGGTAAGACTCTCGTCGCCAAGATATTCAGCCAAACGCGCGGCTACCTCTGGCGGAATATGCCTTCCGCCCCCATGCACCGACCTGATCACAGCCAACAGATCGTTCTTTGGCATGCTCTTCAAAACGTAGGCCGCTGCACCCGCTTTCAGGGCAGATTGGATCTCCGCATCGCCACCCGAAGTGGTGAGCATAATGATGCGAGCGTTGGGAAAGTCACGCCGTATGGCGACCAGCGCATCCGTGCCACTTCGATCGGGGAGCCGGAGGTCCATCAGGGTAACGTCTGGTCGATGAATGCGAAACTGCTCGATAGCTTCTGCCGCATTCGTTGCCTGGGCGGCCAAAATCATGTCCTCTTGTGAGCCAACGATGGTTGCCAGCCCCTCGCGGAAGATCGGGTGATCTTCAACGCTCAGGATGCGAATTGGTGTGCCTGAAACCAAAGCGAACCCTGCCTTGTTCAGTCATTGTAGTCAACCGCGTGGCCTGAGCCAAAACCCCCAGGTCTGCAGCTCAAAAAGTCTAAACCTTGCCGCCTTCATCGGTCCTTTCATGAGCGTCGAAATTCGTCTTTGCCCCTGCTGCAAGAGCACTATCATGGCGTGAGAGGGGCTCGCATCGCGTGAAAATGACAAAAAAGCCCCGACATCCTGGCCGGCAAAAGGGGCATTGTCCGGACCGCGCCTCCGCCTCCTGCTGGGCGCTGGTACCGCTGCTGGTATTCTCATGCGCGGTGTTGGCGGCGCAGGGTCAAGCCGCACGCGAGCGTGCACGCGCATATGGTAATGTCCCGCAGGCAAGGGTCGATATCAAGACGGCCACGCTTCAGTTGGTCGATGGCACGGATATCAGATTCCGACAGATCCATAGTGCAAACGGGTTGTCTCAGACCAGGGCGGCGCCGACGGTGCAGGATCGGCAAGGGTTTCTTTGGTTCGGCACGCAGTACGGGCTGGATCGATTCGACGGCTACCGGTTCAAAATATTCCGCCATGAGCCGGGCCGGCCAACCACTTTAGGCGGTGTTTATGTCCGAAGCCTTTTTATAGACCACTCCGGAAATCTGTGGGTTGGCTGCGATCAGTCTCTCGACAGATTCGACCCGGTCACGGAGACATTCACTCACTTTCGCATTGGCGGGCAAGACAAGAATGAGAATGATGGCCCCGCTCTGCACATAAGCGAAGACCAGTACGGTAAGTTATGGTTGTCCACGGCCAAAGGGCTGTTCATGCTTGACCCAACCGACGGACATACCATTCGGTATACACACAATCCAAACGATCCCTCGAGTCTCAGCGGCAATGACACGACCTTCTCCGATGAAGACCGGCGGGGAACATTCTGGGTCGCGACAGATGGCGGCCTCGATGCATTCGATCGAAAAACAGGGAAAGTAACATCGCATATTTCCTTGGATGGTCACATCTCGTCCATGTTCCATGAAGACAGGTTCGGCTTATTCTGGGTCGTTCGCACTTCGCCCCAATGCCCGTTGGGGGTGCTGGATCGCAAGAACAACAGACTCACTTGCTATTCCATCTACCAGGGAGCCCATCGGGTAACGACGATAGCGGGAATTTACTCGTTGCTCGAATCACGGGACGGCGTCATGTGGATAGCCACGGAGGGCGCGGGTTTATTGAAATACGATCGCGAACGCAACAAGCTCGTTCGTTACAAAAATCATCCCGAGAATAATGAGAGTTTGGGCGCCGACAGCGTTACTTCTTTATTCGAGGATAATGAAAACAACATTTGGGTAGACCTGCACGAGACAGCGCCATATTTCTTTTCTGAAAGGCCGCCGCCATTCGAGAATTTTACTCACCAGCGAGGGAGCTTGAGAGGCTCTCTCGTCACGGCCATCTACGAGGATCGAAAGAAAATACTCTGGATTGGATCTACAGGAGCACTTAACCGAATTGATCGAGCGACCGGGAAGAATACCGTGCCTCCCGGTGTGGGTGTCAAAGGCGAGGTACTCTCGATCATTGAGGATCGCTCCGGCACCCTCGTGGCCGGCACCTTCCGCCAGGGACTCCAGCGATTGAATTCGGCCACGGGGCAAGCCCAACCATACCTTCGTAACCGTGGCGCCGCCTCTAACCAGAGCGCCTTTCCGATCATGCGAATCTTTATCGACCACCTCGGTACTCTATGGGCCGCAACCTGGGGAGGCCTCAGACGTTTCAATTCTGCAACAGGCGAATTCACCACCTACAAGCCAGACCCACAAGACACGATCGCCTATTCCGATATCAAAGAGGACTCCAGGGGTAAGTTGTGGCTCGGTGGAGAATCGGGGCTTCAGCGTTTTGATTCAACCACAGGGCAGTTTACGATTTACAAACATGATCCCGACGACCCCCATTCCGTGAGTGATCACCGCGTAACCTCCGTGTTTTTTGATCATGCAGGCGGAATGTGGCTTGGCACCCAGGACGGCTTCGATAGATTTGATCCAAGGTCAGGCACCGCCAAAGTCTATTACGAAAAGGATGGTCTCGCCGGCAATGTCGTGAGCTGCATTCTCGAGGATAAGCGGGGAATTCTGTGGTTGGGAACCAACAATGGACTGTCCAGCTTTGATCCCCTTACGGAGAAGTTCAGCAATTACTCAGTGGCCGACGGCCTCCCAGGACCGGATCTCACAGGTTGGTCCACATGCTTCAAGAGCCCCGATGGTGAGATGTTCTTTGGCGGCTTCAGCGGAGCGACTGCGTTCTATCCCAATAGGATCGCGGCCACTTCCTTTGTCCCCAAAACAGTGCTGACCGACTTCCAATTATCGGGCGCCTCGGTCCCCATCGGGCCCGGCTCACCACTCAGCAAATCCATCACCTATACCAATTCGATCACTCTCTCTCACTGGCAGAACATCCTCTCGATTGAGTTCTCAGCTCTCAGCTATTTCAATGCAACGACGAATCGCTATCGCTACAAATTAGAGGGGCTGGATCATCGGTGGCATGAGGTGGGCAGCGATCAGCGGGTTGCGAGTTACACCACTTTGCCCAAGGGTGATTACAAGTTTCGAGTGCAGGGCGCCACCAGCAGAGGCGCCTGGGACGAGCCTGGTGTTTCGCTAGCCATTGAGGTGCTACCACCCTGGTGGGAAACGTGGTGGTTCACGGCGACGTACATCACGATCGTCTTGATACTGATTCTGTCCGCATACCTCTACCGAGTGCGCCAAATTGCCTATCAATTCAGCATCCGCCTGGAAGAGCGGGTAAGCGAGCGGACACGATTGGCCAGGGAACTCCACGACACTCTTCTACAAACGATTCAATCGAGCAAGATGATCGCCGACGATGCCTTGGATGAGATGGCCGGCCTGCCTGGTATGCGACTGGCCATGAAGAGGTTGTCGAAATGGCTTGGGCAAGCGACGGAAGAAGGCCGTGCGGTGCTGAACTCGCTGCGTGTTTCAACCGTACAGAAGAACGACCTCCTGGAATCGATGCAGAAAGCTACGGATGAGTTCGTCACTCGAGACTCGTTAAAGATCGTCTTTGTCGTGACTGGTGTTGCCAAAGGGATGCACTTGTTGTTGACCGAGGAGGTTTATCTTATCGGCTGTGAAGCGATTCGCAACGCCTGCCTCCATTCCGAAGCTGACCGCGTCGATGTGGAATTGATATATACCAAGGATTTCCTGCTAAGGGTCAGTGATAATGGCAAAGGCATCCCCGCCCAATTTGTCGACCGGGGCAAGGAAGGACACTTTGGGTTAAGAGGCATGAGAGAAAGGGCCGCCCGCATCGGAGGGGAATTTAGGCTGATCACCTCTGCCACCTCCGGGACCCGCATCACACTTCGGATTCCTGGAGCCAAAATCTTCGACACACGGTAGGCCGAGGATACCTCGCCGCAGCGAGCCATCGGCTCCTTATGTCTTCGAACCCGGAGGTACTTAGGCAAGCTCCTTACGCAGCGCTGTTTCCCTGTTGCGCTCGTACTGCCGCCGGCTGCGTGAGAACTCGATTTTGTCTCGGGAAACAGCTTTACGGGTTGCGCAAATGCTCTGTTTTGTATCAGGGCACGACTTTAATCGGGCCGTAAACGATAGACAAAATGACGGGCTTTAGCCCCTGTCTCTTTTAGCCGCGGAGGCATGTTTTTCCATTCTCTCAATCTCTTATGCGCTCGCATACTCGCCCTTGCGAAACACAGAGCCGGGGTCGATGCACAACGGGGCGAGTCCCGAAGGGACGGCACAGCCTGTAGCCCGGCACGGGAGTGCCGGGTAGCGTACGGTTGAGAGGCGAGTCCCGGAGGGACGGCACAGCGTGGCTGAACCCGTGCCCTTCCAGGACCGCGTTCTCACATCAGGCACGCTGCGCAAAGAACTTCTCGATGCGCGAAGCGATCTCTTCACCGTGAGTCTCCAGGGCGAAGTGACCCGTGTCAAGCAGGTGCGTTTCCACGTCTGAGAGGTCGCGGTTGTAGGGCGCTGCACCCTCTGCGGGAAAGATGTAGTCATTCTTGCCCCACACGATCAGGGTCGGCGGTTGGTACTTGCGAAAGAAGGCCTGAAAGTCAGGATAGAGGGGCACGTTCGTGCGGTAGTCGTAGAGCATGTCCAGCTGGATATCCCCGTTGCCCGGGCGATCGAGTCCAAGCTGATCCAGGCTCCAGGTCGTGGGATCGAGCAGAGTAAGATCGCTGACCCCATTCGAATACTGCCACTTGGTCGCGTCGGGGGCCACCAGGAAGTTCAGGGCCGCGCGGTTGGCCGGGGTGGCATCCTGCCAATACTTCTTGATGGGGTCCCAGAACGCCAGAAGTCCCTCATCGTAGGCATTACCGTTTTGCACGACTAGCCCCGATACCTTCTCTGGGTGGCGAAGCGCGAGCCGGTATCCGATCGGCGCGCCATAGTCCATGACGTACATGGCGTATCTGCCAAGCTCCAGCTTTTTGGTCAGCTCCTCCACGATGTTGGTCATGCTCTCGAAGGTGTAGGCGAATCTTTTGCGATCGGGCATGCCGCTAAAGCCATAGCCAGGGTAGTCGGGAGCGATCACGCGAAACGATGCTGCAAGGCGGGGTATCAGGTTGCGAAACATATTCGATGAGGTTGGGAACCCGTGCAAAAGCAGCAGCACGGGAGCGGTCTTCGCACCGGCTTCGCGGTAGAAGACATCAACTTCGCCAATGCGGATGGTGTGATAGTGAACTGCGGTGGATGCCAAGGATTCAGTGGCTGCGGCGGAAGACTCGGTCAACGTAGTAAGTGCGGTCATGAGCAGGCTCCTTAAGCTAAAGTTGCGGGCGGGAAAAAACCCGCCTCGCACTTCACGGTACCTCCCGCCGCGGCCGCTGCCTATCAGGTCTTTGTATTAGAAGCCCTAACAGAAGTACGTGATGTTTAGGCAGCCGCCTAACGGGTTAGTCTCTTTCCTGAGGCGGGGGCAGCGGATGAAATTTGTCATTGGTTTGGTAATCAGCTTTGCGGTGGGCGTAGGTTGCCGCTACTTCGATATACCGGTCGGCAGCCCCGCAGTGATTCCAGGAGCCATCCTGGTGCTGGCAATGACCCTTGGATATTCCTCGACGGATCGGTTAATGAACCGCGCCGGCAGGTTGGCGACCACTGCGCGCCTTTGTGGCGGCCCTACCGGAGCCCCGGCGGAGCGCAGCCAAAGCTAGAGCGGAGACAACCAATGTGAATCCTCGGTCAATTCCGGGCGCTATGTCATCGGTTGCGCGCGACTGCGGTCCCCGTTAGAGCAAGGTCTCAGGCTCAGCGCCCCGGGTGCTTCGGCCTGGCCACTTGATACATCTCGGCAGCGATGCGATCAAACAGAGCGTAGTGATCGTCACCAACGGTATACACATTGAAGTGGGAACGCCCAGGCAGAAAAGTAAACTGCGCCTGGCCCCCAAGACGATCGAGCGTTGCCTGCAAACTGTGCGCCGCTCCGTCCAGATAAAAGGTGTCGTCGGTGCCGACAAAGAGGTGGATTTTGCCTTGGAGATCGGGCCCCACCGTTTTCCAGTTGTCGTTCAATCGTTGCACGATATCGTAGTGCGCGCGCCAATAGACTGACACCGTTGGATCAATTTCGCCGGTCACGCGATCAAAAAGTGGCGAAGGCCGGCCATCCTTGCCACGGGGTGAGAACACCCATTCAAACGATGCCAGCTGCCCACCATAGGGTCCAAGCACAGATTCAAGCCCGGCTAGATCCTTCATGCTCGTGCGCGGCTCGCCATGATCACGAATCATCGGATGCAGAGTCCCATCGGGCTTAAAGTACATATTCGCGTTCGGTGCATAGAGGTCGACGGTGCTGAAGTAGTGAAAATCACTGGGATCAGGTGACGTGGACCATGTGCCCCCGAAAATTTTCGGGTAGCGCGTCTGCAGCCACAACGTAGCCCAGCCACCGGAAGAATGCCCTTGCAGGAAGCGGCCCGACGAACGTGCATCCATGCGGTACTTCTTCTCCAGACCAGGAATAAGCTCGGTAGTGAGGGCGGTGCCCCACGGCCCGTTGTTCACTGAGTCGGCGAATTCGTGGGTACCGGTGGGGCTACTCTCATCGAGCAGCACCCAGACCATCTGCGGCATACGGCCCTGCTTCATGCGGTCGTAGAGAACGGGGGCGTAGCGCGCACGCAGTCCACTCAGCGTGCCACCAAAACCGTGGGTGAAATACACCGTTGGGTAGTGGTCCTTGGGATGAGCGGCATATCCAGGCGGCAACAGCACCCACCCGCGCATATGAATCTCGCGCCCCCAGAAACTCGTCAGCACCGGGCTCACAACATCCAAAGGTTCAAGGACGGAACTCACGTCCGGCCGTTGCGCCAGGGGGTCGGGTGGCTCCGAAAGAACCTGACTGAGAGCGATCGCTGGAGCCAAAGAAGCGGCCAACGGTGCGGTGAAATTCGCCGGTACGCTGACCAGGTCACCAGCGCCGCGCCCATCGTAGTTGTAGTTGTGATGAACGTCGAGAACGGCCTGCAAACGATAACTGCCCGCGGGAGCCTGGGAAAACGGCTGCGGAAAGACAACATCATCAACGTCGACGTCGACAGACTCCCCCGGCGCCAGATGTGCGACCTCTTTTGCCGCCACATACACGGTGGCCGGCGACATCATGTCAATGTCAACAGAATTAGGATCTTTCGTATTCACGCTGGCGGGCGCCATGAAGATCAGCATGCGCCCCGATACTCCTTGAGAGATTGCCTTATCGAGCGTAACCCGAACCCACTCGTGACGATGCACTTCGGTCTGCGCAGAAACGGCGACTGCGGCGCAAGAAAGCGCCAGCAGGAGTCCTGGTGTACGACGGCGGCTGCTCATCGTGTCTTGCCTTTTGTGCTGTTGGTCATCGTAAAAAGCCAGCGGTTCCTGGAATCCAAAGGCATTCGCGACATTGAAGAAGACTCCATTCTTTGAACCTGTTGGGTGGTGATCCGGCCACAGACGCTGGCCCGTTTGCGACTCGGCCTATTGGGAAAGCCCATTGACGTGACGAGTCAATCTAAATAATCCAGCCGATCCTGTCTTCATCCTGGCGGTTTAGACAGGAACCAGACTCTTGGTGGAGGCCTGTCCGCTAAGTAGCCTCAAGCCGAGGACAATCCAAGGTCCCGGCCCTCCACCTTTCGACGGATGCGGCAGGCAAACTTTCGAAATAGCATGGAGCGCGACAAGCACGAGCAAACGAAGCAGGAACGAAGACAACCAGGCCTGGCGGCAGCAATCGAGCCGTAGGGAAACTAAGCAGGACAAACTGAACCCGGAGGACATGAAATGGCACATATTGAGTTTGCAGAAGGACTGCCCGGCATCCGCGGCCCACTGGCGTTTAGTCCCGCCACGACCAAGCCGTTGTGCGACCTGGTGGAAGTTCTCCTGTATGGCCCGCACACTTTGACTGCAGCGGAGCGAGAAATGATCGCAACTTACGTTTCTTCGCAAAACGATTGCTACTACTGTCAAAGTTGCCATGGCTCCACGGCTGCGCAGCACCTCGGCGGCAGCCCGGCCGACTACGAACTGATTGACCAAATGAAACAAAATTACGAAGCGGCCCCAATCTCAGACAAGATGAAAGCTCTTCTGGCCATCGCCGGCAAGGTACAAAAGGGCGGCAAGCATGTGACTACAGATGACGTTGAGCAAGCCCGCCAGTTTGGCTCAACCGATAAAGAGATCCACGACACGGTTCTCATCGCGGCCGCCTTCTGTATGTTCAACCGCTACGTCGACGGCCTGGCCACATGGCAGCCGCGGGATCCGGATATTTATCGCGAAATTGGAAAGCAGACCGCCAGCCTGGGCTACGCGCGCCGGGACTGGAAGAAGCCGCTGGAAGTACTCAGCAAATGAAGAGGAGCGCCTGCATGCTTCCCGTGAAGACTTTTCCACTGGTCGCTGTACTGCTTTTGGTCTCAAGTTGGCTCACCGCATTTGCTCAGTCAAACCCCGCGGCGCCGGCCGGAACTATCACCCCGCAACTCGATCATTTCGATGCCACCCAGGCCGACCGCGGCCTGGATCCCTGTATCGATTTTTATCAATACACCTGCAATAAGTGGATCGCTAAAAACCCAATTCCGCCCGACCAGGCGAATTGGTGGCTCGGCACCAAACTGATGATTTGGAACCAGACCGTGGTACGCGACATTCTCGAAAAAGCCTCCGCCGACAATCCGAAACGCAGCCCCTCAGAGCAGAAAATCGGTGATTACTACGCCTCTTGCATGAACGACACCGACATCAACGCCAAAGGGATCAGCGCGATCCAGCCGGAGTTGGACCGAATCACGGCCTTGCAGAGCAAGACTCAGCTCCCCGAGGAGCTAGCCCGCATTCATCGCATTACGTTCACTTTGGCGCCAGGCACGGATTCCGGCTCAACCACCGCGCTGTTCGGATTCAGCTCCGGTCAGGATCTTGATGATGCGTCGAGGGTAGTCGCGGTTCTCGACCAGGGTGGGCTCGGCCTGCCGGATCGGGATTACTATCTCAAAACCGATGAGAAATCAGCGGATCTGCGCCAGCGATATGTAGAACACTTGCAGAAAACATTTCAACTGCTGGGGGAAACGCCGCCCCAAGCCCTTGATCATGCCAAGACGGCGCTGGACCTGGAAACATCCCTGGCGAAGGTCTCGCTCGATATCGTTAAGCGGCGCGACCCGGCCAATCTTAATCATCGGTTGTCCCTTCAGGAAGTTCGCGCCTTGAGCCCGGCATTTTCCTGGGACCAATACTTCAAGAGCGTGAATGCGCCCCAGACTGACCACTACCTGGTCATGACTCCTGAATTCTTCAAGGGCGTCGACCAACTCATTGGCACTGTCCCCCTGGAGAGCTGGAAGATTTATCTTCGTTGGCAACTGGTCAACGCTTCCTCCTCACTTCTTAGCGACCCGTTCGTAGACGAAAAGTTCGATTTCTATGGCCGGACGTTAACCGGCCAAAAAGCGCAGCGTCCCCGCTGGCGGCGCTGCGTGCAAAGCGTAGATCGTGACCTTGACGAAGCCCTGGGCCGGGAATATGTCGCCCGCACCTTCACGGGCGATAGCAAGCAGCGAATGCTGAAGCTTGTGCATGCTCTGGAAGCCGCACTGAACTCCGATATTCAGCAGTTGGATTGGATGAGCCCTACTACCCGCAAGGCAGCCATCTTGAAGCTGGAGAAGATTAAAGACAAAATCGGGTACCCGGACCAATGGCGAGATTATTCCAGCTTGAAGATCGTGCGCGGCGACGCCCTGGGCAATGCTTATCGAAGCGGTGAATTTGAACTGCACCGCCAGCTCTCCAGGATAGGACAACCGGTAGATCGTACGGAATGGAGCGTTTCGCCCTCGGTGCCTAACGCCTACTACGATCCCCAGCTCAATGCTATTACTTTTCCCGCCGCTATCCTGCAGCCGCCGTTGTTCGATCAGCAGTCGGATGACGCCGCGAATTTCGGAGCAATCGGCGCCATTATTGGACACGAATTGACACACGGATTCGACGACCAGGGCCGGAGGTTCGATGGCGCCGGCAACCTCCACGACTGGTGGACTGCGGAAGATGGCAAAGAATTTGACAAAAGAGAACAGTGCATCGCGGACGAATACTCCGGGTTTGAAGCGACCGAGGGTGTGAAACTAAACGGCAACCTTACATTAGGAGAGAAC
>Ga0302307_10001959_pt1 | contig 12753 bp, 8 predicted proteins | sample III_Palsa_E3_2_FD_200530 | JGI IMG/M metagenome (GOLD analysis project Ga0302307, IMG submission 200530) | Peat permafrost microbial communities from Stordalen Mire near Abisko, Sweden - III_Palsa_E3_2 | ecosystem: Environmental > Terrestrial > Soil > Palsa > Peat permafrost | place: Sweden... | reverse complement strand
GACTGGCGCTGGCAGGTTGAAAAACGTCCAGGAACGATGCTCGCAGTTGCATTCGGCGGTGGCATGATTCTCTCAGCGCTGTTCAGCGCGTTACGAGGACCGGCGAAGGTTTATGAGGAACCGTCTTCGGGCAGTGCCGGCGAGCACAACAGTCCGACCTCTAGAGCTTCGGCCCAATCTCCCGGCAAGTTGGCCTCTGCCACTCGAAAAAATTTAGATGCTTTAGGTGGTGCGCTGCTCGGCATAGTGGCGACGCGCGCGAGCAGTATCCTGGATGGAATTGTGCCCGGATTCCAAAAAGAATTTGAACGCGCGAAGAACTCGCAGGGCCAAATCTGAAAGTGACATGGCTTCCGAACTGAAGAAAGGGACGAAGCGATCAGCAGAGTAGCTATAAGGAGTATTAAGGATGGCCACAGCGGGCACGCCGGCTCCTGCAAGGGCGCCGGAACCGGAACAAGCTCACGTAGAGCCTAAGGCGAAATGGCGGAAATTCGTGGTGCCCGCATTGATCGTGCTGCTCGCCGTCGTGATCTTCGCCACGATCACTTGGAACTGGAACGCCTGGGAGGGTGGCCGGCTTGAACAGGTCACCGATGACGCCTATGTACGCGGCGATCTGACTCCCCTCAGCACAAAAGTTGCGGGCATCGTGCGGGAGGTGAAGGTCTCGGATTACCAGCAGGTGCACAAGGGAGAATTGATTGTCCGGTTGGACGACGACGATTTCCGCGCACAGGTGGATCAGGCCACCGCGGCGGTTGAAGCCGCCAAAGCTGCAATCGTAAACAATCACCGGCAGCGCGAGCTTCAGGACACCAAGATTGAGCACGCGCTCGCCGGCGTTGATCAGGCAAAGGCACAGATCGTAGCCGCCCAGGCAGGTACAGAGGCCGTGCAGGCAGACGTGGCCCGCGCGCGCGCCGAGCGTGCTCGCCAGGAAGCGCTTTTGGAAACGCGCTCGACCACGCAGCAGAAAGTGGAGCAGGCAGTCGCCGATGACGAGCGGTATGCCGCGCAGCTCGCAAGTCGGCAGGCGGATCTTGAAGAGGCGAAGACTATGCTCCGCAGCAGCGAAGACTCGGCGGAAGCAGAGAGGCGTACGAAGGCGGTGCTGGAATCTCAGGACCTACAGCTCATCGCCGACTTACATGCGAAGGAAGCGGCGCTCAATGCATCGCAAGTTAACCTCGGTTACACGAAAATCGAGGCGCCCGATGACGGCACTGTGGGGGAAAGGCAAGTCCGGCCCGGACAACTTGTATCGCCGGGAACACAAGTCATTTCCTTCGTTCCCCGCATCAAGTGGGTTCAGGCGAATTATCGCGAGACGCAGCTCACCAATGTGAAGGTTGGCGATGCAGCGGAAATAACCATCGACGAGTATCCTGGCCGTGTCGTCCACGGCAAAGTGCTCGAGATTGCTCCGGCCAGCGGGTCGCAGTTTGCACTTATACCTCCCGATAACGCGACCGGGAACTATACCAAGGTCGTGCAAAGGATTCCGGTGAAAATAGCGCTCGAGGATTCGAGCTTTGCGAACAGCTTGCGTCCCGGACTCTCCGTGATCGCCACAGTCCGGACGAGCCACTAATCGGAGCCTAAGATGTCTGCTTCCTCGATAGTCCTGCCGCAGCCCAGTCCGGCGCAACTCGCACGCGGAATCGCCGGAGCCGTGCCGGCGGAACTTTCCAAGAGTCCACTGCTTGGAATCCTCGGCGTCGTCACAGGCGCGGGGGTAGTCACTCTCACGAGCCGAATGATTTCGCTCGGCATACCGGACCTCAGGGGGCACCAGGGATTCAGTTACGACCAAAGCACATGGATCGGCACGGCCTTCGATGTTGGTCTGATGTTCATCGGGCCATTCACGGTGTATCTCGGCGGGCTAATGGGGCCACGGCGAATTCTGTTGACGGCCGCGGCAATCTTTACGGTGCTCTGTATTTTTCTGCCTTTTATTCATAATTACAGTTTTCTCATTTTCGCGACGGCCTTGGCGGGATTGGCGTCCGGCACCTTCTATCCCCTCACGCTCACCTTCGCCCTGCGCAACATTCCTCTGCGGTACCTTCCCTTTACGATTGCTCTCTACGCCTCGTTCGTGGATGGCGCTGTAAACATCGCCCCGTCGCTTTACGGCTGGTACAGGAATCATCTCTCCTGGGAATGGATGTTTTGGAATTCGGCGGTGATCACGCCGCTGATCATGCTATGCATCTATCTAGGTATACCGAAATCTCCTCCCGCGAAAGAGCACGGGGAGGCGCCAAGTTTCGCGGGATTTTTGTATGCCAGCGCGGGTTTTGCATTGATTTTGGCTGCGTGCGAACAGGGAGAAAGGCTCGACTGGTGGCACTCTGGGATATTCACTGCGCTCTTCACCAGCGGCTCGTTCCTCTTATTGTGCGCTCTCGTGCGTCGTTTGCTCGGGCCCAATCCTCTCGTTGATATGCCTTACCTTCGGCAGTGGAACACGATTTTGCTGGGCACTGGGCTGTTCTTCTTTCGCTTTTTTCTAGTGACAACAATCATCCTGGTCCCGCAGGCCCTGGCCATCCATGGGTTCGAACCGGATCAGATCGGGCCGGCGGTGGTTTGGACGGCAGCTTCTTTCGTTCCTCTCGCGTTTCTGGCCGGTTTCCTTTTGCTTTCGAATGTGGATCCGCGCTTGCTGCTCGCATCAGGATTCGCGGCAATGGCCGTCGCTTCTCTCCTGAACGCTGGAATGACCAGCGCTTGGGCGGCAGCGAACTTCTACCGAACTGAATTTCTGATGGGCTTTGGGCAGTGTTTTGCCTTCATCGGTTTAGTCTCCGCGATCATTTTGCAGGGGCTTTTCTCGGGCGGGTTGGCGAAGCCTCAGCGGATTCTCACATTTTCCGCTTTCTTTCATACCATTCGACTCTTCGGAGGAACGCTCGGAGCGGTCCTTATGGGGCGGTTCATTGCTGAGCGGGAAAAGTTCCACTCGAACATGCTGGGGTTGCATGTACAGCATGGAAGCTGGATCACCGACGGAAGCGTGCGCCAAATGACGGGAGGATTCTATGCCAAGTCAACGGGCTTGGCTGAAGCGACAGGTCGTGCCCTGGATGCGGTGGGAGGACGGCTTCGTCTTCAAGCCTATACGCTGAGTTTGATCGACGGATTCTACTTGGTCGCGTGGGTCTCCGTAGTCGCTTTGGTGCTGGTAGCTCTCTTGCGAGAGCCGCCGCTGAAATATGGCGACCTCAGAGGGATTCAACAGGAACAGGCTGCGGTGAAGGGGGAGAGGTAATGAGATTCCGCTGTAGTGGTCTGGGCATCGCACTATTTGCAGTTAGTTTCCCTCTTTGCGCTCGAGCGCAGAACGCGGAACCGGCTCCCCTGAAAATTACTCTTCCTGAAGCAGTGCAGTTGGCGCTGAAGAATAACCATGTGGTGCGAATCGCTGGACTCGAAGTGCGAGTGAAACAGCATGCGAAGGAGGCTGCCCGGAGCGGATATTTCCCAACCATAACGAACGAGAGCCGGGTTTTACGTGTTACGGACACGCAGTTCATTGCAATTCCTGCTGGGAGCCTAGGAACTGTAGGTGGCACACCAATTCCAACGGTGCCAGCGATTCTGAATCAGGGTGAGAAAACTTTTATCACGAGTGGAACGGGTCTGGTGCAGCCGCTCACTCAGTTGTTCACAAGAGTCAAACCGTCAAACGACCTTGCGCGCGCTGACTTGGACGCCACCCGGGCGAACGCGAAGGCGACTGAGAACGACGTGGCATTGCGGGTTCACGAGATTTATTACCAAATTTTGGTGACGCAGCTGCACAAGAGTGCAACGGAAGCGAAAATCCGAGCTGCCCAGGAGATGGAGGCCGAGCGCACGCAGCAGGTGAAGTATGGCAGCACGCTCGACGAACAACTTATTGATAGCAAAGCGCAAACTCTCGAAGCTAAGCAGGACTTACTCACCATCGAGCTGCAACTTTCTGATCTGACTATGCAGTTGAATGACGTGCTGGGATTGCCGGTAACCACGCAACTCGAACTCGATCCTACCGTCCCCGAGGCCCGGGAACCTTGCCGTCGGGAGGAATGCGTCAGTACTGCGTTGGCATCGCACCCGGAAATTCTTGCGGCAAAGGCCGAAATGGAGAAAGCGTCGGCGGGCGTTCGCCTGTCAAAGGCAGATTACTTCCCGGATGTCTCGGCTATTGCCCGGTACAGTTACCAGGACAATGTCCCTTTCCTCGCCCGCAACTTTGGAACTTTCGGAGCGGAGCTGACCTACGATTTGTTCGATGGGGGGCGACGAAAGGCCAAGCTGGGCGAAAGCAACGCTGCTCTCGGAGTAGCGCGCGAAAACCTCGCGCGGATAACGGACGAGGTTGAGCGCAAGGTTGAGACTGCCGCTAACAAATTGGCACGAACGAAAGAAATGATCGAGGTGTCACAACAGATTGTTACGCTACGGACGGAATCGAGCCGGGTTGCTGCACGACAGCTCGAAAGAGGTGAGGCGCTCCCATCGCAGGCCGATGCCGCTATCGCTCAGGAATTCGACGCTAAGACACTGCTGCTTCGGTCTCAGCTTGAATACGTGCAGGCGAGAGACGAAATGATCCACGCAATTGGGCGCACTCCTTAGATAGATAGAACTCTGAACTTGGAAACCAGGATTCAACCTCCGCTTGTTTGAGCACACTCTCGACTCGGTTGCCTCGAATTAAACGCACTAATCATTTCCCGCCGCAAACCAGATCAAAATCTGCAACTCGCCGGAAGATATTGGGCCGGTGTCAATATCTGCGCGCGCGTCAGCATGCTGACAGCAAAGTCTGGTCGGATTTCCGCGGGGAGGAGCTAAGCCTTTTTTTTTCAGCTGGCTAAACAAACGTTGATTGGGCGATGAAATGCGTAATGGACCTGCGGCGACGCCTCTATGGGTCGCAGTTAGCAAGGCGCCGAGAAGATCGATCAAGCAATCGTCCCCGTTAGACGATTCCTTTCATCTCCTCGTGGAGAGAGGTTTCGCAGAATCCATGGCCACACTTGCATTGGACCAAAAACAGACTGGGACCCAGACACGTGCATTTGTCGTCGCTTGGGTTTTCACGGTGCTTTTCTATTTCCTGGAATATGCGGTGAGGTCAAGTCCAGCCGTGATGATTCCAGAGTTAGAAGGTTCATTTCACACCACGGCGCTCGGCCTCAGTGCGATTCTGGGGGCCTACTACTACACCTACTCCACAATGAGCTTGGTCGCCGGAGCGGCTCTTGATCGTTTGGGAGCCAAGCGGACGGTTCCTGTTGGCGCTGCCATCTTGGGTCTCGGATGCCTCTTCTTCAGCGGAGGCTCCGTAATGGCGGGTGATGTTGGGCGATTGCTCCAAGGAGCGGGCTCGGCCTTCGCGTTTACGGGCGCCGTTTACCTCGCCGCGCACGGATTCTCGGCGCGTTACCTTGCAACGGCAATTGGCGCGACGCAGTGCGTTGGAATGCTAGGCGGTTCCGCAGGCCAGTTCGCTATTGGACCGATGATCGAACATGGACTGGAGGTCCACGCAATCTGGATCGGTTTCGGAGTGATCATCCTCGCGGTCGCGGTGTTCTTGTACTTGGCGACTCCCAAGGAGCAGTCTGCACCCCACGCGCAAGAAGGAGGCTTTGGTTCGGTCCTGAAGCCGTACAAGATTGTTTTCTCGAATCCCCAGTCGTATCTGTGCGGAATAATTGCCGGACTGATGTTCGCACCGACGACGATTGGGGACATGATTTGGGGCGTAGCCTCATTTCAAAAGGATCTGCAATTTTCCTATCACAGCGCAGTACTGGTCGCCTCGATGGTTCCCCTCGGGTGGGTTTTTGGATGTCCGCTGCTTGGATGGCTTTCGGACCGCATCGGAAGGCGAAAGCCGGTGATCATGGGGAGCGCGACGGTCATGATTCTGGCCGGCTTGCAGCTCGCACTCAAACCCTTCCCGATTCCGCCGCATGTCGCGATGTTCATATTCGGCGTGGCATCGGGCGCGGCGATGATTCCTTACAGCGTGATCAAAGAAGTGAATCCAGACAATGTGAAGGGCAGCGCGACCGGCGGGATTAATTTCCTGGTCTTTGCGATTACCGCATTCCTTGGCCCGGTTTATGCAAAACATATCGGTAAAGGCATCGGCAGTTCGCTGAACCTGCACTTGCATTTTCAGAAGGGCGCATTTTTTTGGATTGCTTGCTGTGCGGCCGCGATCGTGGTGAGTTTCTTCCTCCGCGAGACGGGACCAGCCGCGCACGCGCAGGTGCAATCGAAATAGCTGCAAATTGCGACACGGCTTGAAGGTGATGTCGCCGTTCTAAATCGAATTCATCTCGTTTCAAGAGTACAGGGACAAATAAGGAGGCAGAAACATGCCACATAGAGTTGCAGATGAACTGATTCGCAGACTTGCTGAAGCGGGCGTGGAAAGGATTTACGGTGTAGTGGGCGACAGCCTGAATCCGGTGACGGATGCACTACGGCTGAACACCAAAGTTAAATGGATCCATGTGCGCCACGAAGAAGCCGGCGCGTATGCGGCCGGAGCGGAGGCACAGCTCACCGGCAAGCTCGCCGCCTGTGGAGGGAGCTGCGGCCCGGGAAACCTGCACCTGATCAACGGCCTTTTCGACGCTCATCGCAGCAATGCTCCGGTGCTTGCAATCGCATCGCATATTCCCACCAGTGAGATCGGTACCGGATATTTTCAGGAGACCCACCCGGAAATCCTGTTCAAGGAATGCAGCCACTATTGCGAGCTGATCTCGAACCCGAAGCAGTTCGAGCGCGTTCTTCACATCGCGATGCAAAGCGCGCTTGGAAAAGGCGGAGTAGGCGTGATCGTACTGCCCGGCGACGTGGGTGGTGCGGATCTATCTGCCGAGGGAACACCCCGATCTCTGGTTGGTCGCAGGCCGAGCATTCGTCCCGGTGAAAAGGACTTGGCGCGTTTGGCGGAGCTGATCAACTCCAATAAGAAAGTCGCGCTCTTCTGCGGAATTGGATGCGAGAACGCTCACGATGAGGTGGTCGCTCTCGCGGAGAAAGTGAAAGCTCCGGTTGGGCATACCTACCGAGGAAAGCCGTTCGTCGAATACGACAATCCTTATGACGTGGGAATGACCGGCATGATTGGTTTCGGAATGGCTTACGAGGCGGTCAACGAATGCGATCTTCTGCTGCTCCTGGGCACTGATTTTCCGTACGACAAATTCCTGCCGACAAAATCCAAGATCGCGCAAATCGACATCCGCGTTGAGCGTTTGGGACGGCGAAGCAGACTCGATCTCGGAATTTGGGGCGATGTGCGCGAAACGTTGCAGGCGCTCCTGCCGATGTTGGATGCAAAGCCGGACCGGGAATTTCTAGAGACCATGGTCCGCAAACACAAAGAGAAGGTTCGAAAGATGAATGTGTATGTTGACCACGTGGGAAAACGCACGCCCATGCACCCGGAGCCCGTGGCAGCGGCGCTGAGTGAAATTGCGGCGCCCGATGCGATCTTTACAGCGGACACTGGCATGTGCAACGTCTGGAATGCCCGATACGTTAAGGCGACCAAGGGTCGTCGCATGCTCGGCTCCTTCAACCACGGGTCGATGGCGAACGCGCTTCCCCAGTCCATTGGCGCCCAATGTGCCTATCCCGGACGCCAGGTTGTCGCCATGTGCGGCGATGGTGGTTTTGCGATGAGCTTGGGCGACATCCTGACCGTGACGCAATACAACCTCCCGATCAAAATGGTGGTGTTCAACAACAGCGCCTTGGGAATGGTGAAACTGGAGATGGAAACCGGGGGACTTCCCGACTTTCAAACGGATCTGAAGAATCCAAACTTCGCGAAGCTTGCCGAAGCCATCGGCATAATGGGTGTAAGAATCGAAAACCCCGCTGATTTGACTTCGGGCATCAAGAAGGCGCTGCAGCATTCGGGGCCCGCGCTCATTGATGTGGTGACCGATGCAAATGCTCTTTCGATACCTTCTCATGCCGACCGGTCGCAAGCCGTAGGCTTCGCGCTGGCCATGGGGAAGATGATTCTCTCCGGGAACATCGAGGAAGTGGTGGCCACCATCGAGGGCAATATTCGACATGCCGGCGAGGCACTGGACTCGCTCTAGACCGATATTCGAGATGGTTGAGACCGCTTTCGCCGGGGCAATCTTCGTCGGACTGCAATCCCGGGGCTGATGTAGGTGACGACTTTAGGTTAGCGAGGTTTACGATGCGAATCCTTTTACGAAGTGTATGGCTCCTGTTGATGGTGCCTGGCCTTGCGTTTGGCCAGACCGCCGCGCGCTCGGCCGATTCTTCTACGAACACCTCGGACGTTAGCGCTCAGCTGGACTCTCTCCGCGACGCACTTTTGCGTACCCAGCAGCAAGTAGCTGCACAACAGCAAGAAATCCAACTCCTGAAAACGCAATTGAAAGTCGGCCAATCGGGCACCGGTGGCTCACTAATCTCCGCTGTCGATGTTGTTCGGCCCAACCCGGCGCCGGCCAACGTGGATCCGTCAGACCTTTCGCCGGACATCCACAATGGCATTGCTAACCCTGTGAGCCGACCTGCTGATCAGCAGACGCAGCAGGGTGAACAGCAAGCTCCGGTAGGGTCCTTCAAACTCGGCGATGCTGTTCTGACCCCCGGAGGATTCGTCGATTTCGAGAATATATTTCGAACTACAAACACGCAGAGCAATATCGCCACCGATTTCGCCGGCATACCTTTCAGCAATACTGCTCCAGGACGTGACACTGAATTCCGCACGACGGCGCAGTTCTCCCGCGTCAACCTGAAGGTTGAAGACAATTTCAGAGGCTATAACATCATGGCCTACGTCGAGGCCGATTTCAGCGGGAACAACGCTCCCGGCGTGTATCAGAGTGTGAATGGTGTTACGAACCGCTTGCGGCTTTATTTTGGATACGTAAAGCGCGGCAACTGGGAGTTTTTGGGCGGACAAACCTGGAGCTGGCTGACGCCGAACCGTAATGGCATCGGCCCACTACCCTCCGATTTGGCCATCACCTACAACGAGGATCAAAACCTCGGCGTGGGAGTGCCTTATACGCGCGCGGCCGAATTACGCGCCGCTTACCACGTCAACGACCATTGGGCCATCGGCGTAGGTATCGAAAACTCCAACCAATTTATCGGCAACTATGTCGCTCTCCCGTCACAGTTCAGCGCGATTGGTTCGCAGTTCGATAACAACGCCAACGCCGGAGCGGCTAATCTTATGCCGGACATTATCGCCAAAACGACCTACGACACAGCTCTCTTCGGCAGACACTTTCATGCGGAACTTACTGGTTTTCTTACCGGCGCGCACGCGTCGGTGATGCCCAGTGGATCGGCTTTGTTCAACTCGCACAACGCGTTCGGTGGTGGTGGGCAAGTCGCCACGAACTACGAATTGATTCCCAATAAGCTCGTTGTCCTCGCGAATGCCTTTTGGAGCGACGGTGGTGCTCACTACTTGGTAGGAACGGGACCGGAACTCGTGGTTCGCCCTAACGATGCTGGTACCAACGTCAGCCTTTCAATGGTGCATGCTGGAGCGGGTTCTGCCGGTCTCGAGTGGAGAGCGAGTCAAAAGCAGGCGTTCGCAGCTTATTACGGCTTCGATTATTACGGACGCAATTTCTTCCCCGACACGACGAACACCACAACCCCCGGCACGATTATCGGTTACGGTGGGCCCAGTTCACCTAATACAAACAATCGTGCCATCCAGCAGATCACGTTCGATTGGCTGCTGACTTTCTGGAAGAGCGAAAGACATGGCGCGCTGCAGTATTACACACAGTATTCCTATCTCACTCGCGCCCCCTGGTTTGTGGCTCCGGATAATCCCAGGGATGCACATCTCAGCATGGTCTATGCCGGCATCCGCTACGTTTTGCCGTCAACATCAGGCACCCTGCTACGCGTGCCTTACCCCAATTGAAAATCTGGAGGAGGCTGTCCGAATCGGGGACATGTTGCGAGGAAACTGATTCTCAGGAGAAACGCTAAACGTGGAGCTTCACAGCGTGAGCGAAGAATGGCGCAATCGAGTGCAGTGGCTGCACTGGCCGGTCGTAGTCCATTCGGCAAGAACGGGAGTGGCTTTAGCTTCGCTCCTGGTGGCGCGGTTGTTCCGTTTGCCGGAGGCGTACTGGGCTCCGATCATCGACGGTGTTTTGAAAGAGGCCGGCAAGCGCTCGATAGAAGAACTTGAACTGGAGCGTGCGCGCGTGCTATTAGGGTTGCTCACCACGCGTCCGGAAGGCGAGAAGGTTGCGCAGGCGTCAACGGCAGACGGCCGGACACCGGCTCGAACCAAATGAAACCCAGCGAGCAAACTCGCAGCCTTGGGAGAAAGATAGCAGGTATCGCTGTGCTGCTTGCGGGCTTCTTGCTCGCTGCTACGCTCTGCTTCGGCTCTTCCCCAAATGGCTCTCAAATTCCCAGCATCTTCAAGCCGCAATCAACGCCTGCGGACTCGATCTTCCGTTTGTCGCTATTGGTTCTGACAATTACCGGTCTTATTTTTATAATTGTTTTCAGCTTGCTTGTATATTCGGTCGTGAAGTTCCGCAAGCGCGGCGGTGACGATGGTCGCGAACCTCCGCAAGTTTACGGCAGCAATCAGGTGGAGCTCGCCTGGACTGTGATTCCCGTGCTTGTCGTGCTGGTGCTCTTCTTCGCCACAGCGCGCGTGATCCATTCGATTCAGGATGCTCCCAAGCCTCCTGGGACGATCGAGGTCATCGCCATCGGCCATCAGTTCTGGTGGGAATTTCGCTATCCCGCTCTAGGTGTGGTTACCGCGAACGAACTGCACGTCCCGGTGAGCGATTCATCGAACCCTTCACCCACTTTCATTACGTTGCTCTCCGCAGATACGGACCACAGCTTCTGGGTGCCTCGTCTTGCGGGAAAAACGGACCTGATTCCAAACCGCGAGAACCACACGTGGATCGATCCCCACGAGACTGGACTCTATCTCGGTCAATGCGCTCAGTACTGCGGTACGCAGCACGCCAAAATGCTCTTGCGTGTGTACGTTGATTCGCGCGAACAGTTCGATCAATGGGTAGAGGACGAAAAAAAACCGGCCGTTGTTAACGATCAAGTGGGCGAAGGCCGCCGGATATTTGAGACCACCGCTTGCTTGAATTGCCATGCAGTCTCGGGAACAGTGGCGGACGGGCATTTCGGTCCTGATCTCACTCATCTGATGAGTCGCGCCACCATCGCATCGGGAGCCGCACCGAACACTCCCGAACAACTCAAGATTTGGATTCGAAATCCCGACTCCATCAAGCCGGGCTCGTTGATGCCCGCAATGAAGTTGAATGAAAAGGATCTGGACGCGCTCACTGCATACCTTGTGACGTTGCGATGAGAGCGACAGAATAGCCATGGCCTCAGACACCATCGCGCTTGGGATCGCGGACCCCGACGCGCGGCCGATCGGCGAGAGACTCCACGACTGGGTCGTCACCGTAGATCACAAGAAGCTCGGGATTCTTTACATCCTCTACTCGCTTTTGATGCTCGTCATCGGTGGCGTCGAAGCGACGATCATGCGCATACAACTCATCGTTCCGCATAACCATTTCGTCTCGCCACAGGTTTTCAACCGCATGTTCACGATGCACGGCACCACGATGATCTTTTTTGTGGCCATGCCGATCCTATTCGGCTTCGGCACTTACTTAATTCCGTTGATGATTGGTACGCGCGACATGGCCTTTCCGCGGTTGAATGCCTTCAGCTTTTGGATGACCGCTTTCGGCGGCCTGCTTTTGTACTTCAGCTTTATCGGGGGGAACGGGCTTTACGGCGCCGGCAATGCGCCGGACGTTGGATGGTTCGCCTATGCGCCACTCACTTCCCGCGCATTCTCGCCCGGGCATAGCACCGATTTCTGGACACTGGCCATTCTGGTCTCGGGTATCGGTAGCATCGGAACCGCGGTCAATTTCATCACGACCATTTTGTGCATGCGCTGCCCGGGAATGACTCTGGGGAAAATGCCGTTGCTGGCGTGGCTGAACCTGGTCACGGGTGGGTTGGTCATCCTGGCGGTATCGCCGCTCACCGCGGCCCAGATCATGCTTTCAATCGATCGCTTCCTCGGCGGCCACTTCTTCGACACGCAGGCCGGCGGAGCTGCCGTCCTCTGGATGCACTTCTTCTGGATTTTCGGTCACCCGGAGGTCTATGTCCTGATTATTCCGTGCTTCGCGTTTGCTTCAGAAATCATTCCGGTTTTTTCCCGCAAGCCCATCTTCGGATATCCGGTCATGGTGGGTGCAACTATCGCTATCGGGTTCATAAGCATGAGCGTCTGGGCTCACCACATGTTCACAGTCGGGATGTCCTCTTACGGAAACGCTTTCTTTACGGCCACTACGATGGTCATTGCTGTTCCCACCGGGATTAAGATTTTCAACTGGATCGGGACGATGTGGGGCGGAAAGATACAGTTCAAGGCTCCCATGCTTTTCTGCATTGGTTTCCTGTTCCAATTCCTGATCGCGGGCTTAACCGGAATTATGCTGGGGGCTTCTCCGTTTAACTGGCAGCTCGGCAACTCTTACTTTGTGGTTGCGCATTTCCATTACGTCATCGTGGGCGGAATTCTCTTTACCGTTTTCGGAGCTTTCTACTACTGGTTTCCAAAAATGAGCGGGCGCATGTACAACGAGGCGCTCGCCAAATGGCACTTCTGGTTCTTCT
>Ga0302307_10001956_pt1 | contig 12766 bp, 10 predicted proteins | sample III_Palsa_E3_2_FD_200530 | JGI IMG/M metagenome (GOLD analysis project Ga0302307, IMG submission 200530) | Peat permafrost microbial communities from Stordalen Mire near Abisko, Sweden - III_Palsa_E3_2 | ecosystem: Environmental > Terrestrial > Soil > Palsa > Peat permafrost | place: Sweden... | reverse complement strand
CAGGCCGTTTTTATTTTCGCCTGGGCGATATCGGTTAAAACACTGGGATGGCCAGGATATATCAGCATCTGCATATTTATCAGCATATCTGCCTGCGTACTGATCTATGAGTGGTCAATCGGCGCCCTGGATTTTGGTACTGACAGTAAAAAAATATTGGCGGCTTACCGCGACAAAATTAAAAGGACGAAAAATTATGACGTGGTGGACAAGTAAGGTAAATGATCCTGCGGCAACAAGCGGGAACAGTTCTTTTGAAGAAACAGTTCAACAATCCATCGTGCTCACCAATATGGAAAGTATGGTAGCATGGGGTAGAAAAAACTCTGTCTGGCCTTTCAACTTCGGGCTATCCTGCTGTTACGTGGAAATGGCGACCAGTTTGACCAGTAAATATGACATTGCACGGTTCGGTAGTGAAGTGATCAGGGGTACACCCAGGGAAGCGGACATGATGATAGTAGCCGGTACTGTTTTTATTAAAATGGCACCGGTGATCAGGCAACTTTACGAACAGATGATGGCACCACGCTGGGTAATTTCTATGGGGTCATGTGCCAACTCCGGAGGCATGTATGATATCTACAGCGTGGTACAGGGTGTAGATAAATTCATGCCGGTAGATGTTTATGTGACGGGCTGCCCGCCCCGGCCTGATGCCTTTATGGAAGGTCTGTTGTTGATGCGCGACCAGATCGGCAAGGAAAGAAGGCCGCTTAACTGGGTAGTCGGCCCGCAGGGGATCATCCAACCGCCGGAAATTTCCTTAAAAGAAACCAAGAGAGAAGAAAGAATGCGGATGACCAGTTTAAGGTCACCCGACGAAATATAGAGATGAATAGTCTACAGCAAAATTAATAGTCACCTGTTTAAAAAAAATTAGATGCCGGACATTGTTTCCTTATTAAAAGATAAGTTCCAGCAGGGATTACTTTCTGTTCAACTCACGAAGGATGAATTCCCTACGGTTTGGGCGGACGCTGGAAGTATTACCGGCATACTCAACTTTTTGAAAAATGAAGTAGATCATCCTTATAGGATGTTATACGACCTGACGGCTATCGATGAGCAGGCAAAGAATCACCGGGATGACCATCCTGAAAGCATTTATACCATAGTTTATCAATTGTTATCCTTTGAGCGGAATAGTTTTATCCGCATAAAAGTACCCTTAACCGCGCAAACGGTCATTCCCTCCGTCACAGCCGTATGGGCTTCTGCCAATTGGTACGAAAGAGAAGTCTTTGACCTTTTTGGCGTAAAGTTCACCGGCCATCCTGACCTGCGCCGGATTTTGATGCCCAAAACATGGGTAGGTCATCCCTTGCAAAAATGCCACCCGGCTCGTGCTACTGAAATGGCACCATTTCAATTGCCGGAAGCTAAACTGGTAGCAGAACAAGCTGCGATGCAATTCAAGCCTGAAGATTGGGGGCTGGATAAAACAATCGCAGATGATGAATTGATGTTCCTCAATCTCGGGCCGCAGCATCCGGGTACACATGGTATATTACGGTTAGTAGTACAACTGGACGGCGAAGACATCGTAAATGTGGTGCCTGACATCGGGTTCCACCACCGGGGTGCCGAAAAAATGGGCGAGCGCCAGTCATGGCATTCCTATATCCCCTATACCGACAGGGTGGAATACCTCGGCGGCGTAATGAATAATTTCCCTTATGTGATGGCGGTAGAAAAATTAGGCGGCATCATCGTTCCCGAGCGTGCGCAGATGATCCGGATCATGATGAGCGAATTGTTCCGGATTTCCAGCCACCTGGTTTGGTATGGCACGTTTGCAGGTGATCTGGGTATGCTGAGCCCGGTATTTTTCATGTTTAATGACCGGGAAAAAGTATTCGATATCGTAGAAGCCATATGCGGTGCAAGAATGCACCCCAGCTGGTTTCGTATTGGCGGGGTAACACAGGATTTGCCCAACGGCTGGAAAAATTTAATACAGGAATTCATAGATTATTTCCCTAAAAGATTAGATGAATACGACGGTATGGTGATGAAAAACAGCATCTTCAAAGCCCGCACCGTAGGCATTGGAATCTACACCACGGAAGAAGCGATTGAATGGGGCATAACAGGCCCCGGTCTCAGGGCTACCGGCTTTGACTGGGATTTCAGGAAAAAACAACCCTATTCCGGCTACGAAAATTTTGAATTTGATATCCCTACCGGCAAAAACGGCGACTGCTACGACCGTGCCGTCGTACGGGTGGAAGAAATGCGTCAAAGCCTGCGCATCATCCAGCAATGTGTGAATAATATGCCCGAAGGGCCTTATAAATCAGACCATCCCTTAACCACGCCACCTGTAAAGAAAAACACACTGGAGGATATTGAGACCCTGATCCATCATTTTTTAAACGTAAGCTGGGGCCCGGTTATTCCGCCCGGTGAAGCCTTTTGCAGTGTGGAAGCTACTAAGGGAAATAACGGCTACTACCTGATTTCGGATGGCAATATCACTTCTTACCGGACCAGGATCAGGACGCCCTCTTTTCCGGCCATGCAACTGGTGCCGTTAATAGCACAAGGGTATACTTTGCCTGATCTGATGGCCATACTGGGCAGTGTGGATTATGTATTATCGGATGTTGACCGCTAAAATAATTAACGATGAAAGAGAAAGTTTTAACCAGCGGGGATATATCGGAAATAGAAAAAGTCTATGAGCATTTTCCATTAAGAAGCGCGGCCTGTATCGAAGGCTTAAAGATCGTACAAAAAAATCATCGTTGGGTTTCTGACGATGCGGTAAAAGAACTCGCGGAACTGCTGGAGATGTCACCGGCTGCGATAGACAGTGTAGCAACTTATTACAGTTTGATATTTCGCAAACCCGTAGGAAGGCATGTAATTATGGTGTGTGACAGCGTCAGCTGCTGGATCATGGGTTACGAAGGGATTTTAAATCAACTGAAAGATCGGCTTCAAATAGGCTATGGTGAAACAACTATTGATGACCGCTTTACCCTTTTATCAATTTGCTGCCTGGGTACCTGTGACCACGCACCGGCTATTATGATCAATAATGACCTGCACCGCGATCTGACACCGGATAAACTCGATGCGATTTTAGAAACCTATAAATAAAGAACATGTATACCCTCAACGATAATATAGAGAAGCCACTAACGCAGCATATCAAAAATGATGGCAGCTGGCTTACGTTGAAAGAATATGAAAGCACCGGGGGCTATAGCGGACTGAAAAAAGCCCTGCAAATGACACCCGCGGAAATCACCCAGTTAGTAATGGATTCAGGACTGAAAGGCCGAGGCGGAGCGGGGTTTTCAACCGGAAAAAAATGGTCGACCATTGATATTAGCGAAAACGCTTCCGAATTAAAATATTTAGTCGCTAATGCGGACGAAATGGAACCGGGTTCTTTTAAAGACAGGTACTTGCTGGAAGGAAATCCTCATCAGCTAATCGAAGGGATAATCATAGGCGCTTACGCCATTCAGGCCAGTTTCAGTTATGTTTTTTTGCGTTGGGCCTACCACCTGGCCGGGGAAGCCTTAACCCAATCCCTACAGGAGGCGTACGACGCCGGGTATTTAGGAAAAAACATCCTGGGAAGCGGTTTCAATACGGACATGTCCCTGCACATCAGCGTGGGACGGTATATGTGCGGGGAAGAAACTGCCCTGCTCAATGCGTTGGAAGGTAAAAGGTCCAATCCGAGGGCTAAACCTCCTTATCCCAGCAATAGCGGGCTTTTTGGCAAGCCGACGATCGTCAATAATGTCGAAACCTTAAGTAATGTACCCCATATTATCAATAATGGTGCGGAATGGTTCCTGAAGCTGAGTAAGACAGGTGAAGGCGGCACCAAATTATATGGCGCAAGCGGTAAGGTAAAGAAGCCGGGCTTATGGGAACTTCCTTTAGGCATTTCGTTAAGAGAACTATTGGAGGACTACGCCGGTGGCATGGCTGATGGTTATCAATTTAAAGGATTGTTGCCAGGAGGAGGGTCTACTGATTTTCTATTGGAAGAACACCTGGATGTTGCCATGGATTATGCCAGTGTGGCCAAAGCCGGAAGCCGCCTCGGCACGGGAACTATTATTGTTCTGGACGATAAAACCTGCCCGGTAGGCATGGTACATAACCTGGAGCGATTTTTTGCACAGGAATCCTGCGGCTGGTGCACGCCCTGCAGGGAAGGCTTGCCCTGGACCGCTAAGATCCTCAACGCGCTGGAAACCGGCACCGGCAAAGCGGATGACCTGAATATCCTGGAATTTCACACACATTACATGGCTCCGGGCAACACTTTCTGCGCATTGGCGCCCGGTGCGATGGAGCCATTGCAGAGTGCTTTAAAATATTTCAAAGCCGACTTTGAAATGCATATTCATCAACATAAATGTCCCTGGAACTCATGATGGCAAAAATATTCATCGACGACAAGCCTTACGAGGTAGATGGCAGCAAAAACTTGCTGGAAACCGCTTTGTCCATCGGGCTCAATCTTCCTTATTTCTGCTGGCACCCGGCTATGCATTCAGTGGGTGCCTGCCGTCAGTGTGCCATTATTAAATATAAGGATGCTGATGATAAAAAAGGAAAATTGGTAATGGCCTGCATGGAACCGGTAGCCGATAACCTGCATATTTCTATTGAAGCGCCGGAAGCTCATGCTTTTCGGGCCGGAAATATAGAAGCTTTAATGACCAATCACCCGCATGACTGCCCGGTTTGTGATGAGGGTGGCGAATGCCATTTGCAGGATATGACGGTAATGACCGGCCATAATGAAAGAAGATATTGTTACACTAAGCGGACACACAACAACCAATATCTGGGCCCGTTTGTTAACCACGAAATGAACCGCTGTATCCAGTGCTATCGCTGTGTTCGGTTCTATAAAGATTATGCAGGCGGTAACGACCTGGATGTATTTGCCGCGCATAACGATGTTTATTTCGGCAGGCAGGAAGAAGGCGTGCTCGAAAGTGAATTCAGCGGCAACCTGGTAGAAGTTTGCCCGACCGGAGTATTTACAGATAAAACCTTAAAGAAACACTATACCCGTAAATGGGACCTCACCAATGCGCCTTCTGTTTGCCACCAATGTAGTTTGGGTTGTAATATCATCGCCAGTGAAAGATATGGTACAATCAGAAGGGTACTGAGCCGCTATAATGGGGATGTGAATGGCTATTTCCTATGCGACCGGGGAAGATTCGGATATGAATATGTTAACAGTAAAAATAGAATTATAACACCTGCCAAATCAGTCAACGGATTATTTGCGGCGATAACAGCGAGCGATGCGGTTCAGGAAATAAAGGCCATCATCAATACGGAAAATAATATCATCGGCATTGGTTCGCCCAAGGCTTCGATGGAATCAAATTTTCTATTACGTGAATTGGTTAGCCCTCAGAACTTTTATGCCGGTGTTCCTGCCCAAGAGGGTAAATTAATCCGGCAGGTCATTGAAATACTAGACAATGGTATAGTCAAAACCCCTTCATTAAGCGAGGCAAAAACCTATGATGCCGTATTCATTCTCGGGGAAGATGTAACCAATACCGCGCCGATGCTGGCCCTTTCGCTTCGGCAAGCGTCGAAGAATGAACCTAACGAAATAGCCAGGGCATTAAAAATCCCTGACTGGAACGATGCGGCAACGCGGGAAGCTGTTCAGGGACTAACCGGGCCGTTCTTTATTGCCGCTGCCCACGATACGAAACTGGACGATATCGCTACCGGCACCTATCATGCAACTCCTGACCAAATTGCGGTTTTAGCCAATACGGTAGCCGGGAATATCAACAAACAATTAAGTTTTGCTACTGCCGATGCGGAAACTGAAAAGCTGGCGGGCACAATTTCAGCCGCTTTGCTTAATGCAAAAAAACCATTGATCGTTGCAGGAACAAGCCTTTATAGCGAAGCCATTATCCAGGCCGCTGCCAATATTGCCTATGCGCTAAAAGACCAGGGGAAGGATGCCGGGCTCATTTTTGTACTGCCGGAAGCGAATTCCATAGGATTGGTTATGCTTGCGGATCAATATTTAGAGCAGGCTTTCGATCAAGCTGTTACAAAAGAATCCAAATCAGTAATTATTCTTGAAAATGATTTGTACCAACGGACAGATAAAACGGCAACTGATAATTTTTTGCAATATTTTACAAACATCATTTCGCTTGACTACCTGGAAAATGCGACAACCCGCAACTCCACCTTACTATTGCCTGCCGGGACGTTCGCGGAAGCGGAGGGAACCATTATCAATAATGAAGGCAGGGCGCAGCGATTTTTCCAGGTTCACATACCAGAAAATGATATTAGGAGCAGCTGGAAATGGTTAGCAGCGTTAACGGCTGCTTATGATAGTTCACTTGTAAATTTGGATCAGGTTATTGATCGCCTGATCACTGCTTTCCCGGCCTTGCAGGCAATTGAATCCGCGGCACCTCCGGCCGGATTCCGGGAAGATACACAAAAAATACCCCGGTCACCGCAACGCTATAGCGGCAGGACCGCTATAAATGCGGATATACATGTAAGTGAACCAAGGCCGCCTGCTGACCCCGACTCTGCTTTGTCTTATACCATGGAAGGATACGTCGGTATACCTCCACCCGCTTTGACACCATTTTACTGGTCCCCCGGCTGGAACTCCGCGCAGGCGATAAACAAATACCAGATAGAGGTAGGCGGCGATCTTCATGGGGGGAACCCGGGCAAACGTCTTTTTGAGTCTGATCCAAACAGTAAAACAGATTACTTTAATATTGTGTTATCATCCTATTCTCCTAAAGAAGGAGAATGGCTTGTGTTGCCGCTCTACCATATTTTCGGTTCCGATGAACTGAGCGCGCAAAGCCCTGCCGTAGCGGAAAGGGTTCCCCACCCCTATATCGCACTGAATGATTCGGATGCTGATAAAGCGGGAATTACAGAGGGAGCCATCATAGAAGTCCTGTTAAGCGGAAACAAAAAATGGCTGCCTGTTAAATTAAAAATGGGCTTATCGCAAGGGACAGCCGGATTACCAAAAGGGCTCGAGGAAACCGCCGGAATAACCTATCCTTTTTACACCACCCTAAAAATCGCAGGCAATGATTAATATCCTGCTACATATTGCAATGGTCATTGGTATCATGCTTGCGCTTGTGCTGATTGCTGCCGGATTGATCTGGCTGGAAAGAAGAACGCTGGCCCTATGGCAGGATCGTTACGGGCCTAATCGGACAGGCCTTTTCGGAATGCTCCAGGTGGTGGCGGACATGATCAAGATATTTTTTAAGGAAGATTGGATACCGCCGTTTGCCGATAAAAAAGTATTTGTTGTCGCGCCGGCCATTTTGATGATCACGATCTTGCTGAGCTTTGCCGTAGTTCCCTTTACGCCGCTAATAGGCGTCGTGAACCTGAACATCGGACTTTTATTTTTCCTGGGAATGTCCTCCTTCGGGGCTTACAGTATTGTCCTTGCAGGATGGTCCTCCAATAATAAATATTCACTGATTGGGGCGGTGCGCGCAGCATCGCAAATGATCTCATATGAGGTGTTCATGGGCCTTTCCCTGATGGGCGTGGTTATGCTTTCAGGCTCTTTCAATATGCGTGATATAGTGCTGGCGCAACAGGGTAGGTGGTTCTTTATCCCGCAATTTTTAGGGTTCATTATATTTTTCATTGCCGGTATTGCCGAAACACGCCGCCTACCCTTTGACATTCCGGAAGCGGAAAGCGAACTGGTGGCCGGTTATCATTCGGAATACTCCGGAATGAAATTCGGAATGTTCTTCGTCGGGGAATACCTGGGTATCACGCTAATCTCCGCCATGACCACTACTTTATTTTTTGGCGGCTGGCTGGGGCCTGCATTTTTACCGCCGATTTTTTGGTTCCTGATCAAGATGTTCGCATTCATCCTGTTCTTCATCTTATTAAGGGCATCGTTACCAAGGCCGAGGTCGGATCAATTGATGGCATTAGGCTGGAAAGTCCTCTTTCCGCTTTCTATGCTCAATGTACTGGTAACCGGCGCAATTATTTTATATTTTAAATCATAAGGTCATAAATCATTAACCATGTTCAGTATTTTAAGATCAATCTGGCTTACCTTCCTACACATGTTCCATAAAAGGGTCACGGTTGAATACCCGGAAAAAAAGAATTATCTGCCGCCGCGGCATCGGGGCAGGATCGTGCTTACCCGTGACCCGGACAACCAGGAACGTTGTGTCGGCTGTTATTTATGCGCCGTTGCCTGCCCTGTGGATTGTATCTCCCTGCAGGCTACTGAAGATGACAATGGCCGGAGATCGGCAGAGTTCTTCCGGATCAATTTTTCACGGTGCATTCTCTGCGGTTATTGCGAGGAAGCCTGCCCCACTGATGCGATACAGCTTATTCCGGATTTTGAAATGGCAGAATATAACCGGCAAAACTTAGTATATGAAAAGGAAGATTTGCTCATCGACGGTCAGGGAAAATATCCCGGTTATAACTTCTTTAAACATGCCGGTGTAGATGCTGGGGTCAAAGCAAAAGGAGAGGGATTAGATGAAGAGAAACCGGTAGATATTAAAAAATTAATGCCATGAATATCATATTTTATATTGCATCTGCACTGGCGGTCTTTGCTACTATTAAAGTCGTCACCGGCAAAGTTGCCATCCATTGCCTGCTGTACCTGATCGCCTCACTGTTAGCTATTGCAGTCGTTCTATTTATATTGGGCGCCCCTTTTATCGCGGCACTGGAAGTGATCATTTATGCGGGTGCCATCATGGTGCTGTTTGTTTTTGTGATGATGATGCTAAATCTTGGCCAAGCCAGTGAAAAGTCAGAAGGCGAATTATTAAATAAAAAAATGTGGATAGGCCCTTCCGCCATTTCTTTAATACTGCTTGGGGAAATGATTTACGTGCTGGTAAGCCAGCGGGCTACGCCACTGACCTTAGCGATAATAACCCCTGCTGCGGTCGGTCAGCTGCTGTTCACAAAATACTTATTGGTGGTAGAACTGGCCGCATTCCTGCTGATGGCAGGCATCCTGGGGGCCTATCACCTGGGTGAAAAGAAGAAGCAAGTTTACCACAGGTTTTTGAAGAAAGGAAACGATATCACATGAATATCCAACTGGAACAAGGCATGCTGCTGGCTGCCGTCTTATTTTTAACAGGATTAACCGGACTGCTGGTGCGGAGAAATATCCTTTTCATGCTGATGTCCGTCGAAATCATGTTAAATGCTGCCGGCCTGGCTTTTATAGTGGCCGGCTCTGCCTGGGGGAAAGCTGACGGGCAGGTGATGTTCATCTTTATTATAACAATGGCTGCGGCGGAGGTTGCCGTGGGCCTGGCTTTAATTATTCAAATGTTTGCCAAATTCAAATCGACGAATACCAACATGGCCAATACAATGAAAGGATAAAAGAAATGGACAGCATGAAAGAATTACTTTGGTTAATCGTGGCTTTACCTTTTTTCGGAGCATTGATCCTGATCATTGCAGGCAAGCAGTTACCACGCCTGGCCTGTGTCCTTATAGGCGTAGGATCTGTTTCTATATCCGCTATACTAACAATACTGGTTGGTATTAGCTTTTTAAAGGGTAATCCTGACGGGACTCCTTATGTTGAAGCCATCTGGCAATGGATGAATGTTGCCGGATTATCACCCGATATAGCGTTTCACCTGGATGGGGTTTCGTTGACTTTTATATTCGTAGTGACGTTTGTAGGTTCGCTCATCCACCTGTATTCCGCCCAATTTATGTGGAAGGATGAAGGTTTAAGGCGTTTTTTTATTTATATGAACCTTTTTGTGGGCTTTATGCTCACGCTTGTACTGGCAGACAATATGCTGTTATTGTACCTTGGCTGGGAAGGCGTGGGCTTATGCAGTTACCTGCTCATAGGCTTTTGGTATAAGGACCCGGCTAACGGCTATGCCGCGAGAAAGGCCTTTATTGTTACCCGTGTTGGGGATTTTGCCATGACCATCGGGCTTTTTGTGCTTTTCATGAATTTTCATACGCTGAATATTCATGCGATCTTAATTGCTGCGCCGGGCGTTTGGCCGGTGGGTTCAAAAATAGCTTTGCTTACCGCGTTTCTTTTGTTGGGCGGCGCATTGGGTAAATCTGCCCAACTGCCCTTACAAACCTGGCTGCCTGATGCGATGGCCGGCCCCTCGCCTGTTTCGGCACTCATACACTCGGCTACGATGGTAACCGCTGGTGTATACCTCATAGCCAGGACACATGTTTTGTTTGAACTGGCTCCTGTAGCTCAAGCTACCGTGGCCATCATAGGCGCTATAACTTTGTTAGTTGCCGGGCTGGCTGCCCTGAACCAGCACGATATTAAAAGAGTGCTGGCCTATTCCACCATTTCGCAAATTGGCTATATGTTTTTAGCCCTGGGCGTAGGCGCCTGGTCTGCCGCTATTTTTCATTTTATGATCCATGCCTTCTTCAAGGCCTTGCTGTTCCTGGGTGCCGGTATTGTCATCTGGGCGATGGATGAGGAACATAACATGTTCAAAATGGGCGGCCTTCGGAAACGGCTTCCGGTTACTTTCTGGACCTTTTTGATTGGCGCAGCATCCTTATCGGCACTTCCGCTGATTACAGCCGGCTTTTATAGCAAGGACGAGATCCTGTGGTTGTCTTATGCCAGTGACAAAGGTTCGATATGGCTCTGGCTGGCCGGGTTGGCAGGTGCCTTCCTGACGGCCCTTTATGCTTTCAGAATGGTATTCCTCACTTTTTTTGGCGGTGTAAAAAAAGAGCCTTCGCAGCTTCCGGGGTTAATGATGACCATCCCGCTGATCGTATTAAGTGTTTTGTCCATTATCGGCGGCTTTATCGAGATGCCGGGTGATATGGGACATTTTACAGCATTTTCAGATTTTATTCAAAAAGCATTGCCAGTGATTTTGGTAAATACATCCGGGCATTATACGGAATTGCTTTTTCAAATAATGAGTGGACTGATTGCCATTGCCGGTATCGGTACAGCCTATATTTTCTACCATGGCAAACCTTTCGCGGCTGCCGAGCCGCAGCGCAATGCGGTTCAGCAATTTTTTTACCGGGGATGGGATTTTGACTTATTGTACGATACATTGATCGTAAGGCCTGTAGTATTTTTAGCGCAGATCGATAAATCTGATGTCATTGACCGGTTCTACCAGGGCCTGGCATCACTGGCCCTGTGGTTCAATAAAATATTGGGCGCTACCCAAAATGGAAAGGTGCGCAGGTATGCCGTGATGTTGGCTATCGGGGCCATTATTACTTTAACTATAATATTATACTTATGATACTGGCGGGACTGATCGTTTTATTAATGGGTTGCGGGATGCTGGCATGGCTGGCGGGTCGCTGGAATGACATGCTGCCAAGAGTCATAAGCCTTGTGGGTATTTCCGTTCAGCTGATCATCGTGGTCTGGATATGGCTGACACATCAGCAAGGACCGGCATCGGGTTTATGGATCATCAGCTATACCCATTCCTGGATTCCCGCTTTCGGTATCCAGATCAAACTGGCAGTTGACGGTTTAAGTTTACTAATGATTGCGCTTACCGCATTCCTCGGGTTACTCTCCGTATTGACTTCCTGGAAAGAGATCAATAACCGGGTTGGATTTTTTCATTTCAACCTGCTATTTGTTTTGGCCGGCATTACCGGTGTGTTTTTATCATTGGACCTTTTTCTCTTTTATTTTTCATGGGAGGTCATGTTGATACCAATGTATTTTTTGATCAGCATATGGGGAAATGAGAACCGAACTTACGCGTCTTATAAATTCTTTCTTTTTACGCAGGGAAGCGGATTGCTGATGTTTCTTTCCATATTAGGATTGTACCTAATCCACGGGCGTAATACAGGGGTCTTTACCTTCGATTATGACCAGTTATTAGGCACAATCATGCAACCCCAAACAGCTTTCCTGCTGATGCTAGGGTTCGTAATTGCTTTCATCGTCAAGCTGTCAACCGTGCCTTTTCATTCCTGGCTGCCTGATGCGCACACGCAAGCACCTACGGCAGGCAGCGTTATACTCGCCGGCTTATTATTAAAAACAGGGGCCTATGGGTTGATCAGGTTTGTATTGCCTTTGTTCCCGCAGGCATCACACCAATTTGCGCCGGTAGCGATGGTGCTGGGTGTTGTCAGTATTCTATATGGCGCGAAACTGGCATTCGCGCAAACCGACCTCAAGCGCCTCGTTGCTTATATCAGTGTGAGCCATATGGGATTTATTTTATTAGGAATATACGCCTTCAACGAAATGGCTATGCAGGGTGTGGTTATGCAAATGGTTGCGCACGGGATCAGTACCGGCGCATTATTCATTATTGCCGGGACGCTACATGAACGTATTCAAACGCGAGACATCGGGCAAATGGGGGGCCTTTGGGCGAAGATTCCTAAAATGGGTGTCATGGGACTGGTCTTTGTCATGGCCTCGCTTGGCTTGCCCGGATTAGGGAACTTCGTGGCAGAATTTCTGATACTTACCGGTTCATTTATGGCTAGTCAAACACTCACCATCATAGCGACATTAGGACTGGTTGCTGCTACTATCTATGCGCTGCGTATCATGCAGAAAGTATTTTACGGAACAGAACAAAAACAATGGAAGATCGCTGATTTCAGCATCCGCGAAATGGGTATCATGATAGCCCTGGTTGTTGTGCTTTTGTGGCTAGGCCTTTTTCCTTCGGCGGTTTTAACAGTTTCCAGGCCTTCCGTTCTTAAG
>Ga0302307_10001944_pt1 | contig 12793 bp, 12 predicted proteins | sample III_Palsa_E3_2_FD_200530 | JGI IMG/M metagenome (GOLD analysis project Ga0302307, IMG submission 200530) | Peat permafrost microbial communities from Stordalen Mire near Abisko, Sweden - III_Palsa_E3_2 | ecosystem: Environmental > Terrestrial > Soil > Palsa > Peat permafrost | place: Sweden... | reverse complement strand
ATGTTAAGGACCGTGCCCGGCAAACCGAGCGCAGCTGCGGCCGTTCAGCGCATGACTGCTTTGGCGTAGAAGTTGGTGCGCAAATACATCGGAAAGCGATCGGGATTGGCCACCGCTAGAATCCAGATCCCCGGGGGCCCCAGATAGGCACGCATCTTGGATCTGAAATACTCATTCACCACGGGCACGTCAAAGAACGAGAGTTCGAATCCGTGCTTGTTGAAGCGTCGCTTCATCTGCCAGTAGTTATGCAACGCGCAATGATCCTGGGTGAGCGTGCGATAACTCGTGAAGGGGCCCGTATGATATTTCTTCCACTGCCGCAGAAGCTCGAATGGGATATTCGTCCATTTGTTGGGTGTCTGCAGAAAATAGCATCCACCGGGTCTTAGCACGCGCCGCACTTCATTGAGGTGGCGGTCGCTATCGCGGATATGCTCAAAGACATCGAAACTCAGTACGGCGTCAAACGATTCGCTCGCAAAAGGTAAGCTCGCTCCGGATGCGACTGAAACCGGCAGATTTACCTGGGGCGCGAGGCAATACGCAAGAGCACTCGCATCGACATCGATGCCGGTGACTACATGTCCGGCCTTTTGCAGATGTGCCAAGATCGCGCCCTTGCCGCAACCGATCTCAAGGATCCTGGACGCAGCCGGAGTCAGGCCAGCGCGGCGCAGAAACTCGATATTAGACTCGTAATTGCCCCAAGCCACCTGATCCCATTCGGCTGCGACAAGCTCAGCGTTGCTGGTTGTGTTCATTGGCTGCGCAAAGCTCTACGATTACTGCAGCGTCTGACGCGACGCGAACGTGACAGCCGCTTTCGGGTGGGTGGCGGCTCGTGCGAGGCGGAAGCTCTGCAGCGCGTCAATCTATGCGCGCTGCCTGCTCAATCCTTCGTGGCCGCGCCTATGCATCGAATATCTGCGCGCTGTAATTCCTGTTCCGACTATAACGCGCTCGGGGATATTTTCAATCGTTCAATCAATCATCTCGCCATCGTGATGGCTTATCAGGGCTAAACCTTGAGTTAGCGCACACTTGACACAGAATCGCCACGTTAGCGGCACAAAACAGAATCTGCTCCCAAAAGGGGTCACTTTTTTTTCGACGCCGCGGCGGACCATCCTCGACAGCCGTTTAGAAACAGTGTGACTACATTGTCGGCCCAAGCATCAAGCTCAGCGGCTGCCAGGGGCGCGCCGAGCCCCATGGCGCGCCGCTGCGGCTGAGCAACGACCATGACGAGAAACTGCTCCGCCGCAAATACACGCGCCTCGCTGCTGAAGCGAGGATCTCGAATCTCACGCGCCAAGATCTGGCCGATCAGCGCCTTCGCCTCCTGCGTGGCACTCTCGGCGTTAACCATGCGAACCAGTTTGGGAAAGCGCACCGACTCCGCTGTGACAAGACGATGCAGTGCGAGCGCGCGCGGCGAGAGCGCCGCGCGCAGGATCAAGCCTGCGAGACGGCGTAAAACGTCGTGTACGGTCGCGCCCTCGATGAGAGGAACCTCCGGCGGCGGCCGCAGCTGCTCGATGATTCGATGCACGACAGCGGCGAACAGCTCTGCCTTGTCGTTGAAGCGGTGGTAAAACGTACGCTTCGAGATGCCGGCGCGCGCGGCGACCGCTTCGATGGTTGTGGTCCCGTAACCTTCCGCCAGAAAGAGCTCGGTTGCGACCTCCAATATGCGCTCGCCCAGACGCAGTGCATCCGTGCGCGACGGTCTTCCGCCACGTCTCGTCTTGGCTGTCGGCGACCGTCGATCCTCACCGACGGCGATATGCAAACCTGCCCGGTTGGTTGGGGACGTGGGCACCGTACCCGCCAGTGTATCGTGTGCGCGCCGCAGAGTAACCGCGCGCCGGTTCGTAGAATCGGGGCGCGGAGCGCGGATAAGAAACCGGCGGTCTGTAATAAGAAGGTCCGGCGTAATAGGCCGGCGGGCGGGAGTAATACGCCGACGGACCCGGGTAATAGCTAGGCCGCGCGCCGTAGCCCGGTGTCCCGCCATAGCCTGGCGCCGAAGGATACGGTGCCATAGGTTGGGCCATACTGGACGCCACGGCTAACGGCAGAGTCGCAAGCCCCAACACTGCTCCAACGACATGCCGACCGAGTATCCAAGGAAGAAACAGCCCGGCCGCCGAAGCGGGCCCTGTCGCCATTAACCCAAGCGTGCCGACGGCAATCGCGGCAATAAGCGCTTTCTTGCCCAGCATGATCGACCCCCCTTCTGTGCTGTGAAACAACCGCATCGAGATCCACACTACTCGCGTTCGAATTGCAACGCAACGGTACCGTTGCGTTTACCTTACCTCCATTGCCGAGCTCCAGCCGCTGCTCGGACACGAAGTAGGTCCGCTGCTGTTTCAGGTTACGAAGCCTGCTTTCGCTGCAAATGGAGGGTTAACCATCACGCGCGTCGCGCAATTACCGGAAACCACAAATCGAAACCCGCGTTCAACCTGCAGCGTCCAACGCGGCAATTGTTGATGTCCGTGTTCAACCCGCGAGGCCCGCGAAGAATGATGGTTGCAAGCTGTCTCTTCAAACTTCAAGTGACTGCCGGCGCGCGTGAATAAAAGCGCCGGGGCTTCTCGGTTCGCCCGTGCGCGGCACTCTGAGGTATAGTGAAGACCTCCAAGAACAAAAGCCGCGGCCAAACGATGAGCTACATTGATGGCAATCTTCTCCCAGAGGAACAGGTAGTTTATCGGACCCGCCTGCACTGGTTGCTGTTCGCGACACCGGTGCTTTTCACGGTGATTGTGCTATTGCCGATCGCCTGGCTCCTCTTCAACGGAACTTGGAGTCATTACACCTGGATACCCCTCGCCCTTGCATTTCTGATTTTGCTTGCGACGTACATCAAACGACAAAGTTCGGACTTCGCTGTGACCAATAAGCGCGTGATGATGAAAGTTGGAGTGTTCAGTACGCGATCTATCGAGCTCGTGCTCAACAAAGTCGAAGCCATCGCCGTCAACCAGAGCTTAATGGGGCGAATCTTCGGCTACGGAGACATCGTCGTCACCGGAAGCGGCGGCACTAAAGAGGCCTTCTCGCATATACAAGGCCCGCTAGCATTTCGTCGAGCGGTGCAATCCGTCACTGACGTGCACTCGAGCCCTGCAACGGGAGCTCCTGCGACTGGGCGTGTCGAATAGCACTTGTTTGCAACCACCTTCGAGCCACGACCGATTTCACTGGATCGCCGACTGCTCGTTGCGGCCAACATCGGCGGTGTTTAGCGCCAAGTGAGCGTCGCCTGCTTGCGCACCCGTCACTACCAGATCATCAGTGCATCATCGAACAACCTAGGTTCCTCGAAAGCCTCCATTGCGATTGCATGCTGCACCAGTTCGTGTGAGGTGCGCGGCCCTTGAACGAGCGTGGCGGCGCCCGGCGACAGACGTCAACGATCATGACTGACCCATCGTCAAGATCATCTCGCTTCCCTTTAGGGGCCGCGGTCGAGCTTGCAGAGCTCGATCGGGATCCTTATCCGGTATTTGCGCGCTTGCGCGAGAAGGAGCCCATCACCTGGCTGCCTGCATTGAACATGTGGTACGTCACGCGATACGAGGACGTTCGAACCATCATTCTGGACACCGAGCGCTTTACAACCGTATCCGAACATTCCCTGCTGCTCGGCACCTTCGGCACGCACCTACTCACAACCGAAGGGGCCCTGCATGATCGGTATCGGCTTGCGGTTCAGCCGCATTTCAGCACAAGCGTCATTCGCAATCACTTTGAAGTTCCGATCCGGATTGCGGCCGCGGAGCTGATCAAGAGCTTTCGCTTCGCAGGCCGGATAGAGTTGCGCGCAGCCTTTGCTCGTCGGCTTCTCATTCAGGCGATTCTGATTGCATGCGGACTGCCGGTGACCGCGGAACCGTATATCCGCCAGTGGTACGACAGTTTTGAAGCCGCGCTTGCGAATTTCACGCTGGATCCAAGCGTGCGCCTGCGAGCGCAGCGCGATGTGGCCGCGTTGCACGAGCTATTGCAATCGGAGATTCGGCCGGCAGCAGGTCCGGTCGATGCATCGCTTCTCGCAGGTCTCATCAATGCGCCTAGCGGCCAGCGACTCGGGGACGATGAGATCAAGCGCAATCTGTCGATTATCCTCTTTGGCGGTATTTCCACAGTCGAAGCACTGATACTCAACACTTTGTGGGCCTTGTTCGAGCATCCCGCCGTACTTAGTCGGTTGCGCGCCGATCTAGCGTTGTTGCCGCAGGTTCTCGAAGAGACCATTCGGTGGTTAAGTCCCGTGCAGTCCGCGACTCGTCACGTTGTCAAAGACTGCGAGATCGCCGGGGTGCGTCTTGAAGCTGGCGCGACCGTTAATTGCATGCTGGGCTCGGCCAATCGCGATCCGCACATATTTCCGCACCCTGATAGCTTCGATATCCGGCGCACCAACCTGCGACGCCATCTAGGCTTCGCGACCGGACCGCACAGCTGTGTGGGCTTCAATCTGGCGAAAAGTGAAGCGCGCATAGCGATCGAGGAGCTTTTGGCGCTATTGCCGCAATTCGCACGTGTCGGCTCGGAGAGCGGCCCATTACGGGGCTACGAATTCCGCCAACCAGCGGCGCTTGCCATCGGTTGGTAGAATGGTATTACTGGACGATTGCAGATCCGTCGCACCCCGAACGCTGCACGACCTACGCACAATGTTGGAGTGAAACAGCCAGATGAATCGAGAAACCTTGGAGAAGACACTTGCGGCGCTGCGCCAGGAGCTCGGCTCGGCATCGCGGCTTGATGAGAAGTCGCGCCAGCGCCTACGAGAATTACTGCGTGACGCCGATGGCGTTGACCCCGATTCAGGTTCCAGCCCTGACACAATGCACCGGCATCGTCTGGAGGAACTTGCGGTGGAATTTGAGATTGAACATCCGACGCTAGCTGCCAGCCTGCGCCAGTTGATCGATTTGCTCGGCAAAGCCGGCCTCTAGGCTGCACTTTGCCTTGGACGGGGGTGGGTCGGGACATGCTCGCACAGCGTCTATCCGCGCAAATCATGGCGAGCACATGTGAAAACCGCGACTAAGTCAGAGGCAGGTCAAAACGCCGACGCGGGGTACGTCGCGCCAATGGCGCCGAGCGCATTCCGCCACCCCGCCTTTACGGTGATTTGGATCGCAACGGTCGTGTCCAATATCGGAACCTGGATGTACAACGCGGCCTCCGGTTGGCTGATGGTCAGTCTCGATCCCAATCCGCTCGTCGTTTCCCTCGTCCAGGTCGCGACCAGTCTGCCGATGTTTCTATTCGCGCTGCCCGCCGGTGCGCTCGCCGATGTCTTCGACAAACGAAGATTTCTGATTATGCTGGAGGGGGCGACAACGCTGGTCTCGGCGATATTTGCCGCTTTGGTCGGTTTCGGCCACGTTACGCCGATCGTGCTTTTGGTCTTTATGTTCCTGATCGGCGTTGGGGGCGCGCTGACCGCTCCGGCCTGGCAGGCAATCGTTCCCGAGTTGGTGCCTGCGAGGGACCTTATGCCAGCCGTCGCGGCTAACAGCGTGGGCATCAATATCAGTCGCGCGGTGGGTCCGGCTTTGGCCGGGACGATCATTGGGCTGGTTGGCATTGCCGCGCCGTTCTGGATTAACGCGATCAGCAACCTCGGCGTCATTGGTGCCCTGTGGTGGTGGCGTGCGCCACGTACGACCACGAGCCACCTGCCGCTCGAGAGATTTACGAATGCCATGATCACCGGGGTCCGCCACGCAAGGCACAACAGGCACTTGCGTGCGACGTTAGTACGCGCGTTCGCCTTCTTCTTGTTTGCCAGCGCCTACTGGGCGCTCCTGCCATTGGTGGCCCGCAACCGACTTGATGGCGGCCCTCAACTGTACGGCGTCTTACTCGGCGCCATCGGCGCCGGTGCAATTGTGGGCGCATTTCTATTGCCTTGGGCCAAGGCGAAACTTGGCGCGGACCGCATGGTTGCCGCGGGAACCTTCGGCACGGCCGGCGCACTGGCGCTGTTCGGACTTGCTCGAGAGCCGTCCGTCGCACTTTTTGCCAGTGCGCTGGCCGGTGCGTCCTGGATTGCGGTCCTCTCCAATCTCAACGTATCCGCCCAAGTTGCACTGCCGAATTGGGTGCGCGGCCGGGGCCTGGCTCTCTTTGTAACCGTGTTCTTCGGTACCATGACGTTGGGTAGCGCCATCTGGGGAGAAATTGCGAGTTCTCTTGGCTTGCCATTGGCGCACTTCGTCGCAGCGGCCGGAGCTTTGCTCGCGGTGCCGCTCACATGGGCAAAGAAGTTGCAGACGGGGGCCGGCGTTGACCTTACGCCGTCCATGCATTGGCCGGCGCCCGTCGTGACGCAAAACATCGATGACGACCAAGGTCATGTTCTTGTAACCGTTGAATACCGACTCGCCGACGACAAGAAGCGGACGGCATTACTCGACGCCCTCGAGAAGTTGTCACATGAGCGTCGCGGCGATGGCGCCTACGACTGGGATTTATTCGAGGATTCGGCCGACAAGCAGCGATTCCTGGAAACGTTTTTAGTCGAATCCTGGCTTGAACACCTGCGCCAGCACGAACGCGTGACTAATGCCGATCGCGTCCTGCAGGAGGATATCAAACACCTCCTTGCACAAACGCCGGAAGTCCGCCACTTCATTTCCGCACGCCACTGACGCTTTGCAAGTGCCGAACCGAGATCTCATCACTTATCGAAAAAGAGGGCTGCTGTTTTGGCGATCGCGGGACCGCATCCTGCGAGAGGGGGAATCCACCGCGCTCGTAAGATCGAGGCCGTCCAAGCACCCGATCTCCCGGCCCACGCGAACCCAGGACTATTTCGTCGCATGGAACGCGGAACGGCTGGGCATCACACTTGATGAAAGCCGGTCTAGATATCTCCAATCATGGAATGTCCTGCCAAAGGGTCACAGTGGGCGGGCGTTCGGAAAATTTCACGGCCATTGCTACGATGTCTTCAAAGTGTTTGCAGATGACAGCCGCGGGAAGTCATGGACGCGTATAAGGTACACGGTCATGTGCATTTTTTGATCATGCTTACTTACCCCGAACCGAATTGGTCGGATGACGATGCGATCGTAAGGCGCCTGCTTGATAGAAAAGAGGTTTCAATTCTGGATATCGGCTGTGGACTGGCGCAACAATCGAGAACCCTAGCGGAGTATTTCCACGCCAGGGGCTTGCGGGTTCGAATTGCTCTTGCGGACATCCCTACTCTGCGTAAGGACTTTTTGGTTTGGTGGGGCAAACATACTGGAATTCCCACAACCTTTCTCGACTGCACTGCCGAACGACCCAGACCGGAACTGGCAAACATCGATTTGTGTTTCGCGCTTGAGTTTTTTGAACATGTATACGATCCGATTGCGTACTTCAGCAGCGTTGATCAGGCAATGGCTGGCAACGGTATTCTCGTTACCAACATGGGCGACCATCATAAGGATTTTATGCATGTTTCCCCGAAACTTGGCGCACTACGCCAAGCCGTTCATGCCAGCGGCTACCAAGAGATCCTTGCCGACTTCATCTACCAGAAGCCCAAATTGGGTAGGAGTGACGCGATAGTCGTATGATATTTCCGCATCGCTTCTTCGCATTCAACGGCGTAAGAATCGAGCCACCGGTGAACCTGCCTGTAATTGAGGCGCTAATTAACAGCGGCACACAGAATCCTGAGGGAGCGTGGCGGCCCACGCCATTGCCGCCCTGCGCGCGGCTTATATCTCCTTGTGCGCCGCAACGTGCTTCCCTTCCTTTGCCTTGCTAGAGTTTGGCCTTGAGAATGCTGATGCTCACCAAGTTGCCGGTTCCGTGGCGCCGACGCAATGGTCCTGGGTTTTTGACGTATGTGAAGCGTTGGAAGATCTCGACACCGTGAGACCGCGTTACCAGGCCCCTTTCCCGCATAAACGACGCGTAGTCAAGGGAGAATTCCGCGTCGCTTGAATTCTTCCGTGATCTGGGGCCGGATCGCCGTTGCCAGGGCGATGTCCGCATCCCCATCTGCAGTCCGTTGCTTGCGCAGTTTATCGATTCCCCGTCCATACAGCGACGAGGCGTTCTTCGGGTTGATTTTGAGCGACGCATTATAGTCGACGAGCGATTGTTCATAATCGCCCATTCGCAGAAAAACCAGCCCGCGGCTGTTCGCGACCGTCGCATAAAAGGGGCTCGACTTGGGCGCACGTTTGAGCGCGGCATTGCAATCCTTGAGCGCAAACGCCAGATCCGCACCCTCAATCGCCCTAACCCAACATCGCGAATTCAATGCATCCGGTAGGCGCGCATCGTCCGCGTGCGAATCGATCCACAAACCAAATTGAGCTATGGCGGGCGCCAAACGATCGGCGCGCTCATAAAGATGAGCAATCTGATAACGCTCGTCGGCCTCTTTGGGCGCAATCGCGGCCGCCGCATCCAGGTCGGCCGTGGCAAGGGCGTTGTCGCCCCTCTGCAGCAATAGGTGGGCACGTGCAATGCGCACCCGCAAATCTTCCGGCTTGAGTTTCAGAGATTGGTCAAAGTCCGCCATCGCGGGACCCGGCTGCTTCATTTGCCAGTAGACCATCCCGCGTTGGTAAAGGTATTGAGGATTATCTGGCTGCAATTCACAGGCACGCGTTAGAGCGGAAAGGGCCTGATCGAATTCGCGGCGCGCCGCGAAGGCGGCGCCGCGACGGTTGTAATCTGCCGCATCCGCGGATGATTCGCCCGCCGCGTTCGGCTGCTGCGCCGATGCATCCGTTGCAGGTTCCGTGACGGGGCGGTTGCCGCTAGTGAGATTGAATACCGGGCCGCCGTTGTATGTGAAGTAAAGCTTTTCCTGACTGTTCGCCACATAAATCCGGTGCGACAGGAAAAAATCGGCCCCAATGAGCATGTCTGCGTTCGGCAGATCGATGTCGCCGATTCGCAATCGAGTATTCTTGATCTCCTCGTCCCCGACCTTGAAGCTGGAAAAAGGCGCAATGTAGCTGGCGAAGGTGCTTCTCCCAATTCCGTACGAAGCGCCTGCACTGACGACGCCCGGGGAGTCGGGCTTGATACCCGCGCGTTCGGCGGCTTTGAGGGACAACACGGACGTCGCCGCGCCGGTATCGAACATTACGCGAATCGCGACGCCGTTGACGTAGGCAGTGCCGAGCGTGTGCGAGAGCCGCTTCTTTGGCGCAATCGCGCTGCCCGCGGTCTGGCCGCGCAGCTCAGGCTCCGACGTAAGACTGATGACGGAGTAAGGCGTTGCCTTGTCCGCCCAATAGCCCAGCATCGTCTTGCTGCAATCCTGAGGCCTCATCAACCGCACCACCCCTCGACCAAGGTCGTACTCGACATCCGCGAGGTGAAGGACATTTTGACCTAGCAACCCGATGCTGCCCGCGCCAGCTTCGCTGCCACCAACCAAAAATTCGACGTTGTGCAGAGGAACGCCCGCCAGAGTGAACGTCTTCGCCGTCGCGATCGAGACGTCGGCCGTTCCATGCACGCCCCTCAGGTAGAAACCAACCGGAGCGGGCGAAGTCTTGAGCTTGAGTTGCGCCGCGCTGGCTGTGCTGATCATGCTGAAAAATGCGCCGCTGTCTATAACGAATTGCACATCGACATCGTTGATGTTTGCGGTCATCAATGGACGCAAACCCTCCATCCTAATGGGAAACTCGGCAATCTCGCCGAGCTTGCATGCATCGGCGAATGCGCAGGCCGATGCAATCGATAGACTCAAGATTGCGAACACGAGGAAGAGTGAACGGCGGCCGCCCCGACTTCGAAGCACTATTGAAGTCACATTCATTTCGGCTTCCAGGTGACAGAAATCCGTGTTTTTGTTTTTAAGTAATTCGCAGTGCTTTCGGTCAGATGCGTGTACTACAATTCTATGCGAATTGACCGCTCCGGGCAGTAGTCGTAACACGAATCTTCTGGGTCCCGGCGATCAAGCAATCGATGGAAAGAAGGTCCGCCGCACGCGTTGAAATATCCGATGCTGGTGCTGCAATTTTTCGCTGAAAGTGCAGCGACAAATCGCGAAAAGCTGATTGGGATCCGTTCCCCAGAGTCCCCGGAATTTGGCAGTAGTTTGGCAGCGGGAAATGGCGAGCGGAGCAAGTCATTGAATCGAGAACAGATAAAGTGGCGGAGAGGGTGGGATTCGAACCCACGTGCCGGAATTACCCGACCATCCGATTTCGAGTCGGCGCCGTTGTGACCGCTTCGGTACCTCTCCGCTGAGGTATTGATATTCTAGCTGATAGCCAGCGCATGGGGTGACGACCTGCGAGTGAATAAGTTTCAGTTCCGAGCAGCCATTGCGATAGCAATAGTCGCAGGATGGCTCGTGGCCGCGTGCGCACCCCAGACTGCGCCGGTTGCCCGGATAAGAGCACGCGGCGTCGTGCGCTTCGTCACACTCAACAACCCCACGTCTTTTTATCACGGCGCGCAGGGCGAGCAAGGATTTGAATTTCAGCTCGCGAGCCGCTTTGCGCAGGAGATGGGCGTCAAGCTGCTCATGTACCCCGTAGCTGACGTGCGTGCAATGCAAGCGGAGCTTGCTGCGGGCCGCGCCGACATTGCGGCAGCGCAATTGACCACAGATTCCGCTTGGGCACGCGTCGGAGAGGCTTCCGCACCATACGATCAGATCCAACAACTTATTGTGTACCGCAAGGGCAAACCGCGCCCACGCGACATGCGGCAGATCGAGGCGTCAAGGCTCGCGGTGCGCGCCGGAAGCCCGCAGGAAAAAATCCTCGGTCGCGAGAGAAAGACCGCAGCGCATAAATTGAAATGGATCTCGACGGGCCCAAGCGCCGCCGACCCCCTCGAAGATGTTGCCGGCGGACAGGCTGATTACGCGCTCGAGGACTCACGGGAATTTTCCTTTTCACGACACCTCTACCCAGATATCGACGTCGGATTTGCCTTGCCGGAATCTCGCCCCGTTCAATGGATCGTGCGTCGGGGAGCGAGTGATCTATTACTGCGGGTCAACCAGTTCTTTGCGTCGCGGTCTAGCTCCGGAGAGGTCGCCGCGCTCGCGCGTGAAACTTCCGGCGACAGCCGCCCCTTCGAATATGAGGAATCACGCGTCTTCCGAGATCACGTCGTCGAGCGGCTGCCCCGATACCAGCCCTGGTTCGTAGAAGCTGCTAAGCAGACTGGGATCGACTGGCGGCTGTTGGCTGCCATCGCCTATCAGGAATCGAAGTGGAGTCCGAGCGCCTCCTCCGAGGACGGCGCACTCGGATTGATGATGCTTACGCCAGATACCGCCGCCGCCATGGGCATTAAGGATCGGACCGATCCGCGTGAAAACATACTGGCCGGAGCTCGCTACTTTGCTGCCGTGCGCGCCAGGATTCCCGATAGGATTCCTGAGCCGGACCGAACAAATCTCGCGCTGGCGGCTTATAACGTCGGATTCGGGCACCTCGAAGACGCCCGCATCATCGCGCAAACGCGCAGGTTAAACGCCGACTCCTGGATCGACGTGCGCGAAGAGCTGCCGCTTCTCGCCCAGGAGCGCTGGTATACACGCGTCAAGCGTGGTTATGCGCGCGGTTGGGAACCGGTGCAGTTTGTTGATCGCGTCAAGAGCTTTTTGACGCTGCTCGAGTGGCAGCCTGGGGAAAACGCCGCGGCGGCGGCCGTCGATCCGAAGCCACCAGCTGCATCGGACGCTCTCAAATAGCTCCGCTAACGCGGCGCGCGCCGAAGAAACTCTCAAGCTGCGCCGCACACTCCGCGGAGAGCACGCCGCCGAACACGTCCACGCGATGATTGAGACTGGGCAGCGCGAATACGTTGATGATGCTGCCGGCGGCGCCCGCACGCTGGTCCCAAGCCCCGAACACGAGACGACGCACACGGGCGTGCACGATCGCCGCGGCGCACATTATGCATGGCTCCAAAGTCACGTAGAGTGTGGTGTCATTCAGGCGATAATTGCCGAGCGCTTGACCCGCGGCTCGTATGGCTACGACCTCGGCATGGGCGGTCGGATCATGCGCAGAAATGGGGCAATTCGAACCCTCTGCGACAATCGTGCCGCCGTGCACGAGCACGGCTCCAACCGGGACTTCGCCGTTGGCCTGCGCTCCGGCCGCGAGCTCGAGGGCACGGCGCATGTAATCGACATCCGAACGCGTCGGCGCGCTGCTGCCGTTGTTCATGGGTCGTTATTCCCGAGAGACGCTGACCGAGACTATCTCCTCGGCAGAGTGTTTGTCAGCCGTGACGGGTCTGGTCGGCGTCCTTGCAGGGCCTCAGGGCCATTCAGCCCCCGAGCGTTCGGCTCCCGCGCGACCGTGATACAGCGCACAGCCCTAGGGCAGGAGCATTTGTTAAATTGCTCTGTTGAGCCGGCTGGGGCTCTGATTATCGACGAGTTGACTGCAGCAATAAGGAATCGTGGCGCCCTTGAAAGACCGGATTCGTAGCTTACTTAGCCGCCCCACTGAGCCGCAAGTCCTCTTCCCGCTGATAGCGGTATTTCTGCTTACCGTCATATGGGTTTCGACATTCGGGATTCTACGAGTCAAGCGTGCCGCCGCAGTACATGCCACGGCGATATCGAGCCGCGATCTGTTGGGCACGTATGAGGCCCAGGTCGATCGCGCGCTACACGAAATCGATCAAACTTTGAAACTCGTGCAGTATCTGCACGACCGCGGCGGCGCCCCACGCCTCGAAGACCTGCGTGACAATGACTTATTGCCGCCCGATCTGCTGTTCGTCGTCAGCACTGCCGATCGTAGCGGCGCCGTCA
>Ga0302307_10001943_pt1 | contig 12794 bp, 13 predicted proteins | sample III_Palsa_E3_2_FD_200530 | JGI IMG/M metagenome (GOLD analysis project Ga0302307, IMG submission 200530) | Peat permafrost microbial communities from Stordalen Mire near Abisko, Sweden - III_Palsa_E3_2 | ecosystem: Environmental > Terrestrial > Soil > Palsa > Peat permafrost | place: Sweden... | reverse complement strand
AAGTTCCCTGAACAACCAGTGACAGCGGACACGGTGACGGCACGGACGATGGCCGCAGTATAGCGATGCACGGCACGCCGCCGCGGCGCGGCGCCGTCGCCCGTTATGATGCATACACAGATCGCATACCGAGTAATGAGGAAGACATGATGGATTGGGCCACGCTGTTGCGCATGCCGATGACCGTGCTGCTGGTGCTGGCGGTGGTCTTTCTGCTGCTGACGCTGGTCCATCTGGTCATGTTGCGCCAACGTCTGCATGGCGGCCGTCCGATGGCCGCCTGCTGGCGCGCGCTGCTGTGCCTGATTTGCTTCGCGCTTACCCTGTTGCTGGCGGGCACCGGTTACGCGCTGCGCGGCTACCGACTGCTCAGCGAAGAAACCCCGGTGGTCGACATCGATGCACATATCCTGTCGCCGCAACGCTGGGCGCTCACCTTGAGCTGGCCCGATGGCAGCACGCGGCAGGTGGAATTGTCCGGCGATGACTGGCGGGTCGAGGCGGTCGTCCTGAAGTGGAAACTGCCCGCGCTGCTGGCCGGCGTACCGCCGCTGTATCGGCTCGACCGCCTGTCCGGTCGTTACGACGACCCCGCGCAGGAAGCGAATGGGCCGCGTACCGTCATCAGTTTCCGGCAAACCGACGGTTTCGACCTGCTCGACCTCAGCAAGCAGTATCCGCAATGGCTGCCCGAGGTCGATACGGTCTATGGCAGCGGTGCCTTCCTGCCCTTGGTCGATCAGGGCCACTACAGCATCAGCCTGATGCGCACTGGCGCCCTGGTGGCACGACCGGACGACGCCACCGCGCAGCGGATCGGACAACCGCTGGGCGGCTGAGTGGGATATGGACGGCCATGCGGCGAAGGCCAACCAGCTGCACGATCAGGCCAATAACGAATTGAAGCCGGCGGCGGAAGCAGCCAATCACCACGGCTGATCACGCGATCTGATGAACGCGATCGGCCCGGCCTGATGCGGACGGGTCGATCGCTTCAGCAAACATCCCGCGCAGCCACCCTGGTTGCCGATCGAATCAAGCCAGCAATTTCTCGTAGCGCCAGGCGTGGGTGCCGTCCTGGTAGTAGTGCGCGTACTGACCGATGTGCCGGTAACCGTGTCGTTCGTATAGGCGAACCGCGGTGGCATTGTCGTCGCGCACTTCCAGTCGCACGGCATAGCAGCGCCGCTGCCGCGCGACGGCTTCGACCGCCTCCAGCAGCGCGGCGCCGACGCCCTTGCCGCGCGTTTCCGGTTTGCTGGCGAGCGAGTACAGCCGCGCGACGCGACTGCCCTTGCGGAAGAACACCACCGCAGTGCCGAGGAAGTTGCGATGGTTCGCGCTGGCCACCAGCACCAGCGCGGAGTCGCTGTCCAGATGGCGCCGGTACTGCGAGCGACTCATTCGGTCGCTGTCGAAGGTCTGGTCTTCAAGCATCACCAGATCATCGAGATCGGACGTTTCGGCGCGGCGCACGCGCACGCTGGCAGTAGCAGTAGCTGGGTGCATGCTTGCGTTGGGACTCCTGCGTTGCGCGGTGCGCAGCGTGATGTCAGAGAGGGGAGAGGTAATGGGCACGCGCGGACTCTAGCAGCCGGTAACATCAAGATCGCGTATTTTGACTCAGCCGGATCGCGTTTATTCGAGCTTCAGCGCTTTCGCTTGTGCAACGCCCGCCCTGTGCCAAACTGCGCGCCTTGCGCATTCCGCCCCGCCACTGGCGGGCATCCTGCCGTACTGCATTACCTGAGTGATGCCATGACCCGTCTGGTCATCGTTGTCGAAAAAGCCTCCGACTGGGGTTCGTACTATCCCTCGGTCGACGTCATGAGCGCGATGGACTACCTGCGCGAGCCGGTCGGTGGCGACGACGAACGCACGCATGTGCTGAATCTGTGCCGCAGCTACAAATACCTCGGCACCGGCTATTACGTGTCGCTGCTGGCGGAGGCGCGCGGGCACCGGGTGATGCCGTCGGTGCGCACGGTGAACGATCTGCGCCGGCGCTCGCTCTACGGTGTGGACATCGAGGATCTCAACCAGAAGCTGACCCACTTCCTGCCGGCCGGCGGCCGCGATACCACCGACTTCGGCATCCTGGTGTATTTCGGCGAAACCGCTTACCCGGCGTTGCAGGATCTGGCGCGGCAGGTGTTCGAATCGTTTCCCTGCCCGCTGCTGCGGATCGAGTTCGAGCGCGACCGCGTGTGGCAGGTCAGCTCGATCAAGCCAGTCGGCCTGCATACGCTGGACGATGCACAGGAAGACGCGTTCGCCGAAGAGCTCGATCGCTTCTCCAAGAAGCTGTGGCGCAAGCCGCGCGCACGCAAGCTGTACCGCTACGATATCGCGATGCTGGTCGATCCGAAGGAAGCGATGCCGCCGTCGAACCGCAAGGCGCTGAAGGCGTTCATCGCCGCCGGCAAGCAGCTCGGCGTCGAGGTCGATCCAATCGGCAAGAACGACTTCCAGCGACTGGCCGAATACGACGGCCTGTTCATCCGCGAGACTACCGCCAGCGACAACCACACCTATCGCTTCTCCCACCGCGCTGAGAAAGAAGGCATGGTGGTGATGGACGACCCCAGCTCGATTCTTCGCTGCACCAACAAGATCTTCCTCAACGATCTGATGGTGTCGCGCAAACTGGCCGTGCCACGCACCGAAATTCTGTATCGCGACGACAGCAAGGGCATGAAGGACGTCGTCGCCAAGCTCGGCTTTCCGCTGGTGCTGAAGATCCCCGACGGCTCGTTTTCGCGCGGCGTGGTCAAGGTCGAGAGCGAGCAGGCGCTGGAGCAGGCGGCCAGCAGCCTGTTCCAGCACAGCGCGCTGCTGCTGGCGCAGGAATACGTCTACACCGAGTTCGACTGGCGCATCGGCGTACTCAATCGTGAGCCGCTGTACGCGTGCAAGTACTACATGTCGCGCGGCCACTGGCAGATCTACAACCATGGCGCCAAGGGCACCGCGAAAACCGGCGGGTTCGAAACCATTGCCGTGAGCGAGGCACCCGCCGAGGTGGTCAAGCTCGCGCTTAAGGCTACCCAGCTGATCGGCGATGGCTTGTACGGTGTCGATCTGAAGCAGGTCGGCGACAAGCCGGTGGTGATCGAAGTCAACGACAACCCGTCGATCGATGCCGGCGTGGAAGACGCGCATCTCGGCGACGAGCTGTACCTGCGGGTCATGCAGGAGTTTCTGCGCCGGATGGAACGCAAGCGCCAGGGCCTCGCTGTCTGATCGAAGCGCGCCTCGTGCGGCTGTAGGTTGGGGTGAGCGCAGCGAACCCCAACCTACGCGATAGCTGACGCCGGGATATTGAGCGGGGCTCAATACCAGCCGACGAGACGCGGTGCTTGCCGTCGCGGCCGCCGTAACGCCAGCAGCTCACGCGGCAACGCCGGTTCCAGCGCCAGCAGCACGATAAGCGGGGCGCCCACCAGCCAGAACGCCGGTGTCCAGCCGAGCAACTCGGTATACATCGGCACCAGGGTCGTCAGTAGCAATGCACCGCCACCCAGCAGCCACAGCAAGGCGGCACCGAGCAGGCGTTGGTGGTCGGGATGGCGACGCGGATGGGTTAGCGATTTCGGATGCATGAAGAACAGTCCAGTGGCCGATGACAACTGCAGACTGCGGCGTGCCCATCTCATAGGCTGCGACCTGCGCCCGTATGGCGCTGAACGTCGCGGGAGTGACCGCTTGTAGAATGCCCGGCAGCACGCCCTTTGCAGCACAAAAAATCTCTCCCGGAATTCGCATGAAACCAGCCCAGTTCGCCGTGTTCGGCCATCCCATCGGGCATAGCCGGTCGCCACAGATCCACCAGGCGTTCGCACAACAGTTCGGGATCGAGCTCGACTATCGCGCGATCGATGCGGCGCCGGCTGAATTCGCCGCGGACGTGCAGCGCTTTTTTGCCGAAGGCGGCTGCGGCGCCAACGTCACGCTGCCGCACAAGGCCGCCGCCTTTGCGCTGGCTGACCAACGCAGCGAGGCAGCCACCCGTGCCGGCAGTGCGAACGTGCTGACCCGGCTGTCCGATGGCCGGTTGGTCGCACACAACACCGACGGTGCCGGCATGGTGCGCGACATCACCGAGCGCCATAGCGTGGATCTGCGCGGTCATACAGCGCTACTGCTCGGTGCCGGCGGCGCGGCGCATGGCGTGGCCTGGAGCTTGCTGGATGCCGGCGTGGCGACGTTGACCATCGTCAACCGCTCGCCCGAAGCAGCCGATGCGCTGGCCGACGCGATCGGCGAACCGGTGCGCGCACATACCCGCTACTGGCAGGATCTGGCAGCGATTGGCAGCTACGACCTGATCCTCAATGCGACTTCGGCCGGCGTGCTCGGCGCGTCACTGCAGCTGCCGTTCTCGCTGGTCGGTGCCCGCGCTCTCTGCTACGACCTGTCCTACGGCGTCGCCGCCAGCAGCTTCCTCGCCTGGGCAAAAACCGCCGGCGCGCGTTATGCGTTCGACGGCCTCGGCATGCTGGTGGAAACCGCCGCGGATGCATTTGAACTGTGGCACGGCAAGCGCCCGAATACCGAGCCGGTTTACCAGTCGTTGCGCCAGTAATACGGTTGAACATGTTGATTCAGGCCAGGCAGTCTTGCCGGGCGGGCTGTGGCGCGTGCTGTATTGCGCCGTCCATCAGCTCTTTTGTTCTTTAGCCCGTTCTTGGGGATATTCCTGTCAAGTTTCGATTTCGATCGGTCTTTTAGTGGAAAAACCTTATAACTTAAGAAGTTAAGCGGATCTCTAGTGTTGGATGCCAAGCATCTTTGATTGACGGTTCTGACTACAAAGCCCGCCCTGCACCACCGCGACAATGGGTTCCAATCCAAAACCAAGCCGGCACCATCTACCTCATCGTCGACATCGACCTTAGGTAGCACACCTATGACCGCTCCAGCGTGTGCTGCAAGCTCTTGTAAGATCTTGCGTTCGCCGTTCGTGATATCGGCGGGCGAAGCTGCGACGAGTCGACCAGGATGTCTAGGCGCGCCGCGCCGATGCTTCCGCTTGTCTCGTTACACATGAATGTTTTAATTGGGCCTAGGGTAAGAAGGCCGCATTGCGGCGAACTTGGTGCTAGTGACATCCATGGAAATCGCAGTGCGGTAGCTTGATGTGCGGCGGGTCGATGTGGATCTTGGATGGGCTGACGTGAATCTCCGGCAGCTTTGGCAGTGGGATCTTTCCAATCGCGCCGCCAGCGCCCTTGATGACATCCACGGCGCCACCGGCCACGATGGTGCCGGCCGTGACCACAGCAGCTGGGTCAAAATTGCCAATTTGATTGCCTAGCCGCTGCAACTGATCCCAGCTCGCGGTCACCTGCATCTGAGATTGAGTTTTATAGGGACATGAGGCCGGATCGAAATTCGAAACCTGCACGTCTCTGACGCCAACATCCTTCATCTTCGCTGCAACGATGAGCCTAGCACCCTCTCGGGACGGGTCGACATCACCATAGCGAAACTCGACATGCGAGATCACGGTGCTACCTGTGTAGATCTGCGTGACGCAAAAATCATACTGGCGCGCGCACACCGTGCCGCTGAATACGAAACCCATTAACAGCAACGTAACAAGACGGGCAAATGAAATCATTGCTGTCTCCCTTTAGGCCAGCGTTCCGGAGACTAGGTTCCATAGCTGCCCAGGTGCACTCGGCTATCTGCCACAGAGCGCTTCTATCGCGCGTAGTGTAGTGGACACGACGACGCCTAGCTCGCCTTAACGCCCTGATGGTCGCTCTGCCTGAGCACCTTCCTCCGCCTCGCCTCTCCCGTGCGCCTACTCCAAGAAACTTGTCCATCGAGCGGTGGTCGGTGAGAGATATGTATGGAGAAAGGTCACGCCCCAACCGTGAGGGGCCATGTTCATCCTTCTGGCGCATCGGCAGGAATTACAATTACGGGAACTTCCCTTCCAGACGGCACCACCGGAGTAATGCTTCCCGACCAGCCATCTCCATCGATCCCTTGCGAGCTATTGAAATCCAAACTCTCGACCAGCAGTTGTTTGAACTTCTCGGCAGTTCTGACGGCGCGTGCCGCCACCTCCACGCTCAACTGGCCTTCTAGTTTTGAGATAGGGGTCCAACTCGTTCTGCCGCGATGCATATCGTCCACTTCGTCAGCCGTCAGGACCCTATCAGTCTCGACTACTTCAGGCTTGGCGTGAGCGAAGTCATTGCGAAACTTTAAAAGCCAACGTAGGGATTGCAAGGGCTCCTTCCCCGGATCGAACTCTGCGCCTAGCTGGGCGCATATCAGCCTGGCCTTTCCCCACGGGCTTAGGCGGTCGTAGTCCGCCCAGCCATTTACAATGCGTGAGCCAACCGCATTGCACATCGCTTCCACAAACAGGGAACACATCACCATGACGGTCAGCAACGAGTTCTGCCGCTCGTACTGGTCTTTCTCCGCCCGCTCCATGGCCGACTTAGCCGTCTGTAGGAACATGTGGTGTGCGGAAAAGTGTCGGCGCTCGCGGACGCGGTAGGTCTCGACTTCTACGTCGGGCGGCTGCTTCAAAGTGTCATTCTCCATCTGCACACTCCATCCCCGGTGGCGCGACCCAATTCCTAGTCAGACATTCTTAGCTACTAAACCCGTCTCTCCCTTCAATGACGTCGAGCACATAGAGGCTAGCGATGCGGGGGGAGCACTTCAAATTTGATGAAGTTATTGTCTCCCCTCCATCGAAATGGCGCTCTCGCGGCGTGACAAAGGGTACTACGGCGCCACTCTCAGAGCGTGAGAATGTCCCGGCGTACCTTACGCCGATGGCCAAAAGTACCCCACAAAAAACGTTCTGCCCTCGACATCGACTTGCTCGACGACTTTCATCCGGAACCAGACTCATCATCCGAACGATTCAACTACGATTGCCTGGACGACGAACTAGCTGACCTTGTGCTCAAAATTCTCAGCCTCGCAGATCATGTAGAGAGAGTGCGGGCACCTTCAACAACAACTACGAAGGCCAAAGGCAGTGCAAGCGTCCACGTTGCAGTCGATGATTGATAGGTACGAGGGCCACGCACCTTGAACAATGACCAGTATGCGTCCTGGTCTACACCTGACTTTCGCTTCAGGGTAAGGGATCATGAGCCCGTGGCAAAAAAAGGAGCATCACTTGTGACATTTCCCATAGAGCTAGTTGCGCGCATAAACAGTCACGAAGGCACCTTCAGCAGGAACCTGATACTCAATAGCGGTCTCACGGTTCTTCTTGGCCCCAACGGCTCAGGTAAAACGCATATCCTGCGGGGCCTGAAGACCAGCTTTGGGGACCACGTTACTGGGAAGAAAGTGCGATTCTTGTCGGCAGGACGGATGGGCCTGCTGGAGCAGTTCAGGTCGGATTTTGACGGCCAACGTGGCAACCTGCCAAATTACGACAATGCCTCATATGGTAGCAAAAGTGATTCGGTGCGACGGCATCTCACAGAGACCATAAATGGCGACTTTCAAACCCTAGCAGAGCGCGCAGACATCCTTGTAAAAATTCAGGAGCGCCTTAGGAAACTGTTTAAGCGCGATCTACTGATTGACTGGGACGCAGGAAAGCTAAAGATTGAGTTCTCGCGCCTGGATAATTCCGCCAAACCATACTCCTCGGGACGTGAGGCGTCAGGTCTCATGCAGCTCGTAGGCATTTTGTCAGCGCTTTATGACGATGAAGTAGGTGCGTTGCTACTCGATGAGCCCGAAGTCTCGCTGCACCCGCAGCTACAAGCATTTCTCTTGAAGGAGATTATCGGTGTCGCTGGTCACCCGTCGGAGGGTGGAAATAAGAAATTTGTGGTCATTGCAACGCACTCAACGGAGATGATTCAGGTTACGCGCCCCAGCGATTTGGCTTCGCTCATCTTTTGCTACGATCTCAGTTCGCCCCCCGTCCAGATTAGAGCAGACGCTGCCGAACTGCAGAATAAAAAAATTCAGGTGCTAATTGCTCGGCTTGGCCAAGAGCATAAGCTTTCATTGTTTTGCAAACAGCCACTTTTGGTCGAAGGCCCTTCAGACGTAATGATATGTAGCGCCCTGTCAAATAGGGCCAATTTGCACTTGGAAGCGGCGGGCTCGCAACTACTCCCGGTAATTGGAAAGGGGCAGATGGCAGTTGTGACAAAACTGCTTCGCTTGCTAGGAAAAGCTCCAGTTCTATTGGTTGATGCTGATGGTTTTGTGGATGGATTGGACTTAATCCGTCAGTTTCTCACCGACTGCGAAGCCGCAGATGAGGACGCCTCCCAGCTCGGGTTCCCTTCGGCCAGAAGCATGGCGACTGGTATTCACGGGGATTTCTGTAAGCTTGTACATGCTCGATGGGACGAGATTTCACCGCTTGCCGAATTGCATCCGTATTGGCGGAACAAGGCGACCGGAGACGAGGAGCTTGCCAGACGACGCGCAGCCTTCTGCACGCTCTTTACCGCCTCTGCGGTGGAATTGTCGAAGCTACCAACTCATATTGAATGGACGTCCATTCGGCAGAGACTTACAGCGCTCCTCGATGTACTGGAGAAGCTAGGTCTCTTTGTATTGCGACGAGGTACAATCGAGTCCTACTACCAGAAGTCAGACCGGTTCGCTTCGATAGAAAAGCCGAGCGCAGCTGCGGATGAGATGGAATACATTGGCCAATGCGAGAAGCTAGCCCTTCAGGAGCCTTACGCGGACATTCTTCGGTGCATACAGTTTGCCTCAAAAGCTGAGACCATATCTGAAGCAGATGCTCTGAGAGATCTGTTGCTCTCCGTTGTCGCACCAGCGCATGCGCGATTCAAGTCTGGCGATACCGCGGTGAGTTTTAATGTGTTGGCCCGACAAATATTGGGCGAGCGCTCAAAGATATTCGATCTCGCAGTTGAGGATGGTTCTTTGGTCATCTCAATTGCCAGCAAGATTCTAAATATCCAAGGGTTTCCGCTGACGTTGGCGAAGGACGACGACGTCGCCAAGGCCATTGGCTCGGCACTAGCCTGTAATGTGTAACAAGCCGTGACCAGTGGTAAACGTGGCGTTGTGGATACAGCGGCACCGCCTTAGCAGGCTGCTGAAAAACCGCCCGTCTTGAGCGTTCGTTGCTGCGGCTGGAATTGATCGATGGTGACCAAGCTCAGGTTGGTGTGACATCGGCCCGGTTTCCGATCCATTTTCGGCGGTTCTGACGCCTTCAACGGCTCTTTCATGCCGGTTCCCCGAGCTGCAGGCGCAGCTGTCCCAAGGTTCGCATCCGCACCAGGTTGTAGCCGGTCATCGCCAGCATGAAAACCTGATCCACTTTCGCCATGCCGCGCACCATCACTTGGCGGATCGGGCCGATGAACTTGGCCCAGCCAAAGCCCTGCTCGATCAGCTTGCGCTTGCGCTGGGAGATGCCATAGCCCTCGGTCGCAGCGATGTCGTCAGGCATGGCCGAGCGACGGTTACTCGTGTTCTGTGCCACATGGGGAATGACCTTCAGTTCATGCAACGCCTGCACAAACTCGGCAGCGTCATAGCCCTTGTCCGCGCCTACCGTGACCTGCACACCTTCGGCGGCCGCTTGCACAGCATCGTTGATCATCACCTTGGCCGCTTCGCGTTCGGCAAAACCGTCAGCCTGCGTCACCCGCGCATTGGCAATCAATCCGTGGCGGTTGTCGCTGAGCGTGTGGCCGATGTAGCGAAGCTCGCTGGCGGTGTTGCCCTTGCGATACAGCCGCGCCTGCGGATCGGTCTTCGATGCATGCGTGTCGTTGCTGCGCGACTTGCCACGGAAGTCACTGCCGTCACTGTCATCACCGTCTTTGCGCACAAAGCTCTTGTGGCCGGCCCAGGCTTGAATCAGCGTGCCATCGACGCTGAAGTGCTCGCCCGACAGCCAGCCCTCCTGATCAGCCTGCGCCAGCACCTCGTTGAACAAGGCCACGATCACGTCGTGCTCGATCAGCCGATCACGGTTCTTGCTGAACACTGTCGGCACCCACACCGCATCATCCAGCGCCAGGCCGACGAACCAACGGAACAGCAGGTTGTACTGGACCTGCTCCATCAACTGCCGCTCGGAACGGATGCTGTAGAACACCTGCAGCAGCATCGCCCGCAACAACTTCTCCGGCGCGATGCTGGGCCGGCCACCCTTGGCCTCATCAGCGTACATCTGCGCAAACAAACCATCGAGTCGAACCAGCGCCTCGTTCACTCGCTCACGGATCGGTCGCAACGGGTGTGACGCCGGCACGAAGTCGTCCAGTTTGCGGACAGTGAACAGGCTCTCTTGCAGGACATCGGCACCACGCATCTGAAGGTCTCGAGGCAGGCAGGTCGGGAGGAGGAGAGTCTACGATGTGGCGGAGGTATTTCAGCAGCCTGCTAGTGCAGGTGCTCCGGGAGCAGCTAACGGATTGGTCATCCCCGGAGTGACGGCGGCAAGCGCCACGGCTGCTGCCCCTAGTCTTTGGTCGGCAGGACTAAACGGCGGGGATAATTCTGTCTTTTGGTCGGGGTACGCGCAGGGTGCACGCGGCATCGCCGAGGGTCTCGGTGGCACCACTCTCGAATCTACGCCCATAGGGGGGGGGCGCTAGACTATCTTTCAAATACTGTCGGCGTCCCTGGATTGGGACCAGTATGGAACGCGGCTTCTGCAACATTCGCTGGCAACGCAACAGGTACCGCCACCGCGGTGGTTCTCTCAGAAGGAGCAACGTGGTCAACGATCGAGCTACCGATCCTGACCGCGCGTGCCATTCCGATTGTGTTTTTTCTACCCTAGTCGCTCGGAGAATCTAGTGAGTGCGCACTATCAGGTAAGGCTAGTTGCTCGAAATGAGGGTATCGAGTATTCCGATGAGTATGACGTCTACCGGTTCAATGTGGAGCTAACGGACAGAGAATGGAAAGTCTATTTGCCCGGCTCAAGAGGAAAAGACTATCGAGCCTACGAGTTGGCTGGTGAGGAGAAAGACATAGTTCTTCCCAGGGTCAAGAAATATCTTGAATCGAGGAAATATTTCGGAGTTGTTGGTCCCACATATCCCGTGATCTTTGAGCGCAAACAATTCTAGCGAGCAGTTGCAGATACGACATGCTGGAAAACGGGGCCGACATCCGCTACATCCAGGCACTGCTCGGCCACGCCAGCGTGGCGACGACGGAGATCTACACCCACGTCTCGATCGACAAGCTGCAACAGATCCACGCGGCCACGCACCCGGCGAAGCTGGCTCGCACAGCGCGGGTAGCCATCGACGACGAACCGATCGGCTGAAGGTCTCATCTCGCCCCAGCCTGTTGCACTATCACTTGCGCGCGTGCGCTGCGCCACCGAAACTCGCGTCTAGGGGAAAATCGCCTCGAACAGGGAGAAGGTGTCTTCGTCATCTGCGCGCTAACCCGCACCACGCCTAGGGAAAACCCGCTCCGATACGACGGAATCGTGTCAGGGGCAACTCTCTATGCCTATGTGGGGAGTGATCCGCTCAGCCACACCGACCCCCTTGGGCTGTTCCTGTGGCCGTGGGAATCACCAGTCATGATTTACGGCGGCACTCCGGCCGAGCAGGCTCAGGTTGAGGCTGCAGTTAATCAAGTATTGTCAACGCCGCGTGGACAAGAAATGCTCGCCCAAATCGATGGTCCTTGGTACGATCATGGAAATGCGCAGGAGCTCTACATCAATGACGATGGGCAAAATGAATCCCCATCCCTAGGGAGCGGTGAGCTGTACGTGGATCCGGATTCGCATGTTCCTATTCCGACGGCAAATGGCAGGATTTTCGCCTCCCTGACAAGAATTATTGCGCATGAATTAGGTCACTCGCTGATGTGCGACGACGATGATGGTCCAGGCAGAATGAACAACGTAAACAAAAACGAGAACCCTGTTGTCAATGCGCTTGGCCAGCCTTCACGAACTAGTTATTAATCTCAATACAATCGAAATGTGGTGTCGAATATGAATCGATTTGCATGTGCATTTTTTGTAGTTGTCGCCACTTTTTCGATTATTGGATGCGGTCGGTCGCCCAGCACTTGTTTTCCAAGGAAGGGGGTGTCAGAGCTGAAGCTGTTGAAGGTTGACCGAGCAGTTAGCGATGCAGAAGCGGCGTACAAATCTGGCGATCGTCGATTGATAGGCGTTTATGGCTATTCTGTCGAGATTCCAGGCTTTAATGGTGATCCGTACCAACATAAGAATGAGACAAAAATGTTGGACGGCACGGGCGATGTTTTCTGCACCAAGGAAGAGGAATTGTTGAATCAAAATGCTCGCATTTACGCGAAGAAATACAATGAGGCGATGCTTCTTCAGCTGAAAGCTGGTACTTGATGGTGATTCAAAGATGCGTAGTTTGGCGATCGTCTTATTTGTTGCCGCTTTGGCGCTATGGCTGCTTGGTGGCAGCATCGTACACATCCGTGCGGGTATACGACTTGGCATAAGTAGTAAGCGACTTGGCATGTGGATGCCAATTTGGATTCCATGGAGCATGCTTACTGGTCAGGAACGTCTTAAAATCATAATGATCCTTCTGTTTTTGGTCGGCTCTTACATATTTTTCCGAGAGGTTTACGCGCCGTAAACGCCCTCAAAAGGGAGCTGCCGTGGTAGGTTTTTAAGTTGCGCTAGCGATTGGAGAAAAGGAGAAAAGGAGACGGAGGCTGAGGTTTCCCCACGTTTTCATGTTGCCACGGCCATCTGATCAAGCAATGCGGGAGACGGCTTTCGTATCTGCTCCATGAGTTCTTCAAGCTTGGCATTTGACCATCGTCGCACCAGT
>Ga0302307_10001940_pt1 | contig 12800 bp, 13 predicted proteins | sample III_Palsa_E3_2_FD_200530 | JGI IMG/M metagenome (GOLD analysis project Ga0302307, IMG submission 200530) | Peat permafrost microbial communities from Stordalen Mire near Abisko, Sweden - III_Palsa_E3_2 | ecosystem: Environmental > Terrestrial > Soil > Palsa > Peat permafrost | place: Sweden... | reverse complement strand
TGTCCCCAAGACGAGCGAGTAGCTCTTGGTAAATTCCGCGCCAAACAGAAATATCTGAGCAGAGAAGTAAGCCCACAAAAGGAACACGAGCAGCGATCCCGCGGCGCCATACACCGACGAAAACACGCTCTTACCGAGGTAGTAGCCAATGGCGAATTTGCCGATGTTAAAGAGTATCGCGGTCACCAGCCCGCCAACCCAGACATCGCGCCAATGCAATCGCTCCTGCGGGACGTACTTGTAGACGAGCGCAAATAGCACGGTGTAAATGACCAGGTTCAATAGCACATAGCTGACCAGCAAGGATGAATGCCAATCGCCGAAATAGTGCGCCAGCCAGGCAGCCATGACCGCGAGCGCCGCGCTCATTATCAATGAGACCGTGAGCAAAAAGCCGACGCCAAAGACCAGCCCGATCGATAGAAACCTCGAGCGCACGAATCGCCAAACGCCGCGCTGCCTATTGCGCTTCGGTATCCCCCAAATCCTGTCCAGTGATGTCTGCAGTTCTACAAAAACACTGGAGGCGCCGACGAGCAAAGTAACAACGCCTATGACGGTCGCAATGCGGCTCTTTCCCATATAGGCCGCGCTGGCAATGAGACTTTGCGCCGTGGAGGCTCCCGCGTTCCCCAACAGGCTCTGCATTTGGGGCAACAGGGTCGCGCTCACGGAATCGTCACCGATGATGGCCCCAAGCACGCCGATCGCAATGATAAGAATGGGTGTGACGGCAAACACAGTATAAAAAGCCAGCGCCGCTCCCATGGTCGACGCGTCGTGCTCCCTCCAAGCGTGCGCCGACTGCACCAGAATGTCTTTGATGATCCAAACCAGCTTGAACCTACGCCGGAGAATCGCGGCAGCGTTCATATTGCAATCCCTGGGGAGTCGCGATTCTCACTTACACTGCTTATACACGTGCCCGTACTTGGCAATTCGCGGAATCTAAAAGCGCCGGGAGATTGTAAGAATTACAAGCCACATCATATGCAGTGGATATCCGATGGTCGGGTCGGCCACGTAGACTCTTCAGATGAACACGCACGAAGCCCGCACCTCGATACTTCTATTGGAGCCCGAGATCCTTATTCGGATGGTGGTTGCCCAATATCTTCGCGAATGCGGCTATTTCGTCATCGAAGGGGTCGCCGCCGATGACTTTCGCGCCTTGATCGATAGCGCTCAGCGGCCGCACATCGTTCTGGCCGATGTCCGCCTCGCCGACGCGACCAGCGGTTTTGAACTCGCGCGAAGTATCCGACAGACGCATCCTGATATTGATGTTATTTTGACTTCGGGGATCGCGGGAGCCGCCGACGAGGCGCACGATCTGTGCAGTGAAGGCCCGATCAAGAAGCCGTATCACCCCAGGGATGTGGAGGCCCGCATAAAGATTTTACTGGGGCGGCGGCGCGCCTCGAAGCGTGCATGAGGAATGGGAGTGATGGAGCAGAACGCTGCTGAGAGTCAGGGTAATGAAAACCGCCGCAAGAGGATACTGCTCGTCGAGGATGATTTCTTGATCCGCTCGAGCGCGGCCGACTATTTGCGGGATACCGGCTTTGAAGTTTGCGAAGCCGTCAATGCGCACGAGGCCATGGCAGTGTTGAGCACAGGGGCAACGATCGATGCCGTGTTCTGCGATGTCAATCTGGCATCCGACATCGACGGACTCGCGTTCTCGCGCTGGTTGGCTGAGCATCATCCAAAGCTGCCCATAATTCTCACCTCGGGAGACTCCGGCACCGCGCGCCTCGTGACGGAGACAACGACGCTGCGCTTTGTCGCCAAGCCCTATGTCTTAAGTGACATCGAACACCACCTGGCTGACCTAGTGGGCTCAAAATAGCCTCGCGAGCATGCGCGCGGTAGTGCGGCCGCTCACGACATTCTCAGGTGGCGGCAAAAATTGCGATGGCGTCTGCATGGATGCCGGCGCAATCGATAAGCGGAAAGTCCGTGTCTCGTTCGTTGAAGGCCAGTGCGAGATCGGTGCCTCCGAGCATGATTGCCTCGACGCCAGATTCGTTGAGCAACTTTTTGCTGACCGCGGCAAAGACCGCGCGCTGAGCTTCTGTAACCGTGCCGGACGCCGCCATCGAAACATAGGCTTGGTGCACATCTTCTAGATCCCGGCCGCTGGGCGGGACGATTTCCACGCCGGGAACGCCTGCATAGAGGCGCGTCTCCATGACCGTTCGAGTTCCGAGGATGCCGATCCGTTTGAAAGCTCGTTGTTCAATGGCTCGTTTAACTTCGGAAATCATGTCAACAACGGGTAGCACGGATGACGCCTTGAACGCGTCGATACAGAAGTGGCCGGCGATGGATGTTATAGCGACACAGTCGGCCCCCGCGGCTGCCAAGCGGTTAGTCAGCTTCATGAAGATGGCGACCTGGGCAGCGGCGTCATTATTTGCGAGATTGCCGAGCAGTGTTGGTGTGTCGGCGTGCACGATCGTCAGCTCAAGCGCCGCCTTCTTGCTGGCAAACGTTGAAATCAGGCGTCGATAGTAAAAATCAGTCGCCGCAGGGCCGATCCCTCCGATAAGGCCAATATGCATTTGCAGCTCCCCTGACCGCTTCGCGGAGACAATTTGGGAAGTCTAGCTCCCTAGGATTGAACCGTTGGGCGTCTTAGAGATCTTGTCCAATAGGTCATCTTCATCGCGGGTCTGCGACTTTTCCAGAGCCGTTCGTAAACAGCTGCCCGACCGTGTCACAGTGGGTATCACGATAAGATCGCCACGAAGCTTGCGCATGCTTTAAGCTGCTAACTGCATCATTCAGATCTTGCGCGACCATGGCCTTTTCATCTGCGGCGCTTTTCTGAATGTTCGAGCGCGAGGCTTCGTAGTATTTTTCAAGCGTCGCATTGAGCGACCCGATGACACTGTTTAAGCACGACAAAGAGTCGACGCTCGACAATGCTATGCACTTCTCCGCACTCGGCATGATGAAGACACTTTGCGCCAGACACGGGCCGCTCATCGCGGAAAGTAATGCTACGGACCATGCAACAGTAATAAATCTGCTCATCGCGATCTCACTCATTTATCGATGAAAACGGCTGATCAAAGCGACTAACCGCTTCCCACCCCTTTGTGATGCTTGCCATCGGCAACAATTGGATATCCAAGTTGGCCTTCTGTCAGCAATCCTTTAGTTCGGAAACTTCAACTCCCGCTGAATCGCCAGAAAGCGCTGCTCCTTGCGCAATGGGTCCAGGAGCGGGTCAGTCTTCAGAAGCTCCAGGCCCGGGTCCCGCAACTGCCACGCCGTCTCGAGCCATTCGAGCGCCTTGGGCAGATTGCCCCACTGCGCGTAGATCGTGGCGTTCTGGTAAGCCGCGGCATCGCCCATTGCTGCCTTCAATTTCGTAAGCTCGGCTTCCGCATCCGCGTGTCGGCCGAGTTTGTCATAGATCACCGCGAGGCACTGGTGACTCACCCAGTAGTCCGGCTTCGTCTCGCATGAGGCGCGCGCGCGCTCAAGATCCCCGAGCCCATAAAAACTAAGCCCGAGATTCCCGTAGGGCGCCTTGACCACGGGATCAAGACTGATCACTTCTGCCCAAGCTGCAATCGCCTCCTCATAGCGTCGGGCCCTATACAGCGCCCTGCCAAGCACGGAATGGGTTTGGCGAGCGAGAGGATCGAGCACGACTGCGCGATGGAGGGCCGCAACGCCCGCATCGAAGTGTCCCATTGCGGATGCAAAGCCGCCGCTGTATCGGAGAACTTCTGCATTACCCGGTGCGAGTGCCAGGGCCCGCTCGTACTCTGTATTCGCCCGCGCGAAGTTAAGGGTGGTATCCGAAACGAATGCCAATGCGAGGTGGGCCTGGGCCAGATCCGGCGCGAGCTCAAGCGCCTGGCGCGCATCCGCCTGCGCCTTTTCAAAGCCTTCACGCACCGCCGCCGGCGTCTCGGCCTCGGTGGCGACACCGGTGAAGGCAAGCGATCGGGCGGCAAATGCGAGTGCATAGTGTGAATCCAGGCGGATCGCTTCGGTGTACGCGGCAATCGCGGCGGGGATGTCTTTCACTCCGACTCTCGAGCTATACGCCTTGGCCCCCCGCAGATACGCATCGAAGGCGGCCGGGTTACCTGTTCCGCCGAGCTCGACTTTGGCGGCGATATCCCCGAAGAGCGTGACTTGCAGTGCGCTCGCCACTGAGGTGGCAATCTCGGTCTGCAGCTTCAGCACATCGCCCAAGTCCCGGTCATAGGTCTTCGACCACAGGTGAAAGCCCGTGACCGCATTGATCAACTGAGCTGTGATGCGGATGGTGTGCTCCGAGCGCCGCACGCTTCCTTCGAGGACGGCACCCACATTCAGTTTGCGCGCGATAGTGTCAATGTCGGTGTCTTTGCCTTTGAATGAAAATGCCGAAGTGCGCGCGGCCACTTGCAGCCCATTGATCTCGGCCAGTGAGTTGAGGATCTCCTCCGTGAGCCCATCGGAGAAGTACTCCTGGTCTTTATCCCCACTCATGTTCGCAAACGGCAGCACTGCGATCGAGTGCGGCGGCGGGTTAAAGTCGGGCACGGGAGCGCTCCGAGTGGCAGATCCCGGCACTGCCGCAAGCTGCGCGCCATGCTTTGAGAATACCCATCGGTTTGCTAGGTAACCGAGCGTAAGGACCACCACGGCGATCGTTGCGAGCACCGCCTTCGAGCGCCAGGGTGCCGGGACGGACTTTGGGGTTGTCGGCACAGCGTTCCCGCCCAGTTCCCGGGGCAACTCTCCCGACAATAGGCGGTGCACATGCTCGACAAAGGCATCCGTGTTCGCGCCTTGTGCCAGGCGCGTCCACTGCACCTCGCGAAACTTCTCCGGCACTAACGCTTGCGAATCGGACGTGCCATCGATGACGACCGGGAGCAGGAAGGCCCGACCGCCGGCCATATCGAGCGTACGCGCCACTGCAAGGTTCCACTCGCGCCGGAAATACCCTTCTTCGCGCGACTGAGTGCTCTCCGAGATCATGGGCACGAACAGGTAACACGCCTTGATCTGCTGCCGGATAGATGCATCCCAGGTATCACCTCCGCGAAGTTCACTTTGGTCGAACCACACCTCGACGTCCGCGCTGCGCAGTGCGTTGCATAACCGCTCCGCAGCGGGCGCGTCCTGGGACGCATAACTAAGGAACACCGCCCTGCCGGAGTCAGTCACGGCGCTCTCGTCACCGAGGGGCCCGGAGGATTTTCTGGTTCGGCGCGGTCGGCCATAACGCGGACTCTTCGCTAGTGTACTGCTAGCCTACCCTAAGCTATGAGCTGACGCTTTCCTGCCGCTATTTCTTCTGCTCGAATGTCTCTGATTGGCCGCCTGCGGCCTTTCGACCCCCTCCGAAGCGGCCATTCCGCCAGATTTGACAGTGCCAATTTAGCGGGCGTAACAACATCTTTTCCCGCGGGAGGCCGGATGCATTAGTGCGGACCAACACCGTCGGGCACGGTCCCGTCGTCTTGACTTTATATGGGTTGACGCCCGTAATCAGAATTCGCGTGCTCGGTCGGGGACGCAGAAGAACCAAAAGGGAGCGACAAATGAACACTCTCTCAAACTGGACATGGACGCTTGCGCTTGCGACTTCGCTACTGTCGGCTGTCGTCACAGCCCCTGCGGCACACGCGCAGACCCTGACCACTCTGCACAGTTTCTGCTTAAAGAGGCATTGCACGGACGGCTTAATGCCCACCGCCGGGCTGGTGCAGGCCACCAACGGGGACCTTTACGGGACAACGGAAAATGGCGGGATCAATTACACCTCTGAAGATTGTGCGAGCGACGGCTGTGGCACCATCTTCAAAATCACTCTCGGCGGCACACTGACCAGGCTATACAGCTTTTGCTCCCAAACCAATTGTACAGACGGCGCCAATCCCCTGGCGGGGTTGATCCAGGCCACCAATGGGGACCTCTACGGGACGGCGGCTACGGGCGGTGCCAATAACAACGATGCAGCAGGTTGTCCGACCGGCTGCGGCACGATCTTCAAAATCACTCCGGCCGGCACGCTAACTACGCTTTACAGCTTCTGTTCCCAACCCAGTTGCGCGGACGGCGCAACCCCGGTTGGCGGGCTGATCCAGGGGGCCGACGGGAACTTCTACGGGACAACGGGGTATGGCGCCAACGGCTATGGGACGGCCTTCATGATCACACCCAGCGGGACACTGACCACGCTTTACACCTTCTGCTCCCAAACCAATTGCGGGGACGGAGCGTATGCCTTTTCAGGATTGATCCAGGGCACCGACGGAAATTTCTATGGGACCACGACGCAAGGTGGGATCCACGCCAACGCTGTTGATTGTCCGATCGGTTGTGGCACGGTCTTCGAAATCACGGGCGGCGGCTCGCTGACAACGCTATACAGCTTTTGTACGCAAACCGACTGCGCGGACGGCACGCTCCCTTATACGGGGCTGATTCAGGGCACTGACGGGAACTTCTACGGAACAACGTCGTGGGGCGGCCCCAACATCATGTGCGTGAACGAGGGTGTCGATTATGGCTGTGGCACAGTCTTCAAGCTTACCCCAGCCGGCGTGCTGACCACGCTTTACAGCTTCTGCTCCCAAGTAAACTGCACCGACGGCAAGCTACCCAATGGGCTGATCCAGGCCACAAACGGGAATTTCTATGGGACGTCGTTCGAAGGTGGGCTCGCCAATACCTGCGTAAGTGGTGGTGTCGATTACGGCTGCGGTACCGCCTTCATGATCACGTCGAGCGGTACGCTGACCACGCTTTACAGCTTCTGCTTCCAAACAGACTGCACCGACGGCGGATTACCCGAACAGTCGCTGATTCAGGATACCAATGGAACGTTCTACGGTGCAGCGGCGCAAGGCGGGACCAAAGACGGTGGCACGGTCTTCAGCTTTTCGGTGGGCCTTGGCCCGTTTGTCGAAGCGCAGAGCACCTCGGGCAAGGTAGGAGCTACTGTAAAGATTTTGGGGACCGATCTGACCGGCGCGAGCAGTGTCACGTTTAATGGCACCGCGGCGAAGTTCACCGTGGTCTCAAGCTCCGAAATAAAAACCGCGGTCCCGAGGGGCGCGACTACCGGAATCGTCGAAGTGGCAACCCCCGGTGGCACGCTCATGAGCAACGTGACCTTCACCGTGCAGCCGTGATCAATCATAAGCGCAATTCGGTATAAGAGCGCGTTCTGTACTACCGCTTTTGGCCGTTCTGAGACGGATGCAAGTGTTTGGTTACCGCCATCCGTCGCGAATCGACCCTCCTGAGACATACGGGTTGCTCCAAAGCAGTCAGCCAAGACCTATAAAGCGGACGGTCGGATTCGTATATGCTGGCCGTCGCGGCGAGACCGACGACAGCCCCGCAGAGGGTACTCGGCCGCCTGCGGCAGCGGGAGAATGTCTCGATGGCGGAGCCGACTAAGGCCGTATTCCTGAGCTACGCCTCGCAGGATGCCGAGGCGGCGAAGCGCATTTGCGAGGCGCTGCGGGCGGGCGGCATCGAGGTCTGGTTCGACCAGAGCGAGTTGCGCGGCGGAGATGCGTGGGACCACAAGATCCGCAAGCAGATCCGCGACTGCGCGCTGTTTATTCCCATCATCTCGGCCACGACCCAAGGACGCGAGGAAGGTTACTTCCGGCGCGAGTGGAAACTCGCCGTCGATCGCACGCATGACAGGTCCGAGCGGAGAGCGTTTCTGGTGCCGGTAACCATTGACGACACCGGGGATGCGGAAGCGGACGTGCCGGACGCCTTCAGGGCGTTCCAGTGGAGTCGATTGCCTGCAGGAGAAACCGCCCCGGCATTCGTGGCACGCATCTCCCAGCTGCTCTCCCCGAGTGAGGCCCCGGCGCCGGCACAGGGCCGACCGTCAACCGGGTCTGCTCCCACCTTCCGTCCGCCCACTGCGAGTGCTGCGACATCCCGGCGATCGAAACTCCTACCGGTGCTGATTGCGGCGGTAACCCTCCTTGGCGTCGGCTACTTCGCGCTGGATAGGTTTGTGCTGTCGAAGCGCACATCGGCGTCGGCCATTGCCCCATTGCCCCGTGAGTCCGAAGCGACCCCGATCAACGATAAGTCCGTCGCTGTGCTGCCGTTTGCCGACATGAGCGAGAAGAAGGATCAGGAGTATTTCTCCGACGGCCTCGCCGAGGAGCTCCTGGACCTCCTCGCCAAGATCCCGGGGTTGCACGTCATTGCGCGAACATCATCCTTCTCCTTCAAGGGCAAGTCGGACGACATCCCGACGATCGGCAGGAAGCTGCACGTCGCGAACATTCTCGAGGGCAGTGTGCGCAAATCCGGCGACCGCCTGCGGGTCACGACGCAGCTCATCCGTGCCAGTAACGGCGAGGAGCGCTGGTCCGAGACCTACGACCGGGAGCTCAAGGATGTGTTCGCCGTGCAGGATGAGATCGCTGCAGCGGTGGTGGGGCAACTGAAGCTCAAACTCGCCCCAATGCCGCAGACCGCTGCGCTGCGCACCTCGAACATCGAGGCCTACAGCGAGTACCTGCGCGGCCTGCAGTTCGGTAACCTAGGGGACGATCGGCGCGCAGTCGAGGCCTATCGCAAGGCGATCGCGCTCGATCCGAACTACGTCGCGCCTTATGAGGGCCTCGCGGTGGCGGAGTACCAGGTTGCGGCTGACACTGCCGATGCGGCCGGATACCAGCGGGCGAAAGATGCAGCGGCGAAGGCGGTGGAGCTGGGACCGGATGATCCGGATGGCTACGCAGCGCGTGGATTCATTCGATACGCGCTGACCTGGGACTGGGCCGGGGCGCAGGCGGATTTCGAAAAGGCGATCGCGCTCGATCCGGGCGATGCCCGATTCCAAGAACGGTACGCGTCCGTGCTATTGACCCTCGGCCGGATACCCGAGGCGATTGCAGCGAGGAAGAAGGCGATCGAGCTCGACCCGTTGAAGTCTAGTCCATGGGGGAACCTTGCCCGTCACCTTACCTTCACCCGAGACTTCCCCGCCGCTCACGAAGCGATTCGTCGTGCGCTTGAGATCAGCCCGGAAGATCCCTTTGAGCTGAACGCCCTCGGTGTGCTGCAACTGGTCGAAGGCAATGCTCAGGATGCGCTCGCGACCTTCCGCAGGAGCGGGCTGGAGTTCGCTCGCCTCTACGGCGTCGCGATGGCCGCGTACACACTGAAAGACCCGAAGGCATCGCAGCAGGCTCTGGATGAGCTGATCGCGAAGCATGGGGCAGAGGCCCCCTATCAGGTCGCTGACGTCTATGCATGGCGCGGCGAGAAGGCCCCGGCATTCGAGTGGCTGGAGCGATCTTTCGCGCAGCGGGATGGGGGTCTGACCACAATCAAGTACGACCCGCTGGTGGACTCACTTCGCGGTGATGCGCGCTACAGGGCGATGTTGCGCAAGCTGAAGCTGCCGGAGTGAGACGCTAACGAGCGCTGAGAAATTCGCGACCTTCGGGGAAGGCCAGTCGCGTGGCCGCTTCGGGGAAAACGCTGGGCCGTCGGTGACCGGCAGCTCTTGGGAGTCGCCTCTCGACCCTGAGCGGGCTCTAATGACGGTCCGCTTTCAGGTATTGGAACCGCGAATCACTCAAACCGATTCTCAGCGACATTCAACCGAACCCTACGGCCATGTACCCAACGAATGTTACGACGGCAAGGATCAGCCCGCAGCATATCGACACTGCTACTAGTTTCACCAGATTTGATGATCGACGAAAGCGAATTGGCACGGCCACCAGAATGACCACTCCAATGGCGGCGAGGTATAGAAAGCCATCGAGCAATCTGAATAAAGAAGATTCACTGACGTGCGGCCTGAGACAGACAACAAGGATCGTCCATCCCACTAAGAACATAGGGACCAGCGCTAGGTACAAATACGCGCGTCGACTCACAGTGATATGACCAACAGAAGTTTTCCTCTATCGAATGTTCGCCAGGCATGACAGATCAAAATGTTGCCTGCAGTAATAATAGCCCCGCAGCCTATGATTTCTGCAGTCACGCCAAACACAATTGATGGATTCCTCCGACACATTGTCTGGAAGATCGATACTTGAGCGGGCGCCCTGAGCGCCTAACCATCGACGTAAGGCCGTCAAAATTGCAAGTTGATGTTGCTCGGAGAGAGCTTCTCCCTTGGGATTTAGCCAAAATCTAAAGTCACAGGTAATCAAGACTGGGTACGATCGCGAGCCATCCGTTTCGTTATGGACACCTCTTTCCCAATACATCTGCAGTTCCCTCGGCGGTTCCCTGTACACGATATGTCCATCGCGCCCCTTGAGCTCGCCAAAAAAATCGCCGACTGCAACATTCTCGCCAGTCATACTGTGGACTCGAGAATCGAGAGCATGCCGATGGCCCAATATTCAATTTCAGTCGCATTGAACGTTCGCGACGTCGAGGGATCTCGCCCGGGCAGCACGCGCCCTACACCAACCATCCCGCCTGATTGGCGAATGTGATCGAGAGACTCGCCAACATAGCGGGGAGCCAGGGTAACGTAGTGCAATGCTTCGCCGCGATATGCCGTCGGTGCCTCGCAAATTCCAAGAAGATAACTCGGCTGCCAATTCGGCAAGTCAGGACCCCGGACCAGCCCACCTTCAGAGAGAATTATCTCATCGAGGTCGCCTGGGCCGCCGTCTCTGAGGTTCAACCGATATCGTCGCGTGTCCATGGCGCAAGCCTATCGTAAGCCGCGAACGACAGCTAACCGGCGACGATTTCAGCGCCGCGAACTTCCGGTGTTGGCCGGGGGCGGCGGGTCCGCGGTCCACCCGCAGGCGTCCGTCGCTGATCGACCCTGTGCCGACGCCCGTGAACGGCCGCTATCCGATTACCACGATGCAGGCGCGAGGGCCTTAAGCCGAATCCATACGTCATCAGTGATCGTACTCTTCCACACAACACCTAACATCCGCCGAAAGGCCGGGTTCGTACGAGCGCAGGACTCCACTTTGTCGATCAAAAACGCTCCATGATTCGTCATCAAATCTTCAAACGGCCCCGCACCGACCATTCCCAGTATTTCGTCGCTCTGATCAAGGGCTACTGCTTCCTGGATGACATTCCAGGCGGCCGAGGGTTCCGAGTCGCACAGCTCCATCATCCGATCAACGACCCAGAACAATTCCTCATATTCAACCGACCCTTTGGGACTGCGTTGAAACCGAATCCATATCGCCGCCAGACCGCTTATATCGTTCATAAAATAGACCCGGATTCGGATGACGGAAGTCAGGATGCGACCGACCCTATACCGCAAGCATTCTAGCCGTATGAACGTCTCAAGGTGGCCGACTGCCGCCGGAATGCGTCGGACTGCCGGTGTCGACCCGTTGTTGACGGTCACGAGCGGCAGCAAACGTTCGTTCAGTTACGGCGCATCAATCCAGCGCTGGGTATGAAACGCCACCAATCGATCTGCCGCATCGAAACAGAAATCTGTCGATGTTTCATACCCCATTGGGAACGGAAGTAACGGCACACCGCCAATGTTGTAAACAGAAATCCTCTTGAATTTCTCCATGGTCGTTGGTGCGCAATATGTGGCTTCCGGCATGTCCATTGGTCCGTGAATACCCAAGGCTGCTGCCACTTGCATGCCGGACATACCTGGTTTTATTTTCGGTGCGATTCGTTGGTCTACAAACCTCGGCGCAAACCACACCCAGCAGCTTGCAAGCCCAAGCAAATAGATTCCAAATAAGCTAATCAAGAACTTTCGCATACGGACCGTTAAGCATTAGAACATGGACTAGGGCGGATCGCGCTTTATATCGATGACCGCTTTGCGGCAGGGTTTTCGGGACATTGACTGACCGCAGTTGGCCGACTGTTGACGATTGCGACTCCTCTTTTTTCGGTATCCACCGTTCGAGAATAGCGCTAGTACGTACTGCGTTGACTCTGAATGCGCCGCGAAAGCCAGGGTCACAATCACGGCAAACAAAATGGAATGACCCCGATGTCGATTGCTATGCCAATTTCACCAGCGTATAGGACTTGGGCTTCAAAGACGCGAGCTCGCGCAGCAGAGCTGGAACCAGAGGCAGCAGCGCCGATAATTCATTCGACACCGAATCGAGCACAACCAACGCAATGGGCAATGTGGCAAGGTTCTGCTGAAATGGCAGATTCTTGTCTACAGTTACAAATGCGTCGAACTCAGCTGCGGCAAGTGCCAGAAGTTTGCCGTTCTTAACCCCAGACCAGCCGGCCTCGACAACCGTTCGAACGGAATGTTCGCTCAGCGATCGACGTAGACGACTTGGGATCGACTCGTCAAGCAGCAGTCGCATCGAGCGCCAGCCGTTCCCTTGCCGCCTCTAGCACGGAAACGGCAGTCATACGGGATATTGAAGGGAAGTCCTCCAGAAAATCCTCGAGCGTCGATGACCCTTCGAGGTAATCGAACAGGTTCTTTACGGGCACCCGCGTGCCCCTAAAACAGAGCGCCCCACTCATGACTTCAGGGTCGCGGCTCACCAGTGATGCGTCCATACAGCGCTCCTGTCGGTTCTTGATTCTCAGCTTCGATGTTACCGCAAACGTCTTGGGCCACAATGTGGCCCTCAGAGTAAGCCGCAGGCTATCCTGCAAAGACTCCCAAACGCTGAAAAATTCGCTGGTGCAAGAGCGTCTCTCTAAGGGGCCGGCACGGTGCAATCTATAGCTGAATACGTAGCTGGCAGCCTAGATGCACTCTCGTTACGCCGGTGAATCAATGGCTTAGCGGATCTTCGCGCGAGCAGGTGCAGAACATCGAGTAATGTCTATGGGTGTTCACCGTC
>Ga0302307_10001938_pt1 | contig 12801 bp, 11 predicted proteins | sample III_Palsa_E3_2_FD_200530 | JGI IMG/M metagenome (GOLD analysis project Ga0302307, IMG submission 200530) | Peat permafrost microbial communities from Stordalen Mire near Abisko, Sweden - III_Palsa_E3_2 | ecosystem: Environmental > Terrestrial > Soil > Palsa > Peat permafrost | place: Sweden... | reverse complement strand
CGCGTTCGTTGCCGCTTCGGGAGTGAATTTCAATTCGTAGAGAACGTAGAACCTGCGCCCTGCGGGAAGCGCAAGGACGCGCGCGGCGATCTCATCGTGCGTATCTTTTCGCACCTCTTCTCCGCACTGCAGGCAGATCGTGCGTCCGATGCGCGCGAAAAGCAGGCGGAGATAGTCGTAAATTTCCGTCGCGGTCGCCACTGTGGACCGCGGGTTGCGCGTGGAGTTCTTTTGACGGATCGAAATGGCCGGAGCAATCCCCGTGATTTCATCCACGTCCGGTTTTTCGATGCGCTCCAGGAACTGCCGCGCGTAGGCCGAAAGCGATTCGATATAGCGGCGCTGTCCCTCGGCGTAAAGTGTGTCGAACGCCAGGCTCGATTTGCCGGACCCGGAAACTCCCGTCACCACCGTAATGGCGTTATGCGGGATCACGAAATCAATGTTCTTTAGATTATGAACGCGCGCCCCGCGAACGCGTATTTCTTCCACGTCACCGGGTGTCTCCGGACGCAAGACCGAGTCAGGAGCCTCGTTGGCGGTGGAGGCAACAGCTAGCTTGTCTGTGTGTTTTGTCGACATGCGTGTAAACCGATAATTATACGCCGCCTCGTCAAGCCCGGCAAATCGCCTTCCGCGGCCTTGATGGTACAGTTTGGCCGAGGCTATCGGCCCGTTCGGACCCCATGGAAACTCCCCGGGTCACGGCCTGGTGTTACTCTTGCGATGGTCCAAGTTCGATCAGCTAGGCGGGCACTGTGATTTTCGTGGAAACACAGCGATTGTTCTTTCGCACGCACGAGCCTCAGGATGAGCCCGATTTTATCAGCATGCATACAGACCCCGAAGTCCGGCGTTACGTGGGAGGCCGAGCATGGCCTCTCGAAAAAGCGCGCACTCGTTTCCGGGATGAATACCTGGGCCGGCCAAAAGAAACTTATGGCCTGTGGGCCACAATTCTTAAAGAAGAAAGGAAATACATAGGAAGTTGTGGGCTCCGTGCCGGCGACAAAAAGGGTGAAGCACACCTCGGATACTATCTCGCCCAGCCTTACTGGCGACGAGGCTTTGCCTCGGAAGCCTCCCAAGCTTTCATTGACGTCGCATTTAACCGGTTGGGCTTGGCTCGCCTCGTGGCTGACGTGGAAAAAGGGAATGATGCGTCGGCACATATTTTGCAGAAGTTCGGATTCAAATGTATTAGTCGCGAAGAAATTCCTGCCAGCGGCCGCGTCATAAACCTCTACGAACTCACGAGGTCAGAATGGGAGAAGAAATCGCCTCAACATCGCGTAGGCCTGAAACTGTGACGCTGTAGGAGACGACTGGCATTGCAGTTACCCTCAGAAAATCCGGCCGCTCTGGTAAAATGCCGCCGTGCCTGCAGCCAACCCACATTTTAACCGTGTGATCTGGATCGTCCTCGATAGCGTCGGCATCGGCGAATTGCCGGACGCCGCCGGTTACGGCGACGTGGGACGCGACACCCTGGGCCACATCGCACGCTCCCGCCCGCTGAAACTTCCAAACCTCGTTCGTCTCGGCCTCGCGAATATCAAGCCGCTCGCGAATCTACAGCCTCCGGCGAAACCCGCGGGTAGTTATGGAAGAGGCGTAACAGTTTCTCCAGGCAAGGACACAACGACAGGACACTGGGAAATGGCCGGCATTTGGCTGGAACAAGCCTTCCCCGTGTATCCGCAAGGCTTTCCGAAATCGCTGATTATGGAATTCGAGTTTCGAATCGGGCGCCGCACGCTCGGAAATAAGCCGGCATCAGGAACGGAGATCATCAAGGAACTGGGCGAAGAACATGTGCGCACAGGATTCCCGATCGTGTACACCTCCGGCGACAGCGTATTTCAAATTGCCGCGCACGAGGACGTAATTCCGATTGCCGATCTCTACCGCATGTGCGAGGTCGCGCGCAAACTGCTCCATGGTCCGAATCGGGTAGGCCGCGTGATCGCCCGGCCTTTCTCCGGCCTGGCTGAAAATTTTCGCCGCACCGAACGCCGCCACGACTATGCCGTTGAGCCCCCCCGTCCCATGCTGCTCGACGTGCTCGCGGACGCCAAAATCCCGGTTTTCGGCGTGGGCAAAATTCATGACATCTACAACGGTCGCGGCGTGGACGACTATGTCACCACAAAAAACAACGCTGACGGCATGGCCAAGCTCACCGAAGCGCTCGCGCAGCGCCCGAGCGGACTAATTTTCGCAAACCTCGTGGATTTCGACATGCTCTTCGGCCATCGTAAAGATGTGGAAGGCTTCGCACGGTCTCTGGAAGAATTTGACGCGCTGCTGGGACCCTTTATCGATATCTTGCGCCCTTCGGATTTGCTTATCATCACGGCAGACCATGGCTGCGACCCCGATCCCGTGAATCCCACAACGGATCATTCCCGCGAGTACGTCCCCATACTCGCCTACAATCCAAGCTCGCCTAGCGGCACGAATCTCGGCACTCGCGCAACCCTCGCCGACATGGGCCAGACCATCGCCGAAAATTTCTACACGAGCATCCCCCACGGCACTAGCTTCCTCAATTCACTTGCTGGTTAATTTCGGTGTCTGCGTCGAAATCGAAGGGATGATTCTTTAGGGCGCAGCCTTGCGATGCGGGACGTTCCAGCACGAACGCACCAAACTTCGCAAGCCGGGCTAGTTACCCGTAGCCGTTTTGCTTGCGTAGTACCCCGTGCGCGTGCGGACGGAAAGTTTTCCATGTCCCTTTGGCGGAATCAGTTCAAGTCTTACGGAGCGGAACGTGCCATCCTTAGCCGTATTCGTGGGGTAGTACCCGATGGTGTACTGATTGCGAATATCTCTCGCAATCTCCGTGCAGACAGAATCCACGTCGGCTAGATTGTCCGGGAAGAAGGCCAGCCCGCCAGTGGCTTCCGTGAGTGTGCTCAAATCTTTTTTTGATTTTCGCACCATTTTCTTGTTGCTCTTGCGATCCTCATCGCTGAAGACGCCCACCGCGTAAATCACGGCGTTCGATTGCACCGCCGCTTTCACGGTATAGGCGAAATCCTTGCGGCTGGCGTCATCGTCGCCATCCGTGATCACCAGCAGAACACGTTTGTCCTTGTGCCCCTTCTTAAGATGGTCCAACGATCCGATAATCGCGTCGTATAGCGCCGTGCTGCCCCGCGTATCGATTTTCTCCAGCGCTTCGTGAAGTTCCTCGGGATTGCTGGTGAAGTCCTCGTCCAGGTCCAGATAATATTCGTCATTGAAATTCACCACGAAGACTTCGTCCGCGGTATTGCTGGTTCGCACGAACGACAGCGCCGCTTCGTTCACCTGCGCGCGCTTGTCCTTCATGCTGCCGCTGTTGTCAATCACCAGCCCCATCGTCACCGGCACATCTTCTTTCGTGAATACTGATATTTTCTGTTCGACTTTGTCTTCAAAAACCCGAAAATTGTCCCTGGGTAGATCCGGAACAAACTGCCCCTTTTCATCCACTACAGTCGCATGCAATACCACCAGGTCGACAACATTCTTGATTGTGGTGCTTTGGCCTTGCGTTCCCGGTGTCTGCGGGGGAGGGGGGCTCGGCGGAAGCGGATTTTGCGCGCGCAAGCAGGGGCCGGCGCAGAGCAATGCCAGCAAGAGCAGAGAAATTGTCGCCGAATGCCTAATGGCCGGGCGCGTAATAGCCTGACCTGGCGTAAACGGTAAGCGGTGGAAGTCCCTTGGGAGGACGCAGCTTAATTTTGACTTTGCGCCATTTTCCATCGTGCGTCCGGTTGCTTGGTCTGTATCCAACCACATATTGGTTCCGCAACTCCATGCTGATTTTCGACGCGATGTCGGGCATGTCGCCCATGCTGGTGACAGCGAAGGCGCGCCCGCCGGTCATTTCCGTTAATTCTGACAGTAGCGACGGTCCCAGCCGTTCTTCCACTGTCGGCCCGCCACCTTCATCATACAAACCGATGGCGTAAATCTGCACATCGGCTTCTCTTGCATACTTCCGGATGTCGGTTTCCGTGTAGCGGCTATGATTATCGCCTCCGTCAGATATGACGAGCAATGCTTTCTTTGTGTTGTGTGCGCCTTTCATTTCGCTGAGGCCCAGATAAATTCCATCCAGCAGAGCCGTTTGCCCGTGTGCGGACGTAAACATCAGCCGGTTCTGCAAATCTTCAACGCTGGCCGTGAACGGGCTGGTCAGTTGCGCGCGGTCGTTAAAATTAATTAACAGGAACTCATCCTTCGGGTTTGCAGTGCGGAAAAACTGTACCGCGGCGGTCCGGGATTTTTCGATCTTGTCGCTCATGCTCCCGCTCATATCGAAAATCACGCCGATCGAGATGGGCACGTCCTCGCCCGAAAAGCGCAGAACTTCCTGCTCCACTCCGTCTTCGAAAATGCGGAAGTTGCTTTGTTCCAGCCCGGTCACAAGCCGCCCATAAGGATCGGTCACAGTGACGTTGATCAGCGCTAAATCTGTTTCTGCCTTCAGCGCCTTGCCCTTCTCTATTCGTTGCGAGTTTTCAGTTGGAACTGGTCCCGCGGGAGATTCTTCTTGGGACCATGCAGGAGAGGCTACCAACGCGGACAATGCCAGAGCCGCGCAAAGCGCTGCCAGGGAATAGTTCCGCAACCGAACGCGTGCGCGGACTAGCAACTGGACCCCCGAAAATAATGCGAAACCCGCGCAGCGCCGCGGGTCTCTGTGTCTCTGGTGCGATTGTAGCACTCGCTTATCCTAAAGCAAGCGGCACCTTCCAGTATTTTCGTAGTGGTCCGGCCAGTACCCGCCGCACCGCCGTCCCGTCCATGCTAATATGCGAGCCGCACGCCGACGTTAGCGGGTTCTTATGAATTCAGCCCAGGCGAAAAATGTTTTGGTGGTGGTTCCGGCGCGTTACGCTTCGGTTCGATTTCCCGGCAAGCCTCTGGCCCAGATTGCCGGTCGCCCAATGATTCAGCACGTTGTGGAACGCTTGCGCGAAGCCGCCGGCGCGCCCCGCATAATAGTTGCCACCGAAGACCAGCGCATCAAGGACGCGGTAACATCCTTCGGTGCCGAAGCGATCCTGACTCGCGCCGACCACCGTACCGGTACCGATCGAGTCGCGGAAGTCGCCGTACACATCCCCGCCGACATTTACGTTAACGTGCAGGGCGATGAACCGTTGATCGATTCCGCCTCCGTGGACGCGGTAATCCAGGCTCTCACCGGCGACGACTCAATGCAGATTGCCACGCCCTGTGCCGCCATCACCAAGCCCAACGACATCATGGATCCCAACGTGGTGAAAGTTGTTCGCGATTTCGACGGCAACGCGCTCTATTTTTCGCGCGCGCCCATTCCCTGGGTCCGCGACACCGGCGCGAAGGTCGCCGCCGAGCATTGGAAGCACATAGGACTTTACGGTTATCGCCGCGACGCCCTGCTCGAGTTTCCCACCCTTCCTCCAGGCGAACTTGAGCGCATCGAACAACTCGAACAGCTTCGCTGGCTCGAAAACGGCTTTCACATCGGCGTAGTAGAAGCGGATTACGACAGCGTTAGCGTCGACGTACCCGCCGACGTCGAGCGCGTCGAAAAAATATTGCGCGAAGGCCCGGCGAAGTAACCACAGGCGGGCCAGACCAACCTCAAAACCGTCCGCAGCGTATTTACCCGGCGAATCGCATCAAAATAAAAATTGAAAACGTGATTTGACACGCGCCGCCATTGTGACCATAATGTTGAGTACGCAGATTCTTTCCGGAGGAAGTCGAGCCCTTTGCGTTCCGCCCCGAAGTACATTTTCGTCACAGGGGGCGTAGTTTCTTCACTCGGAAAGGGCGTCGCCGCCGCCTCCATCGGATGTCTCCTCGAAAGCCGCGGTCTGAAAGTCACCCTCCAGAAGTGCGATCCCTACCTGAACGTTGATCCTGGCACCATGTCGCCCTATCAGCACGGGGAAGTGTTTGTCACCGACGATGGCGCTGAGACCGACCTCGACCTTGGCCACTACGAGCGCTTCACCAATGCGCACTTAACCCGCGATCACAACTGGACCACCGGCCGAATCTACGAATCCATCATCACCAAAGAGCGCCGCGGCGATTACCTCGGAAAAACCGTCCAGGTAATTCCCCATGTCACCGACGAAATCAAAGCCGCCTTCCGCAAAGTTTCATCCGGCCCCGACGCGCCGGACATCGTCCTGGTCGAAATCGGCGGCACGGTAGGTGACATCGAGTCTCTGCCCTTTCTCGAAGCCATCCGCCAGATGCGCCTCGAACTCGGCCCCGAAAACGTAATCTTCGTTCACCTCACACTTGTGCCTTTTATTCCCACTGCGGGCGAGTTGAAGACCAAGCCTACGCAGCACAGCGTGAAAGAACTTCTCAGCATCGGAATTCAACCTGACATTTTAATTTGTCGCAGTGATCGCCAGCTCCCCACCGACCTGAAATCCAAGATCGCGCTCTTTTGCAACATGGCCGAATCCTGCGTCATCTCCGCTCCCGACGTCGGCAATATTTACGAAGTTCCCATGTCGCTCGCGGCCGAAGGCCTCGACGAACAAATTCTTCGTCTGTTGCATCTGCAAGCTCCGCCGCGAGATCTTTCCCGCTGGCTCGCCATGCTCGAAACTCTCGAGCATCCGCAGGGTGAAGTGCGCATCGGCGTGGTAGGAAAGTACGTTCAGCTCGAAGACGCCTACAAAAGTTTGCGCGAAGCTTTGGGACACGGCGGCCTCGCCAATCGCCATCGCGTCGTAGTCGAATGGATCGAAGCCGAAGAGATTGACTCGCCCGCCACCGCCGAACGCCTCCTGCGCCACGTGGACGGCATTCTAGTTCCGGGCGGATTCGGCAAACGCGGCATCGCCGGGATGGTTCACGCCATCACCTACGCGCGCGAGAAAAAGATTCCTTTCTTCGGAATTTGCCTCGGAATGCAGTGCGCTACCATCGAATATGCGCGCACCGTTTCGCACATCGACCATGCCGACAGCACCGAGTTCGACCCCGGCACACCCAATCGCGTGATTTATAAATTGCGCGAGCTTCTCGGTGTGGACGAAATGGGCGGCACCATGCGGCTCGGCGCGTGGAAATGCAAGTTGCAGCCGGGCTCGTTCGCGGCCAAAGCCTACGGCCAGCTAGAAATTTCAGAGCGCCATCGCCACCGCTATGAATTCAATTGCGAATACGAAGACACGCTAACCCGCGCCGGCTTCCGCATCACAGGACGCACCCCCGATGGCGTGTACGTCGAAATCGTCGAAGCCCCCGACCACCCGTGGTTCGTCGGCTGCCAGTTCCATCCCGAATTCAAGTCCAAGCCTCTGGCCCCGCATCCGCTGTTCGCCGCCTTCATCCGCGCCAGCGTCGAAAACCGCCATCAGCGCCAGGGCATAGCCAACGCCGAATCCCGCGCCATCAACCCCGCCGACTAACTCGCGACTCTACCCAAACCCTGTCATCCCGAGAGAAGCGTCGCGCGCTTTTGTCTTTTCCTCCGCGAAGCGGAGGACGCGACGCGCAGAGAGGGATCTGCTGTTTCTTTTTCTTTCTTTCTTTCTTTCTTTCTTTCGCAAGTCCACAACATACGCGGGGGAATCAGATTATTTTTCGCTGCCTCACCGTTCCGCTCTCTTTCCCGCCGCCACTTCCGCCGTAAACTGCGTTGACTGCCCGCGCGGAACGCTCAATGTTTCCCACTTCTTCCCAGCCTTCGTCGTGAAATGTTTCGCCAGAAGCACAATTTGTCCCACATGATGCGCGTAATGCGCCACCTGACGATTAATGGCCTGCATCACCGAGTGCGGCGAGGACCGGATGGTAACCGTCTTCGTCATGTCGGCGTCTGTAAGCGGCTCCAGCGCATCGAAAAGATATTTCCAGCCGCCTTCCCACATTGCCATCAGCTCGGCGTGCGTCTTAGTTGGCACTTCAAATTCGGTGTCGCGGTTCCGGTCCGGCTTCTCGCCGTCAGTGGTAAGGAAATCCCTCCACCGCGAACGCATATTCCCCACCATATGCTTCACGATGATCGCGATGGAATTCGACTCCGCATCCAGCGCCACAAACAGCCCTTCGTCCGGGCATTGCGCCATAGCACGCTCGCCCAGTTTTTTGTAGTGGCGGAATAGATCCGTAGAGCCCTTCACGTACGACGTAGTTAGTTGATGTGCCATAGCGTCATTTTCTCTCCCCTATGCCCCCTGTCAACTGTCCGCTGTTTTCGTGGTGGGTGTCTGCGGCCCGCCATTGCAAATCCTCCCGAACCCGAATACGCTGGGCATCATTCAAAGGAATTCTTCGGCACCGTGGCGGTAAACAAAACATTCTCGGTGAACTCGATTCACTTCGGCGCAAACGCGCCGCTGTTCGTGATTGCGGGTCCGTGCGTGATCGAAAGCGAGTCACACGCGTTGCGCATGGCGGAAAGTCTGGGTGCCATCGCCTCCGAACTGCACGTCCCATACATTTTCAAGGCGTCTTACGACAAAGCAAACCGCACCTCGCTCTCTTCGTTTCGCGGCCCAGGCCTGAAAAAGGGTTTGGCCATCCTAAAGAACATCAAGAAAAAAACCGGCCTGCCGATTCTCACCGACGTCCACGACGTTTCGCACGTCGGCCCCGCCGCCGAAGTCTGCGACATCCTTCAAATCCCCGCGTTTCTCTGCCGCCAGACAGATCTGCTCGTCGCGGCAGGCCGCTCCGGGCGTATCGTGAACGTCAAGAAGGGGCAATTTCTTTCGCCCTGGGAAATCGGGAACGCCGCGGAAAAAATCGCCAGCACCGGAAACGAAAAAATCATTCTCACCGAACGCGGGAGTTCTTTCGGCTACCAAAATCTCGTAGTAGATATGCGTTCGTTTCCCATCATGCGTAAATTCGGTTATCCCGTTGTTTTCGACGTGACCCATGCCGTGCAATTGCCCGGCGGCGAAGGCAAATCGAGCGGCGGCCAGCCAGAATTCATCGAGCCGCTCGCTCGTGCCGGAACCGCTGCGGGCGTCGATGGAATCTTTCTTGAAGTCCACGACAATCCCGCCAAGGCGCTTTCCGACGGCTCGAACGCGCTGCCTCTCTCTCAATTCCGCCCGCTGCTCGAAAAAATCCTGAAGCTCGCAGCGCTCGTACGCGAATGGAACTCGAAATGAGTCTGGCCACCGCCAAACGCGTCCTGCGAATTGAGTCCGAAGCTATCGCCGGGCTGATCGACCGTCTCGATGAACGCTTCGAAAAGGCCGTGGAACTTTTATACGCGTGCAAAGGCCGAGTCGTCGTCACCGGCCTCGGCAAGTCCGGCCTCATCGGACGCAAAACTGCCGCCACTTTCGCCAGCATCGGCACTCCGTCACTTTTTCTCCACGCCGCCGAAGCGCTTCACGGCGATCTCGGCATGCTCACTGCCGACGACGTCTTGCTCGCGATTTCCTCCAGTGGAGAAACCGAAGAATTAGTCGAGCTGATGGAATCCATTAAGCGTCTGGGCATCCATGTCATCACACTCACCGCCAACCCGCGCTCCACTCTTGCCGGCACAAGCGACATCGTTCTCGACATCGCCGTAAAAGAAGAAGCGTGCTCGCTAAATCTCGCTCCCACCGCGTCTACCGCCGCTGCATTAGCTATGGGTGACGCGCTCGCTATCTCACTCCTCGAACGCCGCGGCTTCAAAGAGGAAGACTTCGCCGCGCTGCATCCCGGCGGCCGCCTTGGAAAAAAGCTCCGCCGCGTCGAAGCCCTAATGCACTCCGGCGAAGACGCGCCACGCGTGCTGCCAACCGCGAAGATGCCCGACGTAATCTACGAAATGAGTCGCAAAGGCCTGGGCCTCGCCGCCGTCACCGAGCCGAACGGCCACGTCCTCGGCATCATCACGGACGGCGATTTGCGCCGCGTCATGCTGAAGCAAAAAGAAAATGTCCTGGGATTGACGGCCGCCGATTGCATGACGAAAAATCCCGTCACCATACCGCGCACCGAGCTCGCTGCGAGCGCTCTGCGCCGGATGGAGGAAAAGAAAATCACCTCCGTCCTCGTCGTGGATTCCGCCGGCCGTTTGGAAGGTGTCCTCCACGTCCACGATCTCTGGACTCTCCAGCTCTTCTAAGGAAATTTCGAGATGACCATACGCGAAATCAAATATCCGCCCAAGGTGACGATGCGACGAGCATCGTCATCCCGAGGGAGCATCGCGACGAGGGATCTGTTGGTAGGTGTCGTTATTCCGAGGACCGAATGACCATTCGAGAAATCAAATACCCGCCCAAGGTGATGCGCCGCGCGAAACCAATCCGCGTCCTCTTAATGGATGTAGACGGCACCTTGACCCCCGGCGTGGTCTGCCTGCAAACCTTCCCAGACAATAGCGTCGCGGAAATGAAAGTCTTCGATCCGCACGACGGTGCCGGGATCAAGTTGGCCAGCATCATGGGCATCCGGACGGGCTTGATTACCGGCCGCGATTCTCCCGCGACCACGCGCCGCGCCCGCGAAATGGGAATGGAATTTGTGATTCAGGGCCAGCCGAAGAAACTCGAATCCTACAAAGCGATCCTTATCCGCGCTGGCGTCACCGACGACGAAGTCGCCTACATCGGGGACGACTTGCCCGACCTTCCAATCCTCGGCCGCGTAGGCCTAGCTGTCGCAGTCGCCGACGCCGTAGTAGAAGTGAAACGCGCCGCGCACTACATCACAACTGTCGCGGGAGGCAAAGGCGCAGCCCGCGAAGTAGTAGAGCTAATCCTGAAAGCGCAGGGAAAATGGAAGAAAGCCATCCCGCAAGCTATCGCCTGATATGTTTTAGCTAATTTGACTTTCGCTCTTCATTAAAATACTGAAAGCCCTTCCACGCGGCAAAAATACCGAGTGCTACATTCGCAAGTGCGAGGGAGCTAAATTTCCTTGCATAGACCATCACGAAAGCCCACCAGCAGGTAAACAATACCGCACCGAATGAACCGATTGCCCAAAGCACAAGAACCACCATTTTTCTAAGCGATCGTTTCATGGCAGGTAATCCCAGTTCACGAGCAAGTCATAGCATGGAGCGGGAGAAGGGAATCGAACCCTCACCTATAGCTTGGGAAGCTATCGTTCTGCCACTGAACTACTCCCGCTCACCTCGAACAATTTGGAGAATAGCACCGCGCTCGCCGCACGCGCAAGCAGCGCCTCTGCCCGTTCCATATTCTCTGCGCGAGCGGAGGCAACGTGCTAGAGTTGGCGGCTTGGCAATGGCAACGCGGACTAAGCAATGATGCATAAGACGACGGCATGGAGGGGAAGTGGCTTATAGAGACTTGCGGGATTTTGTGCACAAGTTGGAGAAGAAGGATGAGCTGCAGCGCGTTTCGGCTGAGGTCGATCCGATTCTCGAGATCACCGAGGTCACTGACCGCGTGGTGAAGGCAGCCGGGCCGGCGCTGCTGTTCGAGCATCCCAAAGGCTCCACGGTTCCGGCGGTGACGAATCTCCTGGGGAGCGAGCGGCGCATGTGTCTGGCGCTGGAAGCGGATTCGTTGGATGAAGTAGCCGAGCGCGTGCATTCGTTCTTAGACGTGAAATCCCCGCAGGGAATTCTGGAGAAAGTAAAAATGCTGCCGAAGCTGGCGGAAATCGGCTCGTTTTTCCCGAAAACCGTACGCAGCGGCGCTTGCCAGGAAATTGTTCGCACCGAGAATTTTTCGCTCGATTATTTCCCGATACTGAAGTGCTGGCCGCAGGATGGCGGGCGATACATTACCTGGCCCATGGTGATCACGAAGAATCCGGAAACGGGGAAACGCAACGTCGGCTGCTACCGCATGCAGGTATATGACGAGCGCACCACCGGAATGCATTGGCAGACGCAGAAACACGGTGCCGAGCATTTCCGCAGCGCCCGCGCAAAAAATCGTGAAGGCAAACTCGAAGTGGCCGTAGCGATTGGCGCGGATCCCGCGACAGCCCTGGCTGGAATTTTGCCGGTACCGCCCGATCTGGATGAATTTCTTTTTTCCGGATTCTTGCGCAGGGATCCCGTGGAGCTGGTGGCGTGCAAGACGGTAGAGCTGGAAGTTCCGGCGAACGCAGAAATTGTTCTGGAGGGATACGTCAACCTGGGCGAGATGCAGACCGAAGGTCCCTTCGGCGATCACACAGGCTTTTACTCCCTGGAAGGATCTTTTCCCGTGTTTCACGTTACTTGCATAACGCATCGCAAGGATCCGCTCTACTTGACGACAATCGTCGGCCCGCCGCCGCAGGAGGACTATTTTATGGGCCACGCGATCGAACGCATATTCCTCCCGGTAATGAAAATGCAGTATCCGGAAATTGTGGACGTCGCCATGCCCGCGGAAGGGATTTTCCAGAACCTGATGATCGTCTCTATTCGCAAAAGCTATCCCGGACAAGCGCGCAAGATCATGAACGCGATATGGTCCCTCGGTCAGGCCATGTTTACCAAGGTAGTTGTGGTGGTAGACCACGATGTGAATGTCCAGGATTCCAGCGAAGTGGTCTGGAAAGCATTGTGCGCCATCGATCCGGAGCGCGATGTCCAATTTGTACTAGGTCCGGTGGACACGCTCGACCATGCCGCGCGTTGCCAGGATTACGGCTCGAAAATGGGTGTGGACGCCACGCGGAAATGGGCGGAGGAAGGTTATACCGGTCGCTGGCCCGACGAAATCAAGATGGACGAAGCCACAAAACGGCGGGTTGACAAAATTTGGCAACAGTTAAAATTGGTAAAGGAGGCAAAGAAGCAATAACGTTAGCGAGCCAATTCGAGCCCTTAAACGGTCCACCTTCGCCTCGCGTTTCGCCTTT
>Ga0302307_10001933_pt1 | contig 12814 bp, 15 predicted proteins | sample III_Palsa_E3_2_FD_200530 | JGI IMG/M metagenome (GOLD analysis project Ga0302307, IMG submission 200530) | Peat permafrost microbial communities from Stordalen Mire near Abisko, Sweden - III_Palsa_E3_2 | ecosystem: Environmental > Terrestrial > Soil > Palsa > Peat permafrost | place: Sweden... | reverse complement strand
GCCACATACAGCATGCCAGCGTGATAGAAAATCAGCAGGCCAAAGGCGAGTACGCGCAAGGCATCGATATCGTGGCGGCGGGTCATGCGGAAATTCCAGTGGGAAGTGTCGCCATGCTTACGCGCCGTGGCTCCGCCGTCGCGCGCCAAGTGACTGATGGACGGGAGATAGTGACGAACGGTGGGCAGCTGGGGACGAAGCCCGGAGCAATCGGCAGCATTGCCCGTAGAATCGCCGCATGACGAATCGCACGGCTTTCGATTACCAGGACTTCCAGCGCTGGCGGCGACCGTTCGAGATCGGTTTCTGGCTGGCGTTGTATGTGTTGAACGCGACGTTCAACAGCGTGACATCGGCGATCGATCATGCCGGGCTGCCGGCATGGCAGTCGTGGTCTTGGGAATGGAGCAGCGCGCTGATGTTTCTGGCCCTGCTGCCGGCGGTGATCGCTGTCGAGAAGCGTTGGCCATTCCGTTTCGATACCTGGCGGCGCAGCCTGCCGCTGCATCTGCTGGCCAGCGTTCCGTTCAGCCTGATTCACGTGGGCGGCATGATCGCGCTGCGCAAGCTGGCCTATGTCATGGCAGGGCAGCATTACGATTTCGGCCTGTGGTGGCCCAACTTCGGCTACGAATACCTCAAGGATGTGCGCAGCTATTTCTCGATCATCGCCATGTTGGCGTTGTATCGACTATGGCTGCTTCGCTTGCAGGGCGAAGCACGACTTTTGGTGGCGCCCGAAGAAGGTCCGCCGGTGGAGCCGGTCGAGCGGCCCGAACGCTTCCTGGTGCGCAAGCTGGGCAGGGAGTTTTTGATCAACGCATGTGAGATCGAGTGGCTGCAGGCCTCGGGCAACTACGTCAACCTGCACGTGCGTGGACGTGACTATCCGCTGCGCACCACGATGGCGACGATCGAGGAACGGCTGGATCCGAAGCGCTTCGTTCGCGTGCATCGCAGTTATTTTGTCAATCTCGATTACCTTGCCGAGATCGAGCCGCTGGACACCGGTGATGCGCGGTTGCAACTGCGCGACGGCATGAAAATCCCCTGCAGCCGACGCTATCGAAGTGCGCTGCGGGACAGGTTCACCGACGCGCCGATGACGGCGGCCTAAAGCAGCTAAGGTTGCACGAAGCTGCCGGCTGGTTCCACTCTAGGCTCCTGTCGTTGATGGATACCTGCCGATGAAATCGTTTCCCTATCGCTCATCCTTCGCGTTGTTTGGCGCAGTGTGGCTGCTCGCTGCCTGCTCACCACAGGGCGGACAGGCGAATGCGCCAGCCGCCGCAACGCCGCAGCAGGCGCTGAATGCCGACGCAGCGGACAAACTCAATACGTATCACGAGCTGCTGCGCATCAAGAACGATGAGATGGTGGTGTCGATGGGGCACGACATTCTCGATCGCTATCCGAACACGCCGGCCGCTGCGGAAGTGGCGCAGAGCCTGCCGGCGATCGAACAGCGCTACAAGGCGTCCAGCGAAAAAAACCGGCTCGCCGCATTGTGGCTATATCAGGTCTCGCCGATGGAAGGCGGTACCCAGTCCACGGCCACCATCGACAGCAGCCAGCCGTCCGGCGATGGCCGCGTGCGGCTGGTGCTGCGGCGGCACACGCAGTGGGGCCAGAACGCGTTTCTCTACGGCGAAGGCCATGGATTTGTCTGCCGCGCGAACTGCACCATCGCCAGCACGATCGATGGGAAATCGGTCGGTATCAAGGCTTTTGCTCCGACCACCGGCGAGCCGGCGCTGATGATTCGCGACGACAAGGCGTTTATCGCCATGTTGCAGAAGGTGAAGAAGATCACCATGAACGTGATCCTGGTCGATGGCGAGAAAAAAGAGGCGCTGATCTACGAGGTCGGCGGGTTCGACCCGTCGAAATGGATCAGCGTAGGCAAGGGCAAGAAGAAATAGCGGCGTCCTCGGCCCCGGTTCAGTCGCCGCTGTGCGTGGGCGGATTACAACAGCACTGGGACAGTTGAACTGTCGCAGGCGTGGCGTCATCCGGCCAGCCGTTGGCGCGTTGTCGGTTAGGCACATCACCACATTCACAGCAGAGATTCGCCATGAAAAGTCGGTCTTTTATCGCGGCATCGGTTATCGCCGGGCTGCTCGTTGCGTGTTCCAACGTGCCTTACGCCAAGCGCAACAGTGATCGTTTGGCCGCCTATACGGCCGCTGCAGGTGCGCCGGTGAAAAGCTTTCGCTTTTTCAGTCCCCTGTATTCGTGGGAGCCATTAAGCGATACCCAGCTGGTGGTCTACACCAAGCTCAAGGAAGCCTATCTGCTCGATCTGGATGCCTGCGCCAATCTGCAGGTTACCAATGGCATCGGGCTTACCTCCAATCTTGGGCAGGTCCAGGTGCGCTTCGATCGCGTCATCACCCGGTCTCCTCGCATTCCGTGTGTCATCTCGCAGATACGGCCGATCGACATTGCACACTTGAAGGCCGTTCAGCAGGCGCAGCGGAAGATCGAAGCCGATCCGCGACCGGCAACCTCGGGCGCCTGATGCCTTTGGGCACCCATCGCGCGCTGGCAAAGAGGCTCAGTGCAGAAACAGCTTCTCGGTGATTCGCGCCAACGGTTTTTCCAGCGCCGATAGCAGTCGGGCTGGCAGGTCGAGCGGCTTGAGCAGCATCTTCACGGTCATCTCGGCAGGCAGGTGTCTGCGTAGCAGCCCCTGCGCGCGATCGCTGATGCGGCGAAATTCCTTTTCGTTGCCGAGGTGCTGCGGATAGCACTGGTTGAAGACGTGTCGCAGCGCGATGTCGCTGTCCTCGCTCTTGATCTCGTTGACCCGGCGCAGGATCGCGCGAAACACCTTGTAGCGCCCGAATCCCTCACGCTCGCGATAGGCGCGGTAGTGCTGGTAGAAGTGCTTGTAGTGGCGTACTTCGTCACTCTTGATGTGGTTGGTCAGCTGCTTCAGCACGGGTTCGTCGGTTATGTCGTGCAACGCGCGATACAGGCTTGCCGTGCCGGTTTCCACCACGCAGCGCGCGGCCAGTTCCAGTCCACGGTTGGACTCCAGCTGTTCCGACGTGCATACAGCGGCATAGTCGTTCCAGAACGCGTTGAAGCCGCTGTCCCAGTCGAACTCGGGCCATACCTTGCACACATAGGCGGTCAGGGCGCGGCCGTGCTGCAGCTCTTCGTGTTCCCAATGTTGAGTGAGCCAGCTCTGCAGCTCTTCGTCGCCGGCAAAGTGGTTGACCAGATTCTGTGTGTATAGATCCGAGCCGCTTTCGACGAAGGACGAGCTGCACAGCAGGAAAAACAGATCTTCGTTGTGGCGGATACGCGCTGTCTGGATGTTGTCCAGATCGAGACTCTCCAAAGTCCAGGGCAGGGGGTGATAGCTCAAAGTGCTGTTTCCTGTGCGTGATGCAGGCCGCCCATCGTGGGCGTTGCCAATCGATGCCACAGCATACGGGCACATCCTCGTATTGGATTAACGCGCGCCGACCCGTGTTCGCTAGCCATGCGTTGTCGTTTCCTGGAGTGCTCGCCTTTGTCACGTGATGCAAAAGCAATCTGATCGCTTCAGCCAACCGGTGCGAGAAGGATCGCCGCGTCGTCGTCTCCGGGCTTGGCCTGTAAAGCGCAGCGCCTCAGCGCACGACGGTTACCGGCACGTGTGCTCGCGCCAGCACATTCCCTGAGACCGAACCCATCAGCCAGCGCGCCAATGCACCGCGCTCAGTGTGGCCAATCACGATGTGGTCGATGCCGTGCTGATCGATCTGACCGAGCAGCACGTCGCCAGGGCTGCCGTGAATCAATTCGACATCAAGCAGTGTGGCAGCATCCGGCACGATCGAGGCGAGCTCGTCGTGCAACTCTTGCACGCGGCGAGTACCCGAGTCGGCCATCATCAGTGTGCAGGCGTCTACGCCGCCTTCGGCTACTTGAAGCACCGAAACCACTCTTACCCGGCCGCCGCCAGCTCGGGCCAGCTCCACTGCAAAATCGAGGGCTCGCCGGGATGCCGCTGAACCGTCGTAGCCAACCAGCGAGTACTTGAGCATAAGTGACCTCTACGACGACATGCGCGAAAGGGTTGTTGGAATCTACTGGCAAGATGCCAGAAATCTTGCTCTTGTCATACGTTGCCGCGTAGTGATGTTGCCGCAAAGGGGCGTTGAGCATTGCCGGACTTTGGCTGTCACGGCAGTCATGGAGGCCACAGCTCGGAAATCTGAACGACCGCAAGGTTCTGCACATTGTCGTCACGCTTACCTGAACAATCTTAGCGCCCCGGATGCGGATTTTCACTTTCGTGAAGACGCTGAAACCCGCATCGGACATGCATTCCACCTATCCCACACGCACCAAGGAGATGACGATGATCAAGCGTACTTTTGGAACCGCCGCCCTCGTACTGGCCCTCGCTGCAGGCGGCATGACCGTGCTGCCAACGTCCAGCGCCCACGCCGACACGGCCACCGTGAAGTGCCATCTGCGCTTCAATCTTTCGGGGTGGTCGCTGATCTACAAGCACGCCGAAGGCAGCGGCACGGTGCGTTGCGATAACGGCCAGCGCTCGAGCGTCAAGATCTCCGTCGTCGGCGGTGGCTTGACCGCCGGTAAGTACAAGATCACCAACGGCAGGGGCGAAATCAGCACGGTCAATGGCATCAAGGATGTGTTCGGCGACTACGCCCAGGCCGGCGCGGATGCAGGTATCGTGAAAAGCGCCAACGCGCAGGTCCTGACCAAGGGCACGACTTCGCTGGCACTCGCCGGTACGGGCGAAGGCGTGAATCTGGGTATCTCGGCAGGCAAGTTCACCATTACCCCGCGCTAACGCCCGGCAGTAGTTGGATGATCTGACGAAGGGCGCCGCATGGCGCCCTTCGCTTTTCAGCGCGTACACTTATCCGTTGCGTTCTGCCCACTTTCCCGTCTGGAGATTCTGTTATGCGTCATCTGTCTCGTTTGCTGATGTTGAGCCTCTGCCTCGCGTTGCTCGGTGTGGGCCTCATCGCTCCGGCAGTTGCCGCTGACAAGCTTGCCGGACCGCAGGTTGGGCAGGAAGCTCCCGCTTTCCGTCTCGAAGATCAGAACGGAAAATGGGTTACCCCGGCCGATTTCCACGGTCACTATCTGGTGATGTATTTCTATCCCAAGGATTTCACCGGCGGCTGCACCACCGAGGTCTGCACCTTCCGCGATGACATCGCCAAGCTGCGCAAGGCCGGTGCCAGCGTGGTCGGCGTGAGCCTGGACGGCGTGAAGTCACACGCTGAATTTGCTGCGAAATATCATGTGCCGTTCCCATTGCTGGCCGACTCCGATCGTTCGGTGGCAACCACCTACGGCGTGCTGACATCCGATAGTGGTGTTCATTACGCCAAACGCACCACTTTCCTGATCGATCCGCAGGGCCGGATCGCCAAGATCTATATCGACGTCGATCCCGAGAAGAACTCGGGCCAGGTGCTGACCGATCTGGCCGCACTCAAAGCCGCACCGTAATGCCGGTCATCGCTTCTTCCGATCAGCCCGCGCGCCCGCGCGGACCCATGCTCTGGCGCGTGGTGGTGTGGATGCTGCTGCTGGTATCAGCGTTCGGTTCCGTGCAATACGTCAAGCACATGCAGAACGTGTGGGGGCAGTTGCGCGACAACGTTTCCTTGCAGTCCGCCGAGCTCGATGCGCTTCACGGCATGCTCGGCTGGGACGCAACTTATCTGCTCGTCGTGTTTGTGCTCATCGTAATCTGCGCGGGCTGCATCATGCGCCAGGCGTGGGCCAGGCCGTGCATGCGTGTGGCGGCGGTGCTTCTGGCTGTCTGGCTGCTGATCACCGGATATCTGCAGCTACGCGATTTGCAGGCGCTTGGCGCGAACAGCGCCGCTATCCTCGCTCAGGCCCAGCAGCAGGGCACGGCGGGCGCGGCGCAAATGCTGGCGCACTTGCAGCGCGGTCATAAGCTGGCGCTGCTGTTCAAGGCGGTTGGATGGATTGCCTTGCTCTGGCTGGCGTGGAAGCTTGGCAAACCCGCTGTATGCGCGCAGTTTCGGACGCGGCGCTAGACTAAAGTCAGCTATCACCAGGGAGAGGCGTAGTGAAGAAGTCGCTGCTGGGTCTGTCATTCCTCATGTTGTCGTGCACGGCGCTAGCTGCAGGCCCAGGCGAAGTACTCAAGCAGGCTCAGGCGAGCATGCTGGTGACGGGCAGATCGACGTAACGCCCGATGGAAAGATAAAAAGCTACGCCATCGATCAGCAGGACAAGCTGCCTGCGCCGGTGCTCAATTTGTTGCAAAAAAACGTCCCGACCTGGGAGTTCAGTCCGGTCATCGTTGACGGCGTCACGGTGGAGGCGCGCGCGCGAATGAGCTTGCGCGTAGTGGCAAGGCGCATGGACGATCAGCATGACTCGATCGACATCGAGGGTGCGCATTTCGGACAGAGCAGCGAGACTCCCGGCGAAAGCGTCAGCAAGAAAACCGCCGAACAGCCGAGGTATCCCGATCGCGAGGTCCAGTCGCGAGTGACGGGTACGGTTTATGTGCTGCTGAAGATCGGGCGGGACGGCAATGTGATCGATGCTGCGACCGAGCAGGTCAATCTCGGCGTGTATGCCAGCGATCGCGACATGAATCTGTTCCGCAACGATCTTTCCCGGGCGACGTTGCAGGCCTTGCGTCAATGGACATTCAATCCGCCATCCATCGGCAAGCACGCGGCTGACCCGTACTGGTTCGCGCGCGTTCCGGTCAATTTCAATCTCGCAATCAACGATGCTCCACCACCGCAAGACAACTACGGCAAGTGGCAAAGCTACATACCCGGTCCTCGCGAGATTATTCCCTGGGCCCAAAAGAGCCGGCTGATTTCCGGGAGTCCCGATGCCTCCGCTGCCGGTGGCATCTATCAGATAAGCCAGGGGCTAGAGCTGAAGACGCCGCTGGCCGGAGCGTGACGGTGGCCTGCGGCGCGGGCGTACGGGCCGAAATTTCGGCGAGATGAATCGCGCGGCCCATGCTGCATTCAGCATGGGTTCGCCGCTCGCCGGGTATCGCTGGCGTACTTCCTCAATAAATGACGCTCATGCATCTTTTTCGCTTCGCTGCTGCGTTCGTGCTCCTGCTGAGCGCGGCCCCCCTCAGCGCGCAGGATCTGGCCACCACCTGCCATGCGACCAGCAGTTACGACCTTACGCTGAACGCCGATAGCGTGATCTTCGATCGAGCCACACCAGCGCCCACTCACGTTGAGCTTCAACATGGCTTGTTGTTCACCGACGGCAGATCAGTGCGGCTCAACGCGGAGGATCATGACCGGATCACCTTGTTCGAGCGCGATCTTCGTGACCTTGTGCCGCGGGTGCGCACAGTCGCGCGCAATGGTGTGGACATGGCGGTGCAGGCGGTGCGCGCCGAGTCCGCTGGCATGGGTCTCAGTGCCGAAACGCGCATTGAACTTGATCAACGCTTGAATACCCGCGCCAGCGAGATCAAGCAACGCATTGCCACCAGCCGAAGCACGCACGACTGGGATGGCGACGCGGCCAATCAATATGCCAACCAGATCGCCGGCGATCTTATGCCGTTGATTGCTGGAGATATGGGCCAACAAGCCATTGATGCCGCTTTGAGCGGTGATCTGCAAGCGGCTGCGGCTCTGCGCGATCGTGCGGCAAGCCTCGCCACTGAAATGCAGCCACGCCTGCTCAGGCGCATGCAGGCACTGCGCCCGCAAATTCTGGCGCTATGCCCTGCGATTCAACAACTTGCCGATCTGCAGCAGGACTTTCGCGGCAGTAACGGGCAACCGCTGGATTTGATCCAGGCGGGCCGCTGATAGGGCAGCGGCCTCGCACGTTCAACCGACTGCACGCTGACTGCAATTCGTTAAAAACTTCCGGTTTATGCTTTGCTAAGTAGCGGAAGCAGAAAATTGAAATCGATTCGCCAACCGACCGCCAGGAGGTGGCCATGTCTTCGAGCCTTCCGCAAGGGACTTACAACATCCTGATCCAGCGCAGCATCGACTTGCTTCGTCTGTACAGACAAGCCGCATCAGCCTGTGAGCCGGGCATGAAAGTCGTGTTAGGCGAAAATGCGCAAACGTTGAATACCATGATTGCCGACTTGCAGACACAGCTTCGTGCGAGCGGCGGTACACCTAGTCAAAACGGTACATTGCGCGGCACTGCCCGACGTTATCTGGCAGGGTCCTTGGTCAAGGTCGCCGCACACCGCGACGTTGCATGGATTCGTGAGCTCGCCGATGGCGAAAGCGGCCTGCTGCATGCATTCGAAAAGGTGGTGGCAACCCTTCCACCGGAATCAGCATTAGCGCTGCGGCGACAGCTTCCACGTTTGAACAGTATCCACCTCGATATGGACAATCTCGCGGGTACAGCTCTTTAGCGAATTGAAAAGCCGCCAATCATTGGCGGCTTTTTCATATACCGTAATGCCGTGTTGCGTAAGGGATGGCCATGCCGTGCTGTGAGAACCGGCTGCCTGGACGATCAGCAAATATGCTTTTTCCAGCGGGTTTTTGGCGCAATGGAAAAGACGCCTGAATCCGCTATCCGATGCTGCTGCACATCCCAGGCCTAGAGCTGCGATCCTCGATATATCGGCCGAAAAGGCTCTTCATGCCGCCGTGCAGATACGCAGCGGTTCGAGACGCAAGGTTTGGGATATGCTCTTTCCGCGCTCTTGGATAAATTGAGTCACAGCTGTATCGATGGATGGAGAGTCTTATGCGCCGCTTGCTGATCATTTCGTTGCTTTTACTAAGCCTAAGTACCCATGCGAATGACACGCTTCGCGTTGGACAGCAGGTGCTGACCGTGGGTGATACGGCTACCCACGCGATCGATTTGCTCGGCACGCCGGTTTACAAGGAGCCCGTGCAGAATGAATACGGTGCGTATCTTGGCGAGCGCTGGCAGTATAAGCGCGACAACGATCGCATCGTGATCGTCACGATCATCGGCGGAAAAGTGGCCAATATCGAGGAGCGTCAAAGCTAGGCGGGTTGAGGCGCATCGGTGTCATGCGCCAAAAATTTCATGGACTTCAAGCAGACAAGGAGCATGTCATGCGTACTCGATTCATCAGTGCGATATCCGCGTTCGGCGCGGCATTTGTTTTCAGTACGGCGGTGCAGGCCGTCAGCACGCTGCGCGTGGGTAATCAGGTGCTGACCGCGGGTGATAGTGAGCTGCGCGTCACCGAGTTGCTCGGCAAGCCTTCGCATAAATCGCGCGGCCGAAGCTCTCGCAGCAGCAGTTCGCGAAGTAACGGCAGTCGCTCCCGCCGTGTGCGTGTGTTGTCAGACGAGTCCCGTGGAGAAAAGTGGCAGTACCGCCGGGATGACCACGTCACCACGGTCACCATCGTCGACGGCAAGGTCACCGATATCGACGATCACCGAATCTGATCGGCACGTTTCCGACGAGACCATCGTGGAAAGATTTCAGTGGTGACGCTGGGACAGGCATGCGATAAAGCGGGGAATTGCCGGAGACCTTGCCGTGAACGTTCCCTCAACTGGCAACTCGTGGTTCGCACGTGCCGGCCTGCTGCCGCGGGTCAGCCTGCTGCGGGCGCGTGGCGATCACGAGCAGGGCAAGGTCACCAATATCGAGTTGTTCTTCGATCTGGTGTTCGTCTACGCGGTGACCCAGCTGTCGCATACCTTGCTGCACCAGCTGAATCTGGTGGGCGCACTGCAGGTGCTGCTGCTTTTTCTGGCGGTGTGGTGGGTCTGGATATTTACCGGCTGGGTCACCAACTGGCTTGATCCGGAACGGCCACTGGTGCGGATCGCCCTGCTTACCCTGATGCTGGCGGGTCTGCTGCTGTCGATCGCGCTGCCTGATGCGTTTGGAGCGCGCGGCCTGCTGTTTGCCGGCGCCTACGTTTTCATGCAGGTGGGGCGCACGTTGTTCATGCTGTGGGCGATCGGCGACGGTGCGCCCGCGAATACGCGAAATTTTCAGCGTATTGCGGTTTGGCTTGTTGTATCGGGAATTCTGTGGCTGATCGGTGGATGGATGGACGGCCAGACGCGCGGTGTGTTCTGGGTGGCTGCACTGGTGTTGGAATATCTCGGGCCGGCCTGCACCTTTCGTGTTCCCGGGCTTGGTCGATCAAGCACAGCGGACTGGAACGTCGACGGCGGCCATCTGGCCGAGCGTTGCAGCCAGTTTGTGATCATCGCGCTGGGCGAATCGGTGCTGGTGACCGGCTCGAGTTTTGCCGAAACCTTGCATGAGTTGCAGGCACTGCTGGCGTTTGTCAGCGCGTTTATCGGCAGCGTGGCGATGTGGTGGATCTATTTTGATCTTGGCGCCGAGCGCGGCAGTCGCTCCATCAGGCAATCGGCGGATCCCGGCCGTACAGCGCGTGTTGCCTACACGTATCTGCATCTGCTGATCGTGGCAGGCATCATCGTTTGCGCGGTGGCGGATGAACTGACCCTGCGTCACCCGAAGCAGCGCACCGACATGATCAATGCCGCCGTCTTACTCGGCGGACCTGCGCTATATCTGCTGGGCAACGCGCTATTCAAGAAAGCGGTAAACGGAACCAATCTGCCGCTGTCGCACCTCATCGGCCTGGCCCTGCTTGTTCTGCTCGCGCTGACGTTTGCCTGGTGGCCAATTGCCCTGCTTGGTGTGGCAACCACCGCCGTGCTGCTGGTTGTGGCGATTTGGGAGATGCGTTCGCTGCGCAGCGTGCGCGAGTCGATGGAAGCGCCATCGACTCGCTGAGCCTTGCAGCAAATTTTTCATGATCGGTTTGTTAGCGTGGATGTGACTTTCCAAGCGAACCGGTGCCATGCACGATTTTCTCGACAACCTGCTGGGAGCAAAGCTCTCTGAAACCGTTATTCATATCGGTTTGAATCTGCTGCTCGCCTTGCTCGTTCTGCTTATCGGTATATGGATTGCTGCGCGGCTTGCCAATGTGTCCGAACGCGCGCTGCACCGGGCACAGGTCGACGTGACGCTGAGCGGCTTTTTGCGCAACCTGATCTACGGCGTGCTGGTCGCGGTACTCATTGTGATGGCACTTATCACCGCGGGTGTTTCGGCAGCGCCACTGGTCGCCGCGCTTGGCACGGCCGGCCTGGCTATCGGGTTGGCGCTGCAGGGCTCGCTGAGCAATCTTGCCTGGGGCGTGCTGCTGATCGTGTTCCGGCCCTTTCGCGTCGGCGATTACGTTACCGCGGGCAGTATCGAAGGCACCGTGGAGGCCATCAACCTGATGCACACGCTGATCGTGTTGCCGGATAACCGCGAAGCCATCGTGCCCAATGGCAAGGTCGGCGGCGATGCGATTCTCAACTTCAACCGGCGCGGCACACGACGCTTCGAGCTGCCGATTGCGATTGGCTACAAGGACGATATCGGCGCCGCGATGGCCGAGATCAAGCGGCTGTTCGACGAAGACCCGCGCATCCTCAAAGATCCCGCGCCAGGCGTCTGGACCGGCGCGCTGGGCGACAAATCCGTCAGTCTGATCGTGCGCGGCTGGACCCGTTCATCGGACAACTGGTCAGCGAAAACCGATCTGTTGCGCGCCATCAAGGAGAGCCTGGAAAAGGCTGGCGTCACGCTGGCTTTTCCATGATCTGAACTACTGCATGGTGACTGGTTTGCGATTATCGCCAGACACCCGATCGATCAATTCGTTGTAAGGGTCGATGCCCGCATCGAAGGGTAGGCTGTCGACCGTGACGATGATTGTGCTGTCTCCGCTGGGCAGCATGCGTTTCTGCAGGTATAGCGGCTTGCCGTCCATGCCGGCGTGTGCAGGGGCGGCGAACACGCCGATCTCGATCGGCGTATCCGGTGGTGCATCGGTTTCCTTGCCGGTGCCATCGACATAGACTTTGCCGGCATGCACTTTCATGGTGACTTCGTATTTGCCGTTGGGCAGCTTCTTCGCCGTCGCTTCGGTAGTGCGATTGTCGAACAGGGTGATGTTCCAGAACAGATCATCCAGCAGCGGCTTCCACTTCGGATCGATCGCGCTGCCCAGCGCGCTCATAAATTCCTTTGAGGTCGTATAGGGCGGTTGCTGAAAGCCCTTGTCGAACAGGAACTGCTTGAGCATCTTGTCGAGCGTGTCTTCGCCGATGTAATCCTGCAGCGCGTAGAACACCAGCGAGCCCTTGCGGTAATGGATGTACTGCTGGTTCTCCACTTTCGCCAGCGGCTCTTCAGCTATTTTCTCGGTGCCGCGACCGGCCAGATAAGCATCGAGCTCGTACTTGAGAAACTTGCGCATCTGGGTGGCACCGTACTTTTGCTTCATCACCATCAACGCCGAGTACTGCGCCAGGGACTCGCTGAGCATGGTCGAGCCTTGCATGTTCGCGCCGATCACCCGATGTGCCCACCACTGATGCGCTACCTCATGTGCGGTGACGTAATAGACGTAGTCGATCTTGCTGGTGTCGCGCAGGTCGGCGATGAAGCCGATCGATTCGGAGAACGGAATGGTGTTGGCGAACGATTGCGCAAAGCTGTTGTAGTTCGGGAATTCCAGAATGCGCAGCTGATGGAACTGATACGGTGTGTAGTGGGTGTCGTAGTAGTCCAGTGAATCCTTTGCGCTCTGGATCATCCGATCCACGTTCCACGCGTGCGCGGGGTTGTAGTAGACCGAAATATCCACGCCTTTCCATAGCGCATGCTTTACGGCATAACGTGCGGAAAGATACGAAAAAAACGGCAACATCGGCTGGTCATTTCCGTCCTGTTCCATCGTGTAATGGAAATAGTGCCGCCCGTTGGCCGTCCATTCCTTCTGCAGGTAGCCCGG
>Ga0302307_10001930_pt1 | contig 12816 bp, 10 predicted proteins | sample III_Palsa_E3_2_FD_200530 | JGI IMG/M metagenome (GOLD analysis project Ga0302307, IMG submission 200530) | Peat permafrost microbial communities from Stordalen Mire near Abisko, Sweden - III_Palsa_E3_2 | ecosystem: Environmental > Terrestrial > Soil > Palsa > Peat permafrost | place: Sweden... | reverse complement strand
CCGCCGAAAAAGCCGAGCGTCAAGGCTCGCGACGGCTGGCCGCCAGCGCCGACTGGCACCGATGCAACGCGCTCGTGAATTTGGGCGATGCCACGGCGGCGAAAACATCATGCGAAAAAGCGCGCGACGCTGCCAAAGCGGCCGACGACCCTCTCCTTCAGGCCCGTAGCCTCACCGGCTTGGGCTACGCCTTGAGCGATCAAGGCGACACCGCCCAGGCCCTCGAGTCCCACCGCACCGCCCTCAAACTCGTCCGCGAAATCGGCGCGCAGCGCGACATCGCCGGCGCGCTCTTGAACATTGGCAATCTACTGTCTTCCTCCGGAGACTTAAAAGGGGCCCACGCCTCCTACCAGGAGTCGCTCGAAATCTCCCGCGCCATCAACAACAAACAAGGAATCGTCGACGCCGAGGGCGGCCTCGCCGAAAATCTATACACCTCCGGAGATTATGGCGCGGCGCGGAATATCTACGAGGACATGCTGAAAACGGCGAAGGAAGTCGGCGACCAGAAAAATGTCGCCCTCGCGCTCAACGCCATCGGGTTAATTCTTTTCGAACAAGCCGACCTTCCCAACGCGCGCAAACGATTCGATGAATCTCTGAAAGTCAGCCGTGCTGCGGGAATGAAGGCGGATTCCGCGGCGACGCTCATCGCCGTCGGTGATTTGAATCTGGCCCAGGGCCAGTTTGATGCGGCCGCGAAAAATTACAATGAAGCCTCGCAAGTGACTAAAGACTTGGCCGATTCACTCGGTGTTGCCCAAAGTACTTCCGCGCTTGCCCTCTTGGCCCTCGAACAGGGCCGGCTTACTGATTCCGAGAATCTCGCGCGTCAGGCTGCCGATGCCCTTCATCAACAGAATAACGCAGACCTCGAAACCGACGCCCTCGCCACTCTGGCTCGAGCGCTGGTGGAAGACCATAAAATTTCCGATGCGCGCGCCGCCATCAATCGCGCCAAGGCTTTGCCCGCACAAGACCAGGGTATTCGTTTGCGCCTCGCGATCTCCGAAACCTACGTGCTGGCCAAAGAGGGCAAGCTCCCCGACGCATCGCGCACCATGACCGAGACGATTCAGAAGGCGGTTGATTTAAAACTGAAGCGCCTCGAATTGGAAGCGCGCCTCGCTAAGGCCGAAGTCGACCTGGCCGCAGGCTCGAACTCGGCGGGAAAAGCAGCTGCAAAACAGATTGCCACCGAAGCCACGGCCGCGGGCTACCTTCTGATCGCACGCGAGGCGAGTGCCGCGAAATAAAGCCACGCCAAATAAAAACGGGAGCCTGCATCGTTCTCGCAGACTCCCGTTTTTGTATCTCGATCGAAAAAACGCTAACCGTTATGCGCGGCGACGCCGGGCAAAACCCAACAGGCCAACCAGTCCCGAACCCAGCAACATCAGTGAACTGGGTTCAGGCATCGGTGCAACCCCGCCGGTCAAGGTTACGGTCGGTGTCGGCAGCGAAGGAATATCCGAGCCACCTTGGCACGATGTCCCGTTCGTTCCCTTCTGATAGCAAAACGAGCCGCCCGTATTGTTATCGAGCAGGTCCATGTAGAGCGTCAGACCAGTCCCTGCGCCAGGGATCGAAAGCGGTGACAGTAGCGTGAACGTCGGATTTCCCGAACCATCCGTACCCAGCGACGCGTCGAACCCCCCCGCCTGGGCGATGGAGAACGGAGAAAATGGCAGGATTGGCGCCGTCGGCATAGAAATCGGGCTGTCGTTGGTCAAAAAACCTACCGGAACGCTGAATTCATTATTCAAGCTTGTGCCAGTCGGAATGGGCAAATCGAGCGTAATCCCCGTGGTGCCGGCCGGGAGTGTTGAAGTAATTGTAAACGCGAGACTGCCGTCGCAAGCGCCCGTGGCAGGATTCAGCGTGGCGTCCGAGCAAAAGAAAATCGTCTTGATCGTAACTCCGTCGGACACTGTAGACGCGCTGAGCAACTCCGGCGACCCATCATCCCCGTATGCTGACCGAGTTTTAGTCGGCACCGAATTCGCCGATGCGGTCAACGCCATCGCCAATAGCGCGGCGCCGCCTCCTATCACTTTCAAAATTTTCATGTGGCCCCCAAGATTTAGACAAGAATGCCTAGAGGTTTCCCAGCATTTCCATGCCCAGCCGAGAAAATAAATCGGTTCCGGACCAAATAAGCTAAGTCCCATCGAAGTTACTACATGCAGCGCGGCACGCACGCAGCTCGTGTTACCGTCCTGTTCTCGCGGCGCTCGACAGTGCAACAAATTTCACAGAAAGTCCGATTCAGGTGAGACCTGATTGCCCCTATACAGTCTTCACCCTATGTTTTGCTATATTATATTTTGAACCACTGCGCGACGTCCCTCTCGCCTCACTCCTCGTCCTATTACTCTTGGGCCCAGACGGTGCCCCAATCGAACCGCAAAACTAGAATCGTATTTGCGGCGTCGGCGGCGGCAATGGTTTCCGCGGAATCATGTCCGGCCGGTTCGCGGTCATGTACACAAACGACGCCACGATCACCGCCATCTGCTTCATGTCCGCTTCCTGCACCCGCTCGTACAAATCCATATTCGAATGGTGCGTCCGCGCGTCGTAGTCCATCGGATCCTGGATGAATTGAAATCCCGGCAACCCCACCGAATTGAACGACAGGTGATCCGTCCCGCCCGTATTGCGAATACTTAGCGTAGTCATTCCCAAATTCCGAAACGGTTCCATCCACTCCTCAAAAATCGGCGCCACCGCTTCGTTTCCCTGCAAATACACTCCGCGAATCTTTCCGGTCCCGTTGTCAATGTTGTAGTACGCGTCCAGCTTGGCATGTTCCGGCGTCAACTTCATCGTTTCCGGATCGCCAAAATGTTCTTTCACGTACGCGCGCGAACCGAGCAGCCCTTCTTCTTCGCCGGTCCACAACGCAACGCGCACCGTCCGCCGCATTTTCAAACCACTCGCCTTCAGAATCCGAATCGCCTCCAGCATCACCGCCGATCCCGCACCGTTATCCGTCGCGCCGGTTCCGGCTTGCCACGAATCGAAATGCCCGCCGAGCATCACCACCTCGTCGGCTTTATCCGTCCCCGGAATTTCGCCGGTGATGTTGAACGACTTCAAATCCTCATCGTAAAACTTGTTTTCGATGTCCAGCGTGATCGACACCGGAATTTTCTTTTCGAGCAACCGGTAAATCCGTCCGTAATGCTCGGCCGCCAGCGCCACGCGCGTAATCGCCGGTGGATCCTTCGGATCGCGCGAGCCGCCCTGCTGCGCAAACACCGTGCCGTCATCTCCCCGCTGATCCTCGAGCCACGCCACCGCGCCCTCATCCAGCAGGAATTTCATGATCTTGTTTTGCAGGTCGCGTTGCGCCCGGAACTGCGCGATGCGCGCATCGCGCTCCTTGTCGCCGCCGCCGGTAATTTGAAAATTCGCCAGATCCGCCAGCTCCGCATCCGTATAGCGCTTCGCGTCCGCCTCAAAATGCGGCAGCACCGGATCCGGAACCTGCGTGATCACCAGCTTGCCTTTCAGCTGGCCCTTGTACTTGGCCATGTCCTCTTCTTTGGTAATCGCCGCGTAAACCACCTCCGCGGTCACCGGCCCATTCGTCCCCGGCGTCCACGCCTTCGGATATCCAATCAAAATAAACGGCCGCGGCCCCACCATCTCCGCGAAGAATTTCTCATTCGACCACCCGCGACCAAAGGGCTCCCACGGCTCCGTCTTCACATTCGCCAGTTGCCAGTCGCCCATTTTCTTGGTCGTCCACTCCGCGGCCGCCTTGATGTTCGGCGAATTGGTCAGCCGCGGCCCGTACACATCCGTCAAATAACTCTCGATCTCCATGACCTGCGAATGGTTGAAGCCTTCATCCTTCAACTTGTAAATCGCGTCGTAATCCGGCTTGTCCTGAACGACCGCTGGCGCCGCGTCCGCGCTGGCCGCCTGTTTCGCCGCCGCGCGCTTCGCTCGCCGGTCAGCCGTCTTGTCCGTGGACTGCGTCGCCGCCGAACCCGCTGCCGGTGCCTGAGCCGCCGGCGCCGCCGCCGAACTTTGCCCGGATACCGGCAGCGTCAAAGCCGCCGCCGGAACCAACATCAAAACCGCCACCCAAATTTCCAGTCGTCGCACAATCGCCTCCGCCTTATTTTTCTTCTTTCAGAAATTTTGTGAAATCGCCGGCCAGATAAGCTAAGAAAGACAAAAAGATACTACGCCTACAGACGCCTGATTCCAATTTCCCGTTTCAAGATTTCTCCGCGGCCCCGGACTTCTTCCTATAGACTTGCGTCTGCTCGCCTCACAAGGAAGACCATGCCCACCAGACCTCATGCACTCGCCGGATTCTTAGCTCTCTTCATCGCCGTCGCCGGACTCTTTGCTCTCCGCTCCAACGCGCAACCGCGGGAGCCGCAAGCCAAACCGCGTCCCGCCGCGTCGTTCAGCGCCGCGACCCAAGCTTCCATTTCCGCCGCCGTAAATAAAGAACTCGCTGCCTTCGGCGGCAACACCCCCGTCCCCGGCGCCGTCGTCGGCATCTGGGCGCCCGGCAAAGGCACCTTCGTCCAGCCTTTCGGCTCGTCCAATCTCGATCCCAAAACCCGCCTGACCCTCGACGACAAATTCCGCATCGGCAGCAACACCAAAACTTTCGTCATCACCGTCCTGCTCCAGTTGGTCGACGAAAAGAAACTCTCCCTCGACGATCCGGTCAGCAAATTCGACCTCGGCGCAAAAATTCCCAACGGCGAAAATATCACCGTCCGCGAACTCTGCCAGATGCGCAGCGGCCTGCTCGACGCCTACAACGCGCCGCAATACGACAAAGTCACCTTCACCCCACAGACCACCTTCACCCCGCAACAAATGATCGGCACCGCCGTTTCGAATCCGCCGCTCTTCCCTCCCGGTACCAAGTGGAATTACAGCAACACCAATTACCTGATGCTCGGCCTGATTATCGAAGCGGTCACCCACCACCCGATTCAGGACGAAATCAGCACGCGCCTGCTCGTTCCGCTGCGCCTGAAAAACACCACCTTCCCCACCACCAATCCCGACATGCCGCTGCCGTTCACTCACGGCTACGCTCTCGATCCCCAGAAAAATTGGACCGACGTGACCGTCAACCTCTCGCCCAGCATCACCTGGGCCGCCGGCGTCATGATTTCCGACCTGGCCGACATGAAAACCTGGGTCAAAGCCTACGTCACCGGCGCCACCAACAGCGCAGCCACGCAGAAAGAACGTCTCGCCTGCCTCCCCACCGGCGGCTACGAGCTTTCCTTCGGCCTCGGCATCGGCTGCTCCAATGGCTGGTACGGCTACACCGGCGGCATCCCCGGCTACAACACCGCCGCTTATTATTTCCCCGCCCAGGACGCCACCATCATCGCCTTCGTCACCTCCCAACAGGAAAAACCAAATCCCGGCGTAGCCAACGCCATTTTCCGCGACCTCACCCAAATCCTGTATCCCGACAACATCGCCTTCCCCACAGACCCCAACACCAAACCCACCCCAATCACAAAATAATCGTGAAGCTTGAGCGATCCGCCAAAAACCAAAGGTTAATGTCACAAATCGCGTAGCCACACAAATCCAGCGCCGGAGGCGTGGCACAGGTTAGCCCGGCCCATAAGGGCCGGAAAAGAGTCAATCGTCGCATCGAGCACCGGAGGTGCGACACGCGCATTAACGAAAGGCGGGGAATGTGAACCACTGTTTTGTGATCCGACGCAAACCCGCGAACATTGCAATGCCAGCCCCAAACTATCGCGTGGAATGATTGAACAGGCTATACAGCAGCAAAACCAAAACGATCGCCGTCACCCCGACATACATCCAATCCCTCTCCAACCCAAATCCCAGCATCGAAAACAAAACCCGCGCCACCGGCGTAGCAATCAGCACCAAAATCCCCAGCTGAATCACCGCCAACGCCTGCCCTCCCACTGCTCCATGAAAGATCCCATGCAAGTTGCTCAACTCCGCCGGCACGCCCCGAAATGTCTTGTACTCCCGCCGCGCCCCATGCGCCTCCGACAAAAACCACACACCCCCTGCCAAAACAATCAAAGCCGCAATCACCACGCCCGTCCGCAGCAACTTCCCTAGGAAAATCTCGAACTGCTGATCAGTGGCCTTCATGAGCCTCTCATCTTGTGCTAAATCTTTGATCTCGCCCGCCAGGCAAACGTTCCGTTTCTCCTGGCCTTCAAGTCCCAAATCCAAACCGTACTTGGCCGTCATCCAGAGGCGCGCCTTCCGCGACGAAGGATCTCCTTCTTGCCCAGTCCTCAACCGAAGTACTTCCCCCCGCTACAACTTCCCTCGCACGCCCTCAAGAATCATCTGCACTCCCAGCGCCGCAATCACCACTCCAAATACCATCCGCAACGTCTTCACCTTGGCTCCCGGCAAAATCAACGCACCCGTCAACGCCCCGGCCAAAACTCCCAGCATGACCGGCAGCGCCAATCCCGGATCGATATACCCTCTTCGCAAATAAATCCCCGCGCTAGCCGCCGCCGTGACCCCAATCATAAAATTGCTGGTCGTCGTCGAAACCTTGAACGGAATCTTCATCGCCTGATCCATCGCCAAAACTTTCACCGCCCCCGACCCAATCCCCAACAATCCCGACAGCAGCCCCGCCAGATACATCAACCCAAATCCCGCCGGAACATTCCGCACGTGGTACGACTCGCGCGCGCGACTCCCGCCACCCGTATCCGCCGCATCCCCGCCAATTCGATCCGCCGGAAAATCCCCATCCAGTCGCAAAAAAGTCGCCACCGGGTCCGGCGCCAATCCCTTCTCCGGCTCCTTCGGCCCCCCGAACGACGTGTACGCCGAATACAGCAGCACCACTCCAAAAATAATCGCAATCGCCGACGTTGAAACGTATCCCGCGATAAACGCCCCGCTCAACGCCCCCACCGTCGTCGCCACTTCCAAAAACATCCCCACCCGCATATTCGAATACCCTTCCCGCAAATACGCCGCCGCCGCGCCCGACGAAGTCGCAATCACCGACACCAGCGACGCCCCAATCGCGTACCGAATGTCTACGCCAAACACCAAAGTCAGCAGCGGCACAATCACCACGCCGCCACCCAGCCCGGTCAGCGACCCCAGCATCCCGGCGAAAAACGAGCCAATCGCCACCACCAGCGTAAATTCAACAGTATTCAAAGGCCTGCACACCTCTAAATTGGTTTGCGACGGGTTTTACCGAGCTCGAACCGGCGGACGCTTTACCTGGAACAGTCTGTGAGCGTGCAACTGGAGGGAGTGTCATGAAGGCGAAAGAAAGAAAAAAACAAAATACGGAATGGCGCCAATGCACTCAATCCTCCGCGCTGAGATCGCAGAATGATTCCGGACGATGGTCGCACGTTCGCCAGTGCAGGTCGATTCGAAATTGTCAGCAGACTCAGTTTTCCGGTGACGAGGAAGAAGACGAAGAGGACGACGACGAACTCGATGATGAAGAAGAGGAAGACGACGATGACGAACTCGAGGACGGCGCTGAAGATAGCTTCGGTGCCGGATCCGTCGGCGTTAACGCCGGAGCCGAGCTCGATCGCAGTGGCGCGTTCCCCGGCACCTTGTCGTATACATAACGAATATCCACCGAATCATGCGACCGCGTCCGCTCCAGATGCACCGTTTCAATCAGCTTGTCCCCGCCCGGCGCCGGCTCGAACGACCGCGTGGCCCGCGCATCATGCGCGCCCTCCACGTCCCCGACCAGCCGGAAATCTTCCCAGTGCGAATTGTATTCCTGATATTTTTCTTCCTTCGACTTGGTGATCTTCCGCCCGTCGGTATAGAAAACGCGCTCGCGGTTCAGATCGTCCGTCAGATTCACCGCCGCGTCCTTATCGTCCTTTGTATCCTTCGCGCTCAACGTAATCGTCGACGCCGGCGTGGTCAGCTCCTGCATCTGCGCCCGCGTAAAATCGTCGTCGCTCGCGCCCGTGTTCCGCGGCGCCCGCCCGCTGCTACTCCCCGGAAAAGGAGACGTCGGCCCGCCCATGTGAATGCCCGTGTTGTTCCCAGTGGGCGACCCGTTGCCGGTTCCCCCACCGCTCCGCGGGCCGCCGCCCGAGCCGCCGGTCGTCTTCGCATCCTTAATCTGCTGCATCGCGTCGTCGCTCTGCGCCACGTCCAGTTTCCAGGTGCCCCAAAGTTCCTTGCGATCGGGTGGCTTTGGCTCATCCGCCGCAATCCGTGGGGCCCCGGTCGAATCCCCTTGCGTCCCCGGCGCGGGACGAATCGGCCCCGGACCCGCCTGCGCTCGCACCGCGCTGGGCCAAGCCACCAGCGCCAGCGCGCACAGCGCGCAAAACGCCATACCTCTTGCTGGTTGATTTCCGCCCCTGTTCTTCACGATCTTAATTCTCTCCGAATCTCGCTACAGTTCCAATAATTCGCGCGCCACTACCAATACCCTAGAGATGCGCCAAATTCCCAAAAAGATGTCGAGGCGGCATCCCCAGATCTACGCCGGGACCCCCTCCACAATCGATTCCGGCACCCGCGTCGGTATAATAATCCCTACTTGCGGTGCTACTGCCGCAGCCTTCCCGCTGTCTGCACTCATCGTCGACCCACCTTAAATTGACATTTTCTTAGCGAGCGCCCGGCATTGTACACTCACCCTGGAAAAACCGCCGTGCCCGACTCGACCAGCGAGATCATCCTCTCCCTCTTCCCGACCGCCGACCGGGACAACGGCCCTCTGCGCGAACTCGCTTTTCGCGCCGACCGCTTCACTTCCGCCGAAATCCTGGCGTTGCGCCTCGACGCCCTCGTCGCCCTCTTCAAATTCCTGCGCAAGTCCGACCGCGTCATCCCCGAGCCGCTGGCTCCCAGCGAACCCGCTGCCACCGTCGGAAACGCCATCTCCCGCTTCACCGACCCGCACCTGAAACGCGAGCTCGTCTGGGTCTCCATTCTCGAATCGTCCGCCACGATTCGCGACCGCTACCACGCCGGCATCGCCGCCATCCTGAAAGAAACCAACGCCATCTCGCTCTTCGCCCAGTCCGGCCTGCCCACCGACCGCGGCCTGTTCCCCGAAGTCTCCGACCGTTTCTTCGGTCACATCCTCCCCGCGCCGCGCGAAGACAAGGATCTCTCCAAACTTTTTCTCCGCCTCTTCCCCTCCGAAAAAGAGGTCGACCGTTTTTTTAGCCTTCCTGCCTCCCTGCTCGATCACATCGCCCATCTCACCGCGCCCCCCGAAGATTCCAACGCCTGGCACCCGATCGTCGAATCCATGCTCGGCGCCTTCTGCCTGATCGGCGCGCGCGTCCAGGGTCTGGGCCTCTCCGAAAAATTGCGCGTGCGCAGCGAACCGGTTCCGGTGCAGCTCTTGGCTTTTTACCGTTTGCCTCGCGCTGCCGATTCCCTGGTCCTCGCCATTCGTACCCGCGATGGCGTTCCCGAAGCGGTGCAGACCTGGCACGCTACCCTCGGCGATTGCCACAAGGAACTCCGCACCATCGTGGCTCATCTCGATTCCAGCGGCGTGAATCTCGACGTGGTCTACGCCCTCGACGTCATCCATCGCAGCCTCATCCGCATGGAAGCCATCATCGCTGTGTTGATCGCGCCGGTCGGCCCGCAGCGCTACGCCGCCGGGAAAAGCCTGCTCCGCGAAGTCGTGCGCGGCCGCCTCGCCGACCGCAGCCTGCGCAGCCTGGCCCGCAACAGCTTCCGTTTACTCGCCCGGAAAATTGTCGAATGGGCGGGGAAAACCGGCGAGCACTACATCACCAACAATCGCGCCGAATATTTGCAGATGTGGCGTTCGGCCCTGGGCGGCGGCCTGCTCACCGTCGGCACCGCTGCGATAAAACTCATCGCCACCCACGGTCGCTTACCGCTGTTCTTCGAGGGATTTTTAGTCGGACTCGACTACGCCGTCAGCTTCGTCCTCATGCAGAATTACCATCTCGCGCTCGCCACCAAGCAGCCCTCCATGACCGGGGCCGCTCTCGCGCGTATCATTCAGAATTGCCGCGGCGCCGCGCGCAATGACGAGCTTTTCAAATACGTCTCGCGCATTTTCCGTTCCCAGCTTGCCGCCGCGCTCGGCAATATCGTCGCCGTCTGTGCCGGCTCTCTGGTCTTGATGATGCTCTGGCACCGTTTCATCGGCCACTCTTTCCTCTCCGACGAAACATCCTGGTACACCATCACTTCGCTGAACCCGCTGCACAGCGGCACCGTTTTCTACGCCACGCTCACCGGCATAATCCTCTGGCTTTCCAGCATCGCCGGCGGCTGGATTGAAAACTGGGCGGTCTATCACCGCTTGCCCGAAGCCATCGCCGAACATCGCCTCGGCGAAAAACTCGAGCCCGAAACTTTGGCGCGCATCTCGAACACTTTTTCCCGAAACATTGCCGGCTGGGGCGGGTCGATCGTCCTCGGTTTTATGCTCGGCATGACCCCGGTCTTCGGAAAATTTTTCGGCCTGCCGCTCGACGTGCGCCACGTCACCCTTTCCACCGGCATGTTCGCCCTCGGCGCCGCCTCGCTGGGCGTCGCCGTCATTGGCAAAGGCGCCCTAATCATGGCCGCCCTCGGCATCGCCTGCACTTTCGTCCTGAATCTCACCACCAGTTTCTATCTCGCCCTGCGCCTCGCCCTCCGCGCGCAAGACGTCAGCGGACGCGACCACCGCCACCTCGTCCGCGCCCTCTGGCTCCACTTCCTCCAATCCCCTCGCGACTTCTTCATTCCCCCATCGGAAGAAAACCCCACCCCCACCACCCCAACCACGCCGAGCAGCCCGACCACCACCCCGACCAACGCCGAATCCGCCATCTAAATCCGCCCAGCGCAAAGCGCCGCCGCACCCCGCGCCCACACCGCAAACGTCCGCGCTACGGCACCCCCGCCGAGGCCCCCTTCACCTGCACCCTCTGCAATATCGACATAAACTCCGCCTTCTTGTTCCCGTTCGCCCCGATCCCCGCGTACGCCACATGAATCAACGGCTGATTCGCCCGCGGCGAATCGCTCACGAACGGAAACGGCGAAATTGCGCCAATCGCCCAGAAATAATCCGACTGCGCCCCCTGCATATTCCCCGGCAAATTAAAATTCGTCGAAGCACTCGGACCCAGGGGATCCGTCCGCTGTGCCTCAAATATGTACCAGGTCATTCCCCCGATCGTTTCGCGGTCCATCGGAGCCAGATAAAAATCCCCAATCCGCGCAAACGCCCGCGGCCCATCGTTCGTCTGCGCAAATGTAATCCCGCCGCTCACCTGCGACGCAAAAAATCCCGCCAACGTTGCCGGTGGCTTGCACGCCAAGGACACCTGCAACACCGGATCGCTGCTAGCGCCCGAGCCCGTCCTCGGAAGGGGCGCAAAAGTGGCCTTGGGATCTTGCGTCAAAACCTGCTCGATGCACGCCGCCGAAGGAGGAAAAAAATAATAAAATATCAGGTCCAGTAGGCTCATCCCCGAACCGCTGGGCATATGCAGCTGCGAATCGAGCCAGCTGGAATCATGTCCGATCAACGGATTGCTCGAGGTCGCGAATTGCAGCATCGCCACCTGCTTCGCATTTTGCAGCGCCAAAATTCCCGTCAGATGAAACGGCGGCGCGAAATTCGCAATCGCCATCGGCGGCGGCACGCTGCCAATATCGTATTCCTGCCAGTTCGGCCCCAAAGCCACCGAAACATCCGCCGCCAAATGATGCACGATCCGCCCGTCCGCCGGATTTTTCGGCGGGGTTTGTGCCGGAGCCTGACCCTGCGCCTGCTCCACCGGAGCACCAGCGGGATTCTCGTCGCCAGACGCCGCCTGGCCCTGCGCCGCCACCGCACCCGCAGCCACCATCACACCCGCCAGGACCAACACCATCTCGAACCAAAGGCTTCGCTTCATATCCGTGTTGATCCTCGAGCCACGCGCATTCCGCGACTCACCAGAAATTGCGCGCCATGACCGCCTCATTCTAGCACCCCATCGCTACCTCACCCGGAAGCAAGTCGAGTGGCGCTGGAGTTTGAAGTCTGCAACCGCAAAGCATGACGTGAGGTTCATTTTCGCCAGCATGGTCACATTGAATAGCCCGGGCAAAAAAAAGAGCCGGAATAAATCCGGCTCTCGAAAAACAAAACTCCAATTCCTGCGCAGCGAAATTTACGCCGCTTTCTTTACCGACTTGCGCCGTCCCCGGCGCTTGGTCGGCGGCGTCGCCGGCGGTTCGCCGATCAATTCCGCGGACCAGATCGACGTCACGAACCGCTTCACCCCGTGATCGTCAAAATCAATCGTAGTACGCTCGTGATTCGATTCCGTAACGATGCCCATGCCGTACTGCTCGTGCCGGATGGATTGCCCTTCGACTAGTGTTTGCATTTGCCCTCCGTAAGGCGCTGAGTGAAAACTCAAACTCGCGTTATGAATGACTGCCTGCCAACCTGATCTAAACGACTACCCTGGACGAACGAATCCGCGAAACCAAAACCACCGTGAACACACATCTGCTGCTACCTGAATCGCGAAACTGGGCCTCCAGTTCCGGACTCTTCCGCGGTCGGAGAAATCCCTCAAAGGACGGAGGCTGGGTCCGCCCTTCAAGGGCCATACCTAACTCAACTCGCAGCACTGCTGCCGCGCCAGCCGGCGCGTTCAGAAGGGCGCGTTCGTACACATCCACCCAAGCGCAATCCCTGCGCTTCGCTGACGCGGCAAAATTGGGCGCTTCAGAATACGATCAGACGGGGTTACAGACCGACGACGTTCTCAGCCTGCAGACCTTTCGGTCCCTGCTTGACTTCGAATT
>Ga0302307_10001928_pt1 | contig 12817 bp, 12 predicted proteins | sample III_Palsa_E3_2_FD_200530 | JGI IMG/M metagenome (GOLD analysis project Ga0302307, IMG submission 200530) | Peat permafrost microbial communities from Stordalen Mire near Abisko, Sweden - III_Palsa_E3_2 | ecosystem: Environmental > Terrestrial > Soil > Palsa > Peat permafrost | place: Sweden... | reverse complement strand
TTTGTCATGCTGACGAAGGAAGCATCTATTATATAAGTAACCGATTACCGAGCGCTTGGTGAGAAACGCGGATAGATCCTTCGCTATCGCCCAGGATGAAAATTAGCTACGCAGTCTTTCTCTTCAAAGTTATCACCGTAATCTCCGGCCAGATGCCTAACCTGCCCGAAAAGGCCAGAAAGCCAAAGCCCCGGTTCACATATAAATAGCGGTTTTTCTCGTTCACCAAACCGGCCCAGTCCAAATATCGGTATTGTACCGGGCTCCATCTGAAGGCGGCAGTCTCCACCCCAAATTGCGCGCCATGTGTATGGCCCGACAAGGTTAAATGAATTTGTGTAGGATTAAAGCGTACCTTTTCTTCCCAATGCGTGGGATCATGCGATAACAATATTTTAAAGGCATCCTTATTCACACCTTTCAGCGCTTTATCCAGGTCGCCCAATTGTATAAATCCGCGGCCCCAGTTTTGTACGCCAATTAAGGATATCTTTTGCCCATCCTTTTCCAGTACTACATTTTCATCCATCAACAGGCGGTAGCCCAGCTCTTTATGGTGTTGTTGCAGCTTTTCAAGGTTGGCGGCCTTTTCGGCATCACTGTTCCATTCAATGTAATCGCCATAATCATGGTTGCCCAATATGGAAAACTGCCCGTAAGGCGCTTTTAGCTGACTAAAATTAGGGATATACTCCTCAATTTCCCAGGCGGCATTGTTCACCAGGTCGCCGGTAAAAACAAACAGATCGCTTTTTTGGGCCTTAGCCAGGTTTATACCGCGCTGCACAGCTTCGGTATTATCAAAACTGCCAGAGTGTATATCGGATATCTGGGTGATGGTAAAGCCGTCGAAGGCTTGGGGCAGGTCGTCATAATAGATCGTTTGCCGGTGAACCCTGTAATCGTATTTGCCCTTTATCATGGCGTACAAAAACCCGGTAAAGGGGAAAGCCGCCACTACAATGGCTATTTCGCTTATAAATTTGCGCCTGCCGGGGAAAAATGGCTGCCCCGCCTTACGGCCCGGATGAACAATGCCATTTATTAGGCCATATAAAAACCGCCCCAGGTCGCCCAGGGAAAGAATGATGATAAAAAACAGCTTGGTTATAAAAAAGGTAATAAACAGGCTAAGCATATACTCGTGAAAGGGTGTCATCCCCCGGGCGGTGCTAAAGCTGCCAAAGCCGGCTATAAATACCACCGTTACACCTACCGATATGAGCAAATAGCCCCAAAGCACCACGTGCCGCATCCGTGCCGACTGCCAATCAGTAGTAAGCGTTTTTAAACCCGAATAAACATACCAATCCAGCAGCAGGGTAATAGCCGCTATGATCAAAAACACTGTAAAAAACCCGCTTCTGTGCATATTATGATTTAAAAAGCCGCAATTTAAAAAAGCTAAGCTAATTAAAACGTAAAAATCCACTTTGGCGTATTAACCGGCAGGCCCAAAAACAAAACAGCCCCGTAAATTGCGGGGCTGTTTTGTTTTACTATCTGTAATACCAGCGGTGATGCCTCCAGTAACGGTGCGCATAGTGATGATGGTGGTAATAGTAACCGCCGCCAACCTGGGCCCTTAACACAACTTGCGCGCTGGCGCTCCCAAAGGTGAATGCCATTATTACGGCTATCACCATTAATTTTAAGTATTTCATAATTGATGCTATTTTGTTTGTATTAGTATTGATTCGTTTACATTTTTTCGACTGCTTTAAACCTGTTATGATTTATTTCAGCCTTATTAGTAGTTAAACCATACAACAACAAAAAGGTTTAGTTTACTTGCAACATTATTATAAATGTTACAAAAAGTTTATTGAATTTATTCAAGTTTATTTATTTATCCAGGTGTTTCCATCGCTTATAATCAGCTGGTAAACAATGCCCGCAGGGGCGATAGCCCATTTGCAAAGCTTCATCAGCATTTTTAAAAAATACGCGGTTTTGCAGTTTCATCCTTTTGCCGCTTGCGCAATTCAGGGTTCCATAAATTTTCAGTTTACTGTTGCCTGCTAATTGTATCTCGCTGATATTCAGCAATAATTTTAATTGCCTGTTTCGTGCAAAAACGCTATCGCCCAATGCCGAATGTAATATCATTTAGCATCATGAAAAATAATGCCCAGCGTATGCCTGCCGCCTTCGGTTATTTCGCTTACGCCATGCCGCATATTTACCCGGTGATAGCCCCTGGTGCCTTTTACAGGCCTAAAGTTGGTGGTAAACACCAGCATATCGCCCTTGCGCGGTTTTAATACGATGGCTTTTGACTGCGCACGGGGCCTTTGCTCAATCAATACAAATTCGCCGCCTTCGTAATCCCGGCCTGCCTCATCCAAAAATATTACCAGTTGCACCGGGAAAAACACATCGCCGTACAAATCCTGATGCAGGGCGTTAAAGCCGCCCTTTTCATATTTTAATATCAGCGGCGTAGGCTTTAGCTGGTCATTGGCATGGCAAAGTTCCAGTTGTTCGGCTAAACTATCGGGAAAACGCCCCGGCATATTTAACTTTTCCATCCAGCCATTCATTACCGGCACCAGTTTGGGGTATACACTTTCCCTCAACTGCTGAATAAGCGGCGGCAGCGGATATTTAAAGTATTTATATGCGCCTTTGCCGTATTGGTGCCGTTCCATTATCACCGTTTTGCGGTAAAGTGCATCATCGGCATATTGATTCACCAGGTCATCGCATTCGGCAGGCTTTAACACATTGGGCAATACGGCATAGCCTATATCATCCAGGCCTGTGGCGGCTTTATCCCAATCAAGGGCTGTAATTCTATCCGGTATATTCATAAATTTCTTCAAAATTGAAAATTCGACATTCGAAATCCGACATTCGACATTCGACATTACTCAACAACTATCGCGTCATTAATACAAGCTGCTTCCCAGCCAATCATGGCCGATTTACGGGTAGCGCCCCAGTGGTATTGGCCAAATTCGCCGGTGGACCGGATCACCCGGTGGCAGGGGATCAAAAAGGCAACCGGATTATCGCCAATCGCGCTGCCCACCGCCCTGCTGGCCAGCGGCGATTCAATTTTTTGGGCGATGCCTCCATAAGTGCTCAAACCGCCCATCGGTACTTTAAGCAAGGCCTCCCAAACTTTAAGCTGAAAGCTGGTACCCTTTAAATGCAGCTTGATGGTGCTTAGCTGCGACCAATCCTTACGGAAAATAAACAAGGCGTTTTGCTGATGCACATCGGTTACCTGTGTATAGGCCGCATTTGGAAACTGGTGTTGCAGATCGTCAAAAGCTGTACCGTGCTCATCGGCAAAAGCCAGGTAGCATATCCCTTTAGGGGTTGATGCCACAATAATATGGCCGAAGGGTGTTTCGGCATAGCTATAATTAATAGTTAGCGCCGCGCCGCCGTTCTTGTACTCGGCGGGTGTCATCCCTTCCAAATTAATAAACAGGTCGTGCAGCCGGCCAGTGCCCGACAGGCCCGTTTCAAAGGCGGTATCAAACAAGGTGGCGTTTTTTTCTTTCAGGATGCTTTTGGCATATTCGATACTTTGGTACTGCAAAAACTTTTTAGGGCTGATGCCTGCCCAATCAGTAAACAAGCGTTGAAAATGAAAAGGACTTAGGTTTATTTTTTCAGCCACCTCATCAAGATTAGGCTGCTGCTTAAAGTTAAGCTTGATATAGCTTATAGCTTCGGCAATGCGATCATAATTTATTGTTTCCTGCGTTTTCATTATATTTTATATTTAATACAACAAATTTACCCTATAGCCATTGCCCGTAAAACCCGGAACTTGCTCAATTTAACCGCTAATTACCTTAACAAACATAGCCAATATACCCAAATACTTGTTATTTTTGTACAAAGCGGCTTGTTCATCTGCAACCAGCCTGCTTATTATTTGTTACGCAATAATATCGCATAATTAAAAAACATGTTTAAATCCAAAGCAAAACTGCTGCTGCAAAATATATTAGGGTTCAATAATTACCTCTTCCTGTTTTCCCTCATCACTATAAGAAGGCTGTACATGAATAAGCATGAGGAAGAATTTGTACATTTTTTAAGCCTTTTGCCTACCGATAAGGTATTGCTTGATATTGGTGCCAACATTGGCATCATGACCGTTCCGCTGGCTAAAAAGGCCATTGACGGTAAGGTTTATGCCTTTGAGCCCATGCCGCAAAATTTAATAGCTTTAAAACGGGTAATTAAATATCATAAACTGCATAACGTAACCATATTAGAAACCGCTATGGGCAGTGAGCCCGGCGAACTTAAAATGGTAATGCCCATTATTAACAATGTAAAAATGCAGGGCCTTTGCCATGTAGTTGATGAAAATAACCCCGAAGAAGGTGAGTATTTTACTGTGCCGGTACAAAGGCTGGATGATATACCCGAACTGCAAAACGCCGGGGCCATTGCCGGCATTAAAATAGATGTGGAAAATTTTGAATTCGAGGTTTTAACGGGTGCAAAAAAGCTGCTGCTTAAACACAAACCCCTTATTTACTGCGAGCTTTGGGATAACGAAAAGCGGGCCGCCACACTCAACTACCTCAAAAACGAAATTGGCTACCACATAAAAATTTATGATGGCGAAAAGCTGGTACACTACACCAATCAAAATGTGCTGAATTATTTTATGGTGCCGTAAGCTATTGCTCACATAATTTAGAATCCCCCTATTGCTTTTCTTACACAAAAAAGACAAACGCCTGTTTTATAAGTGATTGTATTTTACTATATTACAATCAACAATGCGGGAAGTTTTTTTCACACTATTTATGGTATGCTTTTTTTATAGCAGCACAATGGCGCAAACAAAAAACACTTTTGAATTTGGTGCCGATATTGGCTATAATAGCTCTTATGTTTCGCTAAGCCAGTTCAGTTACAATAGCAAGAATGTTGATGGGTTTAATTTAGGAATTGCCGCCGATTATTATTTCTCGGAAAAATGGAGCATTAAAACAAAGTTCACTTACGATCAGAAAGGCTGGGGGAATGGCTATTTTTACGGCCCGGGCGGTGAGCAGCTTGATAATATTAACCTGGAGCTTAACTACCTGACCATTCCCCTGTTGGCCGACTTCCATTTTGGGAAAACAAAAAATTGGTTTTTCGATGTTGGACCTTATGTTGGATTTTTATTAAGCGCCGGGGATAAGTATGACCGCTTCAATCTTAAAAGCTCATTTAACAGCACCGATGCCGGGCTCGACGCGGGAGCAGGCCTAAACTACCCGCTTACCCCTAAATTAAAGTTATTTATAGAGGCTGAAGCGCAGTACGGCCTTGCCAATATTTATAAAAACAAACCCAATGATGCCTTTTTAAATATCAGGACAAGCCTGAATATCGGGGTGAATTTTCCGCTGAGTGGGTTACCGTTGCAGCTTTTAGATAGATGGTGATGAAATTGCAGGCTTATAGGAACAGAATGTATTTCATTTTCGCAAAGCAGCCAGAGGATATAATTTTTTACCAACACGGTTTATATGATCCGTTAACTCCTGGTTAGCAATATGGTTATATATGGACAAATCAAATTTGGTTGGCAATAACAAATCATCAAGTTTTAAGGCAATATTGCTTAATATCTGCAGGTTAATATCACTGCCTTTTAATACGATATCAATATCGGATGATGGTTTAAAATTCCCTTTAGCCCTTGAACCATAAAGTATCGCCGATTCAATCTTTGGGAATTGTTCCAGTATATTGGGCTATCTTAACGATAGTATTTTGTGATAATCCGTATTCCATTATTCAAAAAATTCGCTTTGGCTTCTTAACTGCAGGTTTTCAAATTTATCTTCCAATGCTTTAAATAAAACAAAATAAACATTAATAACCGAATCAGCAATTTCATCTGCCGTATCTTCATTATAAGAGTGCGAGGTAAGGTTCCTGCTAATCAACATATTCATCCAGCCTTCTCCATCATTGATCAGATTAGCCTTATATGCTTCCCTTATCACCTCTCTTGATCCTGCCAAATCAGGATTGCCCTGGTATTCCAGATAATCCTTTAGCGTATTCCAGCCAAGTTAATAGGTGTACTCAAATGCCTTAATTAACCCTTGTTCTTCCATATCCGACAGATCGCCTTTCAAAATAAATTTTTCTAATTGTGCTAAAGCTTTGCGAAAATTAGAAAACCTTTGCCGCCAGCAGATATCTTCGTGAAGATTCATAAACAAATATAACAGAATTAAAATTATTCAGCCAACACGATAGCTGAGTTCTTATTTTCAATAAACTAATCGGGCTTCTCCAAATTTTCAAATCTCCTGTCCCAATCTCAAATCAAAATCCTATCTTTGCCCATGCAAGAAAAAATCCTTATTCTTGACTTCGGCTCACAGTTCACCCAACTGATAGGTCGCCGTGTCAGGGAGCTCAATATCTACTGCGAGATCCACCCCTTTAATCATATTCCCGAAATTGACAGCAGCGTAAAAGGTATCATCCTTTCCGGCAGCCCGTATTCCGTTCGCCAGGAAGACGCGCCCAATTTCGATTTTAAAAAATTTCACAATACTTTGCCCCTGCTCGGCGTTTGCTACGGCGCGCAGCACATTGCCCATAACAACGGCGGCGAGGTAATGAAATCGAGCACGCGCGAATACGGCCGTGCCAACCTGCAATACATTAAGCCGAATAACCCGCTGTTTAAGGATATACCTTTAGAATCACAGGTGTGGATGTCGCACGCCGACACCATCGCCCGCATACCCGATGATTTTGAGATCATCGCCAGCACCGATACCGTAAAAGTTGCCGCCTTCCAGGTAAAAGACACCCAAACATACGCTATCCAGTTTCATCCAGAGGTTACGCACAGCATCGACGGTAAACAATTGCTGCAAAACTTTTTGGTGGATATTTGCGGCTGCGCGCAGGATTGGACACCGGATTCCTTTATAGAAACTACTATTGCCGCGCTAAAAGAAAAACTGGGCGATGACAAAGTTGTTTTAGGCTTATCCGGCGGTGTGGATTCATCTGTTGCCGCGGTATTGCTGCACCATGCCATCGGCAAAAACCTGCATTGCATATTTGTGGATAACGGATTATTGCGTAAAGACGAATACCAATCGGTGCTCGACTCCTACCAGCACATGGGCCTTAATATAAAGGGTGTTGACGCCAAACAGCGTTTTTACGACGCGCTTGCCGGCTTAACCGACCCCGAAAAGAAGCGTAAAGCTATCGGTCGGGTGTTCATTGAAGTATTTGATGACGAGGCGCACCAGGTAACCGATGCAAAATGGCTGGGCCAGGGTACCATCTACCCCGATATTATCGAATCGGTATCGGTAAAGGGGCCATCGGCTACCATCAAGTCGCATCACAACGTTGGCGGCTTGCCCGATTTTATGAAACTAAAGGTGGTTGAGCCATTAAATACCTTGTTTAAGGATGAAGTGCGGCGTGTGGGTAAGGCTCTGGGCATTGATCCGAACATACTCGGCAGGCATCCATTCCCCGGCCCGGGATTGGCGATCCGGATCTTAGGCGACGTTACTCCCGGGAAAGTTGCGATATTACAGGAAGCAGATGCGATTTATATCAACAATTTGCGCAGTTATGGTGTTTACGATAAAGTTTGGCAGGCCGGAGCAATATTTTTGCCCGTACAATCGGTTGGCGTAATGGGCGATGAGCGCACTTACGAAAACGTGATCTGCCTGCGTGCCGTAGAATCATTGGATGGGATGACTGCCGACTGGTGTCATCTGCCTTATGACCTGCTGGCTAAGATCTCCAACGAGATCATTAACAACGTAAAAGGAATTAACCGGGTAGTATATGATATCAGTTCGAAACCGCCTGCAACCATTGAATGGGAGTAGGTGGTTATTAGTTGTACTTGCAGCGCTTGTAATAAGTGCCTGTTCGCCAAAAGTGCGCTGGGTATCAAAACCTATTAATCCGCCGGTACAGCCGCCCGTGGTTGCAAAACCCGTACCGCCGCCCGTTGTTACGGCACCAAAGGCATCGGTAATATCCTTACTGCTGCCTTTGGGGCTTGATCATATCGGGCCGGGATCATCTTATACCGATATCAGCCTTAAAAAGGCGCGCGTAGCAGCCGATTATTACCGTGGTTTTAAACTCGCGCTGGATTCGCTTACCTTTTATGGCTATAACTACAAATTACAGGTGTATGATTCCAAAGACGACCCCGCTCAGGCACACAGCCTGGCCTACAACCCGCAGATACGGGCCAGCGACCTTATTATCGGCCCTGTTTTTCCCGACGGCCTGAAGGCCCTTACCAGCGTTTTAACCAGCGCCCGCAAACCTATAGTTTCGCCGCTATCGCCCGAGGCACCGTCAACCTTTAAAAATCAAAACCTGGTAACGGTTAACCCACCGCTCGAATACCATGCCTGGTGCGCGGCGCAGTATATTAACGATCATATTAAGCCACAAAAAATATTCATCCTCAAATCGGGCTATAGCGAAGACGAGGACTACATTATCCCCTTTAAAAAAGCCATAGATAGTTTAAGCGGCAAGCGTACAAAGATTATTATGATCACTATAGTAAGGGGCAAGCTAAGTGCGCTGCTGCCGCAATTGGTGCCCGGCAGTCAAAATGTGTTCGTTGTTCCCTCAACAGACCAGGCTTTTTTAACCGTTACCCTACGCTCATTGGATACTTTGAATAAACGATACCCGGTTACCCTGTTCGGCCATCCGAGTTGGGAGCATTTCGCGTTCTTGAACGCGCAGTTAATGCAGCGGCTAAAAACACATATCACTTCGGCGGATAATGTGGACTATAAATCGGCAGAAACCATTACATTTATACGCAATTACCACAACGCTTACCATACCGAACCTACCGCTTATGCGCTAAAGGGTTTTGATGAGGGTTTATACTTTGGGCAACTGCTGGGTACCAATAATTTAAAAAACATGGCACAAACCGATTTTACCGGGTTGGATAACAGCTTTCATTTTGTAAAAAAACCGGGTTTGGGCTGGATAAATACACACGTTAACCTGCTATTATATACTAACTTTGAGCTGAAAAAGGTACAATGAAGGCAATAAACCAGTTAAAGACGTTTCTGCGCATTTTGGATGAATACCCCGCCGAAACACCTTTAAGCAAATTTTTGCCAGGCTTTTACCGCCAGAACAAGCAAATGGGCTCGACTGACAGGCGCGTGGCCAATCGTTTGATCTATAATTACTTCCGTTTGGGCAACGCGCTGCCTGCCCTGCCGCCAGAGGACCGGTTGATAGTTGCTGAATTTTTATGCAACAGCCAAACCAACTCTTTTTTACAGCATTTTAAACCCGAATGGGCCGCCTGTGTGGGTTTTACTTTGGATGAAAAGCTTGCGCTGGTAAAAGCTGCTTATAAGAATTTTGAATTAACCGATGTATTTCCCTGGATTAATCAAATATCTGCGGGGATTGATAAGGAGGCATTTTTAAAATCATTCTTCGTTCAGCCCGACCTGTTCATCCACGTACATAACGGCTACGATCACCTGGTTAAAGGCGAACTAAACAAGGCCGAAGTGATATTTAAGGATGAAGGCAATGGCTGCTTCTCGCTGCCTAACGGCACCCGGCTCGAAACTATTTTCCCGATACAGCATTGGTTCGAGGTGCAGGATCATTCTTCGCAGCAAACGGCCAACTATTTTAAACCGCAGAAATGGGACAGCTGGTGGGATGCCTGTGCCGCATCAGGCGGAAAATCGCTGCTGCTGCATGAGTTGGAACCAAATATCAAACTGGTAGTATCGGACATCCGCGAATCCATCCTGGCCAATCTCGATGAGCGTTTTCAACAGGCCGGCCTGCGCAAATATCAGAAGAAACTGCTCGACCTTACCCAAAACCCCGACCAGGAATTGCACGATTATGCGTTCGACGGTATTATCCTTGATGCGCCCTGCTCCGGCTCGGGCACATGGGGCCGCACGCCAGAAATGATTGCCCAGTTCAATCCCCAAAAAATAGATTTTTTTAATCGGCTGCAACAAACTATAGCCCGCAATGTGGCCAAATTCCTGAAACCCGGCAAGCCGCTTATTTATATCACCTGCTCAGCCTTTAAGGCTGAAAATGAGGATGTAGTCGCGTTCCTGATAAAAGAGTTAGGACTAAAGTTGGAAGAACAAACCGTTTTGAAGGGCTATGAGAATAAAGCCGATACCATGTTTGTGGCAAGGTTAAGCCCCCCGGCCCCCTGAAGTAGAGCAATTTGCAAGCGAAAAGTGGCCTGATTGCTGAAAGGCAATTTACAAGAGCCATTTAAAATAACCAGAGGCGTAGCCTCGACCCATATTGTAGCAACAGATTTCAATCCGTTGACCCGCCAGGAAAACATTCGGAGAACCAGAGGTTCGGCCCATATAATAGGCGTAACATTTTATACAAATTTGTATAAACATGAATCGTGCCCAAGGCACTTGTCTTTATTATCTCCGCAAAACAACGGGTTGAAACCCGTTGCTATAAAATTAGCCGAGCCGATGGCTCTTAAAAAAACAATTTGGCTTTGCACATTTTACTTTCTGCATTGCGCTTTCTGCTTTCAGTTTCAAAAAATCAAAATAATTTAAAATCTATTTAGTTACCAATCGTCTTAACTGTAAACTACTGCTGCTTACAATTAAGGAAATATGTCGAAAGTGCTTTTTTTAAGTGTTCCATCACATGGCAATGTGAATCCTACCCTGGGTTTGGTGAGCGAACTGATCAAACAGGGCGAGGATGTTATCTATTTTTCGTCGGATGAATTCAGGGAGCGGATAGAGGCGACCGGCGCGGAATTCAAATGTTATAGCGAGGATTTGGACATTTTTAAAATTGGCGGCGTACCTTTTGGATCTATGCACCGGGTGCTGCAGTCGGCAGATAAGATCATAGCGGATATTTTGTACCAGATCAAAGACCTCGACTATGATTTTGATTATTTGATCCATTCCATGGCCTTTCCCTTTGCAAAAGTATTCGCGCAAATATTAGATATACCTGCCGTATCGTCGCTGGCCATATTTGCCGGGCTGAGGCAATTTATTGAAAAAAGCACCCAACCTATTGATAAAATGTGGCCGGGCAGCGAAGAATTAATGGAAACCTATCAAAAGGTATCGCAAAACATCAAAAACATTTATGGGGTTCAGCTGCCTGCCAATATACTTGGCTTGCTGATGAATAAAGGCGATATCAACCTGGTTTATACTTCCCGCCTTTTCGCTACCGACCTTGATTTTTTTGACGACAGTTACAAATTTGTAGGGCCGCCCATATATAACCGCGAAGAAACCGTGGATTTTCCCTTTGAAAAACTGGAAGGTAAAAAGGTGATCTATATTTCGCTGGGTACCGTGTTCGGCAGTTTCAGTCTTGATCTGTATAACACCTTTTTCAATAGTTTTAGTCATCCCGATACTGTGGTGGTATTGGCTGCTTACAAGGTTGATCTTTCGCCCTATTATATCCCGGATAATTTTATCGTCAGGAATTATGTACCGCAATCGGAACTTTTAAAGTACACCGATGTAGCCATTACCCACGCCGGCATGAACAGCATCAGCGACCTGGTGTACAATAATGTACCCTTCGTAGCCATCCCGCTCGGCGCCGACCAACCCCTTTTGGCCAAACGTGCCGAAGAATTAGGCGCTACCATCGCGCTGGATGTAAAAAATCTTAGTCCGCAGATATTAGAGGACGCTGTGGAAAAGGTATTGACCGATCCCTCCTATCGTGAAAATATTAAGATGATCAACGCTTCTTTTCAACAGGCCGACGGCTATAAAAAAGCAGTGGAAGAAATTTTCAAGCTAAAAAAAGAAAAAGGCATCAGTTTTCCCTATCCTGTAAACAGTTAACAAATGGGTATTATCGCAAAACTGATCAGCAGTATTTTAAATAAGGCAACTATCGTTTACAAAGCGCAGCTTACACCAAACACCTATCATATCCGCCTGCAGGGCGAAGTGTTGAAACAAGCCAATTACGTACCCGGCTATTTCATCAGGATATTTGTTGGGAAAGGTAAGGACCTGGCATTTGAAGATAATATCCGCAGTTATTCGGTATGGCAGCTTGATAAAACAGCCGGAACGCTTGATATGGCCATTAGTGTACATTCCGACGGCTCCGGTTCGGCATGGGCGAAGGAATGCCATGTTGGCGATGAAGTAGCGTTCGGCTGGCATAAGGGCAATTTTATAGTGGACGATACTGCCGATGATTACCTGTTCATCGGCGATCTTTCCGCGCTGGGGCATTTGTATGAGATCAACCGGCATTTACCCAAAGGCAAGCGCACCCAAAGCATTATTTACGATGCACACACAGCGGATTTCTTCCCGGATATTGACGGTACAAGGCCTTTCACTTTTTATAACTGCAATGGCGACCAGGTTTTAAGCAAGGTTCCCGCGCTCATCAGCAGCTTTTCTGCAAACAGCATAACGTACATTGGTGGCGATAGCAGGGTGTGCGTTACCATCCATAACTATTTGCGCAGGGAACTAAAGTGGGATACCCGGCGCATCAAAGCCAAACCCTTTTGGAACCCGTTGAAAAAGGGACTGGAATAGGCGCTTATAACCTATTCCTCGGTAATTAAAGCTATATCTTGGGTATAAATGGCTATCCCGGCAAGGTCGACCAACTCAACATCGCCGGCCTTGGTTTTACCGGCAAACTTCAGGTCTAATTTTTTGGTATTCGCCTTTAAAAAGCCCAGCCAAAACAACAATACGGGTAAAACCACATCCAATTGCCGCGGGTAGGCGCTCAAGGCCCCGCTTAGCATTAAATAAAC
>Ga0302307_10001927_pt1 | contig 12821 bp, 14 predicted proteins | sample III_Palsa_E3_2_FD_200530 | JGI IMG/M metagenome (GOLD analysis project Ga0302307, IMG submission 200530) | Peat permafrost microbial communities from Stordalen Mire near Abisko, Sweden - III_Palsa_E3_2 | ecosystem: Environmental > Terrestrial > Soil > Palsa > Peat permafrost | place: Sweden... | reverse complement strand
GCATCCATCCGGCATAGCAATATACCCCGCTACCCCATGATGGGTCATTAATTGGCACAGCATGGTCGACGATCGGCTTACCGTCGATGTATGCCTCTAATGATCCTTGTTTGCCGTTGTGGTCGTCGCGCCAGGCCAGGCCGTAGGTATGAAAACCGGCGGACAGGTCAGGACTTCCCGGCGCGCTATAGCTAGCCTCAATGACCGTATGCACTCCCATCGGTTGGTCGTGGACGATGTAAGACGCTTTTGAACTGTTGCCAACACCCAGCACCTTCTCGGCTATATCCACCTCAGATGAATCGTCGCATCGATTGCGAACGAGCGTTGAGCACCATAGGTCAACGTGCCAGCCATCACCCTCACCTTCTCGGTCGGTCGGCATCTTCGCTTCCCACTCGACGAAAGAGCCTGGATGGATAGTTATCTTCCCATAGCTCTGGATGTCAGCCATCTTATTGTCATAGTACTGGCTGTCACCTGGCGCGGCGTGCGTCGCCTGAACAGCCAACCCCAGGCCGCGGTCGATGGCCGCAAACGGCGGCTTCGGGTAAGTGCCAAAATAACTCTTACAATCGTCGCCTGTGTATCCGCAGCTAGTGGCGGGTGTGCTGCAAAACCCCGCCGGCATACCACCGCCTGTGCCGCCGTTCCAGAGCGCCTGATCGATTGAATCGTCCTCGTCAAACTTATCGTTAACCTGAATGTGCCAGTGTTGACCAGCCGGTGGCACTACGCCAAGCGGGATCGATTCGCCGCTACTTTTTGCCACGTTTTGCGCACGACTGTCATTCTGCTGCGTCCGTTCGGACGAAGCAGAACGGGTTACTTCGCTATCTGACGGCAAGTTAGCTTGCCCCCCACTAAGCGCCGGGAGCAAACATAAACCAGCGATTAAAGTAAAAATCGTTGCACGGGTCAATTTGTTATTCGGCCGTGTGCTGGGCATTATCCCTTTGTCCCGTAAACCGCGTTCAGAATTTCGTCTCATCTATGCTTCCCGAAACTTCAGTATTGGTGGTAAATCATCACCGGTTGTGTGCGGCAGGCGATTGTCAGCTGCAAACTCAATTGCCAGTCATTCCAGAGATCGATCAATCCCTGCTTGCCTTGCTCTGAGAGCCCAGTCTCCGCGGTTTGCAGAGCATACTGATGCTGATCCAGCTGTTCGGTGTCTGTCCAATACAATCTCGCAGCCTCATCTATCTAGGATTTAGATTGAATGAGCCACATCATCCTTTTAAGTTAAGCAAATCTACCCAGATAAGCTTCTTTCGATTTCTGCCACTGCTTTGGGTTTTGTAGAGTCCGAGGTAGGCATAGTTCTCCGTCTGTCCGGCGACGGAATGCCCGTATGCGAACAGTAGCTGTAGGCCCGGTTGCTTGAAATGGTAGTAGCCACCGGCATCAATCAGCGTCGAAGCCTGCGTCTGAGCGGCTGCAAAGCCTTCGCCCGCGTGAGAGAAGACCTCAGCTGAAAGCTCCAGCTTCTCGCTCAGCGTTCGCTTGACCAGATACCCACCGTATAGATAGTTCTTGTACTGATGCTGGGGAATAACGGCATAGCCGAGACCACCTACCAGGCTCCACGGCCCAAACTCCTTTTCAACCCAGATGGGGAGCTTGTACCAGAATTTCCCGACGCCCAAACCCTTGGAATAGCTACCAGTCGGAATCTCAAACATGGTGAATGAGCCAATCTGCGGGCGGTGCTTCGTCTGTTTGATAAAGCCCCACTTCACGCCCAACTCCATGTCCTGCATGCCGAAGGCACTAGGCCCCGTACCCCCGGGAGCGTATACGGGTTTGTTCGATGGAATCACTATGCCAAGCGGCAAAATCACGTGCAGCTGGATATTGGGAATCGCACCCCAATTGAACTCAAATCCAGGGCTGATTGTATCCAGTTCGGCGGGTGTTCCATCGACCGTGCCGAAGACATAAGCTTCGTAGTGCCCAAGGTCTACGGGAGTTGGGTCGTCGGTCTGGAACGGAGTACCTGCTTGGGCCCAGATTCTGGTGCTGAATGCCGTTAGGAGCAGGAGCATCGCCCAACCCAAGTGTATCGGGCTTATCCTCATTGAGACCTTATTGCAGGCAGAAATCACGGACAGCCTCGACGATAGAATGAGGATGCACGCACAGCTTATATCGAACTTCGATACTAAGCAACGAAGATAGGTCTTTCTGACGGTATATTCATGGTGTGCTCAAGCATCAGCGGGAACTCTTGACCGGTCTGATTCGAATCCATGTTCTCGTTCACGCATCTCACGAGGACATCTTTGGCCTTGCGATGATGGAGGAGCTTCGACACCATGGCTATCGCATCGGACCAGGTACACTCTATCCGCTATTGCACGGAATGGAACGCGCCGGTCTTCTGCGATCCCAGTTGAAGATCGTCCAAGGGCGTAAGCGGCGCGTGTACAAGATGACTGCTGAAGGGACAAAAGCTCTTGAGAGCGCAAAGGCAAAGGTCGATGAGCTGCACTATGAGCTTCACGAAGACCACCCACGGGAGATCGCGAAGCTCATTTAGCCCTTTTGGTCCCGACTAACGGCAGCTTAGTAGCAGTGTTCCCCTCGCGAATGCCTGAAGTGGGGCAGCCACGAGCTGTGTCCGAGCGCTTCTTATTGTCTGAAATTGCCATGCTCTTCTGCTTTGTACGTAGCGGGCTAATCGACATCGGAATGACGGCCCCAGTCGAAGCGTCTGCCCAGAATGCCTTTCACGATCAGGTGGTCTGTCCCAGCGGTCGGACCGACGCCAATGCCGATATTGATCTCCCACTTCGGTGAGGTGTTCAGATCGGTGACGACAAAGATTTGCTGCTGCTGATTATGTAACGTGTCGAAGGCACCCAAGCGACCGTAGTCAGCGTAATACTCGAGGCCACCGCTGACAACATGAGTGAAGTCGTAGCTCACCTTCACACCTGGAGAAAAGCCGAGTCCCTGATGGACATCCGGGCCGTGCCAGGTACGCTCCAGCGCTGGATTGAATGCGAAGTACCATCGCCCCAGTGTCTTATCGATGATGGGTCGGATTTCCCACGTCCATGTGTCCGGCGAGTACACCGCTCGTTGATATCCAACCTCAGTAGAGAGACTGAGCCCGACCGGGAGATGCCAGCTATCAGGCGCGCGCACTCGCGGGCGTATGTGATCTCCAACCCATTGCACGCCGTGGCCATCCTGCTCGCTCGTGAAGACGTAAAAGCCGATCTCCGACCAACTGGTGATGCCTTCTGTCAGTTCAAGCGTCTCGTGCTCCTGGTGGTTCGTCGGGATCACATCGTCAATGGAATACTTCTGACCTTGAATGGTGTAGTTGGAGTGAAGTTCAGTCATCAGCGTCTTTGGGGGAACTGTTTCCGCACCGTAAACTTGAATTTCGTAATTACCCTGTGCTCCAGCTCCCCTCGCACAAAAGAGCGCCAGGATAATCAGAGCCCCTTTTGCCGCGAGCCTGATAGCCACATCACGCATACCGAAACACCATCATGAATCCTCGATCCATGTGATCCTGCTGATGGCAGTGAAAGAGCGTATCGCCAGGATTGTTGGCAACAAACTCGACCTCAACAGTCTTTCCAGCGTGGACTAAGACAACGTCCTTTCTCAGGCCCGCGATCGCGGCTCCATCTTCAAGCCGCCTCACTTCAAACGTATGCCGATGCAAGTGCAAGGGATGGTCATCCATGCTCTTGTTTTTCAACACCAAGCGGTAGCGCTCTCCGGCCTGCAACAGCGGCGAGTGTTCGGGCGTTGAATTCTGTGGATACGAAAAGCCATTGATCCTCCAGAGCTCTTCATTGCCGTGTCCCTGAAACTTGGAATCGAAGACCAGTTCCATCATCTTGACCGCCGGGTTTGGAGCCGCGTTGTCCGCTTCGGCAAACACGCGATAGCTCCAGACGAGTTCCTCCGGTTGTGTCCACGTCGGTCTCCCGGTGGAGTTGGCGTATTCAACGACGATGCCCATGCCCGTCCCCTGCACGTGCTTACGCACTTCGCCAAGCACCCAGACCCCCGGGTTATTCATCTCGACAATGGCTGAAACACGCTCCGCCGGAGAGAGCCGAAGCATCGCGACCGTTTGCGGTTCCGGAACCACATTGCCGTCAAGTGCGATGACTTTGAAGCTATGTCCCGAAAATGAAATCCAATGAATCTCCGTAGGGCTGCTATTGAGGATGTGCATCATCACGCGCTCGCCTTGCTTCACTTTAACTGGATCGCCAAAGCCCAGCATCTTGCCATTGATGGTTGTGACATCATAGACCGGACTCATATAGCCGTCGTCACTGCCTAGAAACTGTCCGCGCCAGTCATGAAGTCCGAGAAAGACCTCGCGATCATACGGTGCTGGGTTATCGCGAGGCTCGATGAGCAAGAAACCGTGCAGACCGCCGTATTGCGCCTTGGTCAGATTCTTTCCGGCGAAAGTATGTGTGTGGTACCAACGGAAGCCTGCGGGCGTTGGCGTCATCGTAAAGCGTGCTGATGCTCCTGGAGCGATCATCGGAGTGCCTTCTTCCATGGCCCCATCGATTTCCGGTGGAAGAAAGAGCCCGTGCCAGTGGACAACTTCCGGTTCGTCTGCCAGGTTGCGAATCTCAACCGTCTGCTGTTGCCCCTCACGCATCCGAAAGAGCGGACCGGGAACTTGACCGTTATAAGCCAGGGTTTTGATGTGGTGTTTTGGTGAAGCCTCCAGAATATATGGAGCAATCACAAGGGATACATCCGGTGCGGTCGCAGCACGAACCGCTTCGGGCATCGCTAAAGACCCAAGTGCCAATCCTGAAAGCTTGGTAAATCCTCTGCGGGTTAGAGTAGGGAGCGACATCTCGGTTCGCATGGTCCGCTAATATCTCCGACAGCTATATCTATATATCGAATGCAAAACACCGATTGCGAGGAGAAGATCCACTTTTTCCTTTCAAGGATAGTTGAAGCTCAATTCCTGACATTACCTACTAAGTTGAGTTCCACCGCAACGTCGTTCTCAGCCTTCCAAAACAGGAAGCTGGGGTTCTTGAGACCCCACTGCACATAGGGAACGACGAACTGTCCCTTCGCTGTTCCTTTTGAATCATCGATATGTATCTGCATCGGAATCGTCAGGTCGTGGGGCGTTCCCAGCAGAGTGAAAACTCCGCTCACCTGGATGGTTGAGTCGCCCGAGGCAGCAATTGTTCCCGCGTACGTCTTTGGCGCGAAAGAGACATTAGCGAACTGCTCCACCTTAAGAATGTCTTTGTTCATCTTTTTGTCGCGGCTATCGTTTCCTGTCTTGCCACTACCTGCTGCGACAATTACCGTCCCCGTCATCCGGGAAGCGCTTCGATCGAAATCGATTGATCCGGACTGTACGTGAAACGTACCGTTGACAACCTCGTGGGTCGTGTTCAGCCTGATCTTGACCTCGCTGGCATCGGGGTTGGCGACGAAAGTCTGATGCTGGGCGAGTGCGGCTGGAGCCAATATGAGCGCGAGGACTAAGACTGCGAAAGATTTCATATTCCCCCCAAAAGGCTAACTGCCGAGAGCAGTGTTGGCTTCGCTAGATTGAGTTGGCAAATACCTGCGGAGCAACAGATGCTGCAGGTTGGGTGACACGCGTGAGCCTAGCCGTTACACGCATCGCGCCGGGCCAGACCCTGAGGCAGAATGGCAGGACAGCACGCGCGAGTCCGTTATTCAAACCATTCGCGGCAAACTCAGCGAGGCGCATCTGAGGCAGCATTGCGGAGCGCAGTTTTGGCTGAAAAACGTGCGCCGGTTCTGCGCTTAGATAGGCAGCGGCAGCTTGACGGGCGGTGTGAAGAGCGATGGATATACCATCGCCAGTGAACGAAGGGATTACGGCTGCCTGATCGCCGATACAGTAGAGCCCATCCTCAGTCGCGCGGCGGATGTAACCATACGGAATGTGAGTGATTGTGATAGGTTTTTCGAGCAGCGGCTCAGCACCGTCAAGACGCATAGCCAGGTGAGGACAATCTTGTTGCATCTTCGCAAGAAGACTTTCCCAGCGAAGGCCTGCGCGTGCAAAATACCGCCGTTGCACAACACAGCAGAAATTCGTAATGCCCTCTTCCACCGGCTGAATCCCTCCGTAGCCCCCGGAATAGAGCGTGAGCTCGGAGGCGTCCGCAAGGTCAGCATGCTGGGCGGCATTCAGGCGGTAATACATCTTGAAGGCGACCCATTGGTGAGGGTCCTTCGGTCGACCGTGGCCTCGCAGGTCGTGCTTGCCGGTGGCCAGGAAGGCGGTCGGAGCTTCGTATGTGGTGCCGTCGTCGAGCCTAGCCTGCCAGAGGTTACCGACCGTGCGACTAAGCGACTGCACACTGCGACCGCGCTTAACGTGGACTCCCGCTGCGATGGCTTCTGCGATGAGCGCTGTATCCAGCGCTTTGCGCGTGAGTGAGGCTGCAGGAAAAGGCAGCGGCGCTTCCGCGGCACGCCTCGCTGCAGCAAGACGCACATAATTTAGGGGCACGGCACCAAGCGAGGTAACATCGATGCCGAGCGCATGCAGGTCCTCCAGGGCCTCTCCGCTCAGAAACTCTCCGCACACCTTATGGCGCGGTGTCGGCTCGCGTTCAATCAGCGTCACGCTACGTCCCTTGCGAGCGAGCGCGATCGAAGCAGCACAGCCTGCCACTCCACCACCAAGGATGAGTACTTCGTCTTGCAAAGCATTGCTCCTAGCTCACCGGATGTTCAATGTATCCGTACCGAGCTTCTTTAGTTCTATCTAACCCTGATAGACGTGCGAAAAACTATTTGAAAGGCCATTCTGTACAAATCGTCATCTTGAAGCCGGTGAAGAAGCCCGTTCGTTTCGCCACGTATGACGTCTCATAAGCTGTACGTCAAAGTGAGGTATTTGTTTGATGGAACGATGGAGTCTCCTTGTCGCCGCTTTTCTGGTGACGGCCTTCGCCACCGCACTGCCGGCGGAAACGGTTGCAGTCAGACATATCCAGCGCCCACTGCATCGGTTTATGGTGGCGCGCTCCGAAGCGGGAAACGTCATCGCAACGGGTGAGTTTACACAGGTAGTTCAAGGCGACGAAGTGACGATGCGACTGACCTATAGCTTTGTGGACGGGTCGATCGACGATGAGACGACGACATACCGACAGCAGGGTACGTTTCGCTTGGTGCGCTACCATCACCTGCAGAAAGGGCCGTTCTTTACAAAGCCCATCGACTTCACGGTAGAAGCCGCTACCGGCATAGTGTCCAGCCGCACAGTAGACAAGAAAGGCAAGATACAAGTCGAAAGCAAGCACATGGACCTGCCGGTTGACCTGGCGAATGGCTTTGTTGGAACATTGCTGCTGAACGTACCGCACAATACCACGCCGTTTCGAGTGGGGATGCTGGCGCCAGTCGGCGGCGGGCGGTTGATTCCGCTCCTGATCTCGCCGGAGAGCGAACAGACGGTTCAATTGGCAGAACAGACCTTCAAGGCGACAGTGTTTCGCATTCATCCGGAGCTGGGCGGCTTCGTGAGGATAATTGCGCGGCTGATCGGCATTCAGCCGAAAGATGTGATGGTGTGGGTCCTGGAGGGTGAGGAGCCCGCGGTTGCGGTAGTTGTAGGACAGCTCGGTGGCTACGGGCCTGTAGTCAGCTCAGACCTGGTGGGGACCAACTTCGGGAAATAGGGTTCTCGCAGGCACTCAGGTACGGCGAGTGGTGAGCTCATACCAGTTGAGGCCGATGTCAACCAGAAGGATTGAAGCCAAAGTGAAGGCTATGACGCCCACTGCCGACAATACGTCGCCAAGGTGGCTCCAGTAAGCGGGCACTAGATTCAGTACACGACTTGAGACGAAGGTGAAGGTAACCGCATAAGAGCGAGCCATCCACTGGCGATGCACTGCGATCTGGCGGTTGCGCGCAGCAATCACGGCAACGGCAGTGCAGACGATCCAAGCGGCGCCTTGCATGGAAGTTCCAGGCAAGCCGGGACGGCCAGTGGCAAGTGCAATACCGGTAAAGGCGCCAACGATGACTGAGGCGAAATATATGCGGCCCAGGACGCGATGCAGTTTAAGATGGCGCTGCCGGAAACGCGACGAGAACTGGAGGGGGCCGGCCAGAAGTGCAAAGGTGCCGCATAGCGTGTGTGGGATAAGGAGCCCGCGGTCGGCGATCACCTGCAAGCGATACGCATGGTACATAGGATAATCAGTGACAAGCATCACCTCTGACGTGATGAAGACAAAGAGAGTTATGACACCAAGCGAGATCCAAAGAATAGTCTTGAACTTGGAACCGGTGGGACTGGATGCTGGCAGAGTGGAAATTGGCATTATTCGCCTCCCGGATTTGCAGACGTTCTGAGGAGCGTGCAGCTGAAGAGCATGGTGCACCACTTCACATCTCTTTGCCTGACGAAACGCATGAGTGTCATTGGCTTCACTTTCTCCGTCCTACGCATAGGCGTCCCGGTCGCCAGTGTTCCAAAGTTACCGATTCACGCGAGATATCGGCAACCCTAAGCAACCGTACCCAATCTTCCTTTCGGAAGGCCCGCCGAAAAGACACCGGCCCGTCGTGTTGTACAAAGCGATGCCACCTAGCCCACCGCGCTATCCACTCGAACGCTCGACACGCCGACTCCGAGCGCTTTAGATCGTTGATGAACCAGCCTACCTTTGCGTTGTCCTCCATCCAACGGAGCAACGCGACGATCTCCGCATCCTCCATATGATGTGCCGTAAGTGAGGTCACAACGATATCCACGGGCTCGTCAAACCGATACGTCAGAGCATTGCCGGTTATCCAGGTGGCGACGAACGTTTTTGGAGTGAACTCTGCTGCCGCACGCGCCGCGTATGGATTTAAGTCGATCCCGGTCAAGTGCACAGCCATTCCTTCTCCCTGTGCCCAGCCTCCAATCCGCCGCAGAAGATCCCCGCCGCCACAGCCGACGTCAATGATGTGCGCCGGCTGAGGCATCTGGTGTCCAAGCCGCTTCAACCAAGCCAGCGTTGGCCGATAGCCTAGCAGCCAACGATTGACCTTTTGCAAACTGAGCAGGCAGTCGCGGAACTCTTCGTAAGTACAATCGCCATCCATAAGCTCTGGCAACTCACGTGGGGAAACGCGCTGACTGAAGTCGATCTGAACATTAGACTGCATGGAAGCGCATCGTCTCTGCTGTCAGGCCCGGACCGAAGGACATTGCACAACCACGCTGCCCCGGACGCGCTTGCTGCATGATTTTCTCTAAGACAAACATCACCGTCGCCGACGACATATTGCCAAAACAGGACAAGACCTCGCGTGACACTGCCAGCGCATCCGTCGGCAGCTCCAGCCCCTTCTCAACCGCATCTAGAATCGACCGGCCACCAGGATGCACTGCCCAAAGATCGATGCCGTCGCGCTCAGCCATCAGTTCGCCTCCATGCAGCGCGCGGCCTAGCTCACCCGGCACTTGTCCTGAAAGCAACATGTCGAAACCTAATCCGCGAATCTTCCAGGTAATCAGCTCCCGCGTCTCAGGCACCATCACTGCTTTGAAGCTGTCCAGCGCGAAACCGTGCTCGCGAGCTGAGATCAGGCTCGCGGCTGCGCCATCCGCAAAGACCAGGAAAGAGAGTATCTGCTCCAGATCCTGCGTCTCCTGAAAGTGCAGCGTACACAACTCAAGGTTCAACATGAGTACACCCGCCTTCGGATCGGAGCGCACAATATGCCGCGCCAGCTTCAGCGCATTAATTGCGGCGTAGCATCCCATAAATCCAACCATCGTCCGTTCCACACTCGGCGAAAGCCCAAGGTGTTCGACGATCTCAAAGTCCAGCCCAGGCGCATAAAGGCCGGTGCAGCAGGTGACGAGAACGTGCGTAATCCCAGCGCGTTCTTCCTCATTCAGTGCAAGCCTGTCCACTACCTTCCGCATCAGCATGGGAGCGCTCTGCTCAAACAATTCCATACGCCGAGACGTGGCGGGGAAATTTCCGAGGCGATAGAACTCGTTTGCGTCGTGTGAAGAAAACTGGCTGTCACTCCTCGGATCAAGGAATGAATACCGGTGCGCGATCTCGGCACGGTTCGCCATGCGACGGAAAACCGCGCGGAGTCGCGGGTCAGCAAGCATTTTCTCTGCGAAGACGACGAAGGAGTCATGCACATCGTGCTCTGGTACGGCAGTGGCGATGCGGTTCAGATAAGCCGTAGTCATGCACAATGGGCCCTCAGCCAATTTCAACTTTTTATTGCGTGTGTCTTGGGGAAGGCTGGACCACGAAGAGAAGACGATTCAGCGACAGTCGACTACTTGAGAGAACAGTTTCCTTATCTCGATGCAACAGCTACTCGTTGAGACGAGACCTTTGTTTCTTTGATAGCAGCTTCCAGGGACGGACACGATGACGATTCGTTCATGGACGATGCAATCGGCTGCCAGGGCGACGGAATGCGTTGGCCAACGTGCTAAGTTACACATCAGTCAGCCAAATGTGCGGCTTTAACGTCGAATGAGTTAAATCGAAGGGCGTGAGCCGCTGATAAAGACATTGCGAGGTATCGGATATGTCCTCGAAGGCAGCTAATCCAATCATGCGAAGCGCCACGTGGCGTATCTCGCGCTGGCAAGGGTGGCTTTGCCATCGGAACGATGCTGGTGCGAGACCTCAACGCAGTAATGACGGCGGACTATTGGAAGATTGCTGAACGGAGGTGGGCGGGTCGGGAAAGGCGGGTGGACTATGGAGAACTGCTGGTCGAGCGACTCGCCATCGATTTGACTAGACAGTTTGGCCGGATATTGGAATTAGCCTTTGGAAAACGCGCTTTCTTTCAGGCATGGCCAGAGAAACAGATTCTTTCACCACCGTTGAAAGAATTGGACGGGATCCTCCCCCATAGAGTCCTCGGTTCACATGACAGAAGCATGACTTCTATGAATTGAGGCTCGATCTCTATTCCTTCGCGCTGAACTCATACAACCGACTAGAAGTGATATGCCATGCCTGCCCCCAGTGGAATATGCTCTGGGTATTGTCACGAACGATGGAATCAAGCCGGGGATCGTAGCTGGCCGAGCGGTTGTAGAAAACCGTACCGATGTAGGTTTCCTTCAAGGATTCGCCGTCTGCCTGTGCTTGCTGTAACAGGAGCCGGAGCAGGCTTATCTGTTTGCCGGTACGCGAAAACGTACGGCTTCCTTCCCGCCGCTCCAGTGCGATGTCAAGCGAGCGTGGATATACTGCAGTAGCCATCTAAGTCTACAAGTGATTGAAAGGATTTGGCGTCCCCGACGGGATTCGAACCCGTGTTACCGCCGTGAAAGGGCGGTGTCCTAACCGCTGGACGACGGGGACGCACGCATTGCGAGAACCGCAACGCTCAAGTCTTAAGGCTAACAACATGCGGACGCAAAGGCAAGTCGCCTCCGCGATTCCCTCACTTATCGCCGCATCGGCAACGGTGCCAGACCCGACCTCACCTTGCGCCGCACATTCGCATACTGCAGCAGGATAAAGTTGTCAGTCATCCCCGCAATATAGTCCGCAACCACCCGCGCCAACCCTTCACTTTCGATCTCGGCAAAGTACGCCTCCGGCAGTTCCTCCGGCTCATTCACCCAGTACTCAAACAACTCCGTCACCACCTCGCCTGCCTTCGCATGCTCCAGTTCCAGCTCGGCACACGTGTAAAGCGTGTCATAGAGATATCGTTTCTCTTCCATCCGTTCTGCCTCAGCGTGCGCTGAAAACACTGCCAACCGCCGCCCACATTGACGAATGTCTCTGAGCGACTTCGCCCCGACAGCTGCAACATTATCCCGGGTCGTCTTTATCAAATCCAACACCAGCGTCTTTTGCATCGCCTGTAGCGCATCATGAAATACGTACTTGTCTTCAGCTTCCGGATGCGCCAGCCGCACACTTTCATAGCTCCGCCGCAGAATGCTTACGTGCTCGCGAATATGCCGGACATCCAGCAGACCCGACTCCACCCCATCATCGAGATCCGCCGTCAAATAAGCGATCTCATCTGCCAGGTCAATAATCTGCGCCTCAAGCGGCGGCATCTCGTGCAGAAAATACTCCGCCAGATCCGGATGCTCCGCAGTGTCATAATCCCGCGAGTGCTTAATGATCCCCTCTCGCGCTCCCAGGGTAAGATTCAATCCGCGATGTCCCGCATAACGTTGTTCAAACCGTTCCACAATCCGCAAGGCATGCAGGTTGTGATCGAACCGCAGTCCATGTGCCTTAAGGCACTCATCCAGCGCCCGTTCTCCTGCATGTCCAAACGGCGGATGCCCAATATCATGCACCAATGCGAGCGTCTCAGCCAGATCGCAATTCAAACCCAGCGCCCCGGCCACATGCCGAGCCACCTGCGCTACTTCAATCGTGTGAGTCAGTCTTGATCGAAAATGATCCGAAGCCCGGCTGGTAAAGACCTGCGTCTTACCCGCTAGCCGTCGAAATGCCCGCGACTGCACCACGCGATCGCGGTCTCGCTCAAACGGCTTGCGATCATCGCTTGCAGGTGCGGGAAAGGCGCGCTCCGACAACAGCGCTTCTTCTTCGCTGAACACTCCACAAGCCTGCAGATTTTGCTCCATGGCTATAAGTTTATAGCCAATCGTCAACAGCGCTCGTTACTTACCCGGAGCCGCATTCAAATGCGCCAGCTTCACTCGCGCACCTTCAAGCTTATGCTGCACCTTCGCCACATCTTCCGGATCGGCCTCCGGAGGCAGCGATGTCGCATACTCCGCCACCGACTTCTGCCACTCTGTTACCGCCATCTGCAACTTGCCGCTC
>Ga0302307_10001926_pt1 | contig 12827 bp, 12 predicted proteins | sample III_Palsa_E3_2_FD_200530 | JGI IMG/M metagenome (GOLD analysis project Ga0302307, IMG submission 200530) | Peat permafrost microbial communities from Stordalen Mire near Abisko, Sweden - III_Palsa_E3_2 | ecosystem: Environmental > Terrestrial > Soil > Palsa > Peat permafrost | place: Sweden... | reverse complement strand
GCGTTGCTCGCGGGGTGATCTTGACAATGCCGTTGGTGGCGTTATTCTAGGGTTGCTTCGCAGGCAGTGGCCAGTACAACATTGAGCCCCGGATGACTTCCGGGGTTTTCGTCCGTCTGGGGCGGGAACCTCTTGCAAAGAACGCGAAAGGCTTGCCCCTGGGCTAGGGTGGTTCGAGCCACCACCAGACGATTAAGACGCGTTGTCGGACATTCGTACACCCGAGTGCCCAGACTCGGCCTTTGTCCATCGTCTCATTTACGAATCCAAACCCAACCACCCTCAGTGAAAGATTTTTCCCAGCTTGGGACCAAAGTTTGCACTCTCGCTGTTCGAGGGTTGCGCCTAGGGGGGCTGGGGTGAAGCTCTCCACGTTAGTTTGGGTGGTTCATTAGGGCATTCTCTGTAGGCTCAAATCCCGGAAACGTACGTAAGTTCTACATAAAAATCCTCTAAGAGTAGCGTGGTTGACGGCTGTGTTAGGCGATTTAAACACAACCGGGACGCGGGTTCGCGCAACTTACTGTATGTGCTTGTGTTCTTGCTCAGTATGAATGGCATGTTGAGTGCTAGCTTCTAATAGACGTCAGGCACGCAGTGGGGCCTGGCGAGGTGGGGCTGGGTATGGTGAAACGAATTGCATCGGCCGCCGTTGGTTTCTTGCTGCTGGCTTCGTGCAGTGCAGTATGCCAGGATTTGCAAACCCTTCCAGATGCGCCTTCGGCGCTGGTTTCGACTGATACCCATACGTTGAACGAGTTTGTGGATGAGGCACGCGCGCCTTTGCAGGTTGCGGAGGCGGATGTTCATGCTGCGGAAATGCGACAGGCTGGGCTGGTTTCTGACGGCGCGCCGACACAGCATGGTCAGGATTTCGACGCACGGCTGCACAAGATTCTGTATCCGGCGATGGTGAGGCAGCCTTCGAGTTCGGCGGACGATGGAAGCCTGATAGGCCGAGGGATGCACGCGTCTCTTCGCGCGCTTGTGGCACATACCGAGTCGGGCAGCGCCAAGCTCAATACTGGATATTTGTTGCGGACGCTGACTGCGGTGGCGGCGGATGCGGGGTCGACTCCTTACTGGAGACGGCATGCCGTGGATTCGGCCGGCGATTTTGGTTCGATGGTGGGCAACGACGCTGGTTTGAATTTGTGGCACGCGTTTGCGCCCGGGATTGGACACGTAGTGGTTAAGCACACTCCGAAATTTGTGTCGAGGATTCAGGCTCACGTGGGGAAAAAGTAGGGGTTCGAACTCTTCCTTGAGAGTTTCTGTGTTGCAGAAGAACGCGAGTGGTGACAGTACTGCTACTTCTTCTGAATTGATTCTTCCTTCCTGATGATTTCCGGCCTTGCGTCTCCTCAGTTCTGATCCGCTTCTACCTATTGATTGCGGCATTCGGTTTTCTATCGAAGCTTGGCTTTGGGAATCGTTGTCCGCTAGGTGATGGTCAAGACTAGGGCGGCGCTGGTTCCACCGCTCGTACAGCCCAAATCTCCCGAGTTTCCGCTTGGAGTGTTTACCGTTACACTCGCAGTTCCAGGAGCGGAGATCAGGGCGGTAGTGATCGTGACCTGCAACTCGGTACTGTTTGTGACCACGGTGGTTAGGGTCGTCCCGTTGATGACCACGACGGAAGATGAAACAAACTGAGAGCCGTACACGTTCAGAACAAATCCCGTCTGAACTTGAGCGAGAGTAATCGTGGTCGCCGAAAGAGATCCGATGATCGGGGCCGGTCGAGCGCTACCACACAAAGGATTGAGCGCGTTGCAAGATTGGAAGACGATCAATGCGAGCAGAAGCGAACTGAGTGGCAGCAAGAACGCGCCGATTCTTCTCATATGGGATCGGCGAGAGAGGGCTTCATCATGGGTTTCTATTATGCGGCAATTCGCACAAAGAAAAATAGTTAATTTCGCTCAGCGAACTCGGTGCTTGGGGAGAAATCTCCCTATCACTTATCGACGACTCAGTGAGCGCTACGCCTGTTAGCAACAGTTGTGTGGCCGCATAATGTCGCCTTATGGACTACCGTGGGTTCCCATTTCGAAGAGCTTGCCTCTCAGGAGACTGTGTCGCCCGCCCTGAAGTTCTTCATAGAGAGAGCGGGGGTGCTCTTTCAGTCTAATCCTATGTCTATGCACCAAGGGCCACCCTCACGAGTCGGCTCCCTTTCACTATTGCCGTCGGTATCGAACCAAAAAGGTCCAGCTTGAGTTTCCACTCTCACGCCCCCCGGTCCAACCTCACTCACCTTGCCCTTGTAACCGTAAGGTCCGCTCGCTACCCAAACCTCTTGACCAACCATCAGCGCCGTCGTGTCCACGCCCGTACCTCGTTATTTAATGTAACTACTCTAAACTCGGGCCCGAATGTTGAAAGATCGCCATGTCTCTCGTTAACCCGCATTGGCGCAGAGCGATTCAGCGAACATGTCGGGCTTTGTCGGTCACGCCGGGGATTGTGATGCGGACGAAGCGAGGGATGTAATCGTTTGCGCAGACCAGATCGCCGGACTCGAGGGCGTTCACGTTGTAGCTGAGGAGAATTCCGGTGTCGTCGGTGAATTCGGGATGGGCTTTGGGATTGTAGGTTACGAGATTGCCTTCTTTGCAGCCGGGAGCACCGGCTTCGGGCGTGGTGTAGACAACCGTTTTATTTGTCCACGGGCCTTGCGGGTTGCAGGAGTAATAGGTGGTGACCTGGTTCCAGTCAGGATAGGCGGGCTTGACGGGATTCATTCCGGTCATCAAATAGAACGTGCCGGTGGTCGCCGTCATCTGGTTCACGGAGTATTCGGGAGTGATAGCGGCGACTCCGCTTAGCGGCGTGGCGCTGGATTGCGAGGTTACCCACGCGCTGGTGGTGGCGTTCCAGTAGGTCCACTGCGAAGGCGTTGTGAGGTAGCTGACGGAGGTGGTGCGGGCGACGTAGGGTTGTTTGTAGTCGCTGGAGGGATTCTTGATTCCGTAGATGTAGTAATAGCCGTCGTCGGCTAGCATGATGTCGCTGCCCCACTGAATCGTAGTGCTCGTAAGAGCTACGGGCGTGATTGACTGAATCGTGTAGCTCGGCCAGTCGACTATCGCTACTGATTCGCCTACGAACTTGAGGGTGGGAGTGAACTGCAGCAGCATGATTTCGATCTGGTAGGTTCCGGGAGTGGGCTCGACCAGAAGGCTGGCTCCTTGCCAGAACCAGTCGCTTTTGGTTGTGGGCACGAAGTACGAACTGGTTTTCGGAGGATAGCCAACTGTGGTTAACGTGTTGGCGGTTTGATCTTGGATGGTCAGCGAATTGTGCGCGCTGAAGAGATCGTTGGAACGCAAGCGGGTTGTGGGGTTGACGGTGCCGATGTAGGAGTCGGACCACATCCAGAGATCGGTGCCGTCGGGGAGAAGAAGAGAGTAGGTGCCGTCGCCGCCGGTCCATCCTGGACCGTTTTGCTGGAAGAAAGTGTCGAAGGTGGTGTCTTCGGTGGCTGGCGATGGAGATGCGGGGAGCGTGCATTGAGAGAACGCGGGGAGTGCGGTTAGGAAGATTGTGCTCGTCAATAGCAGGAGCTTGATTCGATTCATTGTTCCTCTCAGATGCCGCGCTGGTGGCCATTCTAGACTGCAGGGTCTTTGAAGCAAATGTGGAAGTCAGCGGCGAGACGCAAAAAACGAACCCGCACGCACGCGCCGAAGCAGTCGAAGAGCCGGGGGGCGGAATGAGCAAGGGAGTTACTCAAGTCGCTCGACCACCCAATACAAGGAGATTGCGGTGCTGCTTGGGCCGGTTTGCTCGAACGAGTACGTGACGGGAGAATTTGCAATTGCTTCAAATGTGCTAACGCACCCCGGCGAAAGGAACGTGGATGACCCCCACGCATTCGGCGGCGTCGCATTCGCGTTAACTGCAAGTATGTTGTTCGACGACTCCGCCCCTGCGTCGTCCGCCCAGTTTAGGACGTAGTTCCATCCCTGAAAACTCGATTGATCAGCGCTGCTAACGGTGGCATAGACCGTCAAGCGATAGAGTCCCGTACTGGCAGGCGTGAAAAGCGTCGTTGTCGTAATAGACGTTGTCTGATTAAACAATTTGCCTTTCGCCACAACCACGGGCGAGGGCAAACCGGTCGCTGAGGCGTCGGCGGGCTTGCTGCCTGAAGTAAACACGATAGTTGCCAACAACAGAACTGCCACACACAGGGTTTTGTACATGGGGTACGCCTCCGGCTGGGTTTGGGGGAGAGCGCAATCTTACCATGTGGTCGGGTGCGTCGAAGACACAATTCTGCGAGGGTCTAGCTGAAGAGTCGCATCAGGCCTGCTGCTGGGAGATCGGGCGCGAGGAAGTGGGAGCCTTTCTTCCCTGCGGCGCGGGTTAGGGCTTCGGCGGCTAGATAGCCGCTGCGGACCGCGCCTTCCATGGTGGCGGGCCAGTCGGTGGCAGTCCAATCGCCGGCGAGGAAGACTCGGGGCCACGCTGTAATTTGCGAGGGCCGGTAAGGATCGATGCCGGGGCGCGGAGAATAGGTCGCGCGAACTTCTTTGATTACGGTTGACTTTATTAAGTTTGCTGTTCTTGCTTCGGGGAAAAATTCGCGGACTTCTTTTAGAGCCAGGTCGACGATTTCGGCACGGGATTTGTCGATTAGATTCTTTGAGGCGCTTACTACTAGCTCGATGTAGCTGCCCTCAGGGGCTAAAGCCCCGGCGATTTTGCCGCCTTGCGGCACGGCTGAAGCCGTGCCCTGATACGAATCGTTTACGGCACTCCTCGTCGCGCTTCGCTTGCTCAGCGCAGGCTCAGAATTGAAGTCGTTCCCTTCCCGGTTGTGTTCGTTCCGCCGATCTCTTTCCAAGAGGCGCGACTTGTGGAACATCCATTGAATTGTTCGGTCTAGTAGGACAGCGTGGTCCAGGTCGGTGATTTGGCGGTCGAACCAGAGGTGGATTCCGGTTATTGGAGCGGATTCGAAGTGGGTTAGCTTTTCGCGCAGTGCGGATGATTCTGGAGTTTGCGGGAGGACGCGTTCCAGGTTTTCGAACGGGAGTGCCAGGACTAGATAGTCGAAGAGTTCTTCTGCGTCTCCGACTCGAACTCTCACTTGCGATGGCTCGGGGGAAAACTTTTCGAGCGAGGTACGGAACTTTATCTTGCCGTTGCGGGCGCGGATGTAGTCTCCGGCGCGGTTGTAGAGGTCGGTCAGTGGAATGCTTGGAACACCCATGTGGCGGGCTTCGGGCGACTTCATGGATTCGCGCACTACCTGGGCTGCGTAGGAAATCGAGATCAGGTCGAGGTCTTCACTTAGAGCGCTTACCAGGATCGGCTTCCAGAAACGTTCGATGGCGTTTTCGGTTTGGTGGTGTTGGCGGCACCAGTCCTGGAACGAACGGCCGGTGTCTGGTTGCTTCGTTAGGGCTAGCGCCGCGATCGCTTGCGAAATTACCAGCTTGTCTTTTGCGTTTAGAAACGGAAACCGCAGGAAACTTGGCGCGGTGTGAAGCGGCGCTGGGAGCGGCGAGGCTCGCATCACGCTGGTGCGGCCTCCGGGCTCGATGAACGTCATTTCGTCATACCAGCGGATTTTGTCCTCTACTCCGATTCGTTTGTAGAACTCGACGAGGTTGGTGCATACGCGGAAGAGCACGTGCTGGCAATTGTCGACTACTTCGCCGGTGCCGGGATGTTCGTAGGAGGACGCGCGTCCGCCTAAGTAGGGGCGGCGTTCGAATAGGGTGACGTCGAAGCCGGTGTCGGAGAGGGCGCAGGCTGCGGCCAGGCCGGCGAGGCCGCCTCCGGCTATGGCTACGGTGGGTCGGTTTGGCGTTGGCATGGGGAAGGGTTAGCTTCTAACACTGACACTCAGTCTCCGCCTACCCGGTAATCCTCTTGATCGTAAGCCAGAGCAGAAGGACGGTCAGAGTAATCATGATACCCACTATCCAGCGCCGACGTGGCGCCAAGGGCTTTAGCAGAAAATAAACGGGCAGTGGCGAAGAAAGAAGAGTGCCTCCAGCCCACAGCACGAAGGCCGTCGAAGGAATTTCGCTTCGATGAATGGCGTTAAGTCGAAGGTTATCTCCGATTACCGACAAGTCCACGGAAATGATTGCAAGCTGCCAGGCGGGAAATCTAAAACGGCCAGCGGCAACTGTCAGCAACGGCACGATGAGAACGCAAACAAGGATATAGGCGGCGGCAGCCGGCGCGAATACAAGGCGCGCTCGGTATCCGACTAAGAGAAATACCGGCCCAACAGCGATTGCCGCTATGAGGCTGATCCACTCGCGCAGGTTCCGGCCACCGAATGTTGCGTTCATTGAGTTCCTCGGCAGGCTCATTGCATGGCTACAGAATACCGCTCAACCACTAACACGGAGCTGATAGGTGAGTGCCGTCCCTACGGGACTCGCTTCGTTCTCCCACTTCTACCCGGCACTGCCGTGCCGGGCTTTCGCATGGCGCCCTTCGGGCTGGTTAGGTGATGCGCTGCAGGAAGCCCTTGCCCAGGACGCGGAGTTTTTCGCTTATTGTCAGCGTTACCTTGCCGGTGAAGACGTCGTACTGGCGGGCGGCGATTTTTTCCAGCAGCTTGCGATAGATGTTTACCAGCACCCACAGCGCTGGCTGGCTGTCTTCCGAAATAAATGGGATCAGTTTGTCGCCAGCCTGATAGAACTCGCGGGCTCGGTCGGCTTCCAGCTCTAGTAGCGGACGGAACCGGGCTGGATCTGGCGTTGCGAGCAGATCCCCGGCTGACAAGCCGAACTTTGCCAGATCTTCTTCCGGCAAATAAACGCGGCCCATGGCGGCGTCTTCCTTCACGTCGCGAATGATGTTCGTTAGCTGGAAGGCCAGGCCGCACTGCTCGGCCAGCGGCTCGGCGGCGGGGTCGCGATATCCGAAGATGTGGATGCAGACCAGGCCCACTACCGAGGCTACTTTGTAGCAATATTGTTTTAGATCGTCGAAGTTGCGGTACTGCACGGTGAGGCTGGAGGTTGCGGACACAGGCGATAATTCACTCAGAGTCCCCTGTTCCAGGTCCATGGCTGTGCCCATCGCCAGTTCGTCGAGCAAGCCAGCGGGGATGTTGTAGCGGCGTTGCGCGTCGTTGAGCGCGAGCAGAATTGGATCGTCGCTGGGATCGCCCTGCTGCACGCGGTGGAGCGCGTCGAGCCAAGTAGTCAGCTTGAAGCGGCGCTCTTCGAGGCTCAGGCTTGGATCGTCGGCAATGTCATCGCAGCGCCGCATAAAAGCGTAGACGGCGGAGAGGGCCTGGCGTTTGTGCTTAGGCAGAACGAGGAATCCATAATAAAAATTCTTTGCGTTGGTGCGGGTGATGCCTCGGCACACGGAATACGCCATGGTGAGCTGCGCGGGAGCCGGGCTCCACGGGATGGGAACTGGCTGGGCTTTGGCACTCATTGCCGGCGTCCCCTTTCCCGCCTCGGGCTTCCGGATGCGGCTCCTCGCAGCTTGCCCAGCGCGGCTCGGGCTACCAGCGCCAGTTTTCGAGACTTCGAGATGACTGGGCGACGACCTAGTACCGCATAATTCTGGCGTTCGATGGCGTTTAATATTTCCTGACCGCCGCGGCTGAAGAGTTCCAGGTCTACCGCTAATTCCTTGTCTACTTTGCCGATCAGCGGAAGGCCGTGGTCGAACCATTCGCGAGCGCGTTCGACTTCAAACTTCATCATCTCGCAGAATGCCGGTGCGTTGCGGTTCTGCTGGATGTCTTCCTCGGTTACCGAGTAATGGCGCAGGTCTTCGAGCGGAAGGTAGATGCGGCCTTTGGCGTAGTCGATGGTTACGTCCTGCCAGAAATTTGCCAATTGCAATGCAGTGCAGGTGTAGTCGGAAAGCTGCTGGCGTTCGGCATCGCTATATCCACAAAGATAGAGCACGAGATGGCCTACGGGATTCGCCGAATAGCGGCAATAGTTGAAGGTTTCGAAGCGGGCTACGGTTTGGTCCTGGCGGAAAGCGATCAGCAGATCGGAGAATTCGTGCTTGGGGATTTTGAACTTCCTTACCGTTTCTCTTAGAGCTACAAAAACTGGATGACGCGGATTGCCTTCGTAGCAGGCGTCAAGCTGCTGTTGCCATTCGTCGAGCAGGGTTAGAGATGCGTCTGCGTCTCCGACTTCGTCGCCGAGATCGTCGGAGATGCGGCAGTAGGCATAGACGTTGAGGAAATCCTGGCGGAGTTTTTTGGGTAGGAACCAGGTGGCTACGGAAAAGTTTTCGTAGTGGGTGCGGGCGAGCTGACGGCAGTATTCTTGGGATTGTTCGAGCGAGGGGGCGGTGTTGGGGATCGCGTAGGCGGCGGGCAGGCGGCTCCAGCCGTTTGTGGCGGGGGTGAGCGCGGCGCTGGAATCAGTAGTGGCGGTGGTTAGGGTCATGCATCAAGAAATCGTTACGTTCAGGAATTGCTCGGAGCCGAGACATACCTCAGCGGCTAAAGCCGGCTGAGAATTAATCCTCTTAATGGCAGCGCTGAAGCGCTGCGCCACCCAAAAACATCAGTGGCCGGGAATGATTGCGGTCTTGATGTCGCCGCCGCGGTTCAGCATGTGGCGCAGCACTTTTTGCAAACTTGAAAGAGGCGCTTCGCCAGTGATGTAGTCTGTGGGACGGATTTTCTTAGCCGCGATCAGGCCAAAGGCGCGGCGCACTGTTTCCGGCGTGTGATGGAACGTAGCCTTGAGCGTGATCTCGCCATAGTGCAGCCGATTGGTGTCGAGCTGCACTTTCGATCCGCTGGAGCATCCGCCGAAGAAATTTACGGTACCGCCTTTGCGGACCATCTCGACCGTCCACTCCCATGCTTCGGGACGGCCTACGGCTTCGATCACGACATCGCAGCCGCGCTTTTGCGGAGTGAGCGCGCGCACGGCCTCGACTACATTTTGAACTTTGGTGGTCTGCACGATTTCGTGAGCGCCCATGTGCTTTGCGGCTACTACCTGTTCATCGCGCTTTACCACTGAGATGACGTTGCAGCCGATGGCGCGGGCTACCTGAACGAACATCAGGCCGATGGGGCCGCCGCCGATGATGGTCACGGTGTCGCCGATTTCGACTCCGGTTTCGTGCAGGCCGCGCAACACGCAGGCCAGAGGCTCGGTCATGGCAGCGTCTTCAAAACTTACGCCGGACGGGATGACGAGCATATTCGCTTCCACGATGCGGCGCGGGACGCGGATGTATTCGGCATAGGCTCCGTTGTTGAAGAGCAGATCTTCGCAGAGATTTTCCTGATGCTTGGAGCAGTAGAAACACATCTGGCACGGCGCGGAATTAAGCGCTACCACGCGCTGGCCTTTCTTGAAGCTGACGACGCCTTCGCCGACTTCCTCGATCACTCCAGCAAGTTCGTGGCCGAAGAGCGCGGGAGGAACGATCATGCGGGCGTGATAGCCGCGCTGGTAAACCTTAAGATCGGTGCCGCAGGTGAGCGCCACCTGTACTTTGACCAGAACTTCGCCTTTTTCGACGCGAGGGATGGGCACTCGCTCAATTTTTATGTCTTCTTTGCCGTACAGGACGGCTGCTGTCATTTTTCCATTCACGTGTTGCTTCCTTGCTTTGGAACCGTGTTTACAGTGCGGTCTGCGTTCATGCCCAGGCCATCCCGGGCTGAATTACGATCTTCATGGATGCGGGCTGCGGATGAGCTGCCAGTTCCAATGCTTTCGCACTTTCTTGCAGCGGGAACCGGTGGCTGATCAGCTGTTCCAGATCCATTTCTTTATTCATCACAAATTGCACCGATTCTTCCTGCAAATCTACAGACGCGCTATAAGAGCCGACCAGCGTCTTTTCGTCGACGCAAATCGCAGCCGGATCCACGACCACTTCGCCCCGCTGCGTCTGCGCAAATAACAGCACACGCCCGCCCGGGCGAACCGCATCCATCGCGGGACGAATCAGGCCGTTGCTGCCTACCGCTAAGATTACAGCGTCGGCACCCCGTCCTTCAGTCTGCTCCCGCACAGAGCGAACCGCGTCCTGCTGCGATGCGTCGATCAGATTCTCGAAACCAAGGCTTTCACTTATTCTAAGCCTCTCGGGATACAAATCGGAAGTAATAACCGTGACCCCCACCCGACGTGCCAGGACACTTAATATGATGCCGATTGGACCCTGCCCGATGGCCAGGACGGTTTCGCCAGGTTGCAGGCCCAGGGCTTCGATTCCCTTCATGCAGGTGTTCACCGGCTCTACAAAACATGCTTGTTCGAAGGAAACGCCATGCGGGATCTTCACCGTGCCTTGCTCGACGATCCAATCCATCACGCGAACATACTCGGCGAAGCCTCCACCAGAAGGTTCGAAGCCGGCGGTGCATCCTACCTTTTTATAACTCGTACATTGCGCAAAAGTTTTGTGGCGGCAGTAATAACAAGTGCGGCAGGGGATGTGATGGAAGACTACGACGCGATCTCCACGGGCGAATTTGGTTACTCCCGCGCCGAGGGCCGCTACTACGCCCGAGGTTTCATGGCCGAAAATGCGGGGCGCGGAATGGGAGCCGGTGGCGATCTTTTTCAGGTCGGTGCCGCAAACGCCGCAGGTATGCACTCGGACCAGCAATTCTCTGGCGGCAATCTCAGGGACGGGAACAGTTTCCATACGGACGTCGTTGACGCCGCGGTAAACGGCTGCGAGCATGGTTGCGGGAATCGACTGGCTGCGCTGCTCGATTTCGAGTTGTCCGGCAATCCCCATCAGTAGTTAGATGAAGTTTACTTTGTCTTGGCTTCACGCGCTATTTTGCGGGAGGGTCCGCCTGCCTGGGATCGGATTGCCTCGGATCCGTGTTGCGGAAATCCACCGAGACGGTCATCGAGTCCAGATAAGGCGAGTCCGGCGGCGTGAAGTGATACGCCTTCACTTGCAGCACCACGTAAAAACTTTCTACTTTAATCACTCGTACGGCGCCCACGGGAACAAAGGCGAAACGGCTGGGGTCAAGCTGCCATAGTGAACCTTTCGTTGTCCCCGCGGGATCATCGGAAGGCGCGGGCGACGACAGGAGCACGTTGTCGTAAATCGTATGGCGCAGGTCGCCGAGCTTCACATACCAGGCTGTGACTTTATTGTCCCCGGGCGGGATGTGCGGAACGATCGAGAAGGTGTAGCGATCTGCGCCACGGGAATCTTTGATGCGCTCGCGGTAGGTTGCGTCTTGCAGGTTGAGTCTCGCTTCGAAAGTTTCTTCTACTACGTGGCCTGTGCCCTGTCGAAAGCTTTCCGCATAGACTGTGGAGCTGGGCGATTGCGCGGAGAGGCGCGACGCCATGCATAGAGCAATCGAAAGCAGCAGCGTCTTAAGCTGTAAATTTATACGCATTCTTATTCGCGACCTCCAAGACGCGATCCGCTCGCTGTTATTTCCGGACTGGATGATGCTGAAGTCGCGGCAATATTTTTTGTTGCCTCTCCTGGTGCTTGGCCAAGTTCTTGGTGGAGGCGCTGCAAATGCTGGCCTAGCGCGTTCGCGGCTTTGCGGCTGTTTCCGGCGAGTTGTGCAACTCGCGGCCACAGCCATGGACGCAGGGCGGCGTAGTATGCAAAGCTGGCTGTCCTGAACCGGCCTTGTGAATCAATGAAGCGCGCGGTTTGCGGCATTTCGAAATTTGATTCGTCGGAGATCGCTTTGATCGCGGCGAAGGGAATGCCGTGGGCTCGCGCTGCTGCGGCAACCGCTGAGGCTTCCATGTCGACCGCTTGCGCTCCGTAGGCCTGCGCCAGGTTGGCTTTCTGATCGACTCCGGCTATATCCATGAAGGTCACCAGAGTTCCTTGATTACTTCCTCCGCGATTGTGCGTCCCTTCGATCTGGGTGCGACTGCCATCGCCGGCATCAATCACCACCGCCGGGACGAAAACATCGCCGACGTGCAAGCTCGCATCGAGCGCGCCTGCGAATCCGACGGACTGAACTTGGCTCGGGCGATACAATGCGATCACCGCCTCGGCGGCGCGGCGTGCTGCTTCCGGGCCAATGCCGCCGCACACCACAATCATCTGCTCGCGCTCATGCTCTTCGCGACGAAGGAAAAGAAAGTTACGGCCTTGGTGCTCGCGTTCGACGCGAACCCAGTTCTTAGTCAGGCCGCTGACTTCGCGTTCGAGGGCGGCAATAATGGCGATGGCGACTTTAGGCATAGCCGTTGGCCCGGAACCACTCTACCGCACGGCGCAAGGCTGCATCGGCGGGTAGGGTCTTCCAGCCCAGTTCCCTCTCGGCCTTGCTCGAACTAGCCCACATCTTTTTCTTTCCCATGCGTACCGTCTCGATGGTCGCACGCGGCTCGCGGCCGAGCATGCGACCGGATACCGTCTCATCGACTGCTCCGGCTAAGTAGGCGACAAAGTATGGCAGCTTCACTTTCGGCGAAGGCAGGCCAGCGATCGCGCCCAGCTTGTCGAGAATCTGCTTTAGCGTCAGGTTCTCTCCGCCCAGAATGTAGCGCTCGCCGCTCTTGCCTTTTTCCAGCGCCGCCACGTGTCCGCGCGCACATTCGCGAACGTCAACCAGGTTCAAGCCTGTATCCACGTACGCCGGGAATTTTCCTTTCAGGAAGTCGACGACGATGCGTCCCGTTGGAGTCGGTTTTACATCCTGCTCGCCGACTGGCGTTGTGGGATTCACCGTTACCACCCGCATCGCGCCGCGGCCGGCTTCGAGCGCAACTTGTTCCGCCATAAATTTCGACCGCTTGTAGTGGCCGATCATATCGGCGAGAGCGACTGGAGAATCTTCGTCGGCTGGGTGCCCGTTGCCAGTAAATCCCATGGTCGCGACGCTCGAT
>Ga0302307_10001922_pt1 | contig 12833 bp, 12 predicted proteins | sample III_Palsa_E3_2_FD_200530 | JGI IMG/M metagenome (GOLD analysis project Ga0302307, IMG submission 200530) | Peat permafrost microbial communities from Stordalen Mire near Abisko, Sweden - III_Palsa_E3_2 | ecosystem: Environmental > Terrestrial > Soil > Palsa > Peat permafrost | place: Sweden... | reverse complement strand
AAGGGATGATATAGTCATCCCCATGCGCCCCGACCACGGGCATAAGCTTTTTTACGATTTTGATTATAATACTTATCATGGTTACTCGGCAATTGGGCGTTTAAAAGGCCTGGCCGAACTGCGCGGGCTTGAAATGGGTATTAAACGCAGCTTATTTAGCGAACATTAATTTTATTTATTTAGCTTTAAGCTAAACCTATGAAGAATTTTTTGGACGAAAACTTCTTGCTGCAAACTAAAACCGCGCAAAGGCTATACCACGATTATGCCGCGGGCATGCCCATTATAGATTACCACAGCCATTTACCGCCCGACCAGATTGCCGCCGATATTAATTTTGATAACCTTACCCACATCTGGCTCAGGGGCGATCATTATAAATGGCGCGCCATGCGGGCCAATGGGATAAACGAAGCCTACATTACGGGCAACAAAAACGACCTCGAGAAATTTGAGCAATGGGCGGCTACCGTACCCTATACCCTGCGCAACCCCCTTTATCATTGGACGCATTTGGAACTGCAAAGGTATTTTGATATACACGACTTGTTATCACCTGCAACGGCAGCTAAAATTTATGATGATTGTACCGCCAAACTGCAAAGTCCGGATTATAGCGTGCGCAAACTAATCAGCAATAAAAAAGTGGAGGTAATTTGCACTACTGATGACCCGCTGGATAGCCTTTCACATCACCAAAAATTAAAAGATGATGCTTATACGGTAAAAGTGTTGCCCACCTTCAGGCCGGATAAGGCGATGAACGCGGATGATGTGCCTGCTTTAAACAGCTATATAACTCAACTGGAAACGATCACCAATAGCAGTATTAATAATTTCGACAGTTACTTACAGGCGTTAAAAACCCGGCACGATTACTTTGCCGCTAACGGCTGTAAACTGTCAGACCACGGCCTTGAGCAACTGTATGCCGAGGATTATACCGACAAAGAGATAGCCTCCATCTTCAAAAAAATAAAAAATAACCAGCATTTATTGCCCGGCGAGATTGTAAAATTTAAATCGGCCATGCTATATAATTTCGCCCTTTGGGATCATGAAAAAGGATGGGTGCAGCAGTTTCATTTAGGTGCTTTGCGAAACAACAGCACACGAGCTTTACAGGAACTTGGCCCCGATACCGGCGGCGATTCTATTGGCGACTTTGCACAAGGCAAAAGCCTTTCTAAATTTTTGGATAAACTGGATAGCAAAAATAAACTCGCCAAAACCATACTGTACAACCTTAACCCTGCGGATAACGAACTAATGGCCGCCATGACGGGTAATTTTAATGATGGATCGGTAGCCGGTAAAATACAGTTTGGGTCGGCATGGTGGTTTTTGGATCAGAAGGACGGTATGACGAAACAACTTAACGCGCTATCAAACATAGGCCTGTTGAGCCGCATGGTGGGCATGCTAACCGATTCGCGCAGCTTTATGTCGTTCCCCCGCCATGAGTATTTCAGGCGGATAGTTTGCAATTTGTTTGGCGATGATATAGAGAACGGCGAATTGCCAAACGATATGGAGTTGACAGGTAAGATTATTCAGGACATCTGCTACAATAACGCTAAAAATTATTTCAATTTCTGATGGACAACCCATTCGCAAATAAAAAACCCGGTGCTATACTATCCTTTGGCGAGTTATTGCTGCGGATAAGCCCCGATGCGGACGGAAACTGGCTCAACAACAATACATTGCCATTTTATGTTGGCGGTGCCGAACTTAACGTGGCTACCGCGCTTGCCCTTTGGGGCTTGTCCTCGAAATATTTTACTGTGCTGCCCGCCAATCACCTATCGGCACAAATTATTGAATACCTGCAGGCAAAAAATATTGATACCGACCCTGTATTTTATGACGGTAAGCGCATAGGCCTGTATTATTTAACCAAAGGCAAGGACATGAAACACAATGCCCTTATTTACGACCGTGCATATTCGGCCTTTGCCGAGCTTAAAACCGGGATGGTAGATTGGGACCGCGTACTGGATGGCGTAAGCTGGTTTAATTTTAGCGCGATATGCCCTGCAATAAGCCAAAATGCTGCCGATGTGTGTAAAGAAGTATTGGAAGCCGCCTCAAAAAAAGGCATTACTATCTCTATCGACCTTAACCACCGGGCAAAACTTTGGCAATACGGCAAAACACCGCAACAAATTATACCGCAACTCGTACAACATTGTAACCTGGTAATGGGCAACATCTGGTCGGCAGAAACGATGCTGGGCATACCGGTTAGTGGCGATGTACTGGAAAATGCTGATAAAAACATTTATCTTAATTCAGCATTGTACACATCGCAGCAAATTATGGAGCAATACCCGGTTTGCAGGGCGGTGGCCAATACCTTCAGGTTTGATAATGGTGCCGGCATAAATTACCATACTACTTTGTATGCCGGGGGCGAATTTTACCAGTCGACCGATTATAAAGCCGACACCATTATTGATAAGGTAGGCAGCGGCGATTGCTTTATGGCCGGCCTTATCTATGGGTTTTATAATAATATGCCGGCAAAAGATACGTTAGAATTTGCTACCGCGGCAGCTTATACAAAACTGTTTATTGAAAGCGATGCCACCAATAAAACCGTTGATGAAATTAAAAAAGCAATAAAAAATGAGTAGTAAAGCGGATATACTTGATACCATTTTAGCGCAAGGCATGCTGCCTTTGTTTTTTTATAAAGACGCCGAAGTGAGCCTGCAAATTGTGCGCACGCTATACAAAGCAGGCGTTAGGGTACTGGAATACACCAACCGAGGTCCCGAAGCATTGCAAAATTTTAAAGTTTTAAAAAAGGCACAACCCGAAATGCTGGGCATGCACCTGGGCATAGGCACCATAAAAAATGCCGATGAAGCCAAAGCCTTTATTGCCGCCGGCGCCGATTTTATTATATCGCCTATAGTTAATACCGAAGTAGCGAAAATTGCCGCGGCAAACCAGTTATTGTGGGTGCCGGGTTGTATGACGCCTACCGAAATATACCTCGCGCAGCAAAATAATGCCGCGTTAATAAAAATATTCCCGGCCAACATATTGGGGCCGCACTTTATCGCTTCTATAAAAGAGCTTTTTCCGGGGCAATTATTTATACCAACAGGCGGGGTTGATATGAGTAAAGAAAATATATGTGCATGGTTTCATGCCGGGGTTTGCGCGGTGGGCATGGGCAGCAAACTCATCACCAAAAATGTATTGGAAAACCGCCTGTACGACCAGTTGTATGCTGATACCGTTAAAGTAAACACCATCATTCAAAGCTGTAAGTAACGGGCTATGGGCGAAAATAAAACCAGCAATTACAGGTGGGTGGTAATGGCGCTTTTGTTTTTCGCCACCAGTATTAATTACCTGGACAGGCAGGTACTCAGCTACCTTAAACCCACGCTCGAGAAGGAATTTAACTGGAACAATGCCGAATATGGCTACATTAATAGTTGTTTCCAGGCGTTTTACGCGCTTGGCCTGCTGTTCTCGGGTTGGATAATTGATAAGATTGGTACCAAAATAGGTTATATAGCATCCATCACCGTATGGAGCCTGGCATCTATGCTGCATGCTGCTGTAAGAGGCACATTGGGCTTTTTAGGCGCCCGGGGATTATTAGGCATAGGCGAATCGGGCAACTTTCCTACGGCCATCCGTACCGTTGCCGAGTGGTTCCCTAAAAAGGAGCGGGCATTTGCAACGGGTGTGTTTAATTCGGGCGCTAATATCGGCGCGGTAGCGGCACCCATTTTAATACCGCTGATATTAGGACTTTATGGCTGGCAGGCGGCTTTTTTATTTACAGGCGCTTTAGGTTTTATCTGGCTTATCTTCTGGATTATTTTTTACGAAATCCCTTCAAAAAAGAAAAACATCAGCGTTGCCGAATATGAACTGATACATAGTGATGATGAACCGGTTATTGAAGGCGAAGCGCAAACGATTAAATGGAAATCGCTGTTCCGTTTCAGGCAAACCTGGGCATTTATTACCGGCAAGTTTTTAACCGACCCTATCTGGTATTTCTTCCTCACCTGGCTGCCAGATTACTTCAATAAAACCTTCCACCTCGATTTATCGAAACCCACAATGCCCTTAATCGTCATTTACTCGGCCACAACGCTTGGAAGCATTGGCGGCGGGTATTTATCCTCATGGCTCATCAGGATAGGCTGGCCGCCCTTTAAAGCGCGCAGAACGGCCATGTTTATATTTGCCTGCTGCGTAGTGCCTATTGTAACCGCGCGCTATGCCACCAATATATGGCAGGCCGTAGCGCTGTTAAGCCTTGCTGCAGCCGCGCACCAGGCCTGGAGCGCCAACCTGTTTACCACTGTATCAGATAATTTCCCGAAAACTTCTATTAGTTCGGTTATCGGTATTGGCAGTATGGCGGGCTCGGCAAGCGGTATAGTGTTCCCCATCGTTATCGGCTACGTATTGGATGCCTATAAAAAAACCGGCAGCGTAACCGTAGGATATAACCTCATTTTTTTATGGTGCGGCGCGGCCTATTTGCTGGCATGGGTGCTTATGCATTTTATATTAATAAGAGGCAGATTAAGATAGCTTAAGCTTTATTCTTAGAAGCTGTCTAAATTTTATAAAAAACAATGTCATTTCGACGAATAGGGGTTGGGCTGTGCATTGGAGTGAGGAGAAAACTTTTCGAGGTTGCATTACTGCCGTGCATTCCCGCATTGCATATTTGAAAAGTTTTCTCACCTGCTCTGCGCTCTTTCCCACCTTTTGCAGGTTCGAAATGACATTACTTTTTATTTTTAGATAGCTTCGTACGCAAAATAATTTTGAAGTATCAAATAATTATCATTTACTTTGTATTTCAAAGTACTTTATATGAAAGAAGAAGAACTTCATAAAGAACTCGCCTCCATTCGTAATATAATGGAACGTTCGTCAAAATTTATATCCCTTAGCGGCCTGTCGGGAGTATTGGCGGGCATATACGCATTAATAGGTGCTGTTATTGCCTACTTTATTATCCGGCACAATAGTGATGCACATGGATTTTTTACTGCAATATGGCGGTACATAAATGTGCTTTTATATTTGTCGGCCATAGCGGTGGCTGTATTGTTGTTGTCCGTTGTCACAGGTATTATACTATCAGTGCGTAAAGCACATAAGCGCGGTGAATCTATTTGGAATAAAACCAGCAAGTTGCTTTTATTTAATGTGGCTGTTCCGCTGGTAACGGGTGGTATAATGGTTGTAATTTTGCTTTACAATGCAGGTATTGGTTTTATTGTGCCTGCCATGCTTATATTTTATGGCCTGGCATTGTTTAACGCAGCTAATTTTACTTATAGCGATGTTAAATATTTAGGCATTATTGATATTGTATTAGGTTTAATAACCGCTTGTTTCCCCAAATACGGGCTATATACGTGGGCACTGGGTTTCGGGGTGATGCATATAATTTATGGAAGTATAATGTACTTAAAATACGATAGGTGAAAATTCCTTTTGAAAAATTAGATAAGGCATTTGAGAACCGGGTTAGGTTACAAATTATGAGTGTACTGGCTGTTAACGATCAATACGACTTTAACTCGTTAAAGGAACTATTGGCAATAACCGACGGCAACCTGGCTTCGCATTTAAAAGCTTTAGAAAAAGAAGAATATATTACCGTTAATAAGAGTTTTTTGGGCCGTAAGCCCAATACAAATTATGTAGCAACGCAAAAGGGCAAAGGCGCATTTAAACAACACCTTAATACCCTTGAACAGCTAATAAAACAACAAAAAACAATATAAATTCATCAACAAATGCAGAATTATGAAGAATAAAAATTTAGTAGCGCTGTTACGAAGCGCGGTTATTGCAGGCAACATATTATTTGTTTTGTGGGGCACATTCAATGCTGTTAAAGAGCATTTTAGCGGAACCCTGCCGGAGAAGGTTTCATTTTTTGGCCTGATATGCCTATTAGCTTTGAACAGTTATTTTATTCTATCTGCCCCGAAAGAAAAAACAAAAATTTAAACTATATTTTTTTTACCCAATTACTTTGAAATACAAAGTACTTTTAAATAGTAAAACATGCATACAAGTAATTATTGGACCGGGCATTTCAAGGCAAATTCCTGGCAAAAGAGAGTTAACTGGGATTTAAAACCTAATATCAACAGGGAAGAATTAAATGCAACCCTTCCATCGTTGCAGGCATGGCAACTGGGCGAAACATCCGAAGGATTACACCTAATTGCGGCATCAACAAAATATGCCCAAAAGATTGGTGACCCTGAATATATAGATGCCGTAAAGCTTTTTATTAAAGAGGAGCAAAAGCACGGCAATAACCTGGGCCGATATCTCGACATGATAGGCAAACCAAGAATAAAGCAAAACTGGGGTGATAGCTTATTTAGAAAAGTGAGATATTTTAATACCAGCATGGAACTATGGACGCTTGCAGTTATTATAGTAGAAAGTACCGCGCAAATATTTTATCAATCGTTAAAGGATGCCACAGGCTGCGAGTTATTAAAAGAGATATGCACTGATATTCTTGTTGATGAAAGTTATCATATTACTTTCCAAACAGAACGGCTTGCTATTCTTTTTGATGGCAAAAATAATTTCTCCAAAGGCTGGCGGCGCATAGTCTACAAATGTTTTTTTTACGCTACTTCATTGCTCGTGTGGCATGCACATAAGCATGTGTTTATGGCTGGTGGGAACACATTTGATACCTATCAAAATAAAATGAAGCTCAAGTATTTAAAAACAGTTAAAAAATTAACCTACCCTACAAGCATGCAATTAACCCACTCATGAAAACCGAAATCAAAATAGTACCAACTCGAAGGGGTATCCCTCTATTTTGGCGGCTGATCGATTGTTCATTTGGCATTATTGCTATAACTGTACTATTACCCTGCTATCGTATGATAAAAAAGCTGGAGCGTTTGGATGGAATACTTCGTAAATAAGGATTCGATAGTAAGAAAAATTTGGGGGCAAACGGATGCCATCCTATTCATTTTTGCAGGCGCTGCCGCCGAGTTTGCTTTGAATAAGGCTGTGGATTGGCTGTATTTTACCGGGTGGTTACCGGCCGATCCATTGGGTAGGCTATTTTCTACCGTAGCCTATTCCCAGCAAATTATTTTTTCAGAACGGGATGCCGCTAACCATGCCATTGATAAAATTACCGGCATACACAAAACGGTGGAGCAAAACCGGGGCGCTCAAATCCCGGACTGGGCTTACCGCGATGTTTTGTTTATGCTGATAGATTATTCGGTACGATCATTTGAAGTGTTGGAACGAAAACTTACTGCCGACGAAAAAGCGGAGGTTTTTGATGTTTTTTACCGAGTTGGCATGCGTATGGGTATAAATGGCTTGCCCACTAATTATAATGATTGGCAAGTTGCCAGGCAGGCACACTTGCAAACCGACATGGTTAACAGCCGTTTTACAGCCGACCTGTATAAGCAATATAAAAAGCATCTCGGCATTATACGTTACCTTATTTTAAAACAGGTACAGGTTTTGGTAGTGCCTAAGAAAGTGTCCCAAATGTTGTCTCTTAACAAAATCCGTTATCTAGCACCGGTACTGGCCTTGTACAAATTAACCCGGCTTGTAAAGCTGGATAAAATTCTAATCATATCGGTTTTGCCAAAAAGTTACCAAACTCAGGTGCGTAATTTAACTGCCCATACTTTGTAATGCATACAAAAAGAAGCTTCCTGCAAACTGTTATTAGTTGCGGCTGTTAGCTAATAAATTCAATCTGCCATGAACGATTCATCCGCCAATATTCCCGAACAGCAAGAGGGTAACCAAACCGATGTAATAGAATTTGTCGACTGCGAAACACAGCAGCAGGCTCATGAGCTGTTTTTGCTGGCCAAAAGCCGTTTAAAGGATGTATCCAACTGGCACACCTTCAGCGGCCCGGCGTCTTCAAAATTTACACTTACGGATGCGCAGGGTAATGCCTTATACCACATGGCCGAGAAAGGCGACCATTTTTATATAGACCTGCCCGCGCCCGGCAGTTTGGCAGGCGACGGTTTGGATTGGGTGCGCATTGAAAACATTGATGACGTGGAAGATGCCGCCGCCGAATCGGAATATATTGCCATAACCGTAAGGCCGGTTACTAATCCGCGGCACCCTAATTTGGAGACAGCGCACTTTCATGGCCATAATTCAACCAGTACTTTTATTGTGGAGCGCTACCTTAACCATGTAAGCGCCGGCGTGCACGGCCGTAACGAAACTGCCAATACCGAAAACACCGGTTTGTATGATACTATACGTAACACCATCATTTCCCTAACCGCGCGCATGGGTTTTGCAGCCCCGCAATGGAAGGCACTGGTAAAAGGATTATTGAACAAAAAAGAATAGTTGCAACAAGTCCTCTTGTAACAAGTTTATATCATATACAGAATTTGTCTATCGTGGACTGCTAATTGCAGCCATTCAGGCAAACTAAAATCATTTTTATGAAAGCATTAAAAGTATTAATTATTGTGCTGTTAGCAACCTTCAGCTTTTCAGCAGTAAACGCCCAGGACTATCATAAGCCCATACACCATAAGCCAGTGCATCATCGTAAACCGGTATATCATAAAAAACGTAAGCCGGACCACCGCATGTAATAGCAAAAAGCCAATCCTAAAGATTGGCTTTTTTTATGGACAACATTCCTGATACTAACCCCATCGGGGTTAAATGTTGGTAGTAGAGAAATCCCATTAGCCCTAACGTGCCGTAGGTACGTAAGCCCTGCGCGTTGCGTACCTACGGCACGCGGAATGGTTGGCGGTATATATTTTCTACCAACGTTTTGCTCCTAACGGAGCATTCTAATTTCAACAAAAAAGGCCAACCCAAACGGATCAGCCTTATATTTTTTTGCTTTTAGCTTTCGCCTTTCAGCTTTTACCTTTTTTACAGTTTCCTTTTCACCTCTACATTTTCGTAAGCTTCCACTATATCGCCTACTTCAATGTTATTAAAGTTTTGAATGTTTAAACCGCACTCGTAGTTAGCGCTAACTTCCTTAACGTCATCTTTAAAACGTTTTAACGAAGCCAGTTCGCCGGTGTATATTACCACACCTTCGCGTACAATACGTATTTTGCTGTTACGGGTAATTTTACCATCAAGCACCATACAACCTGCAATAGTACCTACCTTACTTATTTTGAAGGTTTCGCGTATTTCTACGTTGGCAACAATCTTTTCTTCAAAGGTTGGCGCAAGCATGCCTTCCATGGCGGCTTTTATCTCGTTAATAGCATCGTAGATGATAGAGTACAGCCTGATATCAATTTGCTCCTGCTCTGCCAGTTTACGTGCACTGCCCGATGGGCGTACCTGGAAACCAATGATGATAGCATCCGAAGCTGAAGCCAGCAATACATCAGATTCTGATATCTGCCCAACTGCTTTTGATATGATATTTACCTGTATCTGCTCGGTTGATAGTTTCAGTAACGAATCGGATAAGGCTTCGATAGAACCATCCACGTCACCTTTAACAATAATATTCAGCTCCTTAAAGTTACCCACCGCTAAACGACGGCCAATTTCATCCAGTGTAATGTGTTTCTGTGTGCGCAGGCCTTGTTCGCGTTGTAACTGCAAACGTTTGTTGGCAATTTCACGTGCTTCAACTTCACTTTCCAGCGCGTTAAATTTATCGCCCGCTGTTGGTGCGCCCTGCATACCCAACACCTGTACCGGTGTTGATGGGCCTGCCGATTCAACCCTTTGTCCACGTTCGTTAGTCAAAGCCTTAACACGCCCGCTATAACAGCCGGCCAGTATCGGGTCGCCTACTTTTAAGCGGCCTGCCTGTACTAAAATGGTGGTAACAATACCACGGCCTTTATCCAGCGCAGCTTCAATAACTGTACCTACGGCACGTTTATTAGGGTTAGCTTTAAGTTCGAGTAATTCGGCCTCAAGCAATATTTTTTCTAATAGCAAGTCGACATTTAAACCGGTTTTGGCCGATATTTCCTGCGACTGGTATTTACCACCCCATTCTTCAACCAAAATATTCATGGCCGATAGTTGTTCACGTATCTTATCGGCATTAGCGCCGGGCCTGTCTATCTTGTTAAACGCGAAGATGATTGGCGCGCCTGCAGCCTGCGCGTGGTTTATGGCCTCGCGGGTTTGCGGCATCACGCTATCATCAGCAGCAATAACTATAATTACAATATCGGTAACCTGCGCACCCCTGGCACGCATGGCGGTAAACGCCTCGTGGCCCGGTGTATCCAGGAAGGTGATCTTTCCTTTATCATCCGGCAGGGTAACTTCGTAAGCGCCAATGTGCTGGGTAATACCCCCGGCTTCGCCGCCTATTACGTTGGTTTTGCGTATAAAATCCAGTAATGATGTTTTACCGTGGTCAACGTGGCCCATAATGGTCACAATTGGCGCGCGCGGTACTAAATCGGCCGGATCATCAGGCTGATCGAGGTTGGCCTCTTCGTCCTGTGGTTTTACAAATTCTATCTGGTAGCCAAACTCATCGGCAACAATAGCCAGTGTTTCGGCATCAAGCCTTTGGTTAATGGATACAAACATACCCAGGCTCATACAGGTGGAGATAATTTGTGTTACGGGCACATCCATCATTGATGCCAGCTCATTAGCGGTAACAAATTCGGTGGCCTTTAACACTTTTGCCTGTAGTTCCTGCTCTAATGCCAGTTCTTCGGCAGTGGCGGCAACGTCATCGCGTTTTTGACGGCGGAATTTAGCCCGCTGTGCAAATTTACCTGATTTACCTGCACCGCTTAAACGGGCAAGCGTTGCTTTAATCTGGTCTTGTATATCTTTTTCTGAAGGTTCTTCCTTAGGTGTTGACGGCGTGGCATTCCTGTTCCTGAAATCGGGACGGTTGCCGCCGGGTGCACCTGCGCCACGCGGCGCATTAGGGTTTGGCCCACGGTTATTATTATTTCTGAAATCGGGACGGTTGCCGGTTGGCGCGCCGCCTTGCTGGCCTGGTTGGCCGCCTTGCTGCGGTGCACCGCCGCCAATATTGTTGCCCTGGCTATCCTTACGTTTACGCTTGCGCTTATGATCGGCCGAGTTGCTGTTTGATGACGAAGCAACAGGGTTACGTTTTTGGGCTTCGGGCAGGGTAATCCTGCCTATAATGTTAGGGCCGGTTAAACGGTCGGCTTTGGCACGTATTACTTCGCCATCCTCATTGCCTTCAGCAGCAGGTGCTTCGGCAACAATTGGAGCCTCAGCAGGTGCTTTGGCAACAGGTGTTTCAACTTTAGGCGTTTCCGGCTCGGGTTGTTTTTTTACTTCAGCTACGGGTTCGGGTTGTTTTACTTCAACCTTTGGCGCTGGCGCAGGCTCGGGTTTTGCAACAGGTTCCTCTGCCTTTTTTTCTGCCGGTTTAGGGAAAGGAGCGTTAAGGTCTATCTTACCAACTACTTTTACGCCGGGCAGGGTTGATTCGGCAGGTTCTTCGGCTTTTTTGGCCTCAGGCTCCTGTTTTGGTTTTTCGGGCTGATTGTTATTGTAGAGGCTGGTGTTTTTTATCAGTATCTCTTCGTTCTCAAAATCCCTTGAGCGGCGGTGTTCAACCGGTTTATCGGTATTTTGGCCGGGCTCGTCCTTCCTTATTTTTCCAATGTTTATTTGCTTGGCCTCTTCCTTGATGCTTTTATCAAAAGCAAATTCCTTTAACAACGCACTGTACATGTCGCCATTCAGCTTCGCCATGGGCTGCTTTTCTATCTTGTAGCCCTTGGTAGCCAAAAAATCAACTATAGTACCTGTACCAATGTTAAGCTCTTTTGCCGCCTTAATTAAATTTATGCTTTTGTCTTCTGACATTTAATAGTTTTACTTTCTTCTCTTTATTATTTCGCAAAAATACGATTTTTAATTGGCTTATCGCCCTTATTCAAACTCTGCTTGCAGTATTGATAACACTTCCTTAACAGTTTCTTCTTCCAGGTCGGTACGTTTTACCAATTCGCCAACGGTTAATGCCAGTACTGCTTTTGCCGTATCTAAACCAATGCGTTTAAATTCGTCAAGAATCCAGCTGTCAATTTCGTCAGAAAATTCTTCGATATCCACATCCTCATCCTGCTCATCTGCTTCGCGGTAAACATCAATTTCATAACCTGTTAATTTACCTGCCAGTTTAATGTTATGGCCGCCACGGCCAATGGCCAATGATACCTGGTCGGGTTTTAAATACACTGCCGCTGTTTTTTTCTCATCATCTAACTTAATAGAAGTGATTTTTGCAGGCGATAAAGCACGCTGTATGTATAACTGTAAATTGTTGGTATAGTTTATTACGTCGATATTTTCATTTTTTAACTCACGAACGATACCATGTATGCGCGAACCTTTCATACCTACGCAGGCGCCAACCGGGTCAATACGGTCGTCGTATGATTCAACAGCTACTTTAGCCCTTTCGCCCGGCTCACGTACAATTTTTTTGATGGTGATAAGGCCGTCAAAAATTTCGGGTACTTCCAGTTCAAATAAACGTTGTAAAAACTCGGGAGCGGTACGCGATATGATAATTTTAGGGTTGCTGTTCAGCATATCCACTTTGCTAACAACCGCTTTTACGCTGTCGCCTTTTTTAAAGTAATCGGCAGGTATTTGCTCGGTTTTTGGCAGCAATAGTTCGTTGCCTTCATCATCCAGCACCAAAGTTTCTTTTTTCCAAACCTGGTAAACCTCGCCGGTAACAATTTCGCCTACGCGGTCTTTATATTTTTTAAATATCTCGTCTTTTTCCAGTTCCAGAATTTTTGAAACCAGCGTTTGGCGTG